>BFBZ01000017.1_pt58 | contig 100982 bp, 94 predicted proteins | sample 1888401 | NCBI WGS metagenome assembly BFBZ01 (sample SAMD00112614, study PRJDB3348) | symbiont metagenome | host: Chara braunii
CGGGGCCGTCCTGAAGGGGTGACCGCAAGCGACAGCCATGTCGGCGCGCCCGCGCATGCCATTCCGGTGCGGCGCTACAGCATGGTGAACAGGATCACGGCGGCGATCGTCGTCTACTATCACGGCGGCGGCTTCGTGCTCGGCGATCTCGACAGCCACGACGACATCTGCGCCGAAATCTGTGCCGGCAGCGGCTTCGAGGTCGTGTCCGCGGACTACCGGCTGGCGCCGGAGCGTCCGCATCCGGCATCCTTCGACGATGCGCTTTCGGTCTTCGATTGGGTGGCCGCAATGAGCCCGCTGCCGATCGTGCTCTGCGGCGAAAGCGCCGGCGGCAACCTCGCCGCCGCGGTGGCGCAGGCGACGCGGCATCATCCCCGGCATGCGGTTGGCCAGATGCTGATTTATCCCGGCCTGGGTGGGGACGAGGCCGGCCGCTCCTACGTCGAGCACGCCGAGGCGCCGCTGCTYWCGCTYGCCGATATCGACTTCTATCGCCGCATCCGTTCGGCGCCGGGACAATCACCCGACGACCCGACCTTCTCGCCGCTCAGGGACTGCGATTTCTCCGGACTGCCGCCTACGGTGATTGTCACCGCCGAATGCGATCCGCTGTCGTCGGACGGCGAGGCTTATCGCGACGGGATTGTTGCCGCAGGTGGACAAGCCCTGTGGCGGGAAGAGCCTCGGCTCGTGCACAGCTTCCTGCGCGCCCGCGCGACTGTGCCACGCGCGGCGGAGGCGTTTGAGCGGATTATCGCGGATGTTGCCAGGCTGAGAGCCGGCGACTGAGCGCTAATCTCCCCCCAAGTGGGGGAGATCGGCTGTATCAATGCCCTGCGGAACAGCGCACAAGAACTGCGGAAAACCAAACATTTCGCTGTGGAAAGCGGACCTATCATCCCCTCGCAGGCAACGGCGCTTCAGCGGTCGCATCCGCCTCCTCAACCAGCGATCTCGGGCGCCCAACAAGAGGGAACGACGATGAAATTCATGCTGACCGACAGGAAACTGCACCCGCAAGCCGAGCCGACCGCCGACGATTTCAGGAAAGGCGCGATCAGCCGGCGCGAGTACCTCGCTCTTATGGCCGGCTTCGGCGTCAGCGCCGCCGGCGCGCTGGCCTTGGGCGGGCTTAGCCCGTCGCCTGCCCGCGCCGAGGAACCGAAGCGCGGCGGCACGCTCCGCGTGGCGATGAACGTCAAGGGCTTCAAGGATCCGCGCACCTTCGACGGCGTCGAGATGTCGAATGTCGCGCGCCATTGCAACGAATATCTGGTGCGCTGGAACACCGACTTCACCTTCGAGCCGTGGCTGCTCGAAAGCTGGGAAACCAGCGACGACGCCAAGACGATCACGCTGCATGTGCGCAAGGGCATCACCTGGTCGAACGGCGACGCCTTCAATGCCGACGACGTGATCCACAACCTCAACCGCTGGTGCGATGCATCCGTTGCCGGCAATTCGGTCGCCGCGCGGATGGGCGCGCTGGTCAATGCCGACACCAAGAAGGCCGTCGACGGCGGCATCCAGAAGGTCGACGACCATACCGTCAAACTCAACCTGCCCAAGCCCGACATCTCGCTGATCGCCGGCATGGCCGACTATCCGGCGCTGATCATGCATCGCTCCTATGAGGGCGACGCAGATCCGAAGAAGGCACTGGCCATCACCACCGGCCCCTGCGAGCTGGTGAGCTGGGATGCCGAGACCGGCGCGGAGGTGAAGCGCAAGGACAAGCCGTGGTGGAAGGGCGAGTTCTATCTCGACGGCATCAAATGGGTCGACTACGGCTCCGACCCCAACGCCATGCTGTCGGCCTTCGAATCCGGCGAGATCGACACCGACCACGAGACCGCGTCCGATGCCATCTCGCAGACCGAGAAGATGGGGCTCAAAAATTCCGAGATCGCCACAGGCTCGACCATCGTCGCCCGCTTCAATGTCGGCAACGCGCCCTATGGCGACGTCAAGGTGCGGCGCGCCGCCCAGCTTGCCGTCGACAACTCGGCGGTGCTGAAGCTCGGCCTCGACGGCAGAGGCAAGCCCGCCGACAACCACCACGTCGGCCCGATGCATCCGGAATTCGCCGATATCGGCCCGGCCAAGCGCGATGTCGAGGCGGCGAAGAAGCTGCTTTCCGAAGCCGGCAAGGCCGACCACGAATACGAGCTGATCTCGGTCGACGTCGAATGGCAGAAAAGCACCGCCGACGCGATCGCCGCCCAGATCCGCGAGGCTGGCCTCAAGATCAAACGCACCGTGCTGCCGGCAGCGACCTTCTGGAACGACTGGAGCAAATTCCCTTACTCCTGCACCGAATGGCTTGGGCGCCCGCTCGGCGTCCAGGTGCTGGCGCTCGCCTACAAATCGGGCGCTGCCTGGAACGAAAGCGCCTATTCGGACAAGGAGTTCGACGCGCTTCTCGACAAGGCGCTGGCAACGCCGGACGCGGCGGCGCGCAAGCCGATCATGGCCGAGATCGAGAAGAACCTGCGCGACTCCGGCATCATCATCCAGCCTTACTGGCGCTCGGTCTACCGCACCTACCGCAAAGGCGTGCATGGCTGCGCGCAGCACCAGGCGCTCGAGCAACATTTCGAGACGGTCTGGCTGGAGAGCTGAGCCTCTGATGCTTTAAGGCATCGACTGAGATGTACCAAACAAACAACAGTGCATTCTTGGATCTGGATCTTGTCAGAGCAATCGAAGATCGGCATTCCCTACTCAGAATGAGCCTTTGCTATCCTGAGTGGCATATGCCGATTTTCGAGACCTTTTTCAAACGCCAGAAAAAATTGCGCGGAGACGTTCCAGATGTCTTCGTATACGACACATTGCCTCCCGCTCTGCGGGTGCAGATTGTCCAGATCATGCACGAAATTCTAGGAGATGAAGCCGCTTATAATGACAATTACGGCAGAGGCGCATGGGTCCAAGACGCTTACAAGACTTTGGTTGATATTTTAAGGAGAGAGATGGGCGTGTTCCAGCTCCCTGGAGCAGATAGATATAACGATTATCTGATGGAGATTACTAACTTCATTTTAAAAGAACAAAATGTCGAGCATTGCTTAAGCGCAATCGAAATTTTATGTCGCCTTATAGAAAATACAGCAAGCAAGTTCGATTATCGATATCTCACGAACGCAGCAGAGCTCTCAAAGGAGGCGATCGAAGAAATCAACGCTAGATTTAAGGAAAATGGTGTTGGATATGAGTATGACGGAGAAATTCTAAGGATAGACTCCCAGCTGATTCACAGCGAAGCGGTCAAACCGGCTCTTTCTCTTCTGCAAGAAGGTCACTACGCCGGAGCCCAGGATGAGTTCCTGAAAGCCTATTCGCATTATCGAAAGGGGGCTAACAAGGAGGCTATGAATGAGGCGCTTAAGGCGTTTGAAAGCGTGATGAAGGCGATCTGCGAAAAGCGCAAATGGACCTTTCAAAAAACGGACACGGCTGCGAAGTTGATACAAGTTATGCTCGACCACGGGCTGGTACCGGTCTTTTGGCAATCTCATTTCGGGGCACTAAGGACAACTTTGGAGGCTGGTGTCCCTACGGGCAGAAATAAGCTTAGTGGCCATGGCCAGGGTACGTCGCAGACCGTGGTTCCGGATTACCTTGCCGGTTATATTCTGAATATGACGGCTTCGGCGATAGTCTTTCTTGCAAAGTCAGAGCAAGCTTTATCGTAGCAACACTCGATCGGTTGGTGGTCAGGCATGGATCACTTCGACCTCGGCACCTATCGCCGTCCAATCTCGACATCGTCAGCCGAAACGCAGCGCTGGTTCGATATCGGGCTGAACTGGTGCTACGGCTTCAACCACGAGGAAGGCATAAAATGCTTCGAGAAGGCGCTGGAGACTGATCCAGCTTGCGCCTTCGTGCATTGGGGCATCGCCTATGCCGCTGGGCCTTTCTACAACCTCACCTGGAAGGAGCACGGCAAAGACGAGGCCAACCGCGCCGCCAAACGCTGCTTCGACCATGTGCAACTGGCACGGGCCGGCGCGGCGAATGCCAGCCCGGTCGAACGACGGCTGATCGAGGCGCTCGCCGTACGCTTCCAGCAGCCGCATGGCGTGAGCGCGGCCGAGTTCGAGCAATGGGACGATGCCTATGCCGCGGCGATGCGGCAGGTTTATCGCGACTTTCCCGACGACCATGACGTGATGGCGCTGGCGGTCGAGGCGCTGATGATGCGCACAGTGAGGCGACTGTGGAACCTCAAGACCGGCGAGCCAGCGCCGAACTCCGACGTGCTCGAAGCGCTGGAGATATGCGAGCGCTCGATCCGGCTGTCGGACGAAGCGGGCGCCACGCCGCATCCGGCGATCCTGCATCTCCACATCCATCTGCTCGAAATGTCGACGCAGCCGGAGCGCGCCATGCGTTCGGCGGAGCGGCTCGGCACGATGTGCCCCGACGCCGGCCACATGAACCACATGCCGGGGCATATCCATGTGCTGTGCGGCGAGTACGAGAAGGCCAAGATCGCCAGCGAGAAGGCGGTGCGCGCCAACGACCTCTACCTCGCCTATGCCGGCGAGCCGACCTACTACCTGCTCGGCTGCTGCCATGACCTCCATCTGATGATGTTCACCTGCATGTTCCTCGGCCAGTACAAGCCGGCGCTGTGGGCGGCCGACAAGGTGCGCAGCCTCGTGACCCGCGATGTCGTCAGCATCCCCGACCGGCCGAAGCTCACCCAGACCGTCGAGGGTTACCACGCGATGCGGTCGCATGTTCAGGTGCGCTTCGGGCGCTGGCGCGAGATCGTCGACGAGCCGATGACGGCGGAGCCCGAACTCTATGTTCTGAGCGCCGCCATGCAGCATTACGCCAAGGGCGTGGCGCATGCGACGCTGCGCCACTTCGCGGACGCGGAACGTCAGCGCGATCTATTTAGCCGGCAAATCGACGTGATTTCACCGGAGCGCCGGTTCCTTAGCAATCCGACGCGTGCGTCGCTAGCGGTCGGCGCGGCGCTGCTCGACGGCGAGCTCGCCTACCATCAGGGACGCCACGAGGAAGCCTATGGGCATCTGCGCCGCGCGGTCGAACTTGACGACAACCTGTCCTACACCGAGCCGTGGGCATGGATGCATCCGCCGCGCCATGCGCTGGCCGCGCTCCTGCTCGACCAGGGCCACGCGGCGGAGGCCGAGCAGGTCTATCGCGACGATCTCGGCTTGAGCGGCGCCGTGCAGCGCTGCGCCCAGCATCCCGACAATGTCTGGGCGCTGCACGGGCTGGTGGAATGCCTGAAACGACGCGGCGACAAAGAGGAATTGCCGGGACTGCAGGCGAAGCTTGCCACAGCGATTGCGAAGGCGGACGTGCCGATCACTTCGTCATGCCTGTGCAGGACGAGTGTGGAAACAGATCGCTGCTGCTGCCATTRAGGCAATCACGGCCGGCATCCAAGAATGAGCGGTATGCCCTCTATGAAAAGATATCCGCCAGTTCCTCGACGCTAGTGCCTTCCTTGACCCTTCGCAGCTCGGCGTAACTGACGGCAGGTGCGATGGTGGTAAGCATGGAAACGACCGCTGTCACGACCGCATCCAGCGAAATGGCCGCGGTCGGTCCGACAGCCGGCATGACCTGTTCCAGTGCGAACTGCAGGGCCATCGCGACGCCGATCAGGATGATCCAGAGCCAGAACAGAGRCCAGCGGTTTCCCTTGGTCAATTCGCTGCTGCGGGTCATCGAACCGAAGACGCCGAGCCGCTCCTGCACCARCACCGGAACCGCGACCGACCACCGCAGGAACAGGATGAYGCCGGGTACGATCAGCAGCAGCAACCCCAAGGCGGCTCCCAAAGGGGCGAGCACCGCGATWCCGATCGTCGGCAACAGAAGAATGAAGGCAGTCCCGATGCAATCGCCGAGCGACGGCCGCTTGCCGTTCAGGTCCTCTATGGTGACGCGTACCAAAGCGGCCTGCATGACAGCGGCCAATATCATCGCGACCAGCGCGGCCCCGACTATGAATGCAATGTGCTGAGGCGAGTATCGCACAAAACGAACAATCGACTTCAGCACCATGAACCGGATTGCAAACTGCGGCAGGCCGGCAAAAATCAAAGCCAGTCCGATACAAAGCACGGGATTGCGGCCGATGACCGCAAAACTGTCGTGAAACACCCGKCCGATACGGAACCGCTCACCCGCGTCCAATGCCGCAGACACCATGGCCGCGCCTCCTCGTCAGCCGGCCATCGCTACGAGAATATCCGCGCCAGTTCGTCGATGCTGGCGCCTTCCTTRGCCTGGCGCAGTTCGACATAGCTGACCGCCGTGGCGATCGACAGCACCATGGACACCACCGTCTGCACCAGCGCGGCGCCGACCTCRGCGATTATCCCGCCAAAGAGGACGAGGACCAGCAGCATGCCCCACTGGATAATCATCGCGATGATGAACAGGATGACGAACAGCCCGAACAAAGACCAGCGGCTGCCCTTGGTGAGCGCCCGGCTGCGCGACATTGATCCGAACACGCCCTGGCGCTCCTGGATCAGGACCGGCACCGACATCGACCAGCCCAGCCAAAGGATGATGCCCGGCACGATCAGCGCTATCGCGGCAAGGCCGGCGCCAAGCGCGACAAGCAGGCCGATCGCCAGCGTCGGCAGKATGAACCGGACCGCGATCTGTATGCAGTCGCCGAAGGATGGTCGCTTGCCGTTGAGATCCTCGATGGTCGCCCGCACTAGCGCCGACTGCAGCAACAGCGCACAGATGAACGAGAGCAAGCTTGCGACGATGGTGACATAGGAGTTGCGAAGCGCGGCACTCGGGTCAACCATCGTGCCCGGATCGTGGCGGAGCATCGCATCGATCTGCGGTTGGGTCCAAAGCCTGATGAGCAGTGCAGGCAAGCCCGAAAACAACAGGGCGAGGCCGATGCAAAGTCCGATGTTGCGCCCAATCACGCCGAAAGTGCTGTTGAATACCCTGCCGATCTCGAACCGACCGGGTCGTCCCAGTGTCGCAGTGGTCATGATATTTTCCCCCGAGCCACAGTTGCATCCCGTTGCCGGACTTCAAAGTAAATTTGCCAAGATTGAAGCGCCGCGTCCAGTCCGCTTGCAATTGTCGTGGCGCGTTGCCAGTGTCATTATCGTACCGCAGGTTGCAGGGGGAACGAGCGGGTGACAGTCGCACAGCCGGGCACATCGGACGCCGAATGGCTGGCGAAGATGCACAAGCAACTGCTGGCGGACGATTCGATCCAGTTCGACCTGCCGGGTCTCGTGCGCCCCGAGCCGCCCGAGTGGCTGAAGCCGTTCGTCGAGGCCCTGGCGAAGATCGGCCCCTACATGATCTATCTCTTCTGGGGCGCGGTGATCATCGGCGTTGCGATCATCGCCCTTCTGCTCGTGCTCGAAGCGCGGGGCATCGCCTGGCGCCTGCCATGGCGGCGCACCCGCAAGGAAGCCGAGGAAAAGGAAGAATGGCGTCCTGACGCGGGCGCGGCGCAGATCCTGCTTTCCGAGGCGGACGCGCTCGCCGCGCGCGGCGCTTATGACGAGGCGGTGCATCTCCTGCTCCGCCGCAGCGTCGCCGACATCGCCACCCGCCTGCCCGACTTCCTGCGTCCGTCGCTGACGGCGCGCGACATCGCCGCCGCCGGTTCGATCCCTACGCGTCCCCGCGCCGCCTTCAGCGAAATCGCGCGCATCGTCGAGTCCGCGCTGTTTGCCCGCCGGCCTGTCGGCGCCGAGGGTTGGCAGCGGGCGCGCGGCGCCTATGAACGCTTTGCCTTCCGGGATGCCTGGGCATGAGCGCTGAGGCAGCCGAGGCGACGCAAGAAACATTCAGCCGCAGGACCCTGTTCTGGGGCATCTTCGCCAGTCTGTTGGCGGCCGCCGGATTCTTCCTTTTGTCGACCTACGCGCCGGATTTCCGCCAGCCGGTGGGCGGTGCGACGCCGCTCTCCAAGGGGGGAACCGGTTATGCCGGCCTCGTCGAATGGCTGAAACTCACCAACGGTCAGGCGCCACCCATGGAGCGCGGCGAGAAGGATCTGGAGTCGGCCCTGGCGTCCACCTTCCTGCTGATCGTCACYATAGCGCCGGACAGCGAYCCGGCCGCGCTCGAGCGCATCGTCAAGCTTCGTTCCGGCAAGGACACGCTGTTCGTGCTGCCCAAATGGATYACCTTCCCGCAGCCGGATCATGAAGGCTGGGARATGAAGGTCGAGCGGCTGCCGARTGCGGTGGTCAATGACTGGCTCGGACGCCTTGCCAAGGCAAARCTCGGCGAARGCAAGCCGACGGTGGACCAGATCGTCGTGGAAGGCCGCARGATCGCCGTTCCCGACRAGTTGCAATGGGTSGCGGACGACCACCCGCTTATCGCGGCCGGCGACGGCAGGGCCGTTCTCACCGAACTCGACGATGAGCCSTTCTACATCCTCACCGATCCCGATCTCATCAACAAYGCGGCRCTGAAGGATCCGCAAAAAGCCGCCGCGGCGCTCGACATGATCGCCATGCTCGAGCCCGCCAAGGGCGCAGTGATGTTCGACCTGACGCTGCACGGGATCGGCCAGAACTACGATCTGGCCAAGCTGCTGGTCGAGCCGCCTTTCCTGGCGCTGACGCTGTCGGTGCTGACAGCCGCCGCCCTTGCCTTCCTGCACGGCCTTGGCCGGTTTGGACCGCCGCGCGCCGAGGCGCGCGCCATTGCCTTCGGCAAGCGGGCGCTGGTCGACACCACGGCAATGCTGCTCAAGCGCGCCGGGCGGCTGCAAGGGCTCGGCGACCGCTACGCGGCGCTGATGCGGCAGCGCGCCGGCGCGCTGCTCGGCGCACCGCARGGGCTGCAGGGCGAAGTGCTCGACCGCTGGCTCGATTCCCGCGACARGGGCGAAGCGCACGGCTTCACGGCCCGGTTCAAGGCAGTAAACGATTCCAACAATTTGGCCGCAATGCATGAAGCAGCGGAACAGCTGCATGACTGGACGGCAAGGAGGCTCGGTGAACGTCGATGAAGTGAAAGCCCTGGCGAGCGCGATCAGGCTGGAGGTGGCGAAAGCGATCACCGGGCAGCGCGACACGGTCGACCTGATGCTGACGGCGCTGTTCGCCGGCGGGCATATCCTGCTCGAAGGCCCGCCGGGCACTGCCAAGACCATGACGGCGCGCTGCTTCGCGCAGGCGCTGGGCGTCGCCTATGGACGCATCCAGTTCACGCCCGACCTGATGCCYGGCGATATCGTCGGCTCCAACATCTACAACTTCCAGACCGGGCAGTTCACGCTGACGCGCGGCCCGATCTTCTGCGACCTGCTGCTCGCCGACGAGATCAACCGCACGCCGCCSAAGACRCAGGCTGCCCTTCTGGAAGCCATGCAGGAACACGCCGTCACCTTCGACGGCACCACGCATCCGCTCGGCCGCAACTTCATGGTGGTGGCGACACAGAACCCGATCGAGCATCAGGGCGTCTATCCGCTGCCAGAGGCGCAGCTCGACCGTTTCCTGTTCAAGCACCGGGTCACCTATCCGGACCTGAAGGAAGAGCGCGCCATCATCGTCCATCACGGCGGTGGCTCGGCCTCGCACAACATCGAGCAATACGGCATCGCGGCGCAGACCGACCGCGCCACGCTCGAAGCGGCGCTGGCCACGGTCGGCGACGTGACGCTGGTCGACGACGTCGTCGGCTACATCGCGGCGCTTGTGCGCGGCACGCGCGAAAGTCCGGACCTCGAAGTCGGCGCCAGCCCGCGCGCGGGCGCCATGCTGGCCAGGGCGGCACGCGCCCGGGCCGCGCTCGACGGCCGCAACTATGTCATCCCGGACGACGTCAAGGCGCTGGCCGTGCCGGCGCTGCGCCACCGGGTCATCCTCTCGCCGGCGGCGCAGATCGACGGGCGCCTGGTCGAGCAGATCGTCTCCGACCTCGTCGACCAGACGGAAGCGCCGCGTTGATCTATCCGAGCGGCAGAGCGGTGTGGGCAGCGGCGGCCGGGGCGATCCCCGCCTTCCTGATCGCGCTCGCGCTGCCACATGTCTGGTATCTCGGCCTCTTATGGATCTGCGCGCTGCTTGCCTTCCTGGCGGTCGACGCGGCGGCAAGCCGGGGACGCTCGTCTCTCACCGCCACGCTGACCGCACCGCCGCAGGTCGGCGTCGGCGGGCGCTTCACCCTCCACGTCGCCGCCGGTCTCGCAGCGCGGCAGCGCCGCCTGCAGGCGCGCGTCGAGCATGACCAGCGGCTGGCGCCCGTCAACGGCACCGGCGGGACACTGGGGACAAACGGCACGCTCGACCTCGAATTCGACGCGATCCGGCGCGGCATCGCCAGTTTCGACCGGCTGTGGCTGCGCTGGCAGGGACCGTTCGGGCTGATCTGGAACCAGGTCGTGCTGCCGATGGACAGCAAGATAGCGGTGCTGCCCGATGTCAGCMGCGCGCGCGACGAGGCGATCACGCTTCTGCAGCGCTCCGCCCTKGCCGACGGCCATGCGCAAAGGCGTGCGGGCCAAGGCCGCGAGTTCGAGGCGCTGAAGGAATACCAGCCCGGCATGGGCCGGCGCATGATCGACTGGAAGCGCAGCGCCCGCCACGGCAAGCTCTTGGCGCGCGAGTTCCGGATCGAGGAGAACAACAACATCGTGCTCGCCATCGATAGCGGCCGCCTGATGTGCGAGCCGGTCGACGGCGTGCCGAAGGTCGACCGCGCGGTGACGGCCGCACTTCTGTCGGCATTCATCGCGCTGAAAGGCGGTGATCTCGTCAGCCTGTTCTCCTTCGACGCGAGACCCCGCGTCTCCAGCGGCGCGGTGCGCGGCTCGCCGAGCTTCACCATGCTCCAGAAGCGCGCGGCGGAGATCGACTATTCCACCGAGGAGACGAATTTCACCCTGGCGCTCACCACCCTCGCCGCCAGGCTCGACCGGCGCTCGCTGGTCATCGTCTTCACCGATTTTGTCGACCCGATCAGCGCCGAGCTGATGCTGCGCACCGTTGGCCGGCTGACGGAGCGGCATCTGGTGCTGTTCATGCTGATGAAGGATGTCGAGTTGGAGACGCTGGCCGACGTGGCGCCGGCCGCACCCGAGGATGTCGCCCGCGCCGTCACCGCCGGCGACCTGCTCAGGCAGCGGCAGGTGGTGACCGGACGACTGCGGCTGCTCGGCGCGCATGTCATCGAGGCCGACCACCAGCGGCTCGGCCCGGCGCTGGTCGAGCGCTATATCCAGCTCAAGGAGGAGAACCTCTTATGACGCTGCCCGCCGGCACCGATGCCGTCCGCCAGTCGCTGGCAAGCTTCCGCCAGGAGCGCGAGGCCGACTGGAAGGCGTTCGAGGCGCTGCTTGCCCGCGTCGAGAAGCGGGCGCCGCGCGCGCTGTCGGAAGAGGAATTGCTGTCGCTGCCGCTGCTCTACCGCTCGGCGCTGTCCTCGCTTTCGGTGGCGCGCGCGACATCGCTCGACAGCGCTTTGATCGCCTATCTCGAAGCGCTCTGCCTGCGCGGCTATTTCTACCTCTACGGCGCGCGGCGATCCTTGCGGACACGCATCGGCGACTTCTTCCTGCGCGACTGGCCGGCGGCGATCCGCGATTTGTGGCGCGAGGTGTGGGTGTCGGTCGGATTGACGGTGGTCGGCGCCATCGCCGGCTACTGGCTGGTTGCCTCCGACAAGCGCTGGTACGACGCCATCATCGCGCCGAGCCTCGCCGGCGGGCGCAATCCGGATTCGTCGGCCGAAATGCTGCGCAGCGTGCTCTATAGCGGCGGCGACCATTTTCTCTCGGGCTTCGCCGCTTATCTCTTCACCCACAACACACAGGTGGCGATCCTGGCTTTCGCGCTGGGCTTCGCCTTCGCTGTGCCGAGCGTGCTGCTCGTCCTGATGAATGGCTGCATGCTGGGCGCCATTTTCCAGATCTATGCCGCCAAGGGGTTGGGCTTCGAGCTTGGTGGTTGGCTCTCGATCCACGGCACGACGGAACTGTTCGCCATCGCCATCGCCGCCGCCGCCGGCATGCGCATCGGCACGAGCGTTGCCTTTCCAGGCGAGCTGACGCGCATGGCCGCCGCCGCGCAGGCCGGACGCACAGCTGCGACCGCCATGGTCGGCGTCGCGGTGATGCTTCTGTTCGCCGGCCTGCTCGAAGGCATCGGCCGCCAGACCATCACCAGCGATCTCGTCCGCTATTCGGTCGGTGGCGGCATGCTGGCGTTCTGGATCTGCTACTTCTACCTGTTCCGGATGGTGCGGCATGGCAACGGCTAGGAATCCCGCCGCGCTCATACGTCCGCTGGTCACGCCGGAGGGCGTGGATCTGCGCGTGAAGCTCGCGGACGCAGGCACGCGCGCTTCCGGGTTCCTGCTCGATGTCGTGATCATCGTCGTCGCTGCGGTGGTTGTCAGCCTCGTCGCGATCTTCGGCCTGGGCGGGCTTGGCGTGAAAGATGCCGAACCGCTATTCATCGTCTGGATGATCTTCATCTTCCTGCTGCGCAACGTCTACTTCATCGCCTTCGAGGCTGGACGGCGAGCGGCGACGCCGGGTAAGCGGATGGTCGGCGTCCGGGTTGCGTCACGCAGCGGTGCGGGCCTCACGCTCGACCAGGTCATCGCGCGCAACCTGATGCGCGAGATCGAGGTTTTCCTGCCGCTGTCGATCCTTGCCGCGCGCGCCAGCGCCGATGTCGCCGACACGCTGTCGACGATCTTCGGCCTGATCTGGGCGCTGCTGTTCTCGCTGTTCCCGCTGTTCAATCGTGACCGGCTGAGGATCGGCGACCTGCTCGCCGGCACCTGGGTGGTCGAGGCGCCSAARGTGGCGCTGGTCGAGGACCTTTCGCTGCGCAAGGAYCCSRTYGCGGCKCGCTTCCAGTTCAGCCAGGCCCAACTCGACGCGTATGGCATCGCCGAACTGCACAAGCTGGAAGAGGTATTGCGCCGCGACGAYTATTTCGCGCTGAAGGCGGTGGCGGAGACGATCAGCCGCAAGATCGGCGCGAGGGTCGAACCGGTCGACTCAAAAGCYTTCCTCACCGCCTATTACGGCGAGCTCAGRGCGCATCTGGAGCGCAAGCTGCTGCTYGGSAACCGSAAGGCGGAYAAGCACGCGCGGTAGCGGCGTCCCTCGCCTACCCCACCCACTTYTCATAATCCGAYACCAGAAGGTGSAGCGGCGCSACGTCCTCGTCGATGTTGGAGAAGCGGCCGATCGGCTCGCGGAAGACGTTGTCGGTGAGGTCGTCATTGACGGTCGAGACCTCGCCGATCAGCACGTCCTTGCCCTCGGCCCAGAAGGCGTGCCAGACGCCCGGCAGCAGCGTCACGCTCTGGCCCGGATCGAGCTTCAGGAGCCCGCCCGCCGGCAATCTGTGGATGGTGCCGTCGACCGGAACCGACACTTCGGCCTTCGGGTCGATGCCGCCGTCACGGTCGTGCATGAACAATTCCAGCACCAGCTTGCCGCCGCCGCGGTTGATGATGTCCTCGGCCTTGATGTTGTGGCGGTGCATCGGCGAGAGCTGGTCCTTGCGCGAGATCATGATCTTCTCGGCATAGAGCATGCCCATGCCGAGCTTCATGTCCTCGTAGCGGCCGTTGCGCACGGTGAACAGGAACAGGCCGAGCTCATCGAACTTCTCCTGGCCGTAGTCGGTGATGTCCCAGCCGAGGCGCGAGGTGAAAACGGCCGAGGAATCGGCCTTGCGCGCCTTGGCTTCTTCCGGCGACCAGTAGGCGAAAGGCGGCATGATGTAGCCGAACGAACGGATGAAGGCGTCGGCTTCGCGGATGATGTCGTTGATCTTGGAGCGCTTCATGGTCTGGTTCCTTCCGGCCCGCTGCCTGCTGAAATCTGCCCATCGGCATAGCCCAACGCCGATCCGCTGTCGACGCAAACTGACGGCTCTGGCCCCGTGACATCCACGGCGTTAGGGGCGATAACGCGACGCAGATTTTTGGATGGTGAAACATGCCACGCATAGACGACCTCGACACGCCGGCGATCCTGATCGACGCGGCCCGCGCCGAAGCCAACATCAGCAAAGCGCAGGCTCATGCCGACGCGCACGGCCTGAAGCTTCGCCCGCATATCAAGACGCACAAGCTGCCTTACTGGGCGAAGAAGCAGGTGGCGGCCGGCGCCGTCGGCATCACCTGCCAGAAGATCGGCGAGGCCGAGGTGATGGCCGATGCCGGGCTGGCCGACATTTTCCTGCCCTACAACATCCTCGGCCGCGCCAAGCTGGAACGGCTGAAGGCGCTGCATGGCCGCGTCACGCTCTCGGTGACGGCGGACAGCCATGAGACGCTGGAAGGACTGGCGGCAACCTTCGCCGATTCCGGCCATCCGCTGTCCGTGTTGGGTGAATGCGACACCGGCATGGGCCGTTGCGGCGTGCAGAGCCCCGGTGAAGCGGTGGCGCTGGCGAAAGCAATCGATCAGGCGAAAGGCCTCTCATTCGGCGGGCTGATGACCTATCCGGCGGCGGGCCGCGCCGCCGAGGCCGAGGCGTGGCTGAGGGCCGCGCGCGAGGCGCTTGCCGCGGCGGGGCTCGAATGCCCGCGCGTTTCCAGTGGGGGCACGCCGGATATGTGGCGCTCGGGCGAAGACAGCATCGTCACCGAATACCGCCCCGGCACCTATATCTATCTCGACCGCTACCAGGTCGCCAAAGGCGTCGGCACGCTCGACGATTGTGCGCTGACGGTGCTCGCCACCGTGGTCAGCCATCCCACGTCGACCCGCGCCATCCTCGACAGCGGCAGCAAGGCGCTGTCCTCCGATACGCTTGGGCTGCCGGATTTCGGCGAACTCCTCGGCGTCCCCGGCGCGCGCGTCACGGGCCTCAGCGAAGAGCATGGCACTGTCACGCTTTCGGACGGCGCCGGCTTGCGCATCGGCGAGCGCGTGCGCGTCGTCCCCGACCATTGCTGCGTGGTGACGAACCTGTTCGATCAGGTGCATCTGATCGATGGCGACAAAGTGCTGGAAACGCTGCCGGTTGCGGCACGGGGTCGGATGGGGTGAGCCCCTTTCCCTTCTCCCCTTGTGGGAGAAGGTGGATCGGCGCGATAGCGCCGAGACGGATGAGGGGTGTTCCAGGGAACACCAGCGCCTCACTCCGCTGGAACACCCCTTATCCGGCCGCTTCGCGGCCACCTTCTCCCACAAGGGGAGAAGGGAGAGCTCGCTCGGCCTGCCTAGCGGCAACCCTGCGCATGGCGGTCACCCGGCGGCGGAAGATCTCCGTGCGCATCGCCATCAGATGCAGCGCGAAGAACAGCACTGTGAAGCCCAGCGCCATGACGGCGAGCGGCCACAGCATCGAGGGGTCGATGGTCGGGCCTCCCAGCCGGAAGACGGAGGCCGGCTGGTGCAGCGTGTTCCACCAGTCGACAGAGAATTTGATGATCGGGATGTTGATGAAGCCGACCAGCGTGATGATGGCGGCGGCCCAGGCGGCACGGCCGGCGTCGTCCAGCGCCCGCGTCAACGCGATAATGCCGAGATACATCAGAAAGAGCACGAAAACGGAGGTCAGCCGCGCGTCCCATACCCACCAGGTGCCCCACATCGGCTTGCCCCAGATGGAGCCGGTGATCAGCGCCAGCGCCGTGAAGGTGGCACCGATGGGTGCTGCCGATTTCAGCGCCACATCGGCCAGCGGATGGCGCCAGACCAGCGTGCCCAGCGCCGAGATCGCCATGATCGTGTAGCACATCATGGCGAGCCAGGCGAAAGGCACGTGGATGTACATGATGCGCACGGTGATGCCCTGTTGGAAATCCTCCGGCGCGGTGAAGCTCATATAGAGGCCGACGGCAAGCAGGATGGCGGCGACCGTCGCGAGCCACGGAACGGCCCTGTCGGCCAGCCCGACGAAGCGCGTCGGATTGGCGAGATCGGTCCAGCCGGCGAAACGTGAGGTGGCGTCGCTCATGCCGACCTAAATAGACCGGCAATGTGTCGGGGGCAATCGGAGGAGTGTCGCAGTTTAGTTACCCTCCCCCTTGTGGGGAGGGTCGCTGCGAAGCAGCGGGGTGGGGGTGCGGCGCTGCCCCCACCCGGACCTTCGGTCCGACCTCCCCCCAAGGGGGGAGGTAGAAAATGAGCTTACGCCGCTTCGTTGACCGGACGGCTGAGGCGGCGGACTTCCTCGTCGTTGAGCAGGCCGCCGGCGCGCAGCAGGGCGGCGAAGCGGCCGTTGCGCAGCGACAGCTCGGTGAAGCCGCCGAACTCGACCACCTTGCCCTTGTCCATGAAGACGACGATGTCGGCGTCGCGGACCGTGGTCAGGCGGTGGGCGATGATGAAGGTCGTGCGGTTGCGGCGCAGTTCGTCGATCGCTTCCTTGACGCGGTCCTCGGTCTCGACGTCGAGCGCGCTGGTCGCCTCGTCGAGCACCAGGATCGGTGCGTCCTTAAGCACGGCGCGGGCAATGGCGATGCGCTGGCGCTCGCCGCCCGAGAGCTGGCCGCCGCGCTCGCCGACGACGGTGTCGTAGCCACCGCTCTTGGCCAGGATGAAGTCCTGCGCGGCGGCGGCGTTGGCCGCGGCGTGGATCTCGTCATAGGTTGCCTCGGCGCGGCCGACGCGGATGTTGTCCTCGATCGAGCGGTTGAGCAGGCCGGCATCCTGGAAGACGGTGGCGATCGAGTGGCGCAGCGACTTGCGGGTCACCGAGCGGGTGTCGATGCCGTCGATCAGGATACGGCCGCTGGACGGAGTGAAGACGCGCTGCAGCAGATTGATGAGCGTCGTCTTGCCGGCGCCGGTCGGGCCAACGATGGCAACCGTCTGGCCAGCCTGGACCTCGAACGAGACGTTCTCGATGCCATGGCCGGAATTGGCGAACTCGAAGCTGACGTCCTCGAAGCGGACATGGCCCGTGACATTGGCCAACTCGCGCAGGCCGTCCGGCTCGGCGGCTTCGGCGGCGGAGTCTTCCAGGCGATAGAAGTCTTCGAGCTTGGCGCGTGCCTCGGATATCTGGGTGGTGAAAGCCGACATCTGGTCGAGGCGGGCGATCAGCATCCCTGCAAAGCCGATAAAGGCAACGACATCGCCGACGCGGAGCTCACCACGGGTGACGAGGTAGGCGCCGATCGAGAGTACGACCATCATCGAGATGGTCGAGGACAGGCGGTTCAGCGCATTGGCGATCGCCCACCAGTCAAGCACCGGGTTCTGCGCGTCCAGCAGTTCCTTGACGTAACGCCTCAGCGTCGCGGTCTCATGGCCAATGCGGTTGTAGCTCTGCAGCACGGCGACATTGCTGACGCTGTCGGTCACATGGGCAAACACGGTGTGATAATGGCGTTCGACAGCGGTCTGCCCTGACTTGGTGCGGCGCATGACGACACGGCCGATGGCGACGTAGAGCACGCCAAGGCCCAGCAGCACGAGAGTCATGCGGATGTCCATGGCGAGCGCGGTCGGCACCAGCAGCACCAGTGCGATGGCCGTCGAGAGGTGCACGCGCATGAATTCCAGCCACAGGCTGAACAGGGTCTCGACAGCGCGAAGGAGCGTGTGCAGCGAGTTGGAGGTACCCCGCTGCTGATGCCAKGCCAGCGGCATGGTGATGACGCGCTCGAAGGACTGGCACAGCACTTCCGAGCGGCGGGCATGGGCGAAGCGGTCGGCGCCGCGCGCCACCAGGACGAAGGCGACGACGTTGAACGCACCGAGAGCGGCCCAGACGGCGAGCGTCGAAAACACCGGGCCTTTTTCGGAGATGGCACCGATGACCCGACCCAACAGGATCGGCTCCAGGATTGCGATCGCAGCCAGCGCGACGTTGGCGCCGCATATCAATGCGACGCGCTTCTTATCGGCCGCCAGATAACTTAGAGCTCTCAAGTAGATCTGCAGAAGCGACACTTCGGCTACTCCGCCAAACTCTTTTTTGTGCTCAGTTCCAGATTTATACGCTCAATTCCAGAATTGTGCACCGCACCATTTTCTGACACGTACGGGTTAACGCGTCGCAAAACAATGCCCGTCTATCCCTTCCGTTCCCATTTAGCGAACAAAAGATGACGACGGTGCGAAATCTGACGTGATCACCTAACGGTTTGAGATAAAAGGTGAAATGTCAGCCTTGCGGCAAAATAATGGCAGTTGCCTCGTGCTGCCACATTTTTAATCACCAGCCGCTTGCTTAGCCGATCCTAAAAGACCACGAAGGGCGCCCCGCGGGTCCTTGGGCCAAGTAAAGAACGAAGTTAGCCGCGCATCCCGAAGGATGCGCGGCTTTTAAATCAAGCCATTGATTTTACGCAGGTATCTTGACGACGATCTCGGTCGTTTCGCCGGCTTTCGGCTCGAAAGACCCCGATTTTGTCTTCGAGCCATTGACTTCCAGCGAGATCGACTTGGTCTTTTTGTCGCGGGTCACGCGAACCTTGACTTCAGCATCGAACATCTTGAGCGTCGCGGTGTAGCCGTCCCAGTGTCCCGGCAGCTTCGGCCTAAACGTGATCTGCTTGCCGCGCCGCTCGATGCCGAGAATGCCTTCCACCGCAGCGCGGTAAAGCCAGCCGGCCGAGCCGGTGTACCAGGTCCAGCCGCCGCGGCCGCCCTTGCCATCGCCGGAATAGACGTCGGCCGCCACGACATAGGGTTCGACCCTATAGTGCTCGGCCTCCGCCTCGTCCAAGGCGTGGTTGACCGGGTTCAGCATCGAGAAGCAGCGATAGGCCTCGTCGGTGCGGCCCATCTCGGCCAGCGCGATGACGAACCAGGTGGCGGCATGGGTGTACTGGCCGCCATTCTCGCGCACGCCCGGCGGATAGCTCTTGATGTAGCCCGGATCCTTCTCGGTCTTCGAGAAGGGCGGGGTGAACAGCTTGATGATCTTGAGATCGTCATCGACCAGCATGTCCGTGGCCTGCTGCATGGCGGTGGTCGAGCGCGCCGGATCGCCCTCGCCCGAAAGCACGCTCCAGGACTGGGCGATGGAGTCGATCTTGCACTCGTCGGAGGTATGGGACCCCAGGGGCGTGCCGTCATCGAAGCTGCCGCGCCGGTACCATTGGCCGTCCCAGGCGGTGCTTTCCAATGCCCGCTTGAGCACGTCGGCGTGCTTGCTCCACGCCTGCGCCCGCTTGCTGTCGCCCTGCCCCTTGGCCAAAGGCGCAAACTCGCCCAGCGTCTTTAGGAGGAACCAGCCCAGCCACACGCTCTCGCCCTTGCCGTCCTCGCCGACGCGGTTCATGCCGTCGTTCCAGTCGCCGCCGAGGATCAGCGGCAGGCCGGCCGGGCTGCTGCGCTTGATCGCGAGATCGAGCGCCCGCGCGCAATGGTCGTAGAGCGAAGCGGTGGTCTTGGTGACCTCCGGTGTGAAGAAGGCATCATGCTCGCCCTCTCCGAGCTGCTGCCCGTCGATGAAGGGTATCTGCTCCTTGAGGATGGCGGCGTCACCCGTGACCTCGATGTAGCGGGCCGTCGCCTGCGCCAGCCACACCACGTCGTCCGAAATCATCGTGCGGACGCCGGCATCGGTGCGTGGTAGCCACCAATGCTGTACGTCGCCCTCCGGGAACTGCCGGCGGGCGGCGTTGAGTATTTGGTCGCGCGCCAGTTTCGGATCGTGCGCCAGAAGCGCCAGCGTGTCCTGCAACTGGTCGCGGAAGCCGAAGGCGCCGCTCGCCTGGTAGAAGGCCGAACGCGCGCGGATGCGGCAGGCCAGCGCCTGGTAAGGCAGCCAGTGGTTGACCATGGCGTTCATCGCCTCGTCGGGCGTCTCGACCTGGATGGTGTCGAGGAAGCCGCGCCAAGCGCGTTCATTGTCGGTCAGGCGCTGGTCGAAATCCTTGCGGCGATGGGTCTGCACCARCGCGCTCGCCTCGGCGGACGTGGCCGCRTCGCCGAGCAGCCACARSATGGTCACATCGCCGCCGGCCGGGATTTCGACATCGCTGGCGATCGCCGCGCAAGGATCGTCGCCCGCCTCGACGCGGCCGGACAGGCCGAGCCCGCCGAGCACCGCCTGCGGATATTCGGTYGTCCCATGYCTGCCGAGGAACTCGCTCCGGTCGGCGGTCACCGACTGGACAGGCGCTGARGCGGCAAGGAASGCGACCCGCTCGCCGAAGTCGAGCCCATAGGGGTTCTGCGCCAAAAGCGCGCCTGTTGCCGTGTCCCGCGTGGGCACGATGGTCGCCGCCGTGCGCGAGCGATGGCCGCCCAGCACCCATTCGGCATAGGCATAGACGCGCAGCYTCGCCGGCGCCGAGCCGRCATTCTGGATGCGCAGCCTYGTGATCTTCACCGGATCGGTGGGATCGACCACCTGCGTCAGGTCCATCGACAACGGCCCRCGCTTGGAGCGGAAGGTCGAAAAACCCTGGCCGTGCCAGGTCTCGTAGGTCATCGWGGGGTCGCGCACCACCGCCGCCATCGGCGAGAACGCCTTGCCGCTCAACTGGTCATAGATATAGAAGCCCTCGCCCGGCCGGTTCGACACCGGATCGTTCGACCACGGCGTCAACTGGTAGTCGCGGCTGTTGCGGCTCCAGGTGAAGCCGGCGCCCTCCGCCGAGACGTGGAAGCCGAACGCGGCGTTGGAGATCACATTGATCCACGGCTGCGGCGTCGAACGGCGCCCGGTGAGCCGAGTCACATAGTGGCGGCCGCCACCGTCGAAACCGCCGTAGCCGTTCCAGAGGCTGAGGCCGCTGCCGTCGGCGGCGATATCGGCCGATCCCTGGCTTGCCGGCACCGGCAGCGGAAGCGGCGGCGACGGTTCACGCAGCGCGCCGCCCTCGGCCTGCTGCAAGGCGTCGCGCGCCTGGAGCGCGGCCGTGTCGGCCCGTTCGAGCTGGTCGAAGATGGTACCGTTGCGGGTGTGAAGGGCGACGCGCGCTACCGACAGCAAGGTCTTGTAGGTCGGCTCGTCCATCAGGTCGCGGCGCACGGCGAAGATGTGCTGGCGCGGGCCGAGCTCGCGGCCGCGCAGGCGGCTGTTCTCGCACAGCGTTTCCACCGCGCGCTGGAGGTCCTGCACATAGGACGAGGCCTGCTCGTTGACGACGACGAAGTCGATCATCATACCGCGGGCACGCATGTATTCCTGGAAGCGCAGCGCCTGGGCGACGATCTCGAGATCGGCGACGTCGCCGATGCGCACGAGGAAGATCGGGAAATCGCCGGAGATGCTGGTCGGCCACAGACTCGACTGGCGGCCAAGGCCGGAGGCGATGGAGTCCGCCGGCAGGCGCAGGAACGGATCGGGATAGATCAGATAGCGCGCCAGCTTCTGCACATTGGCGGCATCGGTCAGGCTCAAGCCCAGATGGCGGGTCTGCACCTGGCTGCGGGTCCAGGCGAGCATTGCCTGGCGGGCGAAGCTTTCCTGGTGGTCGAGCCTGGCGATCGCCTCGTCGAGCTCGGCGCGATCGGCGCCGACGACGGTCCAGAAGGTCAGCGATATCTTCTTGTTGGCCGGCACGCGCACCTGGCGGCGCAGCGCCGCGACCGGATCGAGCGTGAAGCCATGGCTGCCGCCGAGCTTGGCGCCGGGATCGAAGGCTACGGCATCCGCGATGGTGCGACCGCGGCCGATGAAGGCGCGGCGGTCGGTCTCGGCCTCGGCGTCGCGCGACGGGCCCGACGGATCGGTGACGAAATGCACCATCGTGAGATCGGGTTCGTTCTTGTCGCGCTTGCGCCTGGTGGCGAAGATCGCGCCATTATTGGCGGCGATCTCGGTGTCGACGAACATCTTCGAGAAAAGCGGATGCGCGTTGTCGTTGGCTTCCGAGCCGAGCACCAGTTCGGCAAAGGAAGTCACCTCGATATGGCGGTCCGTGGAGCCGTCATTATAGAGCGTGATGCGGCGACCCTCGCCATTGCCTTCCGAAATGACGATGCATTCGACTTCCGAACGCAGCGACCCGACCGATTTGGTGAAGCTCGCCTTGTCGTCGGCGAAGAGCGTCTGGACGCGCTCGCCCTCGGCGCGCTTCGGTTCGGCGGTCGCCGACCACCAATCGCCGGACGCGGTGTCGCGCAGGAAGATGTAGGAGCCGAGGCGATCCTCGCTCGGGTCCGGCTGCCAGCGGGTGACGGCCAACTCGCCGAAGCGGCTGTAGCCGGAGCCGGTGGCGGTGACCATGACCGAGTAACGGCCGTTGGACATGACGTTGGTGGCGCGCAGCGCCTTGATCGGATCGAGGATGACGCGGCTGTCCGGGCTCTCGGTCTCGGTCTCGTCCTTGGCGCGCTCGTCGGCCTCGGTCCGCACGGTGGCGGTCGGGATGTCGCGCGGCGCCTTCTCCTGGAGCAGAAGCTCGGCCGATTCGATCACCGGGTCGCTGTGGAAGCGCTCGCGCAGCCGGCCCTCGAAGATGGCGTCGGCGACGGCAGCGATCGACATGCCGGAATGGTGCGCCATGTAGTTCAGCACGACGGCGTGGTCGGTGCCTTCCGGAACACGCTGCGGCGTGAAATCGACCGCGTCGTGGAAGCCGTGCCGGCCGAGCGCGCCGATCGCGCGCAGCCGCTTGAGGTTCTGCACCGCTTCACGCGGATAGAACTGCGCGGCCAGGATCGTGGCGTAGGGCGCGATCACCGTGTTCTGGCCGAGGCCGCGCTTCAGGCCCAGGCCCGGCACACCGAAATTGGTGTACTGGTAGGTGAGCTCGCGGTCGCGGGCATTATACGCCGATTCCGAGATGCCCCACGGCACGTTCTTCGAGCGCGCGTACTGGATCTGGCGCTTGATGATGAGCTTGCTGGTCTGGTTGAGGATCGAGCCCTGCGGCTCCTTCATCACCAGCGGCGGCATCAGGTACTCGAACATCGAGCCCGACCACGACATCAGTGCGCCCTGGAAGCCGATCTCGACGATCGGCCGGCCGAGCCGGAACCAGTGCTCGGTCGGCAGATCGCCCTTGGCGATGGCGAACAGGCTGGTGAGTCGCGCCTCGGATGCGAGCAGGTCGTAGCAGCTCTCGTCGAGCTGGCGATCCTCGACCCGGTAGCCGATCGACAAGAGCTTGCGCTCCTGCCGCAGCAGGAAGGAGAAATCCATCTCGAAGGCGTAGCGGCGGCAGCGCTCGCGCAGCGCCAGAAGCTTGGCACGGAGCGCCGAGACAGCGCTTTCGTCATTGTGCGAGTCGTGCACATGCGCCTCGCAGGTCGCTTCCAGCCGCGCGGCCCAGTCGGCAATGATATCGCTCTTCGGCGACGCCGCCTCGGTGTGGATAGCGGTGGCGAGCTTGCGGATCTCGCCCGCAAGCACGGCGAGGTTGATGGTGCGGATCGAGGCCATCTCGGGCTGCGCCTTGATGGTCACCACCGCGCGGCGCATACCGTCGAGGCGGTCGGCGAGCCGYTGGCGCAGCGGCCGCAGTTGCCGGCGRTCGTCGGGCAGTTCGTCCAGGCTTTCGTCGAGGATGGTGACGGTGTCGAGGATGCCCTCGAAATCGCCCTGCAGGTGGACGGAAGGCGCTTCCGCCCATTCGGCGCAGGACGCCGCCACCGCCACCAGATGGCCGGCGAGATTGCCGCTGTCGACCGCGGAGATATAGAGCGGATAAAGCGGCTTCAGCGTCGTGGTGTCGTACCAGTTGTAGAGATGGCCACGGTCGCGCGGCATGTTCTCGATGGTCGTCATCGTGGCGTCGATGCGGGTGATGGCATCCGACAGGCTGATCCAGCCGAAGTCACGCGCCGACACCACCGACAGCAGATAGACGCCGATATTGGTCGGCGATGTGCGCGGCGCCACCACCGGTGCTGGGCTTTCCTGGAAATTGTCCGGCGGCAGGTGATGCTGCTCGGGCGTGACGAAGGTCTCGAAATAATGCCAGGTGCGGCGCGCGATGGTGCGCAGCGCATGGATGTCGGCATTCGAGATCCTCAACCGGTCCTCGGTCTCGGCCGAGCGGCTGATCCAGCAGGCAACAGCGGGCGAGCCGATCCAGAAGATGGCGAAGAAGAAGGCGACGAAGGCGCCGGTGGAATCGGCCAGAACCGGAATGGCGAGGCCGACGACGCCGATGATCACCGCGCCATACATCATGCTGTAATAGGAGCCGAGATCGCTGCCGCTGTTGCGCTGCGCCTGCGATGCCGTGCGCCATTCCAGGAGGCTCTGGCGGCTGACGAAGAGCCGRTAGAGCGTGCGGACAACGGCGTCGCCCATCATCCAGGCGAGATGCGCCATCAACAGCACCTTCAAGGCAACAAGCGCCGTGCCGAAGACGGTGTCGCGCGCCAGGGCCGAGAAATGGCCGCGCGGCGTCTGGTCGCCGCTCTTCGGCAGGATGCCGTTGACGATGTCGAAGGTGGGCGCCATGAACAGGCTGAGGATCAGCAGCGCCTGCCACTGCGCGGCCTGGGTGAACGGCAGCAGCGTCCAGCCGGCGACGCACGCCATGACCCAGAAGATCGGGGTGAGCGAGCGGCGCAGATTGTCGACCATCTTCCAGCGCGACAGCGCCGGGACGCCGGAGCGCGGATCGAAGATGAAGCCGAGCAACTGCCAGTCGCCGCGCGCCCAGCGGTGGTGGCGCGAGGCGTCGACCGAGTAGCGGGTCGGATAGTCCTCGACCAGTTCGACGTCGGTGACCAACGCCGCGCGCGCCAGGGCGCCCTCGAGCAGATCGTGGCTGAGGATGGTGTTTTCCTCGATGCGATCCTTCAACGCCGCCTCGAACGCGTCGACATGGTAAAGGCCCTTGCCGGTGAAGGAGCCGTCGCCGAAGACGTCCTGGTAGACGTCGGAGACGGCAAAGACGTATGGGTCGAGACCGCGATTGGCCGAGAAGACGCGCTGGAAGAACGAGGCGTCGTCGCCGCTGGTGAGCGAGGCGGTGATGCGCGGCTGCAGGATCGTGTAGCCGGCCGTGACGACGCGCTTGACCGGGTCGAAATGCGGGCGGTTCAAAGGATGCGCGAGCTTGCCGACCAGCGTCGAGACGGCATCGCGCGTGGTGCGCGTGTCGGCRTCGAGCGTCATCACATAGACGACCYTTTCCGGCAGCGGCAGGTCGAGCGGCAGGAAGGTGGTGTCGCTGTCGCCGCGCAGCAGCAGGTTCAGCTCATGCAGCTTGCCGCGCTTGCGCTCCCAGCCCATCCAGCAGCCCTGCGCCTGGTTGTAGAGCCGGCGGCGATGCAACAGGTAGAAGCGCGGCGACCCTTCGGAGGGGTAGCGGGCGTTKAGCCTRGCGATCTCGTCGCGCGCATATTGCAGGATCTCGATGTCSGCGGCGTCGATCTCGGTCTTGGAGTCCGGCCAGTCCGACAGCAGCGCGAAATGGATCTCTTCCGCCGTGTTGGCGAGGTGATGCACTTCGATGTTGCGGATGTTTTCCTCGACGTCGTCGCGCGAGCCGATCAGCGAGGGCACCACGACCAGCGTGCGCGCCTCGACCGGGATGCCATCATGCTTGTAGTCGTAGCCGACCAGCCTGGTCGGCTTCAGGAAGAGCGCCACGACCGTGTTGAAGAAAGCCAATGCGCCTTCGCTCGCCGGAACCGCGAACAGCGCCAGCATCAGCGTGATCGATTCCACCGAAAGGCCGAGATTGGTTAGCGCCCGTCCGGCCAGGAAGAGCAGAAGCGCCGTCAGCAGGAAGACCGGCACGACAATGCCCAGCCAGCCAGTGGCGGAGAAGGCCCGCTTGAAGGTCACATTGAGAGGGGCGCGATAGCCGATCGCCTTTTCCAGTTCCGGCCGGCGCGGCCCGACCAGGAAGAAGCCGACATCGGTATGCACCGCCGGATCGGCGSTCTCCGGAACGCCGGACGCATCGGTGACACCAGGCATGTGGCCGGCAAGCTCGATCGCTTTCTCGGCCACGCGGAATTCCGAGAGGGTGGARCGGCGCGCCARCTGCTCGATCGCGGTGCGGTACTGGTCGCGCGAGAAGAAATCGAGCGCGGCGAAATCGGTCTTCTCGCGCAGCAGCGTRTCGATSCGGCTGACGCCCTCGAACCAGACCGTCCAGTCGACGTCGTTGATGAGGCGCAGGCCGCGGATGATGTTGCCGGTGGTGACATTGCCGCTGGAGAGCGTCTGRTGCTCGGAGATGATGATCTCCTCGGCGTCGGAGCCGGTCTTCTCGAGCTCACCCTCCAGCCATTCCAGCGCCCGGCCGGCATTCTGCGAGCCGTCGCGCAGGCGATAGAGGAGCTGGGTGGCGAAAGTGGTGTCCTGCGCATGCGCGGCGTAGTGCGACAGGATCCTGGTCCGGTCGGCATTGTCGTCGGTCGCCAGCACGCGATCGGCAACCTCGTTGGCGATCTGGCGCATGTCCCTGGTGCGATTGACGCGCACCGCGATGCGGCGCAGGTTTTCGATCAGCACGAAGCGCAGCAGCGACGGCAGCGCCCAGATCTCGCCGATCTTCAGCGGCTCGACCGACTGGAAGCCCTCGACGATCGCCTTGAACATGTTGGCCGAGACCGAGCTGTCGGAATGCTCGACATAGCTCCAGGCAACGACAAAGGCGCGCGGCAGCACGGTGCCGTCGGCGAGCGTAAGCGTCGGCAATTGCTTGTAGAAGCGCCGCGGCAGGTCGCGCTTGACCTGGAAGATCGTCTCCTCGACCAGATAGTTGTTGTCGAGCAGCCATTGCGCGGCGGGCGTGATGGTTTCACCCTTGGCCTGGGCGGCATTGGTCGAGCGATAGACTTCGAGAATCTTCTTGGCGCTGTCGCGGATGCGGGCCTGGAACTCGAACGGCGTCAGGCCGAACAGTTCCTTCACTTCGCCCTTGGCGAGTGCCGCGCCCAGGGCGCGCAGCCGGTCTTCAGGCAGGAAATTGGAGCGTATCGGCGCTTCCGTCACCGTCGGGAAGCTTGCACTGGTCAGTTCGATCTTGGCTGGGTTCGTCTGAATGTTCATTGAAAATTCCRTAAGGCGGGGCGCGATGCGGCGTCACCGCCACGGCAATGCCCTTAAAACCGGTTGAATTGCAATTGGTTGCATCACAACTTCGGCCGAAAGTTCGTTTGCGCACCGCTACAGGGGCGTGCCCTTTCGACAACGTTCAGGGCGAGCGCCCCTCGCTTCCCGCCCCCTGGTTCGATCAGGGAAAGGATTCAGGCTTTTTCGTGATACATGCAAGTGGGCAGGCGATATTTCGCCGACGCCCCGATCATGTTTGGCAACAGCCGTTAATGGTTGGCCGATGGGCTGTTGAGTCTGACGACGAACAACGCCCCCTGCCCTTCGGACTGAAGCCGCAACTTCCGGCTGGCTCGGTCGAGGATCAGCATGTCGAGCGGCCCGAGGCTGGACACGCTGTCGGCAACGATCTTGAAGTCTGTGCCGACCGCAAGGACGAGCGTCGTGCCGCTGCCCGGCTCAATCTCGAACTCGCCCGGGACGGACAGCCGCTCGACCGTATGGCCGACACGGCCGCGGCGCGTCATGACGTTGAGATCGGTGATCGGGCCGCCGATCAGTGTCGCGCCGGTCGGCACGTCGCCCGGAAAGGAAAGCGGCGCCGACGATGCTGTCAGCCGCGCCGGGGGCCGGCCGGCTATATCGAGGACGATGCCCTCGCCCTCCAGCACCGACAATGTGCGGTCGATGCCGACGAAACTGGAAAACGGGCCGCTGCTCTCGACGCGCGCCATTGAGATGCGCCAATCGAAGTCATCCAGCCCGGCGCCTTCCGGCGAGACGGCGATCTCGGTCGTCGTGCCGCCGCCATTCTTCCACGGCATAACGCGGTAGTCGGCGGCACGAAGGATGCGCATGGCTTCAGCCCAGGATGCCGGGGAGGTTGAGCTGGTGTTCTTTCGCGCATTCGATGGCGATGTCGTAGCCGGCATCGGCATGGCGCATGACGCCGGTCGCCGGATCGTTCCACAGCACGCGCTCCAGCCGCTTCGCGGCGTCGGCGGTACCGTCGGCGACGATGACCATGCCGGCATGCTGCGAGAAGCCCATGCCGACGCCGCCGCCATGGTGCAGCGACACCCAGGTGGCGCCTGACGCGGTGTTGAGCAGCGCGTTGAGCAGCGGCCAGTCGGAAACTGCGTCGGAGCCGTCCTTCATCGCCTCGGTCTCGCGGTTCGGCGAGGCGACCGAACCGGAATCGAGGTGGTCGCGGCCGATGACGACTGGCGCCTTGAGCTCACCCTTGGCCACCATCTCGTTGAAGGCGAGGCCCAACCTGTGGCGATCGCCGAGGCCGACCCAGCAGATGCGCGCCGGCAGGCCCTGGAACGAGATGCGCTCGCGCGCCATGTCGAGCCAGTTGTGCAGGTGCGTGTTGCCGGGCGTCAGCTCGCGCACCTTCGCGTCGGTCTTGTAGATATCTTCCGGATCGCCTGACAGCGCCGCCCAGCGGAACGGACCAATGCCGCGGCAGAACAGCGGACGGATATAGGCCGGCACGAAGCCCGGGAAGGCGAAGGCATTCTCGAAGCCTTCCTCCTTGGCGACCTGGCGGATGTTGTTGCCATAGTCGAGCGTCGGCACGCCGGCGTTCCAGAACGCCACCATCGCCTCGACATGCTCGCGCATCGAGGCGCGGGCGGCCCTCTCGACGGCCTTCGGGTCGCTGACGCGCTTCTCGCGCCATTGCGCCATCGTCCAGCCCTTGGGCAGGTAGCCGTTGATCGGGTCGTGCGCCGAGGTCTGGTCGGTGACCATATCGGGGCGGATGCCGCGCCGGAACATCTCCGGCACGATCTCGGCCGCGTTGCCGAGCAGGCCGACCGACTTCGCCTCGCCGGCCTTSGTCCAGCGCTCGATCATYTCCATCGCCTCGTCGAGCGTCTCGGCCTTCTCGTCGACATAACGGGTGCGGAGGCGGAAATCGATCGAGTCCGGGTTGCATTCGATGGCGAGGCAGCAGGCGCCGGCCATSACKGCGGCGAGCGGCTGRGCGCCGCCCATRCCGCCGAGGCCRCCGGTGAGGATCCACTTGCCCTTGAGGTTGCCGTTGTARTGCTGGCGGCCGGCCTCGACGAAGGTCTCGTAGGTGCCCTGCACGATGCCCTGCGTGCCGATATAGATCCATGAGCCGGCCGTCATCTGGCCGTACATCATCAGGCCCTTCTTATCGAGCTCGTTGAACTTCTCCCAGGTCGCCCAGTGCGGCACGATGTTGGAGTTGGCGATGAGAACGCGCGGCGCGTCCTTATGCGTGCGGAACACGCCGACCGGCTTGCCGGACTGCACCAGCAGCGTCTCGTCCTCGCCGAGCGTCTTCAGCGTGGCGGCGATGCGGTCGAAATCGTTCCAGGTGCGCGCTGCCCGGCCGATGCCGCCATAGACGACCAGTTCGTTCGGGTTCTCGGCGACGTCCGGGTCGAGATTGTTCATCAGCATGCGCAGCGGCGCTTCGGTCGTCCAATAGCGGGCGTTGAGCTTGTCGCCGCGAGGGGCGCGCACTTCGCGGATGTTGTGGCGAGGATTGGTCATCATTGTCCCTTTCGAAGCAAGGCGGGCGGCGCGCGTCAGCGCACGGCCCAATCAATGGCGGTTTCAAGAATGGTCTTCAGGGTGGCGCGGATCGGCGCCGCGTAGCTGGGGTCGTAAGGCACCGGCCAGTTTTCCGGCGCCCCCTTTTCATCCGGCTCGCGCATGTAGCCGCGGTTGGCGAGTTCCATCTGCAGCGCATGGACGCCATTCTGCGGCTGGCCGAAGCTGCGGGTGATCCATCCGCCCTTGAAGCGTCCGTTCACCACCCAGGTCTCGCCCGTCGGAGCTAGGATTTCAGCCACCTTTTCCTGCAGCGACGGATCGGTGCTCTTGCCGTCGTTGGTGCCCAGGTTGAACACCGGCAGCGTGCCCTCGAACAGGCGCGGCAATACCGAGCGGATCGAATGGCAGTCATAAACGACGATGTTCTCGTGCATGCCGCGCAGCCGGTCGATCTCGGCCTGAAGGGCGGCGTGGTAGGGCGCGAAATACATCTCCCTGCGCTCGTCGATCTCCGACGGCGTCGGCTCATCGCCCATCTGGTAGAGCGGATCGCCGTCGAAAGTATCGGTCGGGCAGAGGCTGGTCGTCGCCTGCCCGGGATAGAGCGAGACGCCGGACGGATCGCGGTTGACGTCGATGACGGTGCGCGAGATTGCCGTGTGGACGACGGTGGCGCCAAGATCGGTGGCGAAGTCATAGAGCTTGTCGATCCACCAGTCGCAGTCGCGGCGGCCAAGCCAGGTCGAGACCAGCCGGCTGTCGAGGCCGGCCAGATCGATGCCGGTGTGCGGGATGGAGACCAGCAGTGGGGCTGTGCCGCGTGTGACGGTGAGCCAAGAGGGTGATGTCATGTGAGATCTCCCAGCGCTGGAGTTCTACGGCGCCCCCCTCTGCCCTGCCGGGCATCTCCCCCACTTGGGGGGAGATTGGAAGCTTCGGCGCCTTGCCCATTCCTGCCACGCCGGAGATTGGCGAAAGCCGGCGTGACGTCCGATCTCCCCCCTGGTGGGGGAGATGTCCGGCAGGACAGAGGGGGGCGCGACAGAACTCGGCCTGTGAATGTATATGATGTCACGACGCAATTCCCGGAAGCTTCACCGCGCTTGCCGCCTTCACCGCCGCGCCGCCGCGCACCATGGCGATCGCCTTCTCCATGTCGGGGTGGAAATGACGGTCGGTGTCGAGATGCGGGACTTCCGAGCGGACCAGCCTGCGCACCGCTTCCAACGCGGCGCTCGAAGCGAGCGGCGCGTGGAAATCGCACCCTTGAGCCGCGGCCAGCAATTCGATGCCGATGACGGCGGTCGCGTTCTCGATCATGCCGAGCAGCCGGCGCGCGCCGTGCGCGGCCATCGAGACATGGTCTTCCTGGTTGGCCGAGGTCGGGATGGAATCGACGCTTGCCGGATAGGCCTTCTGCTTGTTTTCCGAAACAAGGGCGGCCGCGGTCACCTGCGGGATCATGAAGCCTGAATTCAGGCCCGGCTTCGGCGTCAGGAAGGCCGGCATGCCGGAGAGCGCCGGATCGACCAGCATGGCGATGCGCCGCTCCGACAGCGAACCGATCTCGCAGACGGCAAGCGCGATCATGTCGGCGGCAAACGCCACCGGCTCGGCATGGAAATTGCCGCCCGACAGCGCCGTGTCGTCCTCGGCGAAGATCAGCGGATTGTCGGTGACGCCATTGGCCTCGGTCTCCAGCGTGTCGGCTGCCTTGCGCAGCACGTCGAGCGCGGCCCCCATCACCTGCGGCTGGCAGCGCAAGCAGTACGGGTCCTGCACACGCTCGTCGCCGACACGATGCGATTCGCGGATGGCGCTGCCGGCCATCAGGTCGCGCAACGCATCGGCCGTCTCGATCTGGCCGCGATGTTTCCTCAAGCGATGGATGCGCGGATCGAAAGGCGCGTCCGAGCCCTTGGCCGCGTCGGTCGACAGCGCGCCGGCGACCAGCGCCGACTGGTAAAGCGTCTCGGCCTCGAACAGGCCTGCAAGCGCGAAGGCGGTCGAGAACTGCGTGCCGTTGAGCAGCGCCAGGCCCTCCTTGGCGCCGAGCGTGACCGGCTCCAGCCCATGCGAAACGAAGGCGACCTTGGCCGGGAAACGGCCATGTGGCGTGAAGCACTCGCCGACGCCGATCATCACGGCCGTCATGTGCGACAGTGGCGCGAGGTCGCCCGAAGCGCCGACCGAGCCTTGCGCCGGCACCACCGGGATGACATCGTTGGCTAGCATCGCTTCGAGGAGCTCGATGGTCTCGCTGCGCACGCCGGAGGCGCCCTGGGCGAGGCTGGCCAGCTTCAGCGCCATCATCAGCCGCACCACGGCGACCGGCATGGGTTCGCCGACGCCGGCGGCATGCGAGAGCACGATGTTGCGCTGGAGCGTTTCGAGATCGGCGCCAGGAATGCGCACGCTGGCCAGTTTGCCGAAGCCGGTGTTGATGCCATAGACGGGCTCGCCCTTRGCGAGGATGCGCGCGACCGCCTCGGCGCTGGCCTTRATCTTCGGCCGGCAGGCATCGTCGAGCTTCGGCACCGCGCCGCGATAGATGGCGCGCCAATCGGCAAGCGTGGCGTTGCCGGGCTTCAGCGTAATTTCGGTCATTGTCCTCTCCAGATGCGGGCATGAAGCGGGTTGAAGCCCATGCGATAGACGAGTTCGGCCGGGCGCTCGATGTCCCAGATGGCAAGGTCGGCTGATTTGCCGGCTTCGAGCGTGCCGGCCGTATGGATAAGTCCCAGCGCACGCGCGGCCTCGCGGGTGACGCCGGCTAGACACTCGTCGACGGTCAAGCCGAAAAGCGTCGCCGCCATGTTCATGGTGAGCAACAGCGAAGTGAGCGGCGAGGTGCCGGGATTGCTGTCGGTGGCCAAAGCCATCTTCACGCCATGGCGGCGGAACAGCTCGACCGGCGGCTTCTTGGTTTCGCGGATGAAGTAATAGGCGCCGGGCAGAATTCCCGCCACGGTGCCGGCCCTGGCCATCGCCGCGGCACCCGCCTCGTCAGTGTATTCGAGATGGTCGGCCGAAAGCGCGCCATAGCGCGCAGCAAGCTCGGCGCCGTGCAGGTTGGACAACTGATCGGCGTGCAGTTTCACCGGCAGGCCGAGTGCCTTGGCCTTGTCGAAGACACGCGCGATCTGGTCCGGCGAGAAGGCGATGCCTTCGCAAAAACCGTCGACGGCGTCGGCGAGTTTTGCGGCGGCGACCGCAGGCAGGATCGTTTCGGCGACGAGATCGATAAAGGCGTCCTTGTCGCCCTTGGCTTCCGCCGGCAACGCGTGCGCGGCAAGACATGTGGTGCGGACCGTTACCTGGCGCTCCTTGTCCAGACGGCGGGCGGCGCGCAGCGATTTCAACTCACTGTCAAGATCAAGGCCATAGCCGGACTTCACCTCGACGGTGGTGACGCCTTCCGCCATCAGTGCATCGAGGCGCGGCAGCGTCTCGGCAACGAGTTGATCCTCGCTGGCGGCGCGCAGCGACCGGACCGAGGAGACGATGCCGCCCCCTGCCCGCGCCACCTCTTCATAAGTGGCGCCGGCGAGCCGCATCTCGAATTCGTTGGCGCGATTGCCGGCATAGACAAGATGCGTATGGCAGTCGATCAAGCCCGGCGTGATCCAGCGGCCGCCGCAATCGACGGCCTCGGCGCCTTGCGCGATCGATGCCGGCATGTCGGCTTCCGCGCCGGCATAGGTAATGAGCCCGTCGCGCGCGACGACCACGCCTTTCTCGACGACACCCAGTCCTGCCGTTCCATCGGCCATCGTCACGAGGCGCGCGTTGCGCCAGACCCGGTGACCGCTCTTCCCGATTTCTCCGCCCATCATCTTTTCCATTTGAAAGAATGACGATTATGTATATACATATTGAAACGCGACGCAAGTGCTAATGTCGCTCGGGCATTCAGATTCGGGAGTTGGACGTGACGACGATCTTTGCGGAACAGGCGCTGCTGCCCGAGGGGTGGCAAGGTAATGTGAGGATCGCGCTCGATGGCGGCCGCATAGCTACGGTCGAGGCGGGCACCTCGCCACAGGCTGGCGACGAGCGCCATGCCATTGTCCTGGCCGGCATGCCCAATCTGCACAGCCACGCCTTCCAGCGCGGCATGGCGGGACTGGCCGAATTGCGCGGCCCTTCCGCCGACAGTTTCTGGAGCTGGCGCGAGGTGATGTACCGCTTTGCGCTGTCGATGACCCCGGATCAGGTCGAGGCGGTGGCGGCGCAGCTTTATGTCGAGATGCTGGAAGCCGGCTTCTCCCGCGTCGGCGAGTTCCACTATCTGCATCATGACCGTGACGGAAAGCCCTACGCCAATATCGCCGAGATGGCGGAGCGCATCGCGGCCGCTGCCTCCGAAACCGGCATCGGGCTGACGCTGCTGCCGGTGTTCTACGCCCACTCCGCCTTCGGAGGCGCCGCGCCCAACGAAGGCCAGCGGCGATTCATCAATGATGTCGAACGGTTCGGACGGCTGCTTGAGAAAAGCCGCGAAAGCGTTCGCTCGTTGCCGCAGGCGGTTGTGGGCGTCGCGCCGCACAGCCTGCGCGCGGCAACACCGGACGAGATCAACGCGGTCGCCGCCCTCGCGCCTGACGGCCCCATCCACATCCATGTCGCCGAGCAGGTGAAGGAAGTGGAGGACTGCATTGCCTGGTCGGGCGCCCGACCGGTCGAATTCCTGCTTGCCAACGCCAGACTGGACCGGCGCTGGTGCCTGATCCACGCCACGCATATGACCGAGGCCGAAACGATCGCAATGGCGAGGAGCGGCGCGATCGCCGGACTCTGCCCGATCACCGAGGCCAATCTCGGCGACGGCACTTTCGCGGCACCGCTGTTCATCGAACATGGCGGCCGCTTCGGTATCGGCTCCGATTCAAACGTGCTGATCGGCCTGCCGGATGAGCTTCGGCAGTTGGAATATTCGCAGCGCCTCGTCCACCGCGCCCGGAATGTCCTGGCGCGCGCCGGCGGCTCCACGGGCCGTGCGCTCTTCGATGCCGCGCTCGACGGCGGCAGCCAGGCGCTGGGCGCCGAGCCGTCGCGGATCGCCGCCGGCGCTCCGGCCGACCTCGTCTCGCTCGATGCCGGCCATCCATCGCTTGCCGGCAAGGCGGGCGATGCGATACTCGACGCCTGGATCTTCGCCAACGGCAGCAAGGTCGATTGTGTCTGGGTGCACGGGCAAAAGCAGGTGAGCGGCGGCAGGCATGCGAAGCGCGAGGCGGTCGCCGGGCGGTTCCGCGAAGTCATGACCGCGCTTTCGCAAGGTTGAACAGGAACGCGCGATGAGYCTGGCAGAGACAGATGACGCTGAAGCGGGCGAGAGCATCTCGCTGCATCAGCGGATCCTGTCGGACATTCAGGACAAGATTCTCTCGGGCGCCTGGCCGCCAGGCTACCGCATTCCGTTCGAGCATGAACTGACGGCCGACTATAATTGCTCGCGCATGACCGTAAACAAGGCGCTGTCGCAACTCGCCAAGGCGGGGCTGATCGAGCGCCGCCGCCGTTCGGGCAGCTTCGTGCGCCAGCCGCAATCGCAGGCGGCGGTGCTGGAACTCCACGACATCAGGATCGAGGTCGAGGCGCTCGGCCTGCCCTATCGCTATGAGCGGCTGGAGCGCCTGAAGCGACGCAGCAATGCCGAGGACCGGTCCCTGCTCGGGCTCTCCGCCCCCGGGCCTGTGCTCGTGATGGAAAGCCTGCATTTTGCCGGCAAACGGCCGTTCGCGCTCGAGCAGCGGCTGATCAATCTCTCAGCCGTGGCCGAGGCCGGCGCGGAAGAGTTTCTCGACATCGCGCCCGGCCCGTGGCTGATTGGCCGCGTGCCGTGGAGTGAGGCCGAACACCGCATTCGCGCCATGGCCGCGGACGACCATGTCGCCGACACGCTCGACATCGACGCCGGAGCGCCCTGCCTGGTGGTCGAGCGCCGCACCTGGAGCGCGGAGCATCCGGTCACCCACGTGCGGTTTATCTATCCCGCGGAGAGCCATACGCTGGTGGCCAGGTTTACGCCGTCGCAGGGATGAGCGCTGTCTTACCCTCCCCCTTATGGGGAGGGTCGCCACGAAGCGGCGGGGGGGCGCGGCGCCGACGCCCACCCGGACCTTCGGTCCGACCTCCCCACAAGGGGGGAGGTAAAGAGGGCGTTTAGATCGCCGCCGTGATGATGATCTCGACCAGATATTCCGGGCCGGCAAGCTTGGCTTCGCCGGTGGCGCGGGCCGGCGTGTGGCCCTGCGGCACCCACTTGTCCCATTCCGCGTTCATCTCGGCGAAGGTACTCATGTCGGCCAGCCAGATGATCGTCTGCAGGATCTTGGTCTTGTCGGTACCGGCCTTGGCCAGCAATTCGTCGACGGTCTTCAGGATGTCGCGGGTCTGCGAGGCGACGTTGCCGCCGGGCTCGCCGACCTGGCCGGCCAGATAGACGGTGTTGCCGTGAATGACGATCTGGCTCATGCGCGGGCCGACATCGATGCGACGAATGCTCATTGGCAGGTTCCTTCCTTATGGGAGTCGCGCCTGTTTAGAGGTGCCGCCAGCTTCGGGCAAGGCCGCCGGGCACGAAACCAATTGAGCCAATTGTCCGACCTCCTCTCATCGCGCACACGCCGAGTTGACCGGCCGTGACACAATTCCGCCCATCAGCCGTGTTGACTAACGTAATAACATCACATATCGACAAGACCCCCGAGTTTCGCGGATCGCCCGTATCGTCTGATGACCAATGCCTGCCTGACCTTTCGCGACCTGACGCTCGGCTACAACAGCCATCCTGCCATCCATCACCTCAACGGCATCGTCAAAAAAGGCTCGCTGACGGCGGTGGTCGGCGCCAATGGCTCGGGCAAATCGACACTGATGAAGGGTATTGTCGGCGTGCTGAAGCCGATGGAAGGCGCGGTGACCCGCATGCCTGGCGTGCGCACCGCCTACCTGCCGCAGCAGTCCGAACTCGACCGCAGCTTCCCCGCGCGGGTCGTCGACCTCGTGTCGCTCGGCCTGTGGCCAAAGCGCGGGCTGCTTGGGCGATACACGAAGGAAGACCGCGACTCCGTCAGCAAGGCGCTGATGGCGGTCGGCTTGGGCGGGTTCGAAAAACGGCCGATCGACACGCTCTCCGGCGGCCAGCTGCAGCGCACGCTGTTTGCCCGCGTGCTTTTGCAGGATGCCGACCTCATCCTGCTCGACGAGCCGTTCAATGCGGTCGATGCCAAGACAGTCGGAGACCTCATCCAGCTCATCAAACGCTGGCATGGCGAAGAGCGCACGATCATGGTCGTGGTCCACGACCTCGACCTCGTGCGGCAGAATTTTCCCGAAACGCTGCTGCTGGCCCGCCAGCCCGTCGCCTGGGGCGAGACGCGCGAGACGCTGCGGCCGGAAAATCTATTGCGCGCACGGCGCTTCCATGAGGCCTGGGAAGAGAACGCGCCCTGGTGCGAGCCAGATGATCATGGCCACGATCACACGCACGATCATCATGGTCACGCGCATGATCATCATCAGCACGATCACGGCTCCGGCCCGAGGGCGGCGTGATGGATTTCCTCTACAGCCTCTTCATCGCGCCCTTCGCCGATTTCGCCTTCATGCAGCGCGCGCTGTTCGGCTCGCTGATGCTGTCGCTGGGCGCCTGCCCGGTCGGCGTCTTCCTGATGCTGCGGCGCATGAGCCTCTCGGGCGACGCCATGGCGCATGCGATCCTTCCGGGCGCCGCCGCCGGCTTCCTGCTTTACGGCCTCGAAATCCTGCCGATGACGGTCGGCGGCCTGATCGCCGGYATGGTCGTGGCGCTCGGCGCCGGCGCCGTGTCTCGCTTCACCATCCAGCGCGAGGACGCCTCGATGGCGGCCTTCTATCTCATCTCGCTCGCCGTCGGCGTGCTGATGGTGTCGATCCGCGGCTCCAGCGTCGACCTGATGCATGTGCTGTTCGGCACGGTGCTGGCGCTCAACAACGAGGCGCTTACCCTGATCGGTGGCATCGTGGTCGTCACCCTCGCCTGCCTCGCCATCTTCTGGCGCGCGCTGGTTGCCGAATGCCTCGATCCGCTGTTCCTGCGCTCGGTGAGCCGCATGGGCAGCCCGGTGCATTTCATCTTCCTCGGCCTCGTCGTGCTCAATCTCGTCGGCGGCTTCCAGGCGCTGGGCACGCTGCTGTCGGTCGGGCTGATGATGCTGCCGGCCGCCGCCGCCCGCTTCTGGACGGTGCGCGTCGAGCCCATGTGCGTGCTGGCGGTGCTGATCGGCTTCGCCTCCTGCGTCGCCGGGCTGCTTCTATCCTATCATGCGTCGCTGCCGTCCGGCCCGGCCATCATCCTTTCGGCCGGCGTCGTCTATTTCGTCTCGATCGTCTTCGGCACGCGCGGCGCGCTGCGCGCCCGCATCGTGCATCACCGCCACCGAACCGCCTGATCCCCAACCCCCGTCCCTTAAGAGGAGACCTGCCGATGCTGAAATCCTTCCGTGCCGCCTTGGCGATGAGCGTTATAACATTAAGCGCCTTCGGTGCTTCCTCGGCCTTCGCGGCACCGCTCAAGGTGGTGGCGAGCTTCACGGTGATCGCCGACTTCGCCAAGAATGTCGGCGGCGACCGGGTCAACATCACCACCATCGTCGGACCGAACGGCGACACCCATGTCTATGAGCCGAGCCCGGCCGACGCGGTGGCAATGGCAAAAGCCGATGTCGTGCTCGTCAACGGCCTGCATTTCGAAGGGTTCCTGCAGCGCCTGGTCGATGCCAGCGCCACCAAGGCTTCGATCGTCACGCTTACCAAGGGAGTGACGCCGATCGACTTCAAGCCTGAATTCGCCGATGCCGACGCGGCAGAAGGCGCAGGCACCGGCGGCGGCAAGACGGCGACCGATCCGCATGCCTTCCAGTCGATCGCCAATGCCAAGGTCTATGTGAAGAATATCGCCGAGGCATTCTGCGCGGCCGACAGCGAAGGCTGCGACGGCTACAAGGCCAATGCCGCCGACTACACCAAGAAGCTCGATGCGCTGGAGACCGAAGTGAAGGCGGCGATCCAGTCGATTCCCGAGGCGAAGCGCGTGGTCATCACCTCGCACGACGCCTTCGGTTATTTCGAGCATGAATACGGGCTGACCTTCCTGGCGCCGCAGGGCATCTCGACCGAATCCGAGCCGTCGGCCGCCGACGTCGCCAAGCTGGTCAAACAGGTCAAGCAGGACAAGGCGGCGGCGATCTTCGTCGAGAACATCACCAATCCGCGGCTGATCGAGCAGATTTCCAGCGAATCCGGCATCAAGGTCGGCGGCACCCTCTATTCGGACGCGCTGTCGGGACCCGACGGCCCGGCCTCGACCTATATCGACATGATGCACAACAACATCGCCCAGATAAAAGGCGCTATCCTCGGCAGCTGACAAGCGAAGCCGGAAAAGGCGGAGCCAAACTCCGCCTTTTTTCGGCACYTGTATTGTTATTAAATAACATAACATAAATCCTGAACCCTTGCGGAAATGGACCCGTCTCAATGCCCGATTTCAAACGCCTTCCCGTCACCGTGCTCTCCGGCTTTCTCGGCGCCGGCAAGACCACGCTGCTCAACCATATATTGGCGAACCGCGAAGGACGGCGCGTCGCGGTCATCGTCAACGACATGAGCGAGATCAATATCGACGCGGAACTGGTGCGCGACGGCGCAAATCTGTCGCGGACCGACGAGAAGCTGGTGGAGATGTCGAACGGCTGCATCTGCTGCACGCTGCGCGACGACCTGCTGAAGGAGGTGCGCGCGCTYGCCGCGCAGGGMCGCTTCGACTACCTGCTGATCGAATCCACCGGCATTTCGGAGCCGCTGCCGGTCGCGGCGACTTTCGACTTCCGCGACGAGAATGGCCACAGCCTGTCCGATGTCGCGCGTCTCGACACAATGGTCACGGTCGTCGACGCGCTCAACCTGCTCAAGGACTATTCCTCGGCCGATTTCCTGCGCGAGCGCGGCCAGTCGCTCGGCGATGGCGACAACCGCGTGCTGGTCGATCTGCTGGTCGAGCAGATCGAGTTCGCCGACGTCGTCGTGCTGAACAAGATCGGCGCGGCCGACGATCATCAGCGCCAGGCGGCGCGGCTGATCGTGCGGGCGCTCAATCCCGACGCCGAGATCGTGGAGGCCGACTACGGCGAGGTGCCGCTCGACAAGGTACTGGCTACCGGCCGCTTCGATTTCGACAAGGCACAACAGAATCCGCTCTGGTTCAAGGAGCTCAACGGCTTTCGCGACCATATGCCGGAGACCGAGGAATACGGCATACGCTCCTTCGTCTACCGGGCGAGAAGGCCGTTCGAGCCGGCGAGCTTCCAGGATTTCATCAACCGCGCCTGGCCGGGCGTGGTGCGCGCCAAGGGTTTCTTCTGGCTGGCCACCCGGCCGGACCATGTCGGCGAACTGAGCCAGGCCGGCGCGCTGGTGCGCACGGAGCGGCGGGGCCGCTGGTGGGCCTCCGTGCCCCCGGCCCGATGGCCCGACCACGCGGAATGGCGCGAAAGCATGCGCCCCTATCTCGATCCCGTCTGGGGCGACCGGCGGCAGGAACTGGTCTTCATCGGCTGCGAACCGATGGACGAGGCGCGCCTGCGCGCCGAGCTCGACGACTGCCTGGTGGAAGCCAGCGACTTCCAGCCCGGCTTGTGGCGCGGCCTGCCCGACCCGTTCCCCCATTGGGCGGCGTAGTTGGATTCCTGGCCGCAAATGTCTATCTGCGCGGGAGAATTCTTTCCGAGCGGATTGCCGGCCATCGCAGGGAATGGCAAGACTCCGGCAAGCCACAAGGCATCACACTTGCGAGGACACCATGGAATACCGCCAGATCAGCGAAGATTACTCGGTCTCCGGCCAGATCCAGCCTGAAGACATCGCCGCCATCAAGGACGCCGGCTTCAGAAGTGTGATCTGCAACCGGCCGGACGACGAGCAGCCAGGCCAGCCCTCGGCCGACAGCATTCAGGCCGCGGCGGAAGCGGCCGGGCTTGCGTTTCGCTACATTCCGGTCATCAGCGGCCAGATCACCGTGGACAATGTCGAGGACCAGGCCGAGGCGCTGGATGAACTCGAGGGGCCGGTGTTTGCGTACTGTCGTTCAGGTGCGCGCTGCACCAATCTTTATGGGTTGATCCAGCAGCAGAGGGGATGATCTGACCTGCCGCTTGAGTGGGTCATTCCCGCAGGCCGGCGATCCTTCACGCCCCCCTCTGTCCTACAGGACATCTCCCCCGCAAGGGGGGAGATTGGCAGCTTCTGGCTTGCCGCCTATTCTGCGACGTTGGGAATTGGCGAAAGCAAAAGCGACATCCGATCTCCCCCCTTGCGAGGGAGATGGCCGGCAGGCCAGAGGGGGGTGCTGTCCCTCCAACTTACCCAGCGAAATCCGCCTACCTAAATCGGCAGCGCGCCGGTTTCCTTCAACGTCTCCAGTACGATCGCCGTCTTCACATGTTGCACGGATTCGTGCGGCAGCAGTACGCCGTTGACGAACTCCGACAATGATTTGAGATCGGGCGTCACCACCTTCAGGATATAGTCCATCTCGCCGGTAAGCGCGTGCGCTTCCTGCACCTCGGGCAGCCGCGCCACCAATTCGGCGAAGCGGCGGGCATTGTCGCGGTTGTGGGTGGCCAACGTCACCGAGATGACGTTGACCAGCGAAAAGCCGAGCCGGTCGCGGTCGAGCACAGCGCGGTAGCCCTTGATATAGCCGTCCTCCTCCAGCCGCTGGCGGCGACGCGAGCATTGCGAGGCGGACAGGTTCACCCGTTCGGACAGGTCGTTGTTGGTGAGCCGCGCGTCGCCCTGCAAAAGCGCCAGTATCTTGCGGTCGAATTGATCAATGCGCACATCATCCACGACTTCTTCTCCGGACATACACAATCCGCGCATATGAAGACCATTTCAAGCGTTTGAATGCAAGCACCGTGCGGCTGCTTCGCGCTATCATGCTCAAGAATGGCCGAGGCCGGCCGCAACAGCTTTCGGAGGATTGCCATGGGCCCCTTCCCGCACGACGCCCCACCCGCCAAGATCAGCAAGCAAAACCCCGCCGGCACCGACGGTTTCGAATTCGTCGAGTTCGCGCATTCCGAGCCGGCCAAGCTCGCCGAGCTCTTCACCCGCATGGGCTATGTCGCGGTGGCCAAGCACCGCAACAAGGACATCACCGTCTGGCGGCAGGGCGACATCAACTATGTCGTCAATGCCGAACCCGGCTCGCATGCGATGAAGTTCGTCGAGAAGCACGGCCCCTGCGCCGCCTCGATGGCGTGGCGCGTGGTCGATGCCAAGCTTGCTTTCGATCATGCCGTGTCCAAGGGCGCAACGCCCTATGAGGGCACCGACAAGGCGCTCGACGTGCCGGCGATCGTCGGCATCGGCGGCTCACTCCTCTATTTCATCGAAGCCTATGGCGAGAAGGGTTCAGCCTATGACGCCGAATTCGAATGGCTGGGCGAGCGCAACCCGAAGCCTGAGGGCGTCGGCTTCTACTATCTCGACCACCTCACCCACAATGTCTATCGCGGCAACATGGACAAGTGGTGGGACTTCTACCGCGACCTGTTCGGCTTCAAGCAGATCCACTTCTTCGACATCGACGGCAGGATCACCGGGCTGGTCAGCCGGGCGATCACCTCGCCCTGCGGCAAGATCCGCATCCCGCTGAACGAGTCCAAGGACGAGACCAGCCAGATCGCGGAATACCTCAAGAAGTACAACGGCGAGGGTATCCAGCACATCGCGGTGGGCACCGATGCCATCTACGACGCGACCGACAAGCTTGCCGCCAACRGACTGAAGTTCATGCCCGGCCCGCCCGACACCTATTACCAGATGTCGCACGAGCGCGTGCAYGGCCATGACGAGCCGATCGAGCGGATGAAGAAGCACGGTATCCTGATCGACGGCGAAGGCGTCGTCGACGGCGGCATGACCAAGATCCTGCTGCAGATTTTTTCGAAAACCGTGATTGGGCCGATCTTCTTCGAATTCATCCAGAGGAAGGGCGACGAAGGTTTTGGCGAAGGCAATTTCCGTGCCCTGTTCGAGTCGATCGAGCAGGACCAGATCAAGCGCGGCGTGCTGAAGGTGGACGGCAAGGCCGCGTAGGCATCGAACATACTTGCTTCTCGTACCTCTTATGACCTAAATTATGGTCATAAGAGGTACGAGAATGAATATTCCGATGGCAAAAGCGAAGGCCCAGCTTTCCGAGCTRGTGAAACGCGCMCAGGCGGGTGAAGAAATTCATCTGACAAAGCACGGGGAAGTTGTCGCCACCTTGAGCGCTCCGGTCCGAGCCGGCGGAAGCAAAGGCTTGTTTGGAGCCCTAAAAGGCCAAATTTGGATATCGGACGATTTTGACGAACTCGGCCCCGAGTGGGACGAATACATTAAATGAATTCCAGATACCTGGTCGACACGCATATCCTGCTTTGGGTGCTCAATGCGGACTCACGTCTTTCGGATCACCATCGCGACATCTTTCTTGCCGGAAGGGATGTGACCGTCAGCACGATCTCTGTGGCCGAGATCGCCATCAAGAAATCGCTCGGAAAAATTACCCTGTCGGGGAACATCGTCGACATCCTGCGAGCGAATGGAATTCCAATCCTGAGCGTGAATGAACTGCATGCGGCGAGACTCGAGCATTTGCCGCCCCATCATCGCGACCCCTTCGACCGTGTGCTCATCGCACAAGCTCAAATTGAAGGGCTGACATTGGTCACAGCGGATCGGCAGTTTTCAGCCTACGACGTCGCGCTGGCGTGATCGGCCGGCCGATCCTGTTACTTTTCGAGGCCCGCGGCCTTGCGCAAAATGTCGTTGATCCTGCTCTGCCAGCCGGGTCCGCCGGCACGGAAGCTGGCGACCACGTCACTATCGAGCCGCAGCGTCACCTGCTTCTTCGGATTGTCGAGCGCCGGCCGACCACGCGACCGGCGAATGCTTTCGGCAAGGTCGGGGAACACCTCGGTGAAGGGACGAGCGTTTCGGAAATCCTCCTCGGTCCATTCAGGATTGTCGGAAACTGCGTCCCAATCTTCCTTGGTAAAGCCCTTGCCTGGCCTGAACTCCTTGTCTGGTTTGGCGATATTCAGCTTAGATTTTGCCATCGAACAATCTCCTTTCCGCCTGGTTGGCCGGCTGCATTGAAATGATCGAAATGCCCTCGGAACCGAGCCCAGCGAAGATCACCGCAATGACCCCGCCAACAAGCCTACCGATTGCCATGAAGCGTCCCGCCTTAGCCGTGCGTATTGTCGATGTGAGAAAGAACCCGTCATCCAGAGCGGCAAAATCCAGCCCGTGCTTTTCGATGTTGGCCAGCCGCTTCGGCTCATCCCACACGATCTTCATTTGAATTTATGTCCCTACAATAATTAAGTCAATAATTTTCGTAACTACAATAATTTTTGAAAGACGATCCGCTACGTCACAACCTCAGCCGTTCGATCTCATCCTTTCTGAGCTTCAGGTCGTAGTCGAGCAGGAATTCGTCGAGTTGCGGGGGCCCGACCGAGGTGCCGGAGAGCATCGCGTGCACCTGGCCGCGGTGATGGATGTCGTGCAGGAAGACATGGGCGAGGATGTCGCCGATCCGCTCGGGGACCGTACCGTCCTCGCGGCGGTCGGTGATGACGCGGCGGTCGAGATCGGCTTCCGTTAGGCCGTCGCAGAAGGCAACCAGCTTGCGGTCGAACTCGGCCTGCGCCGCCGCCAGGCTCGCCGCACCCTCGAACGGCACATAATCGTCGAAGGCCGAAGCGCCGAGGCCGCCGTCCGTGAGGAAATCGAGATAGAGCAGATCGACGGCCAGGATATGGTTCAGCGTCTCCCGGATCGAGGGAAAGAAGCTGGTGCGCCGGGCTTCGAACTCGCCCGGCTTTAGGGCAAGCACGGCGCGATAGAGCCGGTCGTTCGACCAGAGATTGTTGCGCGCCATGCGGCGAAGGTGATCGAGCAGGGTCACCAGCTGCAAGCCCCTTCCACTACCCCTCGTATTTCTCCACCTTCTGCTCGATGGCGCCGAAGATCGAGTGCCCGGCCTTGTCCTTCATCTCGATGCGCACCGTATCGCCGAAATGCAGGAAGGGCGTCTTCGGCTCGCCGCTCTCGATGGTCTCGATCATGCGCAGTTCGGCGATGCAGGAATAGCCCGAACCGCCCGCCGAGACCGGCTTGCCGGGACCGCCGTCCAGCTTGTTGGAGACGGTGCCGGAACCGATGATGGTGCCGGCGGCGAGTGGCCGCGTTTTCGCGGCATGCGCGATCAGCGCCGGGAAGTCGAAGGTCATGTCGATGCCGGCATTCGCCCGGCCGAACGCCTTGCCGTTGAGGTCGACCAGCAGCGCAAGGTTGACCTTGCCGCCGTCCCAGGCGTCGCCCAACTCATCCGGCGTGACCGCGACCGGAGAGAATGCCGACGACGGCTTCGATTGGAAAAAGCCGAACCCCTTGGCCAGTTCCGGTCCGGTGATGGCGCGCAATGTCACGTCGTTGACCAGCATGACAAGGCGGATCGCTTCGCGTGCCTCGGCCAACCCGGCGCCCATCGGCACGTCATCGACAATGACGGCAATTTCGGCCTCCATGTCGATGCCGAAGGCCTCGTCCGCCATGCGGATCGAATCGCGCGGCGCGATGAAGGAGTCCGARCCGCCCTGGTAGATCAGCGGRTCGGTCCAGAARCTYGCCGGCATCTCGACGCCACGCGCCTTCCGCACCAGTTCGACATGGTTCACATAGGCGGACCCGTCGGCCCACTGATAGGCGCGCGGCAGCGGCGAATGCGCGTCATGCTCGTGGAAGCGAGCCGACGGAACGGCGTTGGTCTCCAGCGATTCCGCCATCGCCGCCAGATGCGGCGCGATCCGCCGCCAGTCGTCGAGCGCCGCCTGCAGCGTCGGCACCAGGAAGGAAGCATCGGTGAACCGCGTGAGATCGCGCGAGACCACGACCAGCTTTCCGTCGCGCGTCCCGTTCTTCAATGTGGCAAGYTTCATGCGGTTTCCTCTCCTGTGCGGCCTTTTCACCGCTTTGTCACACATCAAAGCGCGCGCGAGCGATCGTCAAGCCACCCGTGCGAGTTTTCCTGACAATGCTTCCGCCGCTCAGGACCAGTCGCCCTCCGGCGTGCCATTGAAACGCTTCTTCAAGTTCGACCAGCAGTCGATGTAATTCTCCTGCAGCGTGCCGAGCTCGGCGGCGTAGCGGGTCAGCATCTGCGGGAAGCGCGTCTCGAACATGAAGGCCATGGTGTTGTCGAGCTTGACCGGCTTGAGTTCCGCGCGCGTCGCCTTCTCGAAGCCGGAGGCGTCCGGCCCATGCGCCAGCATCTGGTTGTGCAGGCTGATACCGCCGGGGACAAAGCCCTCYTCCTTGGCGTCGTACTGGCCGTGGATGAGGCCCATGAACTCGCTCATGATGTTGCGGTGGTACCAGGGCGGCCGAAACGTGTTTTCCGCCACCAGCCAGCGYGGCGGGAAGATGACGAAGTCGACATTGGCGGTACCCTCCTCGCCGCTTGGCGCGGTCAGCACCGTGAAGATCGACGGGTCCGGATGRTCRAACAGGATGGCGCCRACCGGCGAAAACGTCGCCAGATCATATTTATARGGCGCGTAGTTGCCGTGCCACGCGACAACGTCCAGCGGCGAATGGCCGAGCTCGGTGACATGGAAAGTGCCGCACCATTTGACGATCAGCCGGCACGGCGTCTCCTTTTCCTCGAACCAGGCGCAGGGCGTCTTGAAGTCGCGCGGGTTGGCCAGGCAGTTGGCGCCGATCGGGCCGCGGTCGGGCATGGTGAACTTGGCACCGTAGTTCTCGCAGACATAGCCGCGCGCCTCCTTGTCGGCCAATTCGACCTTGAAGACGAGGCCGCGCGGCAGCACGGCGATCTCGCCGGGCCGAAGCTCGATGACGCCCATCTCGGTGACGAAGCGCAGCGCGCCGATCTGCGGCACGACCAGCAACTCGCCATCGGCGTTGAAGAAATGGTCGTCCACCATCGAGCGATTGGCGACATAGACATGCGCGGCCATGCCGGATTGGCCGACCGCGTCGCCGGCGGTCGTGAAGCTGCGCATGCCGGAAATGAAGTCCGTCGGCTCGCCGGGCATCGGCGTCGGGTTCCAGCGGTACTGGCCGAGCGCCAGTTCATGGTCGCCGATATTCGGAGCGGTCTTCCAAAGCGGGTAGCTCGCGCCTTTGAAGCGGCCGGTATGCTTTACGCTCGGGCGGATACGATAGAGCCAGGAGCGCTCGTTGGTGCCGCGCGGCGCGGTGAAGGGCGAGCCGGAAAGCTGCTCGGCATAGAGGCCGTAAGCCGGCCGCTGCGGCGAGTTGCGGCCCTGTGGCAGCGAGCCGGGCAGCGTCTCGGTCTCAAAGTCGTTGCCGAAGCCCGGCATGTAGGAAAAGGCCATCGGATCCTCCCTGATCCCGGGCTTCCGCTCTCCGCCTTGGAGCGCGCGGCTTCCGGAGATGTTGACCAAACTGGTTTCATTTGTAACCATCGAAAATGTAACTATCAACGGCTGACCTGCTTCAGTGGTGCGCGCATGGAACCGGAAATCCTCGAGCTCGAAAGCTTCCTGCCCTATCGGCTCTACCGGCTTGCCGACACCGTCAGCCGCGAGTTCTCGCGCATCTACAAGGAGCGGCACGGCCTGACACGGCCGGAATGGCGCACGCTTTCAGGCCTGGGCGAGCGCGGCACGATGACGGCGACGGAACTCGGCGAGCAGTCGGCCATGCACAAGACCAAGGTATCGCGCGCGGTTGCCGAACTCGAGCGCCGGCGCTGGCTGACGCGCACACCGGACGGGAACGACCGGCGCGTGGAGCACCTCACGCTGACCAAGGCCGGATTGTCTGCATATCGCGAGATGGTGCCGCTGGCGAAGGCGTTTGAACGGGAGTTGCTGGGGAGGCTGAGTGTTGAGGAGCGGGCGGCGATTGTGAGGGGGGTAGCGGCGCTGGAAGGGGCGTTATCCGCAACGTAGCGTTCCTTCACACCCCCCTCTGTCCTGCCGGACAGAGGGGGGTGCTGTCCCGCCAGCGTTTCTCTCAGCTACCAATCCATCACCACCTTGCCCGAACTGCCGCTGCGCATCGCATCGAACCCTACCTGGAAATCATCGATGCCGATCCGGTGCGTGATCAAGCCCGAAACATCCAGCGGACCCTGCACAAGCGCGATCATCTTGTACCAGGTCTCGAACATTTCGCGGCCGTAGATGCCTTTGAGATGCAGCATCTTGAAGATGACCTTGTTCCAGTCGATCTCGAAGCCGGTCGGCGCAATGCCGAGGATGGCGATCTTGCCGCCATTATTCATGGTGTCGATCATGTCGCGGAAGGCGGGTGCCGCGCCCGACATCTCCAGCCCGACGTCAAAACCTTCGGTCATGCCGATCGACGGCATCACGTCGCGCAGCTTCTCCTTCGAGGCATCGACGACATGCTGGACGCCGAGCTTGCGTGCAAGGTCCAGCCGCACCGGGTTGATGTCGGTGATGACGACTTTGCGCGCGCCKACGCATTGCGCCACCAGCGCRCCCATGATGCCGATCGGMCCGGCGCCGGTGACCAGCACGTCCTCGCCGACGAGGTCGAAGGACAAGGCGGTATGCACGGCATTGCCCAATGGATCGAAAATCGCCGCGATCTCGTCCGGCACGTCGTCGGGGATCGGCACGACATTGTGTTGCGGGATGACCATGTATTCGCCGAAAGCGCCGGGACGATTGACGCCGACGCCCAGCGTGTTGCGACACAAGTGCCCCCTGCCCGCGCGGCAGTTGCGGCAATGGCCGCAGACGATGTGGCCTTCGCCCGAAACGCGCTGGCCGACCTTGTATTCGGTGACGGCCGCGCCGTAGTCCGCGACGGTGCCGACAAATTCATGACCGGTCACCATCGGCACCGGCACGGTCTTCTGCGCCCACTGGTCCCAGTTGTAGATATGCACGTCGGTGCCGCAGATCGCGGTCTTCTTGACCTTGATCAGCACGTCGTTGGGGCCGATCTCCGGCACCGGCACCTCTTCCATCCAGATGCCCGGCTCGGCTTTGGCCTTCACCAGCGCCTTCATCATGTTGGACATTCTTTTGTTCCTTGAATTTCTTGATCCGGAATCGCTTTTCGATATCGGCCGTTCAGGAAATCACACCCAGTTCTTTGCCGACTTCACCGAACGCTTCGACCGCGCGGTCGATGTCGGCGCTGGAGTGGGCAGCCGACATCTGCGTGCGGATGCGGGCCTGGCCCTTCGGCACCACAGGGAAGGAGAAGCCGATGACGTAGATGCCGCGCTTCAGCATGCGTGCCGCCATCTCCTGCGCGAGCACCGCGTCGCCCAGCATCACCGGGATGATCGGGTGGTCGGCGCCGGCAAGCGTAAAGCCGAGCTTACCCATCTCAGACCGGAAACGTTGCGCATTGCCATATAGGCGCTCGCGCAGCGCATCGCCATGGCGGATCATCTCGAACACTTTCAGCGAGGCGCCGGCGATCGCCGGCATCAGCGTGTTGGAGAAGAGATAGGGCCGTGAGCGCTGGCGCAGCCAGTCGACGACCTGGCTTTTGCCCGAGGTGTAGCCGCCGGAAGCACCGCCCAGCGCCTTGCCGAGCGTGCCGGTGATGATGTCCACCCTGCCCTCGACGCCGCAATGCTCGGCCGAGCCGCGGCCGTTTTTGCCGACGAAGCCGACCGCGTGGCTGTCATCGACCATGACCATGGCATCGTATTTCTCGGCGAGATCGCACACGCCCTTGAGGTTTGCGATGATGCCGTCCATCGAGAAGACGCCGTCGGTGGCGATCAGCCGGAAGCGGCAATCCTTGGCCTCCTTCAGCCGGGCTTCGAGATCGGCCATGTCGTTGTTGGCGTAGCGGAAGCGCTTGGCCTTGGAGAGCCTGACGCCGTCGATGATCGAGGCGTGGTTCAGCGCGTCCGAGATGATGGCGTCCTCCTCGCCGAGCAGCGTCTCGAACAACCCGCCATTGGCGTCGAAGCAGGAACCGTAGAGGATGGTGTCCTCCATGCCGAGGAAGGACGAGATCGTGGCCTCGAGCTGCTTGTGCTCCTCCTGCGTGCCGCAGATGAAGCGCACCGAGGCCATGCCGTAGCCGTAGCGGTCGAGCGCCTGCTTCGCAGCCTCGCGCAGGTCCGGGCTGTCGGCGAGGCCGAGATAGTTGTTGGCGCAGAAGTTCAGCACCTTCTGGCCGGCWACCTCGATCTCGGCCGACTGCATCGACGATATGATCCGCTCGGACTTGTAGAGCCCGGCCGACTTCAGGCCCTGAAGCTCGCTGTCGATATGGGAAAGGAATGCTGCGCTCATGGTCCGGTCCTGTTCGCTTCGAGGCCGGACTGTCGCGCCGCGCACGCGAAAAATCCATCGTAAAAGCGACCGCTTCGGTGGCGTTGTGAAAGCCGCATGCCGATCCGCYCCCGCCRACGGCATGGCGATGCGCTCAAATGCGGGCGAGATACGAAAGGAGGCGATAACCATCTCGTGAGCTTTGTCGCGCGGCCACGGCGCCCCGTGCGTCTGCTTGCCAAGCTGTTAACCCTTTCACGGCAAGGGTCTAGCGCCCAGATCCAAGGCAGGAATCCGTCGACCGGGGGGTCACGCAGTCATGTCGCAGCAGCCAGTGCACAGCGTTTCACGCAAGCTGATTCTGCTCATAAAGACCGGCTACTGGCTGGCGCTCACGATCATTGCCGCCATGGTGATGGCGTCCTTCATCCTTTTGCAGCAGATGATGGCGCAGCAACAGCATAATGACGCTCTGCTCGATATCGTCTCGACGCAGAAGGCCCTGTCGCAGCGCATCGTCTTCCTCGCAAGCGCCACGGGCGCCGCCGCGCGCGACAAGCAGCCGCCGCTCGTTACCGCGCTCAAGCAGGCGACGGGCGAGTTCGAGACCAATTACGACCGGCTGCTCAAGGAAACCGGGGCAAACCCGCAGTCGCCGGCGCGCAACGATCCGAAGTCGATCGAATATGTGCTGTTCAACAAGCCGTTCCACCTCGACTACTTCTCGAATGGCCTGGTCGCCAACGGCAATCGGCTGGCGTCATCCTTCGAAGCCCAGCTCGCAATGCAAAACCAGGGCTACAAGGGCGGCGGCGAACGCGTCGGCCTCGATGCCTCGGTCGCCAACGCGGCCTTGTCCGGCTATGCAGCACTCGGCCAGCGCATGAGCGCCTTTGCCGATGAACGGTCGGGCAAGATGCTGGACCTCCATCGCACGCTGTTCTTCGCGACCATCGGCGTCATCGTGCTGGTGGCGCTGTTCATCTTCCGGCCGATGTCGAACGCCATCCTGCGCAAGACGCATGAGCTGGTCGACGCGCGCAACTCGATGGCGTTCATCGCCGTGCATGACGGGCTGACCGGGCTGCACAACCGCACTTTCCTCACCGATCACTTCGACACGCTGATCAAGGGGGCGTACCGCCGGCGCGAGCGGCTGGCGGTGATCCAGTTCGACCTCGACCGCTTCAAGCAGATCAACGACACGCTCGGCCACGCGGCCGGCGACTATGTGCTGGTGGTAACAGCGCAGCGCATGCGCGATTCCTGCCGGGCGTCGGACCTCTGCGTGCGGCTCGGCGGCGACGAGTTCGTCATGATACTCAACGGCGCCGGCACCACCGAGGACATCCATGCGCTGGCCAAGCGCATTCTCGGCGAGATCAACGAGCCGATCATCTTCCACGGCACGACCATCATGCCGGGCGCCAGCGCCGGCATCGCCGTCTATCCGGTTGACGCCGACAACGCGCAGGACCTGCTGGTCCATGCCGATCTTGCGCTCTATTCCGCCAAGAAGCAGGGTGGCGGCGCTTTCTCCTTCTTCTCCGAGGAACTCCGCCGCGAGCTCGACTACCGCAAGCAGCTCGAGCAAGACATCCGCACCGCGATCGCCARCAAGAGCTTCGASGTCTATTTCCAGCCGCAGGTGTCGCTCACCAGCGGCAAGATCAGCGGCATCGAGGCGCTGGTGCGGTGGAAGCATGCCGAGCGCGGCATGATCTCGCCCGGCGAGTTCATCCCCGTGGCCGAGAAATGCGGCTTCATGCCGGATATCGGCCGCATCGTCATCACCAAGGCGATCAACGAAGCCGCCGAATGGGATCGCGCCGGCATCGACTTCGGTCGCATCGCCGTCAATGTATCGGGCACCGAGCTGCGCGAGCCGGACTTCGACGATTTCCTTTTCTCGACACTGGAAAAAGCGGGGCTCGCGCCGCAGAAGCTGGCGCTGGAGATTGTCGAATCCGTCATCCTCGACGACGAGAAGACCGGCATCGCCGCCAAGCTCAGGCACATCCGCGCCGCCGGCGTGCATCTCGAGCTCGACGATTTCGGCACCGGCTACGCATCGCTGAGCCACGTCAATCCGAACGAGATCGACAGGCTGAAGATCGACCGCCGCTTCGTCCAGAACATCAACGAGAACGGCGACAACACCAAGATCGTGCGCGCCATCACCGAGCTCGCCCGCGGCCTTGGCATCTCCATCGTCGCCGAGGGCGCAGAGACCGAGGCCGAGCTCGACTCGCTCATGGCGATCGGCTGCGACCAGGTGCAGGGCTATTCCATCGCGTTCCCGATGCCGCAGGACAAGGCACGCGAATGGCTGACGGCCCGCAGCCCGAAGAGGGCGATGCTCAAGGTGTTACAGGGCAGCCTGGCCTGACAAGAGCCCGAACGCAGTGCCCTCCCGTAGCGAGCGGACAATGACATTTTATCGAACGATCATTCCTCATAAGAGTTCGAGGGCTGTCAGAGATACTTTGGTTGCCTCTTCGTACCGATGGGCGCTGGTTCAATCGGGGAGAGAGCCGTACGATGACTTCACAAGATGGTCTACCAAACAGTCGGTGAACGGTTGACGAGCCCTGGTTGCTTTCAGCACCATGACGCTTGCTTCCGGGAGTTCGGGCAGCGCCTCGTCCGGCCGTATTGCGCGTAGACCCGCTGGCAGCACCGGCAACGTGGACACGGTGACTGCGCGGCCCGAAAGGACGCTGCTGTCCCAACCCGCAACGGTCGTAAGTGTCGGCACTGTCCGGTACGGTCGTCCGGCAGCCTCAAGCGCCCGTAACGCTTGAGCCCGCCAGAGGCAGTCGGCCAGCCACGGCGGGCGCCATGGACAGTCGGGAGGGCCTAACGAAACGGGCAGCGGATCCTGGATATGGGGTCTACATTCGTCAGATGTGACCCATCGCAGTTTTGTTCGCCACAGTGCCGTCGCGGGCCACCCTTTCGGTTCCATGCCGTTGTCGCACACCATGGCGTCCAGCCTGTTGTCCAACATCAAAGGCAAGAGCTGGCAGGACATACCGCTGAAGACCTCGACTGAGATGCGCGGGTACCTATCTGCGAACTGAGCCAGCACTGGCGCAAGGAAGAGCTTTGCGTAGCCCTCCCACGCGCCCAACCGGACTTCGCCCTGCATTCCTGGCTGTCGGACATTTTGCAGAGCGCGATCGCTCAGGGCCAGCAACTCGCGGCCCTCTTCAAGCAACGTCCTCCCGGCTTCGCTCAGTTCGACCGCGCCGCCTTTCCGGCGATAGAACAGTTCGCGGCCCACTGCCTCTTCAAGGCGGCGCATCTGCAGCGAGACTGCCGACTGGGTTCGACCGATCCGCACAGCCGCTCGGGTGAAGTTTCCCTCGTCCACGATCGCGACGAGGGTTCGCAATAGATCGAGATCCAATGACGACTTCGGGGACATGAATGAGATTCGCTCATGCTCCCCAAAGAATCAACTCGTTCCGCCTGAGGGGGCCAACGCACAAAATTCACCGATCCTCGCCACAACCTCAATGAAGGATGCCCAAAAGCTGGCACCTACCGATTTCCTTCAAGAAATAGCTTCAAAGGACAAGGATGGGAAACGGTATCGCGTGGCTCGGATACGCCGAATCTAGCAATAAGTCGCGCGTCGTCGGCCTCGGAACGCGTCTTTCCGATATCTCTGAGGAGATGATCATTCAATTGGAACCAATTATTATCGGATTTTCTGTTGCAAAGACGAGAATTAATCGCCCTCAACGATGCAATTAAATATTCTCGGTCAATGACCCTCTTTTGTTTGGCGATCCCCAACGTCGACATGACCGTCTACTTTGCTCGATTGACTTCGAGCAGAATGCCAGAGGGCTCGGAGACTGTGAAACGAGTTCAATCAATCATAGCGATGAGGGGAACTCATGCCTCTTTGCCCAGCCTCCGACACGGAGCTGTGGTGAACGATCTTCAAGGTGCGGCCGATGCACGTGCCCGTCAATTGGTCAATTCCGGTAGCAGGCAGGTCTGAAATGCCCTACCCCCCGGCATTCGCGCGCAGCAGCGCCAGCACCTCGGCGAATTCAGCCAACCTCTCGTCGGCGATCCCGGCCCGCAGTTGCTTGTCGAAAGCGACTGCCGCCAGGCGCAGCTTCTCGAACAGCGCTTCGCCGGCCCCGGTCAGCACCACCTGATGCACACGACGGTTTTCGGGATCGCGCCGGCGCGTCAGCAAGCCTTGCGCCTCCATGGCGTTGAGGTGATGCGTCAGCGTCGCGCCCTGGATGCCGATCATGCCGGCAAGCTCACGCTGGTTGGCGAGTTCCTTCGACTTGACCGAGAGCAAGGTCACCCAGACCGGCAACGTGCCGCCGGCCTCGACCATTGCGTCATCGAACGCCTGCGCCACGATCTTGGAGGTGCGGGCGAGATTCATGCCGATGGGCGGGCGATCAAAAGGTGTCATGGCCGGACACTAGAGCATGATGCCAAAAAGTGTGAAGCGGTTTTCGGGCGACATCATGCTCTATCTCTTTGATTTAGAGACGGATTCAGATTTCAGGTCAATTCGAACTGAAATCATCCGGCTCTAGATAAGCGATTGACCGGCGAAACTCCGCATGATGCATTGACATCTAATCATTAGATATCTAACTTTGTCTTGTTGATGGCGCTTGCCGGTCGAGTACTCGACCCGAGCTGCACGCGCCGGCGGTGGGCGAACGAGAGGAATGCGGTCATGCAATATGTCTACATCGTCGTCATCGGCCTGCATGTCATGGCTGGCGTTTTCTGGGCCGGTACGACCATCGCGATTGCCCGCGATGCGGAAATCAAGGCGGAGCGGTTCATCCGGCCGCAGCTCGGCGCCTCCGGCCTGGTTTTACTGACCGGCCTGCTGCTCTGGTACTTCTTCCATGAGGGTTCTTTCGGCTCGATGGAAAAGGTGCTGGCGCTGGGCATCGTGACGGCCTTGATCGCCGCCGGCGTGCAGGGCGCCCTCGTGGCCTCCGCCAGCAGGCGGCTGGCCGGCGCCGATGCGGCGACACGAGCACAGTTGCGCGCGAAAATGACCAGAGGCGAACGCATCGCCGGCGGACTGCTGGTCATCACCGTGCTCTGCATGGCGACGGCAAGGATGTTTTGAGCACCGCACGGCCGGCAATACCCAGCCTTGCGCGGCGCGCAACCGACCCAAGCGGCAGGTGGCTCTCCTTGCGACGATCGGTTGCGCGCTACCAATCAATCAGGTCTGCGTCAGATCCGGATGCTGAACCTGATGCCGTCATAGATGGCGGCGTGGATGTTGCGCGAGGCGACCGCGTCGCCGATGCGGAACAGGACGAAGCCACCCGCCGGATTGCGCGGCGGGAAGATGTCGCCGCCGCTGACCAGTCGCTCGTAGTCGATCGCGCCGGCATTCTTCGACAGCGGCTTCAACGACAGATAGAGGTCGTCCAGCGGAGCTGTGCCGTGTTCGACCACCACCTGATCGACACGCCGCTCGCCGCGCCAGCCGTCGGCGAAATCCGACGCCARCTCGGCGATGAGYTGGTTGCCSTCGCGCCGCACCGAGCGCAGSCGGGTGTTGATGGTGACGGTGACGCCCTTCTCATGGAAGGCGCGCATATAGGGCACATGGTTCAGGCCGCCCATTTCCGGCGCGAAGAAGCGCTCCGGTGAAACCAGCTCCAGCTTCGAGCCGCTGTTGGCGATAAGCTCGGCGGCGCCCATGCCCTGATGGCCGCCATTGTCGTCGTAGAGCAGCACATTCTCGGCCGGCTTGACGCTTCCCGCCATGATGTCCCAGCTCGAGGTGACGAGATTGTCGCCGGCCGTCAGCGGCGGGTTCTGCGGCACGCCGCCGGTGGCCACGATCACCACATCCGGCGACAGCGCCAGCACGTCGTCCTTCTCGGCCCAGGTGTCGTAGCGGACCTCGACGCCGAGCCGGTCGATCTCGGCCAGCCGCCAGTCGATGATGCCGATCAGTTCCTTGCGGCGCGGGTTCTGGGTGGCCAGCCGCACCTGTCCGCCGGCCTGGCTGGAGGCTTCCAGCACCATTACCTGATGGCCGCGCTCCGCCGCGACGCGCGCCGCTTCGAGCCCGCCGGCTCCCGCGCCGACCACGACGACACGCTTCTTCGGCCCCTCGCTCTTGGCGATGACATGCGGGATGGTCGCTTCGCGCCCCGTCGCCGCGTTGTGGACGCAGAGCGCCTCGCCGCCTTCATAGATGCGGTCGAGGCAATAGGTCGCGCCGACGCAAGGGCGGATCTCATGCTCGCGGCCTTCCATCACCTTCCTGATGATATGCGGGTCGGCGATGTGGGCGCGCGTCATGCCGACCATGTCGAGCTTGCCGGTGGCGATGGCGTGGCGCGCCGTGGCGACATCGGAAATGCGCGCCGCATGGAAGGTCGGGAACTTGGTCGCCGCCCTCACCTCGCCGGCGAAGTCGAGATGCGGCGATGAGCGCATGCCGGTTACCGGGATGACCTTGGTCAGCGCCGCGTCGGTCTCGATCGTGCCGCGGATGATGTTGAGGAAATCGACCTTGCCCGAATTGGCGAGCCGCCGGGCGATCTCGATCCCCTCCTCCTTCGACAGGCCCTTTTCGAGATCCTCGTCGGCGACCATGCGGATGCCGACGACGAATTTCYCGCCGACGGCCTTGCGCACCGCATCCAGCACCATGTCGGTGAAGCGCAGGCGGTTGTCGAGCGAGCCGCCGAAGTCGTCATCGCGATGGTTGGTCACCGGCGACCAGAAACCGTCCATCAGATGGCCGTAGGCCTCGAACTCGATGCCGTCGAGGCCCGCCGCCTGGCAGCGCTGGGCGGCCGACGCATAGTCGGCGACGATGCGCTCGATGTCCCAGTCCTCGATGGTCTTCGGAAAGGCCCGATGCGCCGGCTCGCGCACCGGCGAGGCCGAGAGCACCGGCAGCCAGTCGGCCCTGTTCCAGCCGGTGCGGCGGCCGAGATGGGTGATCTGGATCATCACCTTGCAGTCATGCTCGTGGCAGGCGTCGGCAAGCTCGGCCAGCCAGGGCACGATGCGGTCGTCATAGACATGCAGATTGCCGAAGGCGGCCGGACTGTCGCGCGAGACGATCGCCGAGCCCGCCGTCATGGTCAGCGCCATGCCGCCCTTGGCCTTCTCGGCATGGTAGAGCCGGTAGCGCTCCTTTGGCATGCCGTCCTCCGAATAGGCCGGCTCATGGCTGGTCGACATCACCCTGTTCTTCAGCGTCAGGTGCTTGAGCTGGTAGGGTTGGAGAAGCGGGTCGTTGCTGGTCATCGTCTTCCTGCCGTTGCAAATTGTGCTAATGAGCGCCCAGATGCGCCTGATCCGGTTGGATCATGGCGATTTCCGCAATTCGCTTGCGCCTGCCGCCCGGAACCTTCCGACGGCAGCAAGGAGCCACTCCCATGACTGACGCCAAGAACCTCACCCAACTCGGCAAGCACGTCGAGACGCCACAAAGCCCCGAACAGGCGGTCCTGGAGACCGTGCCGTTCCAGCGCGGCGACGGACCGCCGGCGATCGTGCGCTTCACCTGCCCGGAATTCACCTCGCTCTGCCCGGTGACGGGCCAGCCGGATTTCGCCCACATCGTGATCGACTACGCGCCCGACACGACGCTGGTGGAATCGAAGTCGCTGAAGCTGTTCRTGACCTCGTTCCGCAACCATGGCGCCTTCCACGAGGAATGCACGGTCATGATCGGCCGCCGCATCGTCGAAGCGACCAAACCGCTCTGGCTGCGCGTCGGCGGCTACTGGTTCCCGCGCGGCGGCATACCGATCGACGTCTTCTGGCAGACCGGCGCGCCGCCCAAGGACGCCTGGTTGCCGGAAACGGGGGTCGCACCCTATCGCGGAAGGGGTTGATATATTCAGCGAGAGGTTGGCGGGACAGCGCCCCCCTCTGTCCTGCCGGACATCTCCCCCACTTGGGGGGAGATTGGCAGCTTCGGCGCCCCGCTTGTTCTGAGACGTTGAAGATTGGCGAAAGCCGGCGTGATATCCGATCTCCCCCCTTGTGGGGGAGATGGCCGGCAGGCCAGAGGGGGGCGCGAAGGAACGCCGGCCCTGATCCTCAATCATCGCCATCATTCGCATTGATACTGGCTCAACGCCCACTCGCCGGTCACCGACAGSAGGTCGGAGACCTTCCAGTCGCCGCCGACCTTCTTGAGCTTCCACTCCAGGCGATGCTGGTTGCCGGCGACGACGAAAGCGACCACCACCTTGGCCTCGTCGCCATTGACTGCCTCGATGGTGCGCAGGCTCTTGTCGATGGCGAGCTTGTCGAAGTCGGCATTGTCGAGCGCCATGTTGGGGTCGAGGCACTCGCCCTGCCCCGAGGCGCGCAACGTGTCGCTCTTGTCGAGCACAGCCTTGGCCGGATCGACGAAATTCTTACGCTGGGCCGGGTCCAATTCCAGCCCGAGATGCTCGTAGAAGGGCTTCACCACCGCCGTCGGCGACCCTGGCAGCACCGGTGCAGGCGGCGGTTCAGTGGGCACACCTTGCGGCGCCGGCGTCGCGGTCGCCGACCCGTTATCCGACGGCTGGTTGCCAGCGGAGGGCGCGTTCGGCGGCGGCGCGCCGAACATGCCTTGCGCCGATGCGCCGCCGTTCAGCCCCGCGGCCAGCATCGATAGCGTCGACAACGCGAGAAAGAGGCGGCGGAGCACTGTTTCACTCCGGTGCCTTGTCGGGCGCGCATTCCAGCGCGCTGAGTGTCCAGTTGCTGGTCTTGGAAGTGATGTCGGCGACCTTCCACTTGCCATCCACTTTCTTCAGGGACCATACCATTTCACGTTTTGAATCATCGCCTTCGGAGAAAAGATTGAAGTTTGCCGTCACCTCGGCCGTGTCGCCGTTGACGGCCTCGGTGAGCTTCAGCGTCTTCGCCAGGGTCTTCTGGTCGAAATCCTGGGCGTCGAGGCCGGGATCGAAGTCGATGCAGGCGACCTCGTCCGGATTGTTCTTGGCGGCCTTGTCGTTGAGATCGAACAGCTTGGTCACCGGCTCGGTGAAGCGGTCGCGATACTTCGCATCCGCCTCGAATTTCACATCAGGCACATAGAAGAACTTCACGGCGTTGGAAGCCGGGCCCGCGAGTGCCACAGCGGGCGAGGCAATCGACATGGCGGCGGCCAGCAGTATCGGTCTCATGCAGGATCTCCGGATGTTCGGCGGTGTGGCGGCAAGATCGCCATCACGCATCCTGCATACCGGCTTTTTGGCGGCTCATGAAGTCCTTGCGCCGCCTGTCTCAGGTCGCCAGCCAGACGTTCTGGAAATCCATCTCGTAGGTCTGGTGCATGCCGTAGTTCATCACCTTCTTGCTCATGTGGCAGTAGAGCTTCTGCCAGAACGGCTGGACGATGACGCCGGAGTCCTGCAGGATCTGCTCGACGTCCTTCATCACCTCCTTGCGCTTGGCGACATCGACCAGCGACAGCGCCTGCTGGAGCTTGGCGTCGAATTCCGGATTGGAATAGGCCGTCTCATTCCAGGCCTCGCCCGTGCGATAGCCCAGCGCCAGCACCTGCACGCCGAGCGGGCGCATGTACCAGATCGTCAACGAGTACGGATACTTCGACCAGTCGTTCCAGAAGGTCGAACCCGGCAGCACGGTGCGCTTGACCTTGATGCCGGCTTCGCGCAACTGCCCGGCGATCGCGTCGCCGGTGTTCTTCTGCCACTCGTCCTCGACGGTGATCAGTTCATGCTCGAAGTCGGCGTGTCCGGAGTCGGCCATCAGTTTCTTGGCGCCTGCCACATCGCGGGTCTTCTTGGGCAGCGGATAGTATTCCGGATGGATCGGGCTGACATGGTGGTTCTCGCCGACCGTACCGCGGCCGTTATAGCCGAGYTGCAGCACCTGRTTGTTGTCGACCGCCATCTGCAGCGCGTTGCGCACGCGCTTGTCGTCGTAGGGCTTGTTCGTGATGTTGGTCCGACAAACCAGCGTGGTCGCGGTCGCGACTTCCGATTTCACCAGGCCCATCTTGTCGAGGATGTCGATGAAGTCCGATGGCGTCTCGAAATTGAGGTCGATCTCGCCGGAATCGAAGGCGCTCACCGTGGCGTTGAAATCGGTGCCGTAGTCGATGAACTCGACGCCGTCGAGCGGCGCKTCGCCACCCCACCACTTGCCGTTCGTGCGGCGCTTGACCACCGCCTTCTGGCCGACGGCGTAGGACACCAGCTCGAAAGCTCCCGTACCGATCGGCTTCTTGATCGGATCGGCGCCATCCTTGTCGAAGTTGCGATGCGTCACGAGCGCCGGATAATCGGTGAAGCCCGGGATGATGGCGATGTCGGGCTTGGAGAGTTTCAGTTTGACGGTGTGGTCGTCGACCTTGGCGATCGCGCCGTCCTTGGCCTTGCCGGTCTTCTCGTCGACCAGCGCGCCGACGCGTGCCGCCATGGAATTGCCGGAAGCGCCCTTCTCGCACCAGCGGTTCAGATTGGCGACCACGTCGTCGGCGTTGAAGGGATCGCCATTGTTCCAGGTGACGCCCTTGCGCAGATGCAGCGTATATTCGGTGGCGTCGTCATTGACGTCCCAGCTCTCGAGCAGCACCGGCTCGAAGGTGAACTGGTGCGTGTAGCGGACGAGCGGCTCCAGCCATGTGCGGGTGACGTTTGCCATCTCGGTCCAGTCATAGGTACGCGGATCCTTCTGCGCCTTGACCGACATCGCGACATGCAGCGTTCCGCCCTTCTTCGGCTCGTCGGCGAGGGCTTTCGTCGGCACCGCAAGGCCGATCATGCCATAGGCGACAGCCGTCGAAGCGCCGAAGGCGCTCGCCAGCGCCAGGAACTCGCGTCGATCCATGCGGCCGGCAAGCGTCTCTTTCGCCATCGCTTCGATGGCAGCGGGGACGCGGTCGCCATTGCTTTTGAAAATCGTCATTTCTTCCTCCCTTTTTGGTTCCCTTCAGGTCTGCGCCTGTTCCATCACCAACTAACGTTCTTGTCCTATTAGCTAATGCTGTCGGGCAACTTTTCCTCACGTTGCGCGATCAAATCCTTGAGACCGTCGGCAATGCCCTCGTCGAGCTTCGGCTCCTGGTAGTCGGCCAGCATGTTGCGTGCCTTTTCGATGCCGCGCGTGTCGTGGTCCTTCGCGCCTTCGGCGCTCCATTGCTCGAAGGAGTTGAAGTCCATGATGCTCGGCATGAAGAAAGCCCGTTCGAAATGTTCGAGTGTGTGCTGCGTACCGAGGAAATGCCCTTGCGGACCGACCTCGCGGATCGCCGCCATGGCTTCCTTGAAATCGTCGAAGGAGACGCCGCCGGCATATTTGTACCAGCCGACGAGTTGCTCGCAGTCGGTGGCGAACTTGGAATAGCCGCAGGTGAGGCCTGCCTCCAGCCAGCCGGCCGAATGCCAGATGTAGTTGGCGCCGGCGAGGATGGCGGCATGCATCAGCATGTTCGCCTCGTAGCCGGCCTGCGCGTCGTTGAGCTTGGAGCCGACATGGAAGCCGGACGTACGCCACGGCAGCTTGTATTTCCTGGCCARCGCGCCCATCAGATACATCATCTGGGCCGCYTCGGGCGTGCCGCCCATCGGGGCGCCCGTCTTCATGTCGACGGTGACCATGAACTGGCCGTAGAGCTGCGGCGAGCCTGGACGGATGAGCTGCGTGAAGGCGACGCCGGCAAGCGCCTCGGCATTGACCTGGGCGACCGCGCCCACGGCTGARGCCGACGTCGAGGCGCCGCACAGMGCGAAGGGCGCCAGGATCAGCGGCTGGTTGTGGCGCGCATAGACCTTCATGGCGTCCAGCATGGTGGCGTCCCACACCAGCGGCGAATTGCAGTTGGTGATCGACACCAGCACCGGRTTGTCGCGYACGAACTCCTCGCCGAAGACTATYGCRGCCATCGCCATGGTGTCCTCGGCGCGCTCCTTGGAGGTGACKATGCCCATGAACGGCTTGTCGGAGTGCTTCAGCGCTGAGTGGATGATGTGMAGGTGCCGCTTCGGCACCGGGATTTCCATCGGCTCGCAGATGATCGAGCTCGACGAATGCAGCGCCGGCGCCATGTAGGCCAGCTTGTGGAAATTGTTGAGGTCGGCAAGCGTGCCGTAGCGCCGCTTGTTGTCGAGATCGCGCACATAGGGCGCGCCGTACATCGGGATGAAGATCGAGTTCTTGCCGCCGACGCGCACCGTKCGCTCGGGGTTGCGGGCGTTGAGCGTGAAYTCCGGCGGGACCTTCGAGACGAGCTCCATCAGAAGCGCGCGRTCGATRTGGACGCGCGTGTYCTTCACATCCGCGCCCGCCGCYTTCCACATCTGGATCGCCTCGTCGTCGCGGAACTCGCAGCCGACCTCCTCCAGGATRGCCAGYGACTCCTGATGGATCAGTTCCACCGCCTCGKCGGGAACGATCTCATAGGCSGGGATCTGGCGGACGAGCGTCGGGAACGACGCGACSGGCGCGCTTCTCAGCGCCTTGCGCCCGAGGCGGCCGCCGCCGCGACGGTGGGTGGTTTCRGTCAATTCAGCGGCCGGTGCGTTCATAGGCTTCATCCTTCTTTTCCARCCAAGTTAACGAYACGAAATATGGCTGTGACGCTGGAAAATCCTGATCTSTTGTATAAGCTGMRTTTATGCGAAGCYTGCGCCACCTCCTGCCCTCGGCCGGCAGCCTGATCGTCTTCGAGGCGGCGGGCCGCCTGTCCAGCTTCACCGCCGCCGGRCGYGAGCTCGGCATGACGCAGGCSGCCGTCTCCTACGCGGTGCGCGGGCTGGAGGAACAGCTYGGCGCCAAGCTCTTCCAGCGGCGTCACCGGCAGGTCAGCCTGACGGAGGCCGGCGAGCGCTTCCATGCCGACGTCTCRCTSGGMYTGTCSCTTATCCGCAARTCGGCGGAGGACCTTCGCCTGCAGGCGACGGGCGGGCATGTGACGCTGGCCGCCTCGACCGCCTTCGGCTCGTTCTGGATGATGCCGCGCCTGCAGCAGTTCCGCGACGAACTGCCCGGCATCGACCTGCGCATCCAGACGGCCGACCGCGACCTCGACATCATCGCCGAAGGCATCCCGCTCGGCGTGCGCGGCGGGCTGCCAGCGCAATGGCCTGACTATCATTCCCTGTCGCTCTCCGACGAGGAGATTTTTCCGGTCGCGGGGCCCAGCTATCTCGCCAAGTTCGGCCTGCCCAGGACCGTCGCGGAGCTCGCCACGCACCGGCTGATCCATCTCGAGGAGCCCTACCGCGAGGCGCCGAACTGGGACGAATGGTTCGCCTCCGCCGGAACCAGCCTGCGCAATGCCGAGCGCGGCCTGCGCATCAACGACTACGCTCTTGTGATCCAGGCGGTGATGGAAGGACAAGGCATCTCGCTCGGCTGGCGGCACCTGGTCGAACGGCTAGTGGCGTCCGGCCTGCTGGTGCCGGTGACCGATCATGTGATGCGGACCGGCATCGGCTTCTACGTCATCTGGCCGAAGAACCGCGAGCTCAGCGACAACGCGCGCAAGGTCAGGGACTGGCTGGTGGCGCAGGCGTGAGTTTGCCCCTCCCCCACGCCGTTCGAATCCGCCTATAATCCCCTCATGCCCATTCGCCAGCTTTCCGAAACGATGATCAACCAGATCGCCGCAGGCGAAGTCATCGAGCGTCCGGCGAGCGTGGTGAAGGAACTGGTCGAGAACGCGCTGGATGCAGGCGCGCAGCGCATCGAGATCGTCACCGCCGGCGGCGGGCTGAACCTGATCCGGGTCACCGACGACGGGTCTGGCATCCCGGAGCCGGAGCTTGCGCTGGCCATCGCGCGCCACTGCACATCGAAACTCTCCGACGACATCCACGACATCCGCTCGCTGGGCTTTCGCGGCGAGGCGCTGCCGTCGATCGGCTCGGTGGCGCGGCTGTCGATCCGCTCGCGCACGGCCAGCGGCGACAGCGCCGCCGAGATCGGCATCGAGGGCGGCCGCGTTTCGGCGGTGAAGCCGGCCGCCGCCAACCGCGGCACGACGGTCGAGGTGCGCGACCTGTTCTTCGCCACGCCGGCACGGCTGAAATTCATGAAGGGCGAGCGGGCCGAAAGCTCGGCCACAAGCGATGTGGTGAAGCGCATCGCCATCGCCTTCCCTTCCGTGCGCTTCACGCTCGCCGGCCCCGACCGCTCGACCCTGGAACTGCCGGCAACGGACGACACGCCGGAGGGCCGGCTGGCGCGCGTCGCCCAGGTGATGGGCGAAGACTTCCCGGACAATGCGGTCGCCATCGACGCGGTGCGCGACGGCGTGCATCTTGCCGGCCATGTCTCGATCCCGTCCTACACGCGCGCCAACGCATTGCAGCAATATGCCTATGTCAACGGCAGGCCTGTGCGCGACAAGTTGATCGCCGGCGCGATCCGCGGCGCCTTCGCCGACGTGCTGCCGCGCGACCGGCATGCGGTGACCGTGCTGTTCCTCTCGCTCGATCCGGCCACCGTCGACGTCAATGTCCATCCGGCCAAGGCCGATGTCCGCTTTCGCGATCCCGGCCTGGTGCGCGGGCTGATCGTCGGCGCCATCCGCGAGGCGCTGGCCGGCGCCGGCATCCGTGCGGCGACGACCGGGGCGGCCGGCATGATGGCAGCGTTCCGGCCGGGCGCGGCGCCCTTCGCGCATCCCGGTCCGGCCAATGGCCATCGCAGCTACGAGGCGTCCTACCGAGCATCGGGCTCCAGCGGATTCGATGCGTCGCGCTCACCGCAGCGGCCGTTGGATATGGGCGAAGCCCGGCCGCACCGGAGCGGCTTTGGCGAGCATGATCAGACGGCCTTCGACACCGGGCCGCTGGCCAGCGCCGACGCCCGCGCGGGCATGGCCGAGCCGGCGGAAGCACTGCTCGGCATGGTGCTGGGCGCGGCCCGCGCGCAGGTGCACGAAAACTACATCGTCGCGCAGACTCGGGATTCGCTCATCATCGTCGACCAGCATGCGGCGCATGAGCGGCTGGTCTACGAGGCGCTGAAGAATGCGCTGCATTCGCGGGCGGTGCCCTCGCAGATGCTGCTTCTGCCCGAGATCGTCGACCTGCCGGAAGACGATGCCGAGCGGCTGGCAATGCACTCAGAGACGCTGGCCAAGTTCGGCCTCGGCCTGGAGCGCTTCGGGCCGGGAGCGGTGGCGGTGCGCGAGACGCCGTCGATGCTCGGCGAAACCGATGTGCAGCAATTGGTGCGCGACCTTGCCGACGAAATCGCCGACAACGATACGGTCGAGACGCTGAAGGAGCGGCTGGACAGAATAGCCGCAACCATGGCCTGCCATGGCTCGGTGCGCTCCGGCCGCCTGCTCAAGGCCGAGGAAATGAACGCGCTGCTGCGCCAGATGGAGGCGACGCCCGGTTCCGGCACCTGCAACCACGGCCGCCCGACCTATATCGAGCTCAAGCTCGCCGATATCGAGCGGCTGTTCGGGCGGCGGTGAGAGATAGGGCGCAGCCCCCACCCGGACCTTCGGTCCGACCTCCCCACAAGGGGGAGGTAGGGCGCTGGCGTTACCCTCCCCTTGTGGGGAGGGTCGCTGCGAAGCAGCGGGGTGGGGGTCCGAAAAGAACCGCTGACAAGCGGCTCTTTTCGCTGCAAAAATCAGCCCCAACTTTCTGACTTACCTCTTCAGATTCACCACGATCACGCCGCCCAGCGCCAGCGCGCCGCCGAGGATGCCGAGCAGCGAGGGCACTTCGCCCAGCCAGAAGAAGCCGATCACGGTCGAGGTCGGCGAGACCAGATAAAGGAAGTTCGAGGCGCGCGCGGCGGGCAGGCGCGACAGCGCTGTCGCCCAGGCAGCGTAGGCGATCGCCGAGGGCACGATGCCGAGATAGATCACCGCGCCGAGGCCGGCGGTGCTGGCAACCGCCGCCTGCCTGAACGCTTCCGGCAGGAAGGGCAACAGGCAGAGCGCGCCCAGCACCATGTTGGAGGCGGCGATCGTCAGCGGATGGTGGCGGGCAAAGAGCGGCTTCTGGACGATGGTGTTGACGGCCGCGCAGAGCGCCGAGCCCAGGATAAACAGCGCGCCGGGATTGAAATGCAGCCCATGCCCATCGGCCATGGCGATGATGCCGATGCCGGTGAAGGAAATGACCGTGCCGAGCCAGGCCAGACGCGAGAACCGCTCGCCGAGCAGCGCCATCGCCATGATGGCSGTGAAGATCGGGCTGACATTGATGATGAARCTGGCRGCGCCGGCCGAGACGGTGAGCTCGCCGAAATTGACCATGACCGTGTAGAGCGCGACGAAGATRGCGCCGCCGAARGCGAAGCGCCAAAGCTCGTCGACCTTGGGCAGCGCCGGRCGCTTGATGGCGAGGAAGATTGCCGCGGGCACCGCMGCKATGGCGAAGCGCAGCGCGCCCAGTTCCAGCGGCTGGAAGGCGGTRAGGCCGGCGCGRATCGCCGGAAAKGCCGAGGCCCAGCCGAGCACCGTCAGCGCCACCGCRRYGAYCGCCGTGGTGTCCATGCGCTGTGTCTCATTCAACGTTCCGGTGTAAGCGCTCATTGCCGAATCCTCGTCSTTCAGTGCCATGCACGCAGAAAACGCTATTGCCGGTCGATTGACAAACGACCAATTCGAGGGTCAGCTGTGAGYATGGATCACAGCTCAGACCAGATACTGCCGCTGGAAACATTGCGCGCCTTCGATGCGGCGGCSCGYACCGGAAGYTTTTCGGCSGCCGCCGAAAAACTCAACCTCACCCATGGCGCGGTKAGCCGCCAGATCGCCAAGCTGGAGGACTGGCTGGGCTTGAAGGTGTTCGAGCGCAACGCGCGCGGCGTGACGCTGACCATCGAGGGCAACMGGCTGCATCTTCGRACCACCGAGGCCTTCGCGCTGATCTCGGTGAATTCCGACCGCTGGGTCGAGCCSCGCGGCACCGCCGTGGTGCGGCTGGCCTCGATCCCCTCGGTCGGCGGGCTCTGGCTGATGCCGCGCATGGCGGCACTGGAAAGCAGCCCGACCAGGCTGCGCATCGTGCTCGATGTCGACAACCGCCAGGCCGACCTCGCCGACGAAGGCATCGACCTTTCGGTGCGCTGCGGGCGCGGCCGCATTCCGGGACGCGTGTCGGTGCAGCTGTTCGAAGAATACGTCTTCCCGATCGCTTCGGCGGGATTGGCGAAGGAGGTCGGCCAAGGCGATCCGGCCCGGCTGCTCAAATTCCCGTTGATCAACGATTCGGACGCCTCCGGCTGGCGCGCCTGGTTCGCCGCGCAGGATGTCGACTATCGCCCGCGCCCGCAGGACCGGCGCTTCGAGGATTACAATCTGGTGCTCGACGCGGCGGCGCATGGTCTCGGCATCGCGCTGGCGCGGCCGCCGCTGACGCAGGATCAGCTCAAATCCGGCCGGATCGTCGCTGTCGATGAGCGCGTCGCGCTCAATCCGGTGTCCTACTGGCTGGACCGCCCGGTCGGCCGCCCCCGCGCCGCCGCAGCCGACCTTGCCGGCCGCATTGCCGTTCAGGCAGGGCTGGCGCCGGACAAGCTGGAAGCCTTCCTGCAGAACGATGACTAACCCAGCAACAGGCCTCAGCGAAGCAGCAGCATCACGACCGTGGTGGTCACTGCCGAGACGACAGCGGTGACCAGCGATATGGCCCAAAGCGACGTCTGGCCGGGCTCGGAGCGCGGGGCGTGCCCAGCCGGCTGAATTGTCGCTCTGCGCGGCTGCAGCGCATTGCCATTGGCCGCAACCAGCACCGTGGCGGGAGCAAAGGCCGGGGAAAACGACGGCGGCGCTGCCGCCACTGTTGCCCGCGCAGCGCCGTCGGCGAAAGCGGGCTGCGGCTGAGCGAAGCCACGCGCAGCCTGATCCGCGTGAAGCGCCGCCCTGCCGGATGGCGCCCCTGCCCGCGCCTCGCCGGCGTCGGCATCGGGTTCCATCACGGCTCGGTAGGCATCCTCGATCGCCGAGGAGGACTGGCGCTGGGACAATTGGGCCGGCGCCCTGGCCAAGGAGCCGCCGAGCGCCTGGGCGGCGAACTGGGCCGACTGCACCATGGGCGCCGGCGGCTGCACGAGCGCCTTGACCAGCGCGGCGGTTGCCGGATCGGCTCTGGTTGACGGCACCGGCTGCTGCGTGAGCGCCTCATTGAGCAGCGATGTCAGGCGAGCGGGGGTGATGTCCATGCCGGCTCCTGAAGATGGATTGCCGGGCAAGCGATATTACATGAGCATTGCGTCAAGCTTGACCTTGCTTGCGATTTGTGGCGATTGAACCGCGATGAAGCCAAGTGCCATTTCATGATGAACCGTTTCGAAGGCCCCGGCGGCAGGGAAGCGCGCATCCGCTATCTTGACGGCGACTTCCAGGTCACCAGCCCCGGCTCGTTCGTGCGCTGCGCGGTGACCGGCGAGAGCATTCCGCTGGACGAGCTCAAATACTGGAGCGTTGCCCGGCAGGAGCCTTACGTGAGCGCCGAGGCGTCGCTGCGCCGCGAGATCGAGATGCATCCGGAGCTGCGCAAGCGCGGGTAAAGTTCACTGCGCGAAAGCCCTCGAACGTCGCGTTCCTTCGCGCCCTTCAGCGTCGACCGGTCACGCTTCGAGACTCACCCCCTCATCTTACGCTGGCGCCAGGCGTCCAGCGTCTCGTCGAYGATGCGTTCGGGCACGTGGTCGAGTTCGAASACGGCATCGATATCGAGCACGTCGAGAAGATCGAGGAAGCCCGCCGGCGTCGCGCCGTGGCGCAGGCGCGCGGCATCCTTGGCGGTGGTGACGAGGCGCAGACCTTCGCGCTGCGCCARGGCCGCAAGATCGGCGAGCTCATCCCCGGCGTAGAAATGATGGTCGGGGAAGGCACGCGACAACGCGACCTCGCCGCCGGCCCCACGCACGGTGTCGAAGAACTTTTCCGGGTGGCCGATGCCGGCGAAGGCGAGGAACCGGCCACCGGCAAAGCGCCCCGGATCGGACGGCTCGACATGCGCGAGAAAGATAGGCCGGCCGGCGCGCGCGGCCTGCCGCACCACCGGATCGGCGGCGGTCCCCTCGCCCATCTTCAGCAATCCACTGGTGAAGACCAGCTGGTCGACCACCTTGGCGCGCAGCGGCCCGCCGGGGATCACACGGCCGTTGCCGATGCCGAAGCGCGCGTCGACCACGACCAGCGCGTAGTCGATATGGATGCGGGCCGACTGGAAACCGTCGTCCATGATCAGGAAATCGCAGCCGTGCTCTTCCATCAGCAATCTCGCGCCGGCGGCACGGTTCGCCGTCACCGCCACCGGCGCGTGCTCGGCAAGCAACAGCGGCTCGTCGCCGACATGCTTGGCGGCGTCGTGATGCGCGTCGACGACATGCGGCTTGGCGAAGGAGCCGCCATGGCCGCGCGACAGGAAACCGGGAGTGAGTTGCATGCGCTTGGCCTGCCTGGCCAAAGCGATGGCGACCGGCGTCTTGCCGCTGCCGCCGACGGTGAGGTTGCCGACGCACAGCACAGGCGCCGCGACCTTCTCGCGCGGGGCGCGCCGCATGCGGCGGCCGGCGACCAGCCCGTAGACCGCCGAGGCCGGAGACAGCGCCAGAACGCGCCAATCCGGCTTTTGCCACCAGAAGGGCGGCGCCTCGCTGGTCATGGCGCCGGTCCCATGCGCCTGGTCTGCGCGTGCGATCCTCTGCAAAAACCGGGGCCGATTTTCGGGCTCATGCGCTAACGCCCGCTTGCGCCTTTCAGGCGCGCCTTGACGACCAATGGCTGGATGTAAGGCTCGAGCGACTTCAGCGTGCGGGCAAGCGCGCCGCGCATCTCGTCGACGGTCGCGGCGCCCGCGGCGATCATCTCGTGACGCGCCGCCTCGTTGGACAAGAGGAAGTTGACGGCGCCGGCAAGCATGTCGCGGTCGCGCACCAGCTTGGCGCCACCGCTGTCCAGCAGACGCTGATAGGCCTCGCGGAAATTCTGCACGTTGCGGCCGGCAAGCACCGCCGTGTCGAGCATCGCCGGCTCCAGCGGGTTCTGGCCGCCCTCGGAGGTCAGCGAGCGGCCAACGAAAGCAATCTCGGTCAGCCTGAGATAGAGGCCCATCTCGCCGATCGTGTCGCCGAGCAGGATATCGATGTCGGGCGATATACGGTCGCCCTTGCTGCGCCGCGCGATCTTCAATCCCATGCCGGAAATCTCGGCGGCAAGCGCGTCGGAACGGTCGGGGTGGCGCGGTACGATGATGGTCAAGAGGCCATGATGGCGCCTGTGCAGGCTCGCATGGACCTCGGCCGCGACGACTTCCTCGCCGTCATGGGTGGAGATCGCGGCCCAGGTCGGGCGGCCGCCSATCTGCCGCTGCAAGGTGGCCAAAGCCCGCTCGTCGACCGGCGGCGGATTGGTGTCGACCTTCAGATTGCCGGAGACGGTGACCGGCCTGGCGCCCAGGGCGCGGAAGCGCTCGCCGTCGACATCCGACTGGGCAATGACATGCGCAAGGTTCTCGAACAGCGCCTCGGCGACGCTGGCACGCTTCTTCCACGAGGTGAAGGAGCGGTCGGAGAGCCGGCCGTTGACCAGCACCTGCGGCACGTTGCGCGCGCCGAGCTCCAGGATGGTCATCGGCCAGATTTCCGATTCGGCGATGATCGCCAGCTCTGGCCGCCAGTGGTCGAGGAAGCGGCTGACCGCCGGCTTCAAATCGAGCGGCACATACTGGTGGATGATGCGGTCGCCCAGCCGCTCGTCGGCGACTTTCGCCGAGGTCACCGTGCCCGTGGTGAGCACGATGTTGACGCCATAGTCGAGGATGCTTTCCACCAGGGGCACGACGGCRATSGTCTCGCCGACGCTGGCGGCATGGATCCAGATCACCGGCCCTTCCGGGCGTGGGCGCCCGGCGACGCCGTAGCGCTCGCGRCGGCGGACGTGGTCTTCCTTGCCGCGMGAGGCACGCCAGGCGACATAGGGACCGATCAGCGGATAGGCGGCGGCCCCCGCATAGCGGTACGCCGTCAGCGCCGCGCGCGCCCAGCGCTCGCTCATTTGCCGCCGTCCACGAGGCGATAGGCCTCGGCTGTCGCGGTGTTGAGCGAAGCGGTCACCTCCTGGCGCTTGCGTTCCATCTCGGCGTCGTCCGCATCGGCCGGAACGAAGACAGGCGGGCCGACGACGACCGCGGAGCGCCCGAACGGCAGGTTGATCGTGGTCTTGTCCCAGCTCTTTTCCAGCACCTTGCGGCGGCTSGTGGCGATGGCGGCMGGCAGGATCGGCCGGCCGGAGAGCCTCGCCAGAAGCACGATGCCCAGCCCCGCATCGCGCGGCGTGCCGTGCGGKATGTCGGCGATCATGGCGACGTTCTTGCCSGCGACCAGCGACTTCTTSAGCGCGATYAGCGCCTTGGCGCCGCCCTTGTCGAGATGCCTGGCATTTTCGCGGCCACCGGAGCCGCGCACCGCYTCGATGCCGAATTTCTCGATCATCAGCGCGTTGAGCTCGGCGTCGGCGCTGCGCGARACCATGGCGACCARCGGCCGGCCCTTCGGATAATAGGCCGGGGTCAACAGATGCTGGCCGTGCCAGAGCGCGATGATGCCGGGCTCGAGATGSGCATAGGTGCCGCCGGCGACCTGYGTCGATCCYTTGACCAGCGGACTGGTSACGCGAATCAGGCGCACGAACCAGGCGAACAGGCTGGCGATGAAATTCTTGACGAATCGCGACTGCGCCAGCGGCTCGCGGACGCGCCGCCACARAGTGCGGGTGCCGCTGCGCCTGATGGCSGGGCCAGAGRCCCCTTTCACCGCTTCATGCTCCATCGGTCAACCGGCGGCCTTGCTGTCGGGATCGAGCAGCCGGTGCAGATGGACGACGAAGTAACGCATATGGGCATTGTCGACGCTGGCCTGCGCCTTGGATTTCCACGCGGTAAGCGCGGATTGATAGTCGGGGTAGATGCCGACAATGTCGAGTGCGTCGAGGTCACGGAATTCGGTTCCGCCCAGCTTTTTCAGCTCGCCGCCGAACACTAGGTGCAAAAGCTGTTTCTTTCCGTCTTCCACGGGCATGCCGAACCTTCGCGTCTTCATGAATTTGTGAATGGTCTAGACCAAAGCGGCCGGTTTTGGAACCATTGACCGGCTCATCCTTCGTCAAGTCCGGCAATGACGCCGGCAAGCACGCCGAGCAGTTCGCCGCTGCCGGCGGCGAGCGCGCCATGGTTGATCACCTCGCCGGCAAAGCGCGGCGGCTTTCCGCTTCGGTCGAGCAGGGTGCCGCCGGCCTCGCCGAGGATCAGGTCGGCGGCGGCGATGTCCCAGTCATGCGCGTTCGGCTTGACGAAGGTCGCGTCGAGCTTGCCGTTGGCAATCATTGCCAGCCGGTAAGCGAGCGAAGGAATGTAGGCCGCGCGCCGCAGGCGGCCCTGCCAGGGCTCCGGCATCAGATCGACCAGCGGCTTCGGTCCGCCGATATCGACGATTTCGCCGGGCGTGCGAACATGGATGCGCTTGCCGTTGAGGTAGGCGCCCTCGCCGGGCAGCGCCCAGTAGGTTTCATGCTTGGCAGGGCATTCGAGCACGCCGGCCAGCGAGCGGCCATTTTCGACCACGGCGACGCTGACGCACCAGGAATGCAGGCCATCGAGAAAACCGCGCGTGCCGTCGATCGGGTCGACGACGAAGGTGCGGCGGGCGGACAGCCGGGCATGGTCGTCGGCGGTCTCTTCCGACAGCCAGCCATAGTCCGGGCGCGCCTTGAGCAGGGTCTCGCGCAGATAGGCGTCGGCGGCGTGGTCGGCCTCGCTCACCGGCGAGGTGCCGCCCTTCATCCACACCTGCGGGTTGTTGCCGAAATAGCCCATGGCGACGGCGCCAGCCTCGCGGGCGGCGTCGCGCAGCAGCACGAGGTCTTCCCGCGCTTCGCTCAAGGCGAGCTCGTCAAGCGCCGGCAAGGGTCATTCCCTCGATCAGCAGCGTGGGCGCGGCGGTGCCGAAATTGCGGTCGAGGTCGCTCGCCGGCACCATGTTGAGGAACATGGTCTTCAGGTTCGAGGCGATCGTCACCTCGGCGACCGGATAGGCGAGCACGCCATTCTCGATCCAGAAGCCCGAGGCGCCGCGGCTGTATTCGCCGGTTATCATGTCCACGCCCTGGCCGAAGACCTCGGTGACATAGAAGCCGCTCTTCAGCGACGCAATCAGATCTTCCGGCGAACGCTCGCCGGGTTCGATGGCGAGATTGGTCGAGGACGGCGAAACGGAGGAGCCGCTGCGCGAGCCGCGTCCGTTGGTGACGAGGCCAAGCTCGCGCGCGGCCGAGGTGGAGAGGAACCAGTGGTTGAGCACGCCCTTCTCGACCATAAGCAGCTTATCGCCCTCGACGCCTTCGCCATCGAAGGGACGCGAGGCCTGCCCCCGGCGGCGAAGCGGCTCGTCGGTCACGGTGACCCCTGCGGAGGCCACCTGTTTGCCCATCATGTCGCGCAGAAAGCTGGTCTTGCGCGCAACGGCCGCGCCGTTGATGGCGCCGGCGAGATGGCCGGCAATGCCGCGCGCGACGCGCGGGTCGAACACCACGTCGACCGGTCCGGTCGCGGCCTTGCGGGCGCCGAGGCGGCGCACCGCGCGCTCGCCTGCCTTGCGGCCGATTTCTTCCGCCGGGTCGAGATCGGCAAAATGCTGGCGCGAGGAGAATTCATAGTCGCGCTCCATCGCCGTGCCCTCGCCGGCAATGACGCTGGCCGAGCGCGAGAAGCGCGAGGCGACATACTGGCCGACGAAGCCGTGCGAGGTGGCGAGCACGAGGCCACCCATGCCGGCGCTGGCGCTGGCGCCGGCCGAATTGGTGACACCGTTGACGGCAAGGGCCGCCGCTTCGGCGGCAAGCGCCGCTTCCTTCAACTGGTCGGCCGAAACCTCGGTGGGGTCGAAGAGGTCGAGATCGCGCAGGTTGCGGGCGAGCAGCGCCGGATCGGCGAGGCCCTGGAACGGGTCTTCCGGCGAGACTTTCGCCATGGCGACGGCGCGCTCGGCGAGCGCCTTCGGATCGGAAGCGGCGGTGGCCGAGACGCTCGCCACCCGCTGGCCGACGAAGACGCGCAACGAGACATCCTCGCTCTCGGACGATTCGGTGCCCTCCACCTTGCCCAGCCGCACCGACACGCCGGCCGAACGGCCACGCACCGCGACAGCGTCGGCGGCGTCCGCGCCCGCGCGCTTCGCGGCTTCGACAAGTGCTGCGACGCGGTCGGTCAGTTTCGCTGCGTCGAGCGTATCGGTCATGCGATTTGTCCTGTTCGTTCAAGCCGTCCGGAAGGAGAGACGCTGCCGCACCATCTATTGTTCCAATGCCCCTTGTGCAATGGGCGCCTGTGCAATGGACGCTTGTGCAATGGGCGAAGGCCAATCAGGATGCGGCGACCAAATCGCCCCAACGCGGCCATGACAGCCGCCCGCGGCACTTTTGCCCGTTCGGAGTTCGTGCATGACGCCCTTCCATCTCGCCTTCCCGGTCCGTGATCTCGACGAAACCCGCGCTTTCTATGGCGAGGTGCTGGGTTGCGCCATCGGCCGCTCGTCCGCCACATGGGTCGATTTCGACCTCTATGGCCACCAGATGTCGGCGCATTTGCGGCCGCAGGCGGGCGAGGCCGCGCGCGACGGCAAGGTCGACGGCGTCGTCGTGCCGATCCCGCATTTCGGCGCCGTCCTGCTGATGGACGAATGGGAGCGACTTGCGGCGCGGCTCGAGGCCCGCTCGGACATAGACTGGCTGGAGCGGCCGATGGTGCGCTTCAAGGGCGAACCCGGCGAACAGGCGACGCTGTTCATCCGCGACCCTTCCGGCAACGCTCTGGAGTTCAAGGGTTTCCGCTCGCTGGAGCAGGTGTTCGCGCACTGAGCGCGACCGGAAAGGCGGTCAGAAACGGTCCGCGGCAAGCGGCGCCGCAAGCGCCGCACCACGCCCGGCGATCAGGTCGGCAACCAGGCGGGCGGTGATCGGGGCGAGCGTCAGTCCAAGGTGGCCATGGCCGAAGGCGTGGATAACGCCGGGGGTGCGTCGCGACGGCCCGATGACGGGGCGCGAATCGGGCAGCGACGGCCTGAAACCAAGCCATTCGGAGGACGGCGGACCAAGATCGGGAAAGAACTGCCGCACACCGTGATCGAGCAGCGCCAGCCGACGCGGATTGGGCGGCGCGGTCAACCCGCCGAGCTCGACCGTGCCGGCGACACGCAGCCTGCCCTCCATCGGCGTCATGTAGAAGCCGAGATCGACCGGGCAGACCGGCCTGTTCAGCAAAGGCGCGGCGGTCGGAAACTCAAGGTGATAGCCGCGCTCGGTGTCCAGCGGAATCCGGTCGCCGGCCTGGGCGGCGAGCGCGCGCGAGCGGGCGCCGGCCGCGATCACCACTTTGCGCGCCATGATGCCGATACCCGGGCCGCTCAGCCTGACACCACCGGCCTCGGCGGCGAGGCTTGTCACGCTTGCTCGCACAAATTGGACGCCCCGGGCGGTCGCAGCCGCCGCCAGCCGCGCCATCACTGTCTTTGGATCGCTGACGTTGATCGAATCCGGAAAAAGGAGACCCCGCGCCTCAAACCCAGCCAGTCGGGGCTCCAGCGCCATCACCTGCTCGGCACTCAGAACTTCCTGGTGAACGCCAAGCTTGGCACGCATGGCGCGTCCGCCCGCCGAGGCGGCAAAATCGCCCTCGCGACGGTAGATATAGAGGCAGCCATTGCGGCGCAGCAGGTCGGTAATGCCCGCGTCCGCCGCCATCTCCTCCCAGGCAGGGAGGGCCTCGGAAAGCAGGCCGGCCAGCGCCAGCGCATTGGCGCGGGTAGCGGCCGGAAGCGATTGGCGCACGAAGCGGGCAAGCCATGGTGCCAGCTGGAAGAGCGAAGCCCAGCGCAGCGCGAAGGGACTATCGCGRTCAAAGAGCAGCTTCGGCAGCGCGCGCAGCACGCCCGGATTGCCGACCGGCATGCAGGCATATTCAGCGATCGTTCCGGCATTGCCGTACGAGGCGCCCGATCCCGGCTCGTTGGGATCGACAAGCAGCACCTCCCGGCCCTCACCGGCAAGCCGCAATGCCGTCGCCAAGCCGACGACGCCCGCGCCGACAATGGCGATTTCGACCGATTTCGGCGCCGCAGACGGCACAATTGCGGAAGGCATGATCAGACGAATCCAGGCAGTTGCAGGTGTCCGGCGGCAAGCAGCTCGGCCATCGTGGTCAGCGCCGAGCGGAGATCGTCCTGCGAACGCGCGGCGCCGACATTGATGCGCACGCCGTGCTGCACCGGCTCGCGCCCGACCGCGAAGGCGTCGCCCGGCAGCACCGCGACGCCGCGCTCCAGGCAGGTGCGGGCGAAGCCCGCGCCGCGCCAAGGTTCGGGCAAGCGCAGCCACGCATGCGTCGACGTCGGATGGCTCTGGATGTCGAAGCGGCCGAGGATCTCGCTCAATATGGTCTGGCGCTGCCGCAGTTCCTGCTTCTGGATCTCGATGACGCGCACCGCCGCCCCCTCCTCGATCAGCCGTGCGCCGATCAGCGCCGTCAGAGGACTGATGCTCCAGCAGTTGATGCGCAGCGCCGCCGCGACCTGGCCGGCTATCGGACGCGGGGCGATAACGAAGCCGAGGCGCAGGCCCGGCGCCAGGCATTTCGACAAGGCGCCGAGATGGATCGTCAACTCCGGCTCGAGGCTGGCGAAAGACGGCGGTGGATCGTCGGCCAGCGGCCGGTAGACATCGTCCTCGATGATCAAGACGTTGTGTCGCCGCGCAACGGCGGCCAGCCCGTGCCGGCGCTCTTCGCTCAGCGTGATCGTCGTCGGATTGTGCAGCGTCGGCACGAGGAACACCGCGCGCGGACGCAGTTGCGCGCAAGCTGCCTCGAAGGCGTCGGGCCGCATGCCGCCGCGATCCATTGCGACGCCGCGCAGGTCGAGCCCGTGGACGCGGCAGAGCGCGTTGATGCCCTGGTAGGTCACCTCGTCGGCCAGCACCACCTCGCCATGCCGGGTGACGGCGCCAAGGACGCAATCCAGGCCGTGCTGGGCGCCGGCGGCCAGCACGACGCGGCCCGGGTCGCCTTCGCCGGCGACAGACTTGAGCCAATCGGCTACCGCCGCGCGTCCCCAAAGCGGCCCTTCCGGCGGGTGATAGTCCTGCAGGGAGGCATAGTGCCTGTCCTTGGACAGGCGCGGCAGAAGCGCGGCGACCGCGTCGAGATAGGCGGTGGTGGCCGGCCGGTTGACGGAAAGGTCGATGATGCCGCTCTGGTCGCTGGGCGCCGAAACGAAGCCCGGCCGCTCGACGGCATCACGAGCGGCAACGGTCGTGCCGCGCCCGGGTCGCGCCTCGAGCAGGCCCTGCTCCTGCAAGGTCGACAGGGCGCGGGTCACCGTCGTGACGTTGATGCCCAGCGCCCGTGCGATCTCGCGCTGCGGCGGCAGCCGCTCGCCGACCGCGAGCGTGCCGGCGGCGATCCGTTCCGCGATCGCGTCGGCAAGACGGCGATAGACCGGACTTTCATCCTCCGCGAGGCGAAGATCTTGGAGCATACGGGATTCGAACTACGGCTGACGTCTCACTTGTCGGGCATCTAGCACAAGACATCGCTCCGTACAATAGAGCTTGTCTGACACGCCATCCCTGCAAAATAATCACACAACATCGTAAAAACCACCTTGACGGGCAAAGTTGTCCGCATCTATGGTCGATTTCAGGTTAATTGTGTGACCATACAAGTCGGRCGACCCGCCAGATTGCGGGCCAGTTTCCGGGAGGACGAAGCATGGATCGCAAACCCCAATTCGAATCGACCGGGCGCACCCAGGATTGCGGACGATGAGCGTCAGCCAAGCTGTATCGCCGGCTTCGCCTGCCGTGGCTGCGCTGGCCGCCCAAGCGGCTGCATCCGGCCAGGGTTTCGTCGAATTCGCCGATGTCGAGAAATCCTATGACGGGCGCACCTTTGCGGTGACGCGGATGAACCTAACCGTCGCGCGGGGCGAATTCCTGACGCTGCTCGGCCCTTCCGGCTCCGGCAAGACGACGACCCTCAACATGCTKGCCGGCTTCGAACGGCCGACGCATGGCACGATCACGCTCGAAGGGCAGCCCGTCGACCGCCTGCCGCCCTACGAACGCAACATCGGCATGGTGTTCCAGAACTATGCTTTGTTCCCGCACATGACGGTGGAGGAGAATGTCGGCTTCCCGCTCTCGGTCCGCCAGGTGAGCAAGGCCGACATTGCGGCCCGCGTGGCGAAGGCGCTTGACATGGTGCGCCTGCGGCAGTTCGGCGACAGGCGCCCGACGCAGCTTTCCGGCGGCCAGCAGCAACGCGTGGCGCTGGCCCGAGCGCTGGTGTTCCAGCCGAGCCTGGTGCTGATGGATGAGCCACTCGGCGCGCTCGACAAGAAACTGCGCGAGCATATGCAGCTCGAGATCAAGCAACTGCACACCATGCTCGGCGTCACCATCGTCTACGTCACGCACGACCAGAGCGAGGCGCTGACGATGTCCGACCGGGTCGCCGTCTTCAACAATGGCGGCATCGCCCAGCTCGGCTCGCCGGACGACCTCTACAACACCCCGCAAAGCTCGTTCGTRGCGAGCTTCATCGGYGAGAACAACACGCTGGAAGGCGTGGTCGACCGCGTCTCGGGCAACGAGTGCCGCGTGCGGCTGAACGGCGGCGGCGAAATCAYCGCCYTGGCTATCGGCGTCGCGCAAGGCAGTGCCTGCCATGTTGCCATCCGGCCCGAGCGGCTGGCTCTCGCGCCGGCTGCGGCCGGCGGCAACGCGCTCGCGGCGACAGTCGACGGGCGTATCTATCTCGGCGACCACCTGCGCCTCCTGGCCAGGCTCGCCAACGACCAGGTGCTGACCGTGAATGTCGGCCCCGAAGCGACGATGGCGAACGGCGAGGCCGTGACGGTCTCCTGCGCGCCCAACGATTGCCGTGCGTTTCCGGCCGATGCCGGAACGGGCGGCGCAACTCCAAAACAGGGGAAGACGAAATGACAAAGATCAGAACACGCCTACTCGCGCTCGCGGCCGCCACGGCTTGCATGACGATCGCGGGCGCTGCCTTCGCGGACGAACTGTCGATCATGGCGAGCGGCGGCGCCTGGCAGGACGCGCAGCGCAAGGCCTGGTTCGAGCCGTTCAGCAAGGAGACAGGCGCCAAGATCCTAGAGCAGGAATATCTCGGCGATCTCGGCAAGGTCAAAGCCATGGTCGAGACCGGCAACGTGCCGATCGACCTGGTGACCGTCGAGACCGCTACCGTGCTGCAGGGCTGCGACGCGGGCATCCTCGAACGGCTCGACTATTCCAAGATCGGGCCGCGCGACAAGTTCATCGAGGGCTCGGCGCTGGATTGCGGCGTCGGTCTCGATGCTTACGGCGACATCCTCGCCTATGACCCGACCGTGCTGAAGGACGCGCCGACCTCGGTGCTCGACCTGTTCGATACGAAGAAGTTCCCCGGCAAGCGCGCCATGCGCAAATTCCCGGCGCAGAACCTCGAATGGGCGCTGATGGCGGACGGCGTCGCTCCGGCCGACGTCTACAAGGTGCTCGCCACGCCGGAAGGCGTCGACCGCGCCTTCAAGAAGCTCGATACCATCAAGAAGGACATCGTGTGGTGGGATGCCGGCGCGCAGCCGGCGCAGCTTCTCGCCTCCAAGGAAGTGGTGATGACCACCGCCTGGAACGGCCGCATCCAGAACGCCGTCGACACCGACAAGAAGCCATTCAAGATCGTCTGGAACAACCAGATCCTCGAATACGACATGATCAGCATCCCGAAGGGCGCGCGCAATCCGGAGCTTGCCTACAAGTACCTTGCCTATATCAGCAAGCCGGAGAACAACGCGAAGCTCGCCAGCTACATCACCTATGGGCCGGTGCGCACGGATGCCGCGTCCTTCGTCGCGGCCGACGCCCTGCCGAAGCTGCCCAACGCTCCGGACCACCTGAAGGGCGCCTATCTGGTCGCCAACACCGAGTTTTGGGGCGACTATGGCGAGGATCTCGTCAAGCGCTTCAACGCCTGGCTGGCACAGTAGGAGCCGGCATGTCGGCGCTCCAGCCCAGCGAACTCGACCGGCCGACGCTGGCCCGCGACCGGTCAGCCGCCGACGCGGATCTCAAATCCGTGTCGGCGGCGCTCCGCCGCGCCGAATTCGGCGACCGGCTGCGCTCGCTGCTACTGGCAGCGCCCCTGCTCATCCTGCTGGCGCTAAGCTTCGGCATCCCGATCGTGCTCTTGCTGTCGCGCGCCGTCTACGATCCGACAATCGCCGACGCCTTGCCGAAGACTGCTGTGGCGCTGAGCGGTTGGAACGGCCAGGGCCTGCCCGGCGACGATGCGTTCGCGGCGCTGGCGTCGGACCTCAAGGACAACCAGGCCAAGGGCTCGGCCTATGAGCTGGCCAAGAGCCTGAACGCCCGCATGCCCGGCGCGCGCAGCCAGGTGCTGAAGACGGTGCGCAAGCTCGAAGGCGCCGATGGCCAGGCCGCGCTCGACGCCATGAAATCGGTGCCGTTCTGGACGACGCCATCGACCTGGCCGGCAATCCAGAGCGGCACAAGGAGCCTCACCTCCTTCTACCTGCTGAGCGCCCTCGACCTGCGCTGGAACGCCGATGGCGGGATCGAGCGCGTGCCGCCGGAACAGGCGATCTTCGTGCAGGTATTCCTGCGCACCTTCTTCGTCGCCGCCGCGGTAACGCTGGCGACGCTCATCCTCGGCTTTCCGCTCGCCTATCTTATCGCCAACGTGCCGAAGGGTCTGGCCGCGATCCTGATCGTCGCCGTGCTCCTGCCGTTCTGGACGTCGATCCTGGTGCGCACTGCCGCCTGGACGGTGCTCCTGCAGAAATTCGGACTGGTCAACGATTTCCTGCTTTGGCTCGGCATCGCCAGCGACCGGCTCGACCTGATGTACAGCCGCATCGGGCTGATCATCGCCATGACGCATATCCAGCTGCCGTTCACGCTGCTGCCGATCTACAGCGTCATGCGCACCATCCCGCCCTCGCAGATGAAAGCCGCCTATTCGCTTGGCGCCAGGCCCTTCACAGCTTTCCGCAGCGTCTACATCCCGCAGGTTTTCCCGGGCGTCATGGCCGGATGCCTGCTCACCTTCATCCTGTGCCTCGGCTACTACATCACGCCGGCGCTGATCGGCGGCGCCAGCGACCAGCTGATCAGCAATTTCATCGCCAACTACGTCAATGTCGAACTGAACTGGGAGATGGCGGCGGCGCTGAGCTTTATCCTGCTCGTCTTCACATTGGCGCTGTTCGGCATCTTTGCCCGCATCCTCGGCCTCGACCGCCTGAAGCTGGTGTAACCATGCTGCTCTCCCCCTACCCCACAACCGGCGAACGCATCCGCATCACCCTGCTCTGGCTGTGGTGCGGGCTGGTGATCCTGTTCCTGCTGGTGCCGATCCTCATTCCGGTGCCGCTCTCCTTCAACAGCGGCGCCTTCTTCATCTTCCCGCTGGAAGGCCTTTCGACGCGCTGGTACGAGGTGGTGCTGGGTACCCAGCGCTGGCAGTCGGCAATCGGCAACAGCCTGATCGTGGCTTTCGGCACGACACTGATCGCAACGACGCTCGGCACGCTGACGGCAATCGCGCTTTCCGACGAGAAATTTCCCGGGCGCCGCATCATCATGCCGCTGCTGCTTTCGCCGCTGATCGTTCCGGTGGTGATCACCGCGGTCGGCTCGTATCTCTTCTACGCGCGCGTCGGGCTTGCCAGCACCTATGCCGGCATCATCCTCGCCCATACCGCCCTGGCCAGCCCCTTTGTCGTCGTGACCGTAGGCGCCAGCCTGACCGGCTTCGACCGCAACCTGATGCGGGCCGCCGCGATTTCGGGGGCAAAGCCGGTGACGTCCTTCTTCCGGGTGATGCTGCCGCTGATCCTGCCCGGCGTGCTCTCGGGCGCGGCTTTCGCTTTCGTCACTTCCTTCGACGAGGTGGTCGTCGTGCAGTTCCTGGCCAGCGCCAGCCAGCGCACCATGCCGCTCGAGATGTTCATAGGCTTGCGCGAAAAGCTGAGCCCCGCGATCACCGCCGCCGCGACCTTGATGATGGCGCTTTCGATCGTGCTCCTCGTCGTCGCCAACCTGCTGGCGCGGCGCGGCCAGAAGCGGCCAAGCGCGGCTTAGGCTACTTCTTCGGAAAAGCCGGCCGGCGCGATCAGGCGCCGGTCACCGGGGCCCAGATGACGTCGTCGATCCTCGTCGCCCCCGTCGCCAGCATCACCAGCCGGTCGAAGCCGAGCGCCGAGCCGCTCGCCTGCGGCATGACGGCGAGCGCGGCAAGGAAATCCTCATCCAGCGGATAGCGCTCTCCATAGACGCGCTCTTTCTCGTCCATCTCGGCGACGAAGCGGCGGCGCTGCTCGGCGGCATCGGTGAGTTCGCCGAAGGCGTTGGCGAGTTCGACGCCGCAGCAATAGAGCTCGAAGCGTTCGGCGACTCGCCGATCCTCGGCACTTGGCCGGGCCAGGGCCGCCTCCGACACCGGATAGCCATAGAGGATGGTCGCACGCCCCTGCCCCAGCGCCGGCTCGACCTTTTCCACCATCACCCGGCTGAACAGGTCGGCCCAATTGTCGTCCGGCGCGGTGCGCAGCCCGGCTCGCACCAGCGCCGCGTGGAGGGCTTCGCGATCGGTGCCGCCGTCGGCGGCGACAGTCGCCAACAGGTCGATGCCAGCATATCGGTCAAAAGCTTCCGCCACGCTCAGCCGTTCGGGCTCGGCGTAAGGATCGGCCTCGCGGCCGCGAAAACGGAAGCTGTTCGCGCCGGCCTTGTCCGCCGCCAGCGCGAGGAATTCGGCGCAGTCGGCCATCAGCCTCTCATAGGTTTCGCCGACGCGATACCATTCGAGCATGGTGAATTCAGGGTGGTGCAGCGGCCCGCGCTCGCGGTTGCGCCAGACAGCACCGAGGCTGAAGATGCGCCTCTCGCCGGCGGCGAGCAGCTTCTTGCAGGCGAATTCCGGCGAGGTGTGGAGATAGAGCGGCTGGCGCGAGGCATCGGTACCGATCGCCTCGGTGGCGAAGGCAGCGAGATGCGCCTCATTGCCGGGCGAGACCTGCAGCGCCGAGGTCGTCACTTCGACGAAGTCGCGGTCGGCGAACCATCCGCGCAAGGCGGCGGCGATGGCGTTGCGCGCCATCAGCCGGGGCCGGCGGTCGGCGTGGATATGCGGCGTCCACCAGGGTGATGCGTCGGTCATGGGCAGGAAAATCGCGCGGAAGACTGGCGGTTCGGCGCAAGATGCGCTAGGGCGCACGCGATGGCCGCCGTCGCCGCTTCGTGGCAATCGACGCTTGCAGGCCGAAAAACTCGATTGGGATTGAACACCGTGGTCAAGGTCATCGCCAGCTCCTTACGCAAAGGCAACGTCGTCGATAAGGACGGCAAGCTCTATGTCATCCTCTTTGCCGAAAACATCCACCCTGGCAAGGGCACGCCGGTGACCCAGCTCGACATGCGCCGCATCGGCGATGGGGTGAAGATTTCGGAACGCTACCGCACGACCGAAATGGTCGAGCGCGCTTATGTCGAGGAGCGCGAGCACACCTTCCTTTATTCCGACGGCGAAGGCTTCCACTTCATGAACCCGGAAAGCTACGACCAGGTCGTGGCCTCGGAAGGCGTGGTCGGCGACTTCGCTCCCTATCTGCAAGAAGGCATGGCCGTGCAGCTGGCGCAGTTCAACGGCGTGCCGATCTCACTGGTGCTGCCGCAGCGCGCCACGTTCGAGGTGGTCGAGACCGAACCGGTCACCAAGGGCCAGACGGCGTCTTCCTCATACAAGCCCGCCGTGCTTTCCAACGGCGTGCGCACCACCGTGCCGCCGCACATCTCCGCCGGCACGCGCGTGGTGGTGATGACCGCCGACGGCTCCTATGTCGAGCGCGCCAAGGACTGAGGCTGACGGCTAATACATACGGCTTGCCTGCAACCAGGCGGGCCTTTTTCATTTTGAGCAGGCGGCCACCTCGACCGGCAGACCTGCGGCCTTCCACTCCGGCATGCCATCCTCAAGGCGCCGCGCCGAAAGACCGAGCGAGCGCAGCGCCGCCACCGCCTCGAACGACATCACGCACCACGGGCCACGGCAGTAAGCGACGACTTCCCTGCTCGTATCGGCATCGCGGGACCAGCTCCTGATTTCGGCGAGCGGGATGTTGATCGCGCCCGGCACATGGCCGAGCGCGAACTCGTCCGGCGGGCGGACATCGACCACGCTCACCAGCCCGTCGCGCATCAGCGCCTGAAGYTCGTCCCGCKTRACKGGCCGCATRTCGTCACGCGCGTCGAAATAGCCGCGCACGATRCGGTCGACYTCGGCSAGTTGCCGCTCGGCRACGSYKCGCASSGCKGCRAAGGCGGCCAGCACGCTCTCATCGGCCAGCGAGTAAYGCACGAACTTGCCGTCGCGCTCGGCCGAGACAATGCCGGCGCGGCGCAGCGCCTGCAGGTGCTGGGAAATGTTGGCCATCGGCTGGCCGAGCTTCGCCGCCAGCGCTTCGACACTGCGTGCCCCCTGCGCGAGTTGCTCGATCATCTCCAGCCGCAACGGGTGTCCGAGCGCCTTGGCGACGATCGCGAACTGCTCGTAGAGCGCCTGCTTCGGATTGCGGATTGACATCGCCCTTTCCGTGACGCATCGTCATTCAACAGATTAATTGAATGACAGTTTCGACCCTCGCTGTCAAGTTTGGCGCCTCGCCCGGCGAAGTCGCCCGTTCGGAGAAAAGCGAATGATCCTCAGGCAGTTCCTGCACACCGACCCGGTCGCCGCCTCCTACCTGTTCGGCTGCGGCGGCAAGGCTTCCGCGGCGGTCGTCGATCCGGTCGGCGACATAACGCCCTATATCGAGGCGGCGCGCGCGACCGGCATGCGTATCCTCTATGTCGTCGACACGCACATCCATGCCGACCACATCTCGGCCGGACGCGCGCTCGCCGAAGCCGCCGGCGCCGAATACGTGCTGTTCGAGGGAGCGGAGGCCGCTTTCCCGTTCCGGCGCGTGAAGGACGGCGAGGTGCTRGAGCTCGGCAATGTGACGGCGACCGTSATGCACACGCCCGGTCATACGCCGGAGCATCTCAGCCTGCTCGTCACCGACCGGACCCGTTCGAGCGAGCCCTGGTTCGTGCTCACCGGGCATACGCTGATGGTCGGCGATCTTGGCCGCACCGAGCTTGCTTCGAGCGCCGAGGACGGCGCCCGCGCGCTCTATGCCAGCGTGCGCCGGCTGAAGGAATTACCCGATCATATCGAGGTGCTGCCGGGCGCCTATTCAGGCTCGGTCTGCGGCCGCTCGCTCAGCGGCAAGCCGACATCGACGATCGGCTTCGAGCGGCGCTTCAACAAGGCCTTCCGCATCGAGGACGAGGGTGAGTTCGTTGCCGCGATGACCGCCGACATCCCGCCCCCGCCGCCGGAGGYCGCGCACAACCGCGCCACGAATGCCGGAGCGCAATCGTGACAGCAGCGGCGCCGGCCGTCGCGCTCGGGCTCAAAGCCAACTGGAAGCAGTTCGCGCTGCTGGTGCTGATCAACGCCTTCGTCGGCGGCATGGTCGGCATCGAGCGGACCGTGGTGCCGCTGATCGGGGCGGAGGAGTTCGGCATCGCCTCGACCACGCTGGTCGTCTCCTTCATCGTCAGCTTCGGCGTGGTCAAGGCCTGCGCCAACCTCGTCTCCGGCCAGCTCGCCGACACATGGGGCCGCAAGCGCGTGCTGATCCTGGGCTGGCTGTTCGGCCTGCCGGTGCCGTTCATCATCATCTGGGCGCCGAGCTGGGGCTGGATCGTCGCCGCCAATGCGCTGCTCGGCATCAACCAGGGCCTCGCCTGGTCGATGACGGTGATCATGAAGGTCGATCTTGTCGGGCCGAAATCGCGCGGGCTCGCCGTCGGTTTGAACGAGTTCGCCGGCTACCTCGCGGTCGGCGTCACCGCATTCCTGACCGGCTATCTGGCGAGCCGCTACGGGCTGCGCCCGGTGCCGATCTATCTCGGGGTCGGCTACGCGATCCTGGGCGCCGCGCTTTCGATCCTGCTGGTGCGCGACACGCGCGAGCATGTGCAGCTCGAGCTGGCGAACCACGCCAAGCAGGCCTCGCCGCTCAGCTTCCGCGAGATCTTCATGCTGACCTCCTTCGGTGACCGCAACCTGTTCGCCGCCTCGCAGGCGGGGCTGGTGAACAATCTCAATGACGGCATGAGCTGGGGGCTCTTCCCGCTGTTCTTCGTCGCCAACGGCCTCGGCGTCGAGCGGATCGGCATCCTCAAGGCGGTCTATCCCGCCGTCTGGGGCATTTTCCAGGTCGCGACCGGGCCGTTGAGCGACCGCTGGGGCCGCAAGGGGCTGATCGTCGCCGGCATGTGGGTGCAGGCTGCGGGACTTCTGCTCACCGCCATGACGCGGGATTTCGGCTGGTGGCTGCTGGCGAGCGTGCTGCTCGGCCTCGGCACGGCGATGGTCTATCCCAGCCTGATCGCGGCGGTGTCGGACGCCTCGCATCCGTCCTGGCGGGCGCGCTCGCTCAGCGTTTACCGTTTCTGGCGCGATCTCGGCTATGCGGTCGGGGCGCTGTCTGCCGGCCTGATCGCCGATTTCTTCGGCTTCTCCGCCGCGATCGCGGCAATCGCGGCGCTGACCTTCCTGTCTGGCGCGATCGTGGCGATGGCGATGCGCGAGAGCGGCCCCAAGACCCTAGCGCCTGCCCGAAAAGACGGCTAGCGCGGGCCGCCAGCAAAGTCGCGTTTACGATATCCGAAGCTTGATGCTGCCAGACACCGGCCGGTCCGATACTATTTGCCTGGGGTAGATTTCATTGGGCTCGTCATGAACAATCCGATGCGCATGCCGTGGGTGGACACGGCAAAAGGTCTTTCGATCATCCTGGTGGTGATGATGTATTCCGCCTACAACACCGGTGAATACACCGGCGGCGTCGGCTTCCTCCACTATGTCATCGGCTTCGCGACGCCCTTCCGCATGCCTGAATTCTTCCTGATCTCAGGCCTGTTCCTGTCGCAGGTGATCGACCGGCCATGGCGGCGCTACATCGACCGGCGCGTCGTCCACTATCTCTATTTCTACGTGCTGTGGGCGGTCATCTCGATCGGGCTGAAGATCGGCATCTTCAGCCGCGATCCCGCCGGTATGCTGCACGACCTCGCGATGGCCGTCGTCCAGCCCTATGGCGTGCTGTGGTTCATCTACATGCTSGCGGTGTTCGGCCTTGCCGCGCGCRTCCTGCGCGAGCTTCGCGCGCCGCACTGGCTCGTCATTCCGGCCGCCGCGGCGTTGCAGATGTGGTCGCCGCATTCGGACAGCTACGCCCTCACCCAGTTCGCCGCCTATTTCGTGTTCTTCTATCTCGGCTTCGTCCTGGCGCCGCTGGTGTTCCGGCTCGTCGAGTGGACGCAAGCCCGCCCGGCGATCGCTGTCGCGAGCCTGGTCGTGTGGGCGATCGTCAACGGCCTGCTGGTCTATTCACCGGGTTATGCGGTCGAGCCGGTCGGCATGCAGATGGGCCTGGCGGCCTGGCCGSCGCTGCATCTTACGCTTGCCGTGGCCGGCGCGGTGGCGCTCTGCGTCGCCGGCGGCTTCCTGTCGAAATTCGCCTCGATGGAATGGCTGCGCTGGCTCGGCGAGCATTCGCTGGTCGTCTATGTCGCCTTCACCATCCCGATGTCGCTGTTCCGGGGTGCCGCGCTCTCGAGCGGCCTTTTGACCGACACCGGCTGGCTTAGCCTCGCGGTGCTGCTGGTATCCGTCATCAGCCCGATCGTTCTCTATTTCATCGTCAAATGGACCGGCTTCGGCACGTTCCTGTTCGAGCGACCGGCCTGGGCGCATATCGACAGGACGAGCACTACGAAGGCAACGGACAAAGCCATGACGCGGCCGGCACGCGAGGCGGCCTGATCAGGCCGCCTGTTGCGTTTCAGGCCGTCAGCTACTTGCCGGCTGCCGAAACCCTGTCAGAGCTCGCGTGACCGGGACGGCGCACGGCCCTCAACTTGCCGCTGCCGCCGCCACCGCAGAAGAAGCAGCCGGCGCCGTCGGATTCTATCCCGGAAACACCCATTCCGGCCGGCATCTCCAGCGTCTGCAATACTTCGCCGGTCTGCGGATCGATGCGGCGGATGTCGCTCTCATCGCCTTCCCAGGTGCCGTGCCAGAGCTCGCCATCGACCCAGGTGACGCCGGTGACGACGCGGTTCGATTCGATGGTGCGGATCACCGTGCCGGTCTCCGGATCGATCTGATGGATCCTGCGGGCCCGATGCTGGCCGACCCAGAGCGAGCCTTCGGCCCAGGCCAGGCCGGAGTCGCCGCCATGGCCCGGCGCCGGGATGGTGGCGACGATCTTGCCRGTTGCCGGGTCGATCTTGTGGATGCGGTCCTCGGCAATCTGGTAGAGATGCTTGCCGTCGAAGGCGGTTCCGGCATGCGAGGCGACATCGATCGATTGCACGATCGCGCCGCTCCGCGGATCGAGGGCGTTCACCTTGTCGCCGGAGGCGAACCAGACATTCTTGCCGTCATAGGTGACGCCATTGACGCGCTCGGCGCCGGGAAAGGGTCCGTATTCGCGCAGGATCTCGGCGGATGCTCTTTTCATTTTTAATCTCCATTCGAACGATGCACCGGAGATTAGTCGCTCGGCAGCGGACCCGGGAGTAACAAGACAGTCGGGTATCCGGTGACCGGCGGCATCATCCAGCGGCGCGACCGGCCGCGGCCGACCGCCTGCACCTTGTTCTGAGCCGACAATTCTTCGAGCCCACGCTGCACGGTTCGCGCGCTGGCGCCCAGCGCGATCGCCAGCGCCGAGCTCGACCAGGCCTCGCCGTCGGCCAGAAATGCAAGCACCGCGCCGTGCTCTTCCTCGACCGGCGGCGCTAGCACGACGACCTCGGCGGCCTTCAGCGGGGTCAACGCAAAACCGCTCGCCGTCGCGCTGATTTCGGCCAGCGCGGCGAGTTCGGCGCGGAGCCGGCCCATCTCCACCCGCAACCGCGCGCGATGCGATTCATCGGCGTGCCTGGCACGGAAAGCGCGTTCGAGCAGCGTTTCGCGCGAGGCATCCGCAGGCCATGCTTCGGCGAGCGTGCGCGCGAGCGCGAACAGGACCGGCCGGGTTGCCAGCGAAACGACCGCATCGGCTTCGCGCACGACATTGCGGCAGGCATCGACAACGACGGCGCCCGACGCCACCAGCGCCTCGACCTCGTCGAGCAGAAGCGGCCTCTCGGCGCCTCGTGCAACCAGACGACCGACAGGCACATTCAGAACCAGCGACGCCGTTTCGACCTCGGCCTTCAGCGCCGGGATATTGGCTTCGTAAGCGGCAAGCGACGCACGGCCGAAGGCGGCGCGCGCCGCCTTTGTTCTGAGACGCCTGACGGCGATGCCGGCGGCCGCGAGCTCATGCGCGACGCGCGCGACCGGCGGCAGCGGCGCCGGATCGAGATCCGACAGCAGGCGCTCGGCTTCGCCGAGACGGCCGATCAGGATCAGGCGGCGCGCTTCGAGACTGCCGGCGTAGGCGGCATTCACACGGTCGCCATGGGACTGAAGCGTTGCGCGCGCCGATCGCAACGCCTTCTCCGGCCAGCCGAGGTCGCGCGAGACCAGCGCGATCTCGGCCTCGGCGACGACGCAGCGTGCGCGCGCCACTGCCTCCCTGGGGCTGAAGGCCCGCGCCGCGCCCTGCAGCAGGGCTTTTGCCTTGGCGAAGTCGCCGAGCTGCGCCATCGCAATGCCGCGCAGCGCCAGTGCCGGCGCATCGTCGCGCAGCGCGACGCGCTTCAAGGCTCCAAGCGGATCACCCGTGGCAAGCGCGCGGCCGGCGGCATTGATCAGCCAATCCATTCACCGCCCGCCGCAAGCAAATCGCGTCAAACTTGTAACTCCCGCCATCGCATCGTCCGGTCGTAAGTCTGTCCTCGTCATCCACCCAAACCCAAGAACGGGACAAGAGCAATGACCCAGCACATGAAGACACCGCCAATCGTTTCGCAGGAGGCCTGGGAAGGCGCGCATGAAGAAATGCTCGTGAAGGAGAAGGCGCTCACCCGTGCTCGCGATGCGCTCGCGGCCGAACGCCGCCGCATGCCATGGATGCTTGTCGAGAAGGACTACGTCTTCGACGGCCCGAACGGCAAGGCAAGCCTGCTCGACCTCTTCGAAGGSCGCCGCCAGCTCGTCGTCTACCGCGCCTTCTTCGAGCCCGGYGTCTATGGCTGGCCGGACCATGCCTGCCGCGGCTGTTCGCTCGGCGCCGACCAAGTCGGCAACCTCGCCCATCTCAACGCCCGCGACACCACGCTTGCCTATGCATCACGCGCGCCACAGGCAGACATCGCGCGGCTGAAGAAGCAGATGGACTGGAAGATGCCCTGGTACACCATCACCGACAGCTGGGATAAGGATTTCGGCGTCGACCAGTGGCACGGCCACAACGTCTTCTTCCGCGACGGCAACCGGGTCTTCCGCACCTATTTCATCAACGTCCGCGGCGATGAGGCGATGGGCACCGTCTGGAGCTATCTCGATGCCACGCCGCTCGGCCGCCAGGAGGTTTGGGAGGATTCGCCCGAGGGCTACCCCCAGACGCCGACCTACAAATGGTGGAACTGGCACGACAACTATGAGGAAGGTGCAGCGCCCGATCAGAGATGGGTCGAGGTGACGGATGCCGGCGAAGCGGCGTTCCGCGAGAAGAGCGCCTGAGCACGAAGCGACTCTGGCGGCGGAACCACGCCGCCAGAGCCGATCGTTTCCCTATTTCCCCGTGAGCCCGACCATCGTGAAGGTGAAAAGATGAGCATCGACAATCCCGCCCCTCGCCCAACCGGATTGAGCGGCTTCGGCCTCGCCGATTGGCTCTGCCTCGCGGCGACGCCGACCTTCGCGGCGATGGCGCTGCTGACGGCCACCTATGGCGATCGGGACATGATGTGCATGTCAGGCCCCGGTGCCTCGATGCTGAGCGGCATGATGCCGATGTATGTGCTGATGGCCGCTTTCCACCTGGCGCCGTGGCTGCGGCTGGTTGCCAGGCCGGGGTGAGATCTTCGTCGAGCGCCTTCTGGACTAACAACCGCTGAGAAATCGAAGTCCGGCCCGCTGCCCCTCCCCCGGGTCTTGACGAAAAAGGTCCGCCTGTTTGAGAAGACGGGAGCGAATGGGAACATTTGCTCCACGGGGAGATGAGCAAGCGATGGGCAGGCCGTGAAGCGCGTTTTCCGATTGCTTGCCGCTGCGATCATGGCGTCCGGCGTGACCGGATGCACCAGCATTTCCTACTATGCGCAGTCGTTGGAGGGCCATGTTGAGATCATGGCCGCGCGCAAGAATGTTGCGAAGCTGATCCGTGATCCTTCGACGCCGGAGCCATTGCGCGCCAAGCTGACATCGGCGAGCGCCATACGCCGCTTTGCCACGGAAGAACTGGCGCTGCCCGACAACAGCAGCTACCGCAGCTATGTCGACGTCGGCCGGAACGATGTGACCCTGGCCGTCTTTGCCGCGCCGCAATTCTCTCTCGCGCCGGTAACATGGTGCTTTCCGGTCTTCGGCTGCGTTCCCTACAAGGGTTATTTTTCGCGCAAAGACGCGCTCGAAAGTGCCGCCGAACTGCAGCGGCAGGGGCTGGACGTCTATGTGTCAGGCGTCACTGCCTATTCCACGCTGGGCTGGTTCAGCGATCCACTGCTCAGCACCATGCTCCGTCAGGACGACACCTACCTCGCAAGCCTTGTTTTCCACGAGCTGGCGCATCAGAAAATCTACGTGAACGGCGACTCCGCGTTCAACGAGGCTTTCGCGGTTTCCGTCGAAACCACCGGTACGAGGAAATGGCTGCGCGCCACCGGCAATCGCGCCGGATTGCGCAGCTACGAAGCCGATCGCAAGCGCAAGGCCGATTTTCTCGGACTGATATCGAAAACCCGGGACGAGTTGCGCCAGGTCTACGGAAGTCCCCGCACCCCAGAGCGGATGGCGGCTGCCAAAGCGGCCACGATCGACAGACTGAGGATGCGCTACCGGCAAATGCGTGACAAGCGATGGGCCGGATACAGGGGATACGACGCCTGGTTCGCTGCCCCCATCAACAACGCAAAGCTTGCCGCTACCGCTGTCTACGGCGAACAGGTTCCGGCGTTCCTTCGCCTGTTGGACCTGTGCTCAGGCGACTATCCAAAATTCTACGCTTCCGTTCGACGGATCGGCAACTTGCCGAAACCTTCGCGTGCCCAGGCGCTGAAGACCGCGGCTACGTGCAATTGAGGGCAGCACGCTAATGTTGGACAATTATGAGGTGGACGGGTTTGGCGTGATCCACCAGATCGACTTCACACCGATCAAATACGACAAGAAATACATTTCCTACTACGAGGACCTGAGCGACCGGACCATCAAGCTCGGCTATCAGCGACTTGGCTGGGTGCTCGGCATCACCGGCGAGATCCCTCGGTCAGTGCTGGAGATCGGATACGGCACGGGAACGTTCATCGAAGCCGCGAAAATAACCGGCGTCGCCGATTGTGCCGGCTGCGATATCGCTGAGTTTCCTCTGCCCAAGGGCGTCCGCTTTGTCGATTGGGATCAGGCGCTCGCCGGCACGTGGGACCTCGTTGCCATGTTCGACGTGCTCGAGCACATCCCCGATCTCGGTTTCCTCTCCCGCCTTCAGACCCGCCACCTCGCCGTCGCCGTCCCTTACTGCCGGTGGCGCGAGCTCGGCACCGACGGCGACACATGGTTCGCCAAGTGGCGAATGCGGCTGCCCRACGAGCATCTACACCATTTCGACCGTGACTCGCTGGYGGCGCTSCTGGCAGCCAGCGGCTTCGAGTGCGTGACGCTGAACTGCTTCGAGGACGGGATAAGGCTGCGGTCCGGGGAAACGGGTCCGAATATTCTGTCAGGCTTCTTCAGAAAGCTGTAAGCCGGCCATGGCCGGTGGAACGCAACATCAGACCGCGACCGGCTCGGGGTCCGACAGCCGCATCGCCCGCTCATAGCCGTGCGGCGCGAGGCGGAACGTCAGCACCGTGACGATCGCGATGCAGGCGAGGTGCAGCAGCCAGCCGGCATGGAAGCTGCCGGTGAAATCATGCAGCACGGCCACGATCCATGGCGGGATCGCGGCGATCAGGAAGCCTCCGCCCTGCATCAGGGCCGAAAGCGCGCCGGCTTCCGCTGGCCCGGGGAGATGCTCCAGCGCCACGATCATGGTCAGCGAGAAGGAGCCGCCCAGCCCGGCGCCCAGCATGACCGCCCAGACAAAGGGCGCGGTCTCGGGCCGCAGGAGCAGGCCGGCAAAGCCGGCCGCCTGCATGGCCAGCGTCAGCCAGAGCCATGGCCGCCGGTCCTCGCTCCTGCCCGCGAGCGCTGGCAGCAGCAGGGCCGAGAGCGCCTGGCCGACCGCCATGACCGCCAGCAGGCTGCCGCTGGCGCCGGTCGTCCAGCCCTGCTCCTGGTAGTAGGGCGCAAGCCAGGCCACCGACGTCGAATAGCCGCCGTTGACGAGGCCGAAACACGCCATCAGCAGCCAGGTACGCGGCCGCTTGAGGAATGCCGCCGTGGCGTTGCCAGCCTGCTTGCTGGCGCTGTCGCGCGGCAGGCAGAAGACGGCAAGCGCCACGGCGACAAAGGCGGGAACCGCCATCCAGCCAAGCCCGAAATGCCAGTTTCCGGTTGCCGCGGCGATCAGCGGCGCCAGTTGCGCACCAACCGCTCCGCCGCCCATCAGCATCGAGGAATAGAGCCCCATGACGAGGCCGACATGGCCGGGAAACTCGCGCTTGACGATGCCGGGGAAGACGGCCTGCACCACCGCGGCGCCCAGCCCGAGCAGCGCCGCCGTCGCCACCATTTCAAGTCCGGTCGCGGCGAACAGGCGAAGGAAAGATGCGAGACCGAGAATGGCGAGCGCGGCGATGACGGCCCGGCTGGCGCCGATGCGGGCCTGAAGCGAGGGACCGGCAAAGGCGAACAGTCCCATCAGGAGTATCGGCACCAGGGTCAGCAGCGCGATGCCCTGCGTGCCCAGGCCCGTCTCGGCGCGCACGCTTGCCGCCAGCGGGCCGACACCGGTGATGAATGGCCTGAGATTGAGGCCGACCAGGATCACGACCGCAAGCATCAGCCGGCGGCCGTAGCGATCCTCGGATCCCATGTCGGTATGCCCGCTCATTCTACCCGCCTTCAYCCCCTCGCGCCGGCTGCCGCAAGGAGCYTTTCGATCTCCCTGTAGCCGTGGCTSCGCGCGTGCCGCAGCGGCGTCACACCGTCACGATCCGCGAGATTGACGTCGGCTCCCGCCTTTAYCAGCAGTCCGACGATCTGCTGRTGGCTCTTCCCGCCGTCSCCGAGGATGATCGCCTCCAACAGCGCGGTCCAACCGAGTTTGTTGACATGGTCGACGTCGACGCCGGCCTCGATCAGCGTGCGCACGGTCTCGACATGTCCGCGCTCCGATGCGGGGATGAGCGCGGTGCCGCCATAGCGGTTGATGCTCTTGAGATCGGCGCCATGAGAGAGCGTCATCTTCAGGATTTCGAGATGCCCGCGCGCGCCGGCATAGAGGTAGGGGCTGTCCTCGATATTGTCCTTGGCGTTGACGTCGGCGCCAGCGTCGATCAGGGCCCTGGCGGCGGCAACCTTGTTGCCATGGGTCGCGACAAGCAACGGCGTGGCGCCCGTGCCGTCGCGAGCGTCGATCTTCGCGCCTGCGGACAGCAGCTTACCGATCGCTTCCACGTCATTGCCGGCGGCCGCGGCATGCAAGGGGGTCTGGTTCATGGTTTCTCCAGCTGCGGCCGACGAAACGGATGACAGGACCAGCAGCACATAGGCAAAGACGGTTGGAAGACGAAGCATTCCACACTCCTGCGGGCCTCGGCTCCATGCCGGCCCGTTCTCCGCACTTCCAGATAAGGTCGAGCGATGCCATTTAGAAATTAAATGTATGCATCATCATCATCATGGTTTTGAATGGCTCCGGAAACCAACGCCAGCCCGCCTCCGTAGGGAATGTGAAGATGCTCGACCCTAGACTGCTGCGCGCCTTCGTGGCGATTGCCGACGCCGGCAGCTTCACCCAAGCGGCGGAGCGGCTGAACATGACGCAATCGACAATCAGCCAGCAGCTTGCGCGGCTGGAGGATGCGGTAGGGCACAGTCTGATCGATCGTGTCCTGCGTCCGATCCGGCCGACCGCCCAGGGCGAGCGGCTGCTCGGCTATGCGCGCCGCATCCTTGCCCTGGAGCATGAGGCGGAAACCGCGCTGGGCGACCCTGCCGGCACGACGCCGGTGCGGATCGGTGTGCCGGAGGATATCGTCAACACCGATATGGCCGAGGTGTTCGGCGATTTCGCCAAGCATCATCGTGAGATCCGGCTGGACGTCACCGCCGGCCTGAGCCGTGACCTGACCAGGCGCTATCGCGGCGGCGAGTTCGACATCGTTGTCGTCAAGGAAGCGATAGCCGAGCCGGACTGCCGGGAGAGCTTTCCAGAGGCCATGGCGTGGTTCGAAAGCGCCGACAGCCGGTCCGACTGGCCGGACCCGATGCCGCTGGTCGCCTTTCCACCCGGAGGACTTTACCGCGACACCATGTTCGAGCGCATCGAACGCGAGCAGCGCCACTGGTACATCGCCTTTTCGGGAAGCAGCCTGCACAATGTGCTGGTCGGCGTGGAAGCCGGGCTCGGCCTGTCGCTGCTGCCGAGGAGCGCGGCGATCGGGCGCCGCGTCCGGCAATACGCGCCCTTCGGCAAGGAACCGGCGGTGGTGGTCTCGATCTATGCCTGGGAAAAGACCGGGTTGGTCGCCGAACTCGTGGAACGGATGACGGCCGTCCTTGCCACAAGGCTGCGCCAATCCGAGCTATCATGACGCCGGCCCGCTTGCCGCTCGACTACCCCGGGGGCGAGGCCCCGCCCGGCTTGGCCGCCTTCTACCTCGCGCCTTGGCTGCGGCTCGCCGGCAAGCGGGGATGATTCCGTCCGCTATTCGAGAGGCAGTTGTTAGAGGTCGTTCAAGGCACACAACACTTCCAGCGCCTCTTCCTCGGTGGCGAAAGTAAGAATACGGCTGTCGTCAACGCATGGCAGATCAGTCGCGCGATCCCAGATCAGATAGTAATCCAGCGGGTCGATGAGATAGTCATAGCGAACCGTCTTCGCTGGCGCTGTTTTCATCGGATTCCTCACCAACTCAGCTTCCCAGACAGCGAGCTTAGGCGAGCACAGGCAGATGTGACCGCCAATTTTGCGCCAGGAGTTCATCGTAGCCGGGATGAGTCCGCACCCCGACTAGGTCGTCATCGTTCGTGATCAGACCAACCATGTCCTCCGAGCTTTGCCGGACGTAAATTTCGAGAAATCGTAACGCCGCCTCCTGGTCGCCGACGACCGAGTGCACGGAGGCGGCATTGTAGTTCGTGACCGGATCATCGGGATCGAGCGCCAAAGCGCGTCGGATCCACGAGAGCGCCTGTTGAAACTTGCCAAGATGACACAAAGCAATGGCGCCTCGGGACAGGGGGCCAGGATTCTCGGGTTGCAAGATCGCCGCGCGTTCGGCCAGATCAAGAGTAAGTTGTGCCCACGACAGCACCTCGGCAGTGCTCTTGTCGGTCACAGCTAAAACGAAATACGGTCCGAGGTAATCTTCCGGGCGCAGTTGCGTCATCGCGATGAATTGCGCCTTCGCAGCGTCGCGATGCCCCTGTATCCAGGCAAAGAAGCCTGTGAAGAAACGTGCTTCGTAGCATAAGGGGTCTACGGCCACCGCCTTCGCGTATGCGGCCYGAGCGTCGTCGACGCGGTTGGACCGCTGGAAAGCCAGGCCCCGGGCCACATGGGGCTCCGCCAGGTTCGGATCGAGCTTCAGCGCCTTTTCCGCCAAGGCGAGGATGGAGTGTGGAGTTTCATTGCCGACGAACCATTCCAGCAGGATGCAATCGCATAGGGCAACGGCCGAATGAGCGCGTGCGAAAGTCGGGTCGATTTCAGTTGCCTGGGTGAACATGCGACGGGCAACAAGCAGGTTGCCCTTGGTCCAATGTCGGGCAAGCTGCCATCCATGCCGATAGTAGGTGTAGGCTTCCATACTGTCGGTCCGGGACAGATGAATGGCCTGCCGTTCCTCCGGCAGAAGCTCGATTTCCAGATGCTTCACAATCGCTTCRGTAATCTCGTCCTGGATGGCGAAGATATCGTTCAGGTAACGATCGAAACGATCCGCCCATAAGAGCGCGCCGGAATGCGCGTCGAGAAGCTGTGCCGAAACGCGCACACGACCACCGACCAGCCGCACGCTGCCGTCCACGACATAGCGAACGCCAATCGCCTCTCCAGCTTCGGCCACCGGCCCAGCAGTCCCCTCGGTGGCTGCTCCGGAAAACCGCGGCACGACCAGCAACTGCCGGCTCCTCGTTAGCGCCGCGGCGATGTCGTTGCACAGGCCGTCGGCAAACCAAATGTGCTCCCGATCCGGAGCCAGCGGCCGGAAGGAAAAGACGGCTATGGACGGTTTTTCTGATTGCAGAGTCGGAAGCTTGCTCCGGCGCTGTATCTGTCCCTCGTCCATGATGTAGCCACGACGGGGCACCGTCCTGATGAGATTTTCGGCTTCCTCCCCAAGAGCCGCCCGGACGTCCCGCAGGCACTGGCTGAGTGAATCGTCTGTGACGATGGAGTTTGGCCAGATCGCACTGATCAACTCCTGTTTGTCTATGACCCTGCCGGGATTTTTGATCAGATACACCAGGAGCGCCAGCGATTTCGGGCGTATCGCGACGTCCTGGTTGTCGCGCTGAAGCCTGCGTCGACCGAGGTCGAGAGTATGTCCCCCGAATTGATAGACCAGGTCTGGCTTCATCAACGGCCCTCGACCAACGGCCGCGAACGCTTTTCCGGAGCGGCCGATCTGGCCGTGATGCCCGGTATTCCAGCTGCAACGTCATCCGCGCCGACCGGCAGCTGCATTTCGATGTCCCTCTGCACGTCCTCGCCGACGGTGAAGGTCGTGATGCCGGTCACGACAAATCCCGACCGGCGATAGAAGGCGATGGCCCGGGCATTTTTCTCGAACACGGTCAGCCGCAGTTCGGCGGCGCCGCGCCGGCGGCACTCGCTGCGAACTTCGTCGAGAAGCCGGCCGGCCAGGCCGATCCCTCTGCATTCCTTTTCGATGTAGAGTCGGCTGAGGATCGGCGAGCCCCCGCCTGGCGGATGAACGACAAGATGGGCGTAGCCAATAATCGCCCGGTCATCCTGGTCCCGCACGGCCAGAAAAACGACACCGCCAGGATCGACTATTTCGGCCCGCTGCCGATCGGCGCGGAAGTTCTTGCCGATGTAGTCGGCCAAGTCGGCGGCGGCAGTGTCGCCGGCATAGGTTTCCCTGAAAAGCCGGGCGGCAAACATCGACAAAAGTTCCGCATCGCGCGGCTCGGCACGCCGCAAATGTATACGTGTTGTCATGCAAAAAGCCCCCCGCCAATTGCCCAAAAACATGCACACGATGAAAATACACGCTAATCGTCGACGTGATAATAGTCGAAATCCACTTGGCATCGAGGATGGAAATCCCGAGAAAGATAGTCCGACCTGACGCGGCGCGGCTTGCGATATACGCCGATATCGCTCAGTTGTTCATCGCTCAGCCTGGAGAGCGCTTGAACCGTGCTTTTGTCCCGCTCCAGCCGGCCCAATTCAGTATCACCGGAAGAGTTGCTTGCTTCGATTTGTCCCAGGAATCGGAGAATGACCTGGAAGACCGTCTTTTTTGGCACCGGCCGGCCGATACAAACATCTGCCATTGCGCTCTCCACTGCTTTCTGACGACGCACAATGATTCCCATTCGGCAGAAGCAATGTCCTGATCGATGTTGGAAATTTCCGTGAAATCGGGCTGAAGCACGGGTTCAAGCAAGGCGATGCGCACGTACGCGGTCGGGGCGTGATGCGCGGCCCTGGCGCCTCGATGCTGAGCAGCATGGTGCCGCTGCCTGTGGCCGCCTTCCGCCTCGCGCCCCGTGGAACGGATGTGCGCCATTCCTGCCGCCAGGCAGCAAGCGTCCGATCATTGATGGCGCATCGCCACCCACCGTCGCGGTTTGCCGCGGAAACGGCCTCGCGCCCCCGTTTTTGGTTCGCCTTGACCTGACGCATTGCCTTCCGCTTGCGCTCGCTCGATAGTCGAACCGATGCTGCAGACGATAGCGAGTCACTGGTCCGAGCTTATCCTTCTGCTGTCGATGGCGATGGCGGCCGTCGGCATCGTCCACGCCATCATGACGAAGGAGGACGTGCGCGCCGCCACCGGCTGGGTGGGCGTGATGCTGCTCTCGCCCTTCCTCGGCGCGATCATCTACGCCATTGCCGGCATCAACCGCATCCGCCGCGCGACGATCAGCGCCATGCGGCCGGTCTCCGGCGAGGCGGCAGCGGCACGACACGACCGCGATGTCGCCATTGAGGCGTTGATCAGCGCCCAATACGGCCAGCGCTTCATCGGCCTCAAGACCTTGGGCGACAGGGTGGCCCGGCATCCGCTGACCTCCGGGAACACGATCGCGGTGCTCAAGACCGGCGACGAGGCCTATGCGGCGATGCTGCGGTCGATCGACGGTGCCGAGCGCAGCGTCCTGCTCGAGACCTACATCTTCGACAATGACGCCGTAGGCCTGCTGTTCGTCGAATCGCTCAGCCGCGCCGTCCAGCGCGGCGTCGCCGTCCGCGTGCTGATCGACGCCGTCGGGGTGCGCTATTCCGTGCCGAGCATTCTCAACCAGTTGCGGGAAGCGAACGTTACCGCCGACCTCTTCAACGGCAACATCGTCATGGGCCTGAGGCTTCCCTATGCCAACCTCAGAACCCACAGGAAGATATTGATCGTCGACGGAACGGTGGCGTTCACGGGAGGCATGAACATCCGCAAGGGATTCTCCGCCGAGTTCGCCGGCTCGGACAGTTCCAGGGACACGCATTTCGAGGTTACCGGACCGGTCGTGGCCGATCTTTTCTCGGTCGCGGCCGAAGACTGGCGCTTTGCCGGCAAAGAGGCGCTGAAGGGCGAGGCCTGGCCGGTCGAACGGCTGGCGCACCCACCGGGTCAGCCAATGCTGGTGCGAGCGGTGGCGACGGGGCCCGACGCTTCAAACGAGACCAATCACAAATTGCTGATGGGCGCGTTTTCGGTCGCCCGCAAATCGATCCGCATCATGTCGCCCTATTTCCTGCCGGACCGGGAACTGATCAGCGCGCTGACGACCGCTGGCCGGCGCGGCGTCGAGATCGACATCGTCGTGCCCGCGGTGAACAACCTTTTCCTCGTCGACCACGCGATGACGGCGCAATTCGACCAGGTGCTGAAGCACTATTGCCGCGTATGGCGGCACGAAGGTGCCTTCGACCATTCGAAGCTGATGTCGGTCGACGGCGTATGGGCCTATGTCGGCTCCTCCAATCTCGACGCCCGCTCGCTCAGGTTGAATTTCGAGATCGACATGGAGGTGCTGGACGCCAGCTTCGCGGCCGAGATCGAGGCGCGCATCGAGGCGGCCATCGCTTCCGCCGAAGCGGTGACCCTTCAGGCGTTGCAAGCGAGGCCCTTCGTCGTTCGCGTTTTCGACCGCTTGCTATGGCTGGGATCGCCCTATCTTTAGCAGAACCATCATTCGAGGAAGACGAGCAGCAGGCATGGAAAGAAACGGACGCAGCCTCCCGGAGACCGTGCTCCTGTCGATCCGTGCCAGGAAAATGCGGAAGGCGATGGCGACGCCGCGCAAGCGGATAAGCGGCGCCGAAATGGTCGTTGCCTCCTACAACGTCCACAAATGCATCGGCACCGACCGCAAATTCGACCCCGACCGGACAGCGCGCGTCATTCGTGAGATGAGCCCCGACGTCATTGCGCTGCAGGAGGCAGACAACCGTTTCGGCGAACGGGCCGGTCTGCTCGACCTCGCGCGGCTCGAAAACGAAACGGGGCTGGTGCCGGTGCCGGTGATCGGAAACGGCAAGGGTCATGGCTGGCGCGGCAATGTGCTCCTGTTCAAACGCGGCACGGTGCGCGGCGTGCACCAGATCAAGCTGCCGGGGCTGGAGCCGCGCGGGGCGCTGGTCGCCGAGATCGATCTCGACGAGAGCCGTACCC
>BFBZ01000015.1_pt4 | contig 100887 bp, 137 predicted proteins | sample 1888401 | NCBI WGS metagenome assembly BFBZ01 (sample SAMD00112614, study PRJDB3348) | symbiont metagenome | host: Chara braunii
GATCGAGGGCAAGGTGAATTGGCGCAGCCACTCCGTCAGATGCGGCATGCGCGCGCCGAACACGACCARATTGGCGGGGTTGGAGATCGGCAGCACGAAGCTCGCGGCATTGGCGATGAACGCGCAGACATAGAGATACGGCAACGGCGAGGCGCCGGCGGCGCGCGTTGCGGCATAGACCGCGGGGGTCAGCACGATCGCAGTCGCGTCATTCGAGAGCAGCACGGTGACCAGGGTGCCGACAACATAGACCAGCAGGAACAGCAGTTGCGGTGAGCCGCGCGCATGCTCCACCGCATAGGCGGCGAGATAGTCGAACAGCCCCTCGCGGCGGGCGAGCTCGGCGATCAGCATCATGCCGATCAGGAACAGATAGACGTCGAGACCCTTGCGGATGCCGGCGAGGGCGTCCGTTGTCGTGATCAGGCCGAGCGCGACGAGCAGGATGGCGCCCGCCACGGCCCAGACCGCTTCGGGCAGCCGAAACGGGCGGATGATGACGCCGGCGGTGGCGGGGATGATGATGGCGTAAGCGAGCCAGGGATCGTGCAGGGACATGGTCAGCGCTGGATAGAGCAAATCATTCGGCGGCGATAGCGGGCGACGGGACGGGGTTCGGCGGTGATGCCGTGGCTCCGCTGCTCTCCGGCAGCAGCAGCCAGCACACGATCCATGCGAGCGCGGCCGTCGCTCCGAGCGTCAGGAAGGCGGCACTATAGCCGGCCTCGACCACAACAAGCCCGGCAAGCGCCGTCGAAAGCGCTGCACCGATGCTCTGCGCGGTGATSACGGCGCCCTGGGCGACGTTGAAGCGGCCGGTGCCCCGCATCAGGTCGGCCACGATCACCGGCATGATCGCGCCGAAGATGCCGGCGCCGACGCCGTCGAGCAGCTGYACGCCGACCAGCCAGGCCTTGTCGTCCGACAGCGTATAGAGCGCGGCGCGGAGCGGCAGGATCAGAAGCGCCGCCAGGAAGAAGCGCTTATGGCCCCAGCGGTCGGCGCGGGCGCCGACCAGGAGCGCCATCGGCACCATCACGAGCTGCGCCGCGGCGATGCAGGCCGACATCAGGCTGGTGCCGAGATTCTTGTCCTGCAGTGCGAGCTTCTGCCCGACCAGCGGCAGCATCGCCGCATTGGCGAGATGAAACAGCGCGACGCAGATCGCGAAGATCAGCAGGGGCCGGCAGGTCAGCAGAATGCTGAGCCCGGACGGCTGCTCATCKCGTGTCTCGGCATCGCCTGCCTTGCGATCGGACAGGCCGCGYGCGACCTCGTGGTCGATGGCGCGCGCGGGAATGGCAAGCACGCTGATGAGGCTGCCGACCGACATCAACGCCATGAGATAGAACACGGCCGACGGTCCGAGTGCATAGGCGGCCGCGCCGGCGATCACGGCGCCGACGGCGTTGCCGGCGTGATTGAAGGTCTCGTTACGGCCGATCCGCGCGGTGAACGCGCTGACACCGAAGAYTCCCAGCGAGACGGCGGCGATSGCCGGGGCGAAGATCACGCCGGCGGCATGCGCGATGCTCTGCGAGATCGCCACTGGCCAGAAGCTCGCCATCAGCGGCAGCAGCAATGAGGCCGCCGTGACGATGAGCGCCGCTGCAATCATGATCAGGCGCTTGGCCCTSGTGGCATCCACCATTGCGCCGGCCGGAGTCTGCGCCACAATGCCGGCGATCGTCGCCAGCGACATTACGAGGCCGATCGCGGCCTCGTCCCATTTCTGTTCCGTGAGCAGATAGATCGCGAGATAGGGCCCGAGGCCGTCGCGCACGTCCGCCAGGAAGAAATTGGCCGCGTCGAGCGCGTGGCCGGCGCGGCGCGTGATGGTCTCATCCTGGGACATGGTGACGGCCTCGRATCAGGTGATGTCGTGAGCAGTGCGATCACGCGTGGGCGTGATCGTGCTTGGGTCCATGCTTGGGCTTCGGGCCGTGCTTGGGTCCGTCCTTCGGGCCGTGCTTGGGCTTCGGGCCATGCTCATGCTTGGGGCCTGGCTTGGCSTGCTTGAGCGGYGCGAGAGAGTTCAGGCTCGCGCCGGCCTCTCGGGCATGGATGACCCGGCCGAAGCGGGTGTCGATGCCATCGCCGCGGACCGCCAAGGTGGCCTTCGGCGCCAGCAGCTCGGCCATGTCAGTCGCTTCTTTCGGCCCGATCCGCACGACGGTGTCGTCGGTGAGCAGGGCGCCGCGCAATTCGCCCTTGGGACCGAACAGCGATAGCCGCACCGTGCCTTCCGCGTCCATCGTGTGATGGTCGTGCTTGGGATGCTCGCGCTCCTCGTCCGGCCCGTGATCGACGATCTCCCGGCCATTCGCCCCGGTCACAGCGACCGCSGCGAGCACGTCGGCAYCGCGTGGCTTGACCGCGCGCACGTCGACTGGATCGCCAGSCTTGATGTGGCGTGTGAGTTCCGCCTCCATGTGCGGAGGCGTGTGAACGAGCACATCCTTGTCGCCGGTGCGCATGACGAAGCCGTCGACCTCGCCATGGGGATTGAGCACGAAGCGTTCGAGAATGCCGGTCACGGCGGGCAGGCTGCTGGGATCRATCCAATGCATRATTGTCTCCTGGATTTGTTTGATGGGGGTTCGAGGATCAGCCGCGCGGTGGAGGTGGCGGACCCAGCCGATCGGGACCCGCCTTCGGGCCGCGCGGCGGCCGTGGGCCCTCGATCTCGGTCAGTTGATCCGGCGAGGTGCCGATCGCCCTGACATCGACGAGCTTGCCGAGCGCGGTCTCGAGCAGGTCGCCGCGCACCGAGATCGTCTGTCCAGCGCGCAACGKSTCGCCGAAGCGTTCGGCCTCCGGCGGCGGCAGGCGCAACTCAGTGCCGTCCTCGAGCACAGCGCCATTGACCTCGCCGCGCTTGCCGTGCAGCACCGTTGTGATGCGTCCGCTGAGGGTCTGCTCGCCGCCGCGTCGTCCCGGTCCGTCGGGCGGGCCGTTGTCGATCACGCTCTTGCCAGTCGCGATGTTGGTGATCTGGGTGGCATCGACCAACGGCAGCGCACGGGCGCGCAAGCCGCGGACCGAGACGCCATCGCCGGGGCGGATCGCGAACACGATCTGCGCAGTCAGATGCGGCGGCAGCTTCACCTCGGTGCCGTCATTGAGGATCAGCCCGTCGACGTCGCCGCGCGGCGTCAGCGTGTACTGCTTGACGATGCCGCGCGTCTCCGGAAGCTGCGACGAATCCCAGGTCGCATCCGGCGGGGACAACGGCGCYTGGGCGTTGSYTGAACAGGTGCCGATGCCTGCGATGGCGAGCACCARCGCGCTCATGATCGGCGTCATCTTTCGTGTCATCCTGGAACTCCTGATCGAGGGTGGTGACGCGATCTGCTCCGCAACRGCCATGCCARGTGCGGGATGACSAGAAATCAATRGGTTGCATGAGAGATGGGGACGCTAGCCGTCGTCTTTCGCGACGSCGCRCGTCAGATTTCCTGACGYGGCGTCCTCGACGAGGCCGTAGCGCTGCATCTTGGTGTAGAGCAGCTGCCGGTTGATGTTGAGCTGCCGCGCGGCTTCGGTGCGGTTGCCGCCGCAGGCCGCRAGCGCACGGCGGATCATGCCTTCCTCGAGACGCGCGACCGCGGCGGGCAAGTCCGTCGCCGGTTCTGCCTCGTCGTTCGCCGGCACGGCGCCGATGTCGATGTCATCGGCATCGATCAGGGCGCCGCGTGTCAGCACGCAGGCGCGTTSGATCGCGTTGCGCAGCTCGCGCACATTGCCCGGCCAAGGCGCATGCACGAGCTTGTCGATGGCGCGATCGCTCAATTGCGGTTGCGGCCGGCCGTCCGAGCACTGCGCCAGAAAATGATCGGCGAGCGGCAGGATGTCCTGGGTGCGTTCGCGGAGCGGCGGCAGCTCGATCGGGATCACCTTCAGACGGTAATAGAGATCCTCGCGAAATGCGCCGCTCGCCACCTGCTTGGCGAGATCGCGATGGGTCGCGGCAACGACGCGGGCGGCGACCTTGATCGGCTTGCCGCCGACCGGCGTGATCATCCGCTCTTGCAGCGCGCGCAGGATCTTCGCCTGCATCGACAGCGGCATGTCGCCGATCTCGTCGAGGAACAGCGTGCCGGCACCGGCATCGCGGAACGCGCCCGACCGGTCCGAGGCGGCGCCGGTGAACGAGCCCTTGATGTGGCCGAACAGTTCGCTTTCGAGCAGATCCTGCGGGATCGCTGCGCAGTTGACGGCGACGAAGGGAGCCGTGCTGCGGCGGCTGTGGACATGCAGCGCGCGCGCGACGAGCTCTTTGCCCGTGCCGGTTTCGCCGCGGATCAGCACCGTCGCATCGGCATCGGCGGCAAGCCCGATGGTCTTCTGCACCCGGCGCATCGCTTCGCTGGTGCCGATCAGTCCGCTGTCGCCAACCCGGCCGCTGTCGCGCCGCTGACGCCGGCGTGGCGGCAGCCGCTCGATCAGCTCACGCAACGCATCCCGGCCGATCGGCTTGAGCAGATGATCGAAGGCGCCGAGCCGCATCGCTTCGATCGTGTTCTCCGGGCTTGCATAGGCGGTCAGCACGATCACCGGCGGCGCGTCGCCGCCGGCGCGGATGCGGCGCAGGGTCTCGATGCCGTCGATCCCGGGCATGCGGAGGTCGAGCAGCACGGCATCGGTGTCGGACGACAGCATGCCGATCGCTTCGCGGCCGGAGGCCGCCGTCACGGCGCGATGACCGAGATCCGTCACCGTCTCCGCGAGACCGTCGCGCAGCGCGGCGTCGTCATCGACGATCAGGATGGTTGCCATGGCAGGGAAATCTCGAAGCTGTTGCCGTGATGGGTCTGTCCGAGCCGAGCTTCGCCCTGATGCGCCCGCGCGATCTCGCGGACGATGGCAAGGCCAAGACCGGTGCCGTCCGCGCGGGTGCTGACGAACGGCTCGAACAGGCGATCCCTGATGCCGGCGTCCACGCYAGGGCCGCTGTCGGTGACACGAAACAGCAGGCGTCCACCGTGGATCTCCGCCGCGACGACGATCTCGCCGCCTGCGGGCGTGTTCTGGATCGCGTTCAGGATCAGATTGTCGAGGGCGCGCTGCAATTGTGAGGGATCGAAGCAGGCGGCACGCGGGGAAGAGCAKACGCTGCGGAGTGCGAGGGCATGATGGGCGGCGAGCTCGCGATGCGCGTCGATCGTCGACCGCAGAAAGCCTTCGAGCKCGACATTGCGCGGCGTCGGCTGGACGGCCTGCGTCGTGGCGAGCAGATCGCGCAGCAGCGCATCGAGTCGCGCCACCTGTTGCAGGATCGCTTCGAGGGCGCTGCTTTTGCGCGCCGGGTCGGAGGAGGCGAGCGCATTCTCCGCCTTCAGCCGCATCGCTGCGATCGGGTTGCGGATCTCGTGGGCGAGGTTGGCGGACAGCCGCCCGACGGCGGCCAGCCGCTCGGCTGCGGCGGCGCGCCTGCGCTCGGCCGAGAGACGGTGGCCGGCATCGTTGACGGCGTCGACCAGGCGATCAAGCTCCCGTGCGCCGGTCTGCGGCAGATGTGGCAGGTCGGCCGTACCGGTCGCGCCGCCCAGCGCCGTCTCGATGGCTGCGATCCGACGCGACCACGACACGAGAATCCAGGCGAGCCAGATCGCCGAGCCGAGCAGCGTCAGAGCGAGGACGATGAGCCCGATGAGCAGATGCGTATAGGCCGGGCCTTCGGCGGTTGCGGCCCGGGTCATCGTCCAGGCGGTGACGTCCTGAAGAGGGCCGCGCAACGGGCAGGCATGGACGATCAGGCTCTGCGAGCGGCCGTCGTTCCGGATCGTCGCGGGACGCCCGCTGCGCCTGGCTTCGGCATTGACCTGTTCGATCACGCCGAGCTCGGCGGCCGGCAGATCGGTTTTCGGCCCCGTGCCCTCATAGGTCGGGTAGCCATAAGCSAGCGAGCCGCTTGCGGCCTGCCAGATGCCACCTTCGACGCCGGGCGCGCCTGCCAGAGCCGAGCGGATCACCGGCAGCAGGTCCTGCCGGAGCCTGTCGTCGAYGGACGCGCTGCCGCTCCAGCCGGTGACAAAGAACTGATAGCGGTCGGCGATGTCGCGGCAACTGCGGACGACGAGGTCCTSCGCCCGCGCCACGCGCGCTTCGGACGATTGTTGAAACGATTCGAGCAGGAGATAGGCCGTCGCTGCGCCCGACATCGCCAGCATGAGCCAGAGCGCTGACAGCCGCGAACGAAGGGAGCGCATCGAATGGTCCGCAGTGACATCGGATGACTGAGCCTGCAGCGCAATGCGTACGACGCCGGCCACTGCTTCTCATGCGGAACAGAACGCATCACCCGCAATTTTGGTTCCCGCCCTGCAACCCTGCGGGCGGGGATCACCGCGGCAGCGGCGCCTTCTCGGCCATCGCCTTGCGCAGGATGCGTGACAGCGACTCGACCGAATAGGGCTTCTTGATCAGCTCGAAGCCGTGATGGGCGTTTTCCGCCAGCACGTGGCTGTAGCCTGACGTCAGCACGACGGGCAGGCCGGGATAGCGGTCGCGGATGATGCCGGCGAGTTCGAGTCCGTTGATCCCCGGCATGATGACGTCGGAAAACACCAGGTCGACAGCAAACTCGTCGGTCTCCAGGATCGCCAGCGCATCATGGGCGTTGGCGACGCGGCGCGTGACATAGCCGAGGTCCTCGAGCAGCTCGGTGGAGAACTGGCCAACCTCGTCATTGTCCTCGACCACGAGCACGCGATAGCCGCGGCCGATGGTGGCGGGCTCGCTGCGCGCATGTCCGGCCTCCGGACCGGATTGCGGCGCCGCCGCCTGCGGCAGATAGATCGTGAAGGTCGCGCCCTGGCCGAGCCGGCTCTCCACCGCGATATCGCCTTCCGACTGCTTGGCGAAGCCGAAGGCCTGGCTGAGGCCGAGGCCGGTGCCCTTGCCCACCTCCTTGGTGGTGAAGAACGGCTCGAAGATCGCGTTGAGATGCTGGGGCGCAATGCCGGCGCCGGTGTCGGCGACGGAGATCGCGATGAAGGCGCCGGGTCGYGCGCTCTGGCCGCGAAGCGCCGGCAGCGTGTCGGTGCTGCGCATGCTGATCGTAAGGCGTCCCTCGCCATTCATGGCGTCGCGCGCGTTCACGGCGAGGTTGATCAGCGCGGTCTGGAATTGCGCGATGTCGGCCAAGGTGAACAGGCTGGTCTCAGTCACCGCGAGCTCGATCTGGATCCGGCTGCCGACCAGCGGGCGGATCAGCTGCACGACGCTTTCGACCTGCTCGCCGACATTGAATACCTGCGGCGTCAGCGGCTGCCGGCGCGCGAACGCCAGGAGCTGCCCGGTGAGCTTCGAGGCCCGCTCCACCGTCTCCGAGATCGCGTCGACATAGCGCCGTCGCCGTTCTTCCGGCAGATCGCGGCGGCGCAGGAAGTCGGTGGCCGAGCGGATGATCGTGAGCAGATTGTTGAAGTCGTGCGCGACGCCGCCAGTGAGCTGGCCGACCGCCTCCATCTTCTGGGATTGCCGCAGCAGCTCCTCGCCCTGGATGCGCTCGGTGATGTCGACGGCTTCGGCGACCGCGCCCATGATCGCATCATGCTGGTCGAACAGCGGCCGCATCGACAGTTCGAAGTGGCGGTCGCCATTGGCGAAGTCGAGCCGCACCTCGGTGCGGAAGCTGTCGCCGGCGAGCACCCGCGCAAACGCCTTGCGCAGCATCTCGCTCACGCCGGGCGTATGCACGAACCAGGGCGCGTCCCACAGCGGATGGCCGATGACATCGACGCCGCCGGCGCGCATGCCGTCGACCGCGATGCGGTTGACATGCGTGATCCTGCCCTCGGTGTCGAGGATGGCCTGATACTGATTGCTGGTGTCGAAGATGGCGCGCATCCGCGCCTCATTGGCTTCGAGCTGCGCGGTCCGCTCCCGGATGCGCTCTTCCAGCGTCTCGTTGATACGACGGAGCTCGATCTCGCCTTGCTTGGCGGCGGTCACGTCATGGGCGACGCCGATGAAGCCGATGTGCTGGCCGTTGGCGTCCCAGCGCGGCTGCGACTCCGAGCGCAGCCAGCGCCAATGCCCGTCGGCCCGTCGATAGCGCGCCTCGAGGAAGAACGGCTTCAGCGAGCACTCGCCCGTCTGCTGCTGGGCAAGAATGCGCGGCAGGTCCTCGGGATGCAGCGCCTTGCGCCAGTCGAAGGCGAGCGCCTCGTCGTGAGACAGGCCGAGGAAATCGACATAGGCGCGATTGACGAAGGAGCGGGTGCGGTCGAGCCTTGTCAGCCAGATCGGCACCGGCGCGCTGTCGGCGATCAGCCGGAACCGCTCCTCGCTCTCGCGCAGCTTGGCCTGTGCGAGCATCTGGTCGGTGACGTCGATATGCGCGCCGACCAGGCGGATGGCACGGCCGTTCCAGTCGCGCTCGATGCGGGCGATGACGCGGATCCAGCGGATCTCGCCGTCGCTCGGCCGGATGATGCGGTATTCGGTGGTGTAGTCTTCCTGCTTGCTGTTGACCGCGGCGATGAAGTCCTGCTCGGCCTTGATGCGATCGTCAGGATGCACCCGGTTGACCCAGTCCTCGTGGGTCTCGTTGGCAGCCTCTTCTGGCAGGCCGTGAATGATCAGGTATTCGGGTGAGCGGCGGTTGCGAAAGCCTTCCCGGAGATCGACCTCGACGCCGCCGACCCGCGCGATGCGCTGGATGCGTGCCAGCTCGGCCTCGCGCTCCTGCAGCGCCCGATAGGCCTGGTCGCGATCGCGCGCGATCTCCTCGATATGCTGGCGCAACGCGGCCGCGCCGGCAATATCGGGGACGACTTCGTCTCGTGGCGCGTCCGCGCTGTTCATGCTGACCTGCATCGGGAAGGCAAGTGGTCGCCAGACCATTTCACCGCAGGTGTTCGGAAGCGTGGCGACATTGGGTTGAGGGACAGCAGATTGGCCAGCGATTGAGGCGGACGAACGCCCGCAGGACGAAAACGTTGAGGCAGATAAAAAGTTCCGCAGCCCCGGAACGGACTGTTACTGTCATGCGTCGTCAGGCGCTAGACACCGCAACGCGTAGGTCCATACCGTGAAGCTCTTCGTCTGTCAGGCCTGCAAGAATATTCTGTATTTCGAAAATCGCAGCTGCGGGCGCTGCGGCCATCGGCTCGCCTTCATGCCGGAGCGCCAGACGCTCTCGGCGATCGAGCCGGCCGGCGAGGGCTTTCGGACCTTGGCCGACGGCGGGGAGGGGAGGTTCTTCTGCGCCAATGCGGAGCACGACGCCTGTAACTGGCTGCTGGAAATCGGCGAGACCGCCGGCTTCTGCCGCGCATGCCGGCATAATGGCACCATTCCCAACCTKTCGGACCCGGTGCARCTCGCCGGATGGCGCGAGCTGGAGGTGGCCAAGCACCGGCTRTTCTATTCGCTGATCCGCTGGAAGCTGCCGGTGAAGACGCGAATCGAGGATCCCCAGCATGGCCTGATCTTCAACTTCCTGGCCGACGATCCCGCCGGCCAGCAGAAGGTGATGACCGGCCACGACCATGGCCTGATCACGATCGCGCTGGCCGAAGCCGACGACATCGAGCGCGAACGGCGCCGGCTTGAAATGGACGAGCCGTACCGGACCTTGCTCGGCCACTTCCGCCACGAGGTCGGCCACTATTTCTGGGACGTGCTGGTGCGCGATGCCGGCAGGCTCGAKGCATGCCGTGCGATGTTCGGCGATGACTCGCAGGACTATGGCGAGGCGTTGAAACGCCACTACGACGAGGGCGCGCCGGCGAACTGGCAGGACAATTTCGTCTCGGCCTATGCGACCACACATCCGTGGGAGGACTTCGCCGAAACCTGGGCGCACTATCTGCACATCGTCGATACGCTGGAGATGGCCTCGGAATTCGGCATCGAGATCGATCCGCCCGCCGACCAGATCGGCGGGCTCACTGCGCGCGTCACCTTCGATCCCTATGTGGCTGATGATTTCGATGTGATCGTCAACGCCTGGCTGCCGTTCACCTTTGCCATGAACAGCGTCGCGCGGGCGATGGGCGCCCGCGATCTTTATCCCTTCATCCTGACACCGCCGGTGATCGCCAAGCTGGGCTTCATCCATGAGCTGGTGCGGCAGGGCGCCCGCGCCAAGCCGGCGGCAGCACAGACGATGCCGGCCGGGCAGGAGCAGGAGGAAGAGATCGGGGCGGCGTGATCCGGCTTGACTCCTGAGAACATAAAGTGAACATGATGGCTGACCGGAAGCGAGGGGCTGTCGCCACGCCATGCCGTCTGAATTCCATGCCAAAACCGATGCCATGACCGAGCTCAGCGAAGACCTTGCGCTGGACGCCGCCATGGATCAGGCGATTGCAGCCTGTGGTGGTGACCTCAGGGCCACCATTCGCGCGCTGATTGTTGCAAATGATTATCTTGAGACCGAGGTCACCGAGCTGATGAAGGCCGTGTCCCACGCCTATGCTCGCGGACGTTTCCACAGCTATTCCGGSTGACGGGACGCAGCGGGGCTGGCATGCCTGACCGTCTGTATCCGGGGGATGACAGGCAGGTTGCGCGCGGCCGATTTTGCTATAGACGAACCGGTCAAGCTCGCGGTCCATGCGCCTGCGTCGCGAGCGGGGAGCCCGCCCAAAGGTATCAAGAAAAAACATGTTCAAGACCATTCTGATCGCGAACCGCGGCGAGATCGCTTGCCGGGTCATCAAGACCGCCCGCCGCATGGGAATCAGGACCGTTGCGGTCTATTCGGAAGCCGATCGTGATGCGCTGCATGTCGAGATGGCCGACGATGCCGTGCTGATCGGGCCGCCTGCCGCCGCCGAGAGCTATCTCCTGATCGACCGCATCGTCGAGGCCTGCAAGAAGACCGGCGCGCAAGCCGTGCATCCCGGCTACGGCTTCYTGTCCGAGCGCGAGGCGTTTCCGCGCGCGCTGCAGGAGAATGGCATCGTCTTCATCGGACCCAACCCCGGCGCCATCGCCGCGATGGGCGACAAGATCGAATCGAAGAAGGCCGCCGCCAAGGCCAAGGTCTCGACCGTGCCGGGCTTCCTCGGCGTCATCGAGGACGACAAGCACGCCGTGCGCATCGCCGACGAGATCGGCTACCCCGTGATGATCAAGGCCTCCGCCGGCGGCGGCGGCAAGGGCATGCGGATCGCGCATTCGACCGCCGAAGTGGCCGAGGGCTTCAACCTCGCCAAGGCCGAGGCCAAGGCCTCGTTCGGCGACGACCGCGTCTTCATCGAGAAGTTCATCGTCGATCCCCGCCACATCGAAATCCAGGTGCTCGGCGACAAGCATGGCAATGTGATCTATCTCGGCGAGCGCGAATGCTCGATCCAGCGCCGCAATCAGAAGGTCATCGAGGAGGCGCCGTCGCCGCTGCTCGACGAGGAGACACGGCGCAAGATGGGCGAGCAGGCGGTCGCACTTGCCAAGGCGGTGAACTACGATTCCGCSGGCACCGTGGAGTTCGTCGCCGGCCAGGACAAGAGCTTCTACTTCCTGGAGATGAACACCCGCTTGCAGGTCGAACATCCCGTGACCGAACTCGTTACCGGCATCGATCTCGTCGAGCAGATGATCCGGGTCGCGGCCGGCGAGAAGCTCGCGCTTGCTCAAAAAGACGTCGCGTTGACCGGCTGGGCTGTCGAATCCCGCGTYTATGCCGAGGACCCGTTCCGCAACTTCCTGCCCTCGATCGGCCGCCTCGTGAAGTATCGTCCACCGGCCGAGAGCAAGGTGGATGGCATCACCGTGCGCAATGACACCGGCGTSCAGGAGGGCGGCGAGATCTCGATCTACTATGATCCGATGATCGCCAAGCTGGTCACCCACGCGCCGTCGCGCGCTGCCGCCATCGAGGCGCAGTCGACCGCGCTCGACGCGTTCTATGTCGACGGCATCCGCCACAACATTCCGTTCCTGTCGGCGCTGATGAACCATCCGCGCTGGCGGGAGGGCCGGCTGTCGACCGGCTTCATCGCCGAAGAGTTTCCCAAGGGCTTTGCCGCGCGTGCGCCGGAAGGCGAGATCGCGCGCCGGCTTGCGGCGGTCGGCGCGGCGATCGATCACGTGCTCGGCGAGCGCAAGCGGCAGATCTCGCAGCAGATGATCGGCCGGCCGGTGAAACGTCAGGGCCGMCGCGCGGTGTGGCTCGGGCGTGACGAGATCCTGCTGGATATTGCCAGGGACAACGGCGCGATCACGGTCCGCTTCGTCGGCGCCGACGGCAAGGTCGGCGCGCCGCATCAGCTGGCCTCCGACTGGAAGCCGGGCGATGCGGTTTGGCACGGCACCATCGACGGCGCCGAAATCGCGGTCCAGACGCGGCCGATCCCGAACGGTGTACGGCTCGCGCATCAGGGCGTCGAAGCGCCRGTCTACGTCTACACCGAAGCCGAAGCCGCYGCGGYGCGGCTGATGCCGGTCGTCACCGCCGGCGACAGCGGCAAGAAGCTGCTGTGCCCGATGCCCGGCCTCGTYGTCTCGATCGCCGTGACCGAAGGGCAGGAGGTCAAGGCCGGCGAGACGCTGGCCGTGATCGAGGCGATGAAGATGCAGAACGTGCTGCGCGCCGAGCAGGATGGCACCGTGAAGAAGATCCACGCGACGGCCGGCGCCACGCTGGCGGTCGACGCGCTGATCCTGGAATTTGCATAAGCCAACTGCTGTCCTTGCGAGCGCAGCGACGCAATCCAGGGACGGCAGGCGACTCTGGATTGCTTCGTCGCTGCGCTCCTCGCAATGACGAAGAGCAAGAGGGGGCGAGGATGACCTTCCRTGCACGTCGAGAGGTGCTCCGCACGATTCTGACAGGTGAGCGCTGCATCCATCCCGGCTCGGTCTATGACGCGATCTCGATCAGGATCGCTGAAGACCTCGGCTTCGAGCTCGGCATGTTCGGCGGCTCGGCCGCCTCGCTCGCCGTGCTCGGTGATCCCGACATCGCGCTGATCACCTTGACAGAGCTCGCCGACCAGATGCGGCGGATGTCGCGCGCCGCGACCCTGCCGGTGCTGGTCGATGCCGATCACGGCTACGGCAATGCGATGAATGTGCGTCGGACCGTGCAGGAGCTCGAGGCCGCCGGCGCCGCTGGCCTGACGATCGAGGACACGCTGCTGCCGCAGGCGTTTGGGGCCGCCAAGCCGCAGCTGATCTCGTTGGCCGAGGGCATCGGCAAGGTGAAGGCCGCGCTCGAGGGCCGCGGYGATCCCGCGCTGGTCATTCTCGGRCGGACCGGCGCTGTCTCCGTCACCTCACTCGACGACGCGATCGCGCGTGCCAGGGCCTATGAAGYCTGCGGCGTGGACGGGCTGTTCTTCACCGGCATCACCGCGCGCGATCAGCTCGACGCCATCGCCGCTGCCACGACCTTGCCGATCGTGCTCGGCGGCGCGCCTGAGCACATGTCCGATCTCGGCTATCTCGCCGCGCGCCGCGTCCGCGTTGCGCTGCAAGGCCATGCGCCGATCGCAGCCGCGACGCAGGCCGTGTACGAGACGCTGAAGGCGCTGCGCGGCGGCGCCGCGCCCAAACAGCTGAAGGGCCTGCCATCGGCCGAACTGACGGCACAGGTGATGCGCGAGGCCGAGGTGAAGCGGCGCCTGCGCGTCTATCTGGAGCCGGGATCATGAGCGACGATGCGATCGTTCACGTCACGGTCCGCGGYCGTGTCCAGGGCGTCGGCTATCGTGCCTGGGTCGAGGACCAGGCCATCCTGAACGACCTGCAAGGCTGGGTGCGCAATCGCGCCGATGGCAGTGTCGAGGCGGTGTTTGCCGGCCCCGCCGATGACGTCACGGCCATGGTCGCGGCCTGCCACAAGGGACCGCCGGCCGCGCGGGTGAACGCGGTGGTGGAGGAGCCGGGCACGGCCGACCAGCTCGCGCTGCGACGGCCCGGCGAAGCCTTTTCGGTGCTGCCGACGCTCTAATTCYAGCTCACGCATGATCCGGGAAGGTCGAAACCCGTTTTCCGAAGASGGCGTGCAAACAGAGGGAATGGGGCGGGATYCGTTTCCCCGGAAACGCATCATGACCTCGCCGACGAAACAGGCCGCCGCTCAGGCCGCTGAAATCACCAGCGCCTGAATYCGTCCCTCGACCGGTCCGCTGCCGAACCGCCGTTCAAGTGCATCCGCCACGACCTGCGTCGCCGCGGCCAGGTCCAGTGTYCCGCGCGCCTCGATCTCGCCGCGCATCGGTGTGCCCTGRCAGTAGGCGGTGGCGGGGTRCTGCGGCGAGGCCGCGCGGCTGCGATGGGTGACGGTGCCGATCTCGACGTCGGTGAAGCCGGCCTCGTTCAGATCGGCCGTGATCCGCTCCGGGTCGTAATAGCCGTGCGGCGTCCGGGTGAAGAATTGCGGCGGGTCGTTGGGAAAGATCTGCTGCAGCGCCTCATGCACCACATGCGCGAACTCATTGTCCTCGATCCGGTCCCAGACATTGAAGATGAAACGGCCGCCGGGCCGCAGCACGCGGCGGGCCTCGGCGTAGCCTTTGATACGGTCGGGGAAGAACATCACGCCGAACTGGCATGCGACGGCGTCGAAGCTCGCATCGGCAAAGGGCAGGGCCAGCGCGTCGGCCTGCTGCCATCCGATGCGTGCCGCATCGCCAAGATGCGACTTCGCCCGCATCAGCATGGGCTCGTTGAGATCGGTCGCGGTGATCCGGACCTCCGGCGGCAGCCCGGCGTGCAGGGCCCTCGTGACCGCGCCGGTTCCCGCCGCCGTCTCCAGCACGTCGMGAGGCTGGCGACGATCGATGCGCGCTGCGAGGTCCTGGGCATAGGGCGTAAAGATCAGGGGAACCAGCAGTTCGTCGTAGATCTGCGGGATCGATCCGGTGAAAGCCTTGTCGGATGCCGTCATGGCTTGCTCCTGTTCCAAGGGGGCAGGGGGAGTGCGATCGGCGGTCATCCGCCGCTGGCGAAAGGAGCCCCTTCGTCTCCGTCTTGCCAATCAGCTGCGCGGTTCACAGCAGAACCGCTCTTGACATTCATGCTCATCGRTCAGATATTTCTGTCATGACAGAAACAACCGGCAAGAAGAAACTTCCTCCCGCCGTCGAGCGCTTCATCCTCAATTGGGGCGACATGGGTGACCAATGGGGCGTGAACCGCTCGGTGAGCCAGATCCATGGTCTGCTGTATCTGGCGGAGAAGCCGATGACGGCCGAGGACATCGCCGACACGCTCGGCATGGCGCGCTCCAACGTCTCCAACTCGCTGAAGGAGCTGCTCGCGTGGGATCTGATCCGCCGGGTGCCGATCCTCGGCGACCGCCGCGACCATTTCGAGGCGGAGACCGACATCTGGGAGGTGGCGCAGCGGATCGCGGCGGGGCGCAAGGAGCGCGAGATCGATCCGGCGATCGCGGCGCTGCGCGCCTGCGTGGCGGAGGCCACCGGCGATCCCGGCATCAGCCCGGTCGCAAGCAAGCGGCTGAAGGACATGCTGGCGTTCACCGAACTTGTCGACCGCTGGTACGTGCAGATGCTGAAGGTGCCGCGGCCGCGCCTGGTCGCGCTGATCAAGCTCGGCGAGAAGATTGCAAACCTGCTGCCGTCGGGACGATCCCGGTCCGGCAGCGATTAGTCGAGGAGGRCGCCATGGTGAGCCTACGACATCTCGGACTTGCAGCGCCCTCCAACGCCAGGCTCCACGACGATCACAGATTTCGTGCGCTGCTGTCGCCCGAGGATTGGGGCCGGCTTCCGGTCTCGATCTGGCGCCGGTTTTCCAAGCGTCTCGCCGAGGGAGCGACGGCGGTCTATGTCGGTGAGGTCGACGAGGCCGAGATCAGCCCCGCCGGCTTCTGGTTCGCGCAGCTCGCGCGGCTGATCGGCGGACCGTTGCCGACGCGGGCGGATCTCGGCGTGCCGATGATCGTCGCGGTGACCGAGGATGCGGCGAGCGGCGGCCAGATCTGGACACGCATCTGCGGCCGTCCGCACGGCTTCCCGCAGGTGATCCATTCGGCCAAGCGCTTTGCCGGTCCGACCGGGCTCGAAGAGTATCTCGGCTGGGGTCTCAGCATGAGCCTGCGCGTCTGCGTGACCGATGGCGCGCTCGTCTTCCAGAGCGCCGGCTTCACCTTCGARTGCGCTGGCCGCCGCTTACGCTTGCCAGCCTGGCTGACGCCCGGTGATCTCACCGTGACCCATGCCGATCTCGGCGCCGGCGCCTTTCGCTTCACGCTGGAGATCATCCACCCGCGCTTCGGGCGCATCATCCGCCAGAGCGCAATGTTCCGGGAGTCCGCGCCATGACGCCGCTGCTCTGGTCCCTGATCGCCCTCCAGATCGTGATGGGCGTGTTCGATACCTTCTACCATCACGAGTTCACCGAGCGTCTCGCCTGGCGGCCGTCCCAGCAGAGCGAGCTCAAGCTCCACGCCGTCCGGAACCTGCTCTACGCGCTGCTGTTCGCCATCCTCGGCTGGTGCGAGGTGCATGGGTTGTTTGCCGCGCTGGTGCTCGCGGTGCTGGTCGCGGAGATCGCGATCACCCTGACCGATTTCGTCGAGGAGGATCTGACCCGCAAGCTGCCGCCGAGCGAGCGCATCAATCACACGCTGCTCGCGATCAATTACGGCGCCRTATTGATGCTGCTGGTGCCGKTGCTGATCGACTGGATGATGCAGCCTTCTGCCATCGTGCCGGCCTATGCTGACCTCTTGAGCTGGATCGCGGCCGCAGCGGCGATCGGCGCCGCTCTGTGCGGGCTGCGCGACGTCGCCGCGGCACGGCGGCTGGCACGGATGTCGCAGCCTGATGCGGCCGAACTGCTCGCCGCATTGCCGCCGGCGCAGACGGTCCTGGTCACGGGGGCCACCGGCTTCRTTGGTACGCGGCTGGTGGCGGGACTCGCGGCTTCAGGCCATCACGTCATCGCGCTGGTGCGCGATCCGRCCAAGGCCCGTGCGTTGCCGCCGCCATTGACGCTGATCACCAGCCTTGACCAGATCGCGTCCGACACCCGCATCGACGCAATCGTCAATCTCGCCGGTGAGCCGATYGGCAACGCGGCCTGGACCGCAGCGAAGCGCGAGAAGATCCTGCAGTCGCGCCTTGCCACGACCGAGGCCGTCGTGGCGCTGATCGCACGGCTCGCGCGCAAGCCGCAGGTGCTGGTGAACGGCTCCGCGATCGGCTGGTACGGCCTGTGGCAGGACCAGCCGCTGACGGAATCGGCGAAGGCGCATGACTGCTTCAGCCATGARCTCTGCGAGGCGTGGGAGCAGGCCGCTCGYGGCGCTGAAGCCCATGGGACGCGCGTGGCGCTGCTGCGCATCGGTCTCGTCGTCGGCCGCGACGGCGGCGTTCTRTCGCGCATGCTGACGCCGTTCGAGTTCGGACTCGGAGGTCCACTTGGTTCCGGGCTGCAATGGATGTCCTGGATCGAGCGCGACGATCTGATCCGGCTGATCGCCCATGTCATGGCCACCGACGCAATCACCGGACCCGTCAACGCAACGGCGCCGCTGCCGGTGCGCAACGRCGCCTTCACGACCGAGCTGGCGCGTTGCCTGCGGCGTCCGGCGCTGCTGCGCGTTCCTGCCGGCCTGCTACGCCGGATCGGCGGCCAATTCGCTGACGAGCTGTTGCTCGGCGGTCAGCGCGTGGTGCCGAACAAGGCGCTGTCGACCGGCTTCGTGTTCCGTCACCAGAGCCTGCGCAGCGCGCTCGAGGCGATCCTTTGAACCGTCCGAATCTTTGACTCGGCTAAGCGTCAGGAGCGTTCGGCGCGCGCCATCGTCACTGATGGCAGCTCGCCGAACGTGGCGCGGTAATAGCGCGCGAAATGTCCGGGATTGGCAAAGTTGCAGGCGGCGGCCGCCGCCGCAACGGTGACCGAGGGATCGCCCGAGCGCAGCATCTCATGCGCGCGGCGCAAACGGACAGATTTGGCAAATGCGATCGGCGAATAGCCCCGGACGCGTTCGAACACGCGGAAGATCGATCGGGCGCTGACGCCGGCCTCGCGCACAAGGCGCTCGATCGTGATCGGCTCGCGCCAATTGGCCTCGATATAGTCCTCGAGCCGCTTGACCAGACCGAAATCCGGCATCGGGGCCGGATCGATCAGCGCGTCGCGGAAGCGATGGCGGCTGGCGCAGAGGAAGGCGACCTGAACGGCTTCCTCCAGTTCTCGGTAGACGGCGGCCGGGAAGGCGGCATCCTGCTCGTTGAGCTGGGTGCCGAGGAAATCGAGCAGCCGCAGCAGGCTGCGGGCGTGCGGATCGTTGGCCGGAATCGCGGAGCCGATGGCATAGTCGGCGCGCGGCTGCACGCCGACCAGCGCCGCCAGCCGTTGCCGCAAGGCCTGCGGTTCGAGACGCAGAGTGAGACGGCGGTGGCCGCCCTGGCAGGCCATCTGCCAGGGGACGCCGGCTGGCGCGACGGCGATCTGCTGATCGGTGACGTCGGTCGCCTCGCCGCGGGCGCAACTGACCGCGCGGCCTGTCATGGCAATCTGCACCCTGATGAAGTCGGCGGCGCGGTGGTCGCTGACCATGTCGCAGCTCGTCGCGCCGAAAGCGAGCCCGATGCTGTCGAGCTCGATCAGGTTGACGACGGCTTCGAAACGGTTGGCGCTTCTGAAGTCGATGCGGTCGGCGCCAAGCAGACGGCTGCCGAGATCGCGCAGCAGTTCGGCGTTGGAGGTTCGGATCAGAGCGTGGCGGTGCAGCGGTTCCAGGCCGAATGTGCCCGGCGCCGGGCTCGGCTGTGGTGCGGCGCTGACGATGTCAGCTGCAGCTGCGGTCAAGAGACGGTTCAAGCCGCTGCTCCTGAACTCCGGAAATTAACCCATGCTACAGGACCGCGGGTCGCCGTCAACTAATTCGCGTGCGACGCGCTTCGCAATGCCGCAGCCAGCGTCCGCAGCGCYGCACGTTTGGCAGCATCGCTGACCTTGGCGTGGAGAATGACCTTCGATCGTCCTAGCCTGGGCAGGCCGAGGGCTGGCCCGACATCGACGAGGCCAGGTGGCGCGATTCGCCTCGCCAGGGGCGCGATCGCGAGTCCGGCCTGTGCGGCGGCGGCCACAGCAGCGACACCGCCGCCGACAAAGCTCTCGACAAAGGGCAACCGCGCTTTGTCGAGCGCGCGGACCGCRATGGCGCGGACGCCGCAAGGCGCGGCCAGAGTCGCCAGCGGCACGGGACTTCCCAAAGCAAAGCCGAAGCGCGGACTCGCATACCAGCCGAATTCGTCCTCGGCCAAGGTCTCGCCGCCGCGCCGCGAGGCCTCCTGCCGGACGATGACCGCGTCGAGCGTGCCCGCATCGTAGAGATCGAGCAGGTCGCGCGAGAACCCGATGCTCACCGACAGAGCCAGCTCCGTCGTGCTGGCCTGGAATTGTCGCAGCATCGGCACCAGCTCCGGGCCGGCCGCGTGATCGCTRATGCCGAGCGAGAGGCGGGGGCGGATGCGGGCGGGGCCGGCCACGGCAAGATCATGTGCGGCCACGAGCGCGCGCGCGTTCTCCACGAAAGCCGCCCCCTCGGCCGTCAACCGGACCGCGCGCGGCGAACGCTCCAGGAGGCGTTTCTCCAAGGTTGCCTCCAGGCGCTGCAGCTTCAGGCTGACGGCCGCCTGGGTGGTGCCGAGCGCTTCCGCCGTCCGCGTGAAACTCTGCAGGTCGGAGACCAGAAGAAAGGCCCGGACCGCACCGATGTCGAGCGTGATCTTCATTACAARTGCTTATCATTGATRTCGTCAGCAATAGCATACCGAAATCATAACGGGAGGGCTAGGTTCTCGGGGCAACGGCGGCATTGCCGCCCTGAACGGAGAGACCCCCATGCCCCTGATCACCATCGTCTATGCCAGCCAGCGCCGCTCCCTTTCGCTGAAGCGGGAGATTGCCGAGGCCGTCACCGCGCTGACGGCACAGATCCTGCGCAAGGACCCCAAGGTCACCGCCGTCATCGTTTCGGAGGCCGATGCGGCGGACTGGTTCGCCGGCGGCGCCTCGCTGGCCGAGCAGGGGCTTGCCAGCTATTGGATCGACGTCCATGTCAGCGAAGGCACCAACACCAAGGACGAGAAGGCCGCTTATCTCGCGGCGGTGTTCGACCGCATGGCGTCGCTGATCGGCCCGCTGCATCCCGAGACCTATCTGCATGTCGACGAGGTGAGGGGAGATGCCTACGGCTTCGGCGGGCTGACCCAGGAGCGCCGCTATGTCGCAGCCAGCCTCGGTGTCCCGGCGCATCAGCGCGAGGTCTGAGCTAGGCCGTCTCCGGCAGGCTGGCGCGGGTTGCGCCAAAGACGCTCTCGAAGGCCTGCCGGAGCGCGAGGTCGACATCGSTCAGCGTGACCGGCAGGCCGAGATCGACCAGGCTGGTGACGCCGTAACGCGGGTCGGTGACCCCGCAAGGCACGATCGCCTGAAAATGCGTCAGGTCCGGCTCGACATTGATKGCGATGCCGTGGAAGCTGACCCAGCGCTTCAGCCGCACGCCGATGGCGGCGATCTTGTCCTCATATCCTTCGCCCTTGTCGGGTCGCCGGACCCAGACGCCGACGCGGTCCTCGCGCCGTTCGCCACGCACATTGAAGGCGTCGAGGGTGCGGATGATCATCTCCTCCAGCGCCGCGACATAGGCGCGCACATCCGGCCGGCGCCGTTTCAGGTCGAGCATGACATAGGCCACGCGCTGTCCCGGACCGTGATAGGTGACCTGGCCGCCGCGCCCRGTCGSYACCAGAGGAAAGCGCGGATCGCGCAGGTCTTCCGGCTTGCCCGAGGTGCCCGACGTGTAGACCGGCGGGTGCTCGAGCAGCCAGACCARCTCCGGCGCCTCGCCCGCGGCGATCGYGGCCGCCCGCGCCTCCATGAACGCGAKGGCTGCGGCATAATCCACCCGCGAATCGGAGATGCGCCAGTCCACGGCATTGCCGGCAGGGCCGACGAAGGTGGTCAGATCGAGCGTTTCGCGGCTGTTAACCATTGGCTAACCACAACATGGTGATGTCTTCGGTAACGGAATCTAGTCGTGACTTCGGTGGTCCTGCAGTGTCAACCCTCGACAAAGTGACAGTCGACCTGATGGTCGTTCTCGGCACCTGTTCTATGCCTATCCACCAGGTTCTGCGCCTGTCGCGAGGCGCCATCATCGAGCTGGACGCCACCGAGGCCGACGACGTCAAGGTGCTGGCCAACAACCTGCCGATCGCSAATGGCGTCGTGCTGGTCGATCGCAACCGCATTGCGGTGGAAGTCAAGGAAATGCTGCCGCGGTCGCCCACGGCGCATTCGCGCTAGCGGACCGGGCGGAGCAAAAAACCGTCCACAATCCCGGATTTAGGGCCTGTGCGGCCCTTGTCCCCCCGGCATCGATTTGATACACGGGCGCCACTGATCCGGTGCCTCTCTCTTCTGGTTCCGGCTTCTCCTTAGCGCTCGTGGCGGAATTGGTAGACGCGCTGCCTTGAGGTGGCAGTGGGTAACACCGTGGGGGTTCGAGTCCCTCCGAGCGCACCAAGCCCAAAATCCAGCTTTGATATTGCTGCGCTTTTCGCGTTGCTGCACCCACCTCGCACCAGGGTGGGTGCATAGCCTGTTCACTTTTCGAGCTTCCCCATCGCCTGAGCGGCCAGCCGCTTGCGGTCCGCGGCGCGCGTGTAGAGTTCGGCTTCCTTGATGTCCACCCACCCGAAGATAGCCATCAGCTCGTGCGCCGTGGCGCCGTTGTCGGCGGCGCGCGTGGCTGCTGCCTTGCGCAGGCCATGGGCCGACTTGTCGCGCACGCCGGCTGCGACGCAGGCATCCTTGAATGCGTTACCGAGCGACTCTTTGGCGAAGGGCCGGCCGGACTTCGTCGCGTTCCAGGCGAGATCGCCGACCGGTCCGGCCTCGAGCGTCCGCTTGAGGACGTCCAGCAGCGGGATGTGAACCCACTGGCCGGTCTTCTCGGTCTGCAGCGAGATCACCCCGTTTCTGACATGCTGCTTGCCGACCACGGCCGCGTCACCGCGGCGCAGGCCCGTGTACATGTAGACGTCGAGCATCACCCGCTCTCGGGTGCCGATCGGCCAGCGCTTCTCGTATTGCTCGACGTCGTCGAGCGACCATTCCTTGAAGCCGCCGGTCTTCGGCCGCTTCGGTAGCTCGGCGCCGTCGCAGGGGTTTTCTGTGACGATCTTCGCCCGCTTCAACCAGCCGAAAAACTGGTTCATCGTCTGCAGGAAGTTCTTGGCCTGAGAAGGCGTCTTGGCGCGGCGGTCGATACCGTCGGCGATCGCAGCGGCGTCGATGTCGGACAGCGGAGTGTTGGCGGCCGTCTTGAGAACGTGTTTCATGATGTTCTCGCGCTGCCGGCGCGTGGCTTGGCTGATCGCGTTCTGCCATGCGCCGGATTGCTTGTAGAGCAGCCAAGCCCATTCCAACGTGCCCTTCGAGGCCTTGATCTCGGGCGTCTTGCGCAGCGGCGCATTGGTCACCGCCGCCTCATAGGCAGCCGTGAACTCCGGCGAGCCATACTCGCCGCGGATCCGGATCTTCGGTGCGCCGCGCTTCATCTGGACGAACCAGACGACCTTGCCATGCCGGCTGACGCTGCGCTGCAAATGGGGTGGGCGAGGGCGAGGCATGCCCTCCATCACAGCACCACCTTGGGCTTGGGCTCAACTGGAGGAGGCTTCACGGGAGATTCCGCCGGGGCGTCGGCGGTGGTTTGTGGGGACAAGTGCACCAGGATGCTGCCGTCCGGCTTGATTTCCACGGACGCGGCGCCGCACCGCTTCGCGGCCTTGATGGCGCGGGCGGCGTCGGCTTCGGTGAAACGGGCTGCTGCGCGGCTCATGTCTCCGCGATTCCCTCCGCGACCTTGACGGCGTGCCGGCGGCGGTGCTCGTCGTCCGGGATCGCCTTGAACCGATCGATCTCGGCGGCGAGCAGCTGGTCGAGATCCTGGCCGGCGTTGTGCGCCAGGGCGCCCAGGCACATGGCAGCCTGAGCCATCTCCCGCGAAGGTTCGCCGCTCGGCCTACGGTAGACGCGAACCTTGAGCGCGTCGACGTCGTGATCGCTGAGGCCCAGCGCCTGACTGAGCTCTATCGCCTCCTCGAGGAAGCGCAGCGCTCGCTCGCGGATTGTCAGCGCCGAGTCGCCGAACCGGTGCGCCGCGAGTTGCAGCACCTCGGATTGCCAGCCAGTCTGCAGCTGTGGACGCGGCCGAGCGCGCCGATAGTCATTCTCCTGGCCGCAGGAGGGGACATCGTCCACCGTCGGTGCTGACCGCAATCCAATCGGGTCTCGGCCGCCGAGCCTTTCGATGATCGCGAGCGCCTTGCCGACCACATCGTTCATCCCGCGCTCGTATTCGTTGCGCGGCGATCCGCCGAGAGCATTGATCTCGCCGTGCGCAATGTCGAGGACGCCCGGCGCCGCGCGCGGAGCGCCCCCGTAGATGGCGCAGGCCAGCGCAGTGACATTGATCTCCGCCTCGTCAACATGCGCGATCCACTCGCCATTGGTCTCAACGACCTCAAAGCCCGCAGCGCTCAGATATTCGACAGCGGATTGTTCGATGTCTGAAAAGCCGGTCACGGGCGTTCCGTCTGCACGAACCGCGGCGGCTCTTTTTGCCCGCTCGTCGCGCCAAAGATCGAACACCGCGCACTTGTGCCACCAGTCGTGCACCAGCGTGGTTAAATCCCATCGCGATATCAGCGCCATTTCTTCCGGCGCGCGCGGGTCGTCTCGGTCAATCGCCATGCGGAGCCGCTTCTCGGCCATAACCAAATGTTGGCCGACAGGGTCTTTGTGAGGGTCCCACTCGTCGACAGTCTTCGGATAGCTTTCGTTTTTGTTTTCGGCGGACCAGTGGGGATGGGGGTCGGATAGCTTCCATCTTGCTGGCCCCCCTTGAGGCGCGAGCTGCTCGCAGCGCAGGGCGAGCTCGTGGGCCTGCTCCTTCCAGGTCACGCGCCACAACGGACCGTTGCAGTTCGGGCATTTGTCGCCCGCCTCGTCGCGCGCGGACACGGAGCCGTCGGTGGCGTTGAAACTGGCCTGCTGCAGCGTGAAGCTGCATTTCGGGCAGCGCCAAGCGCCGGGCACATAGACGTCGCGCATGATCGGCGTCGGCTGTTCGCCGAGCGCCATGGCGGTGGCAAAGGCGGGATCGCGGTAGCGGTCGAGCGCGGGCGCCGGCGGATAGGCGCCGGGCGGGTTGATCTCCGGCCGGCCAAGCGCCGCGGCCATACTGTCGAAGGCGTTCTCGTTGAACCGGCCGTGACGCTCGAACCGGGCGACAACCTGATAGTAGTTGTCGGCCTTGGTGATGCGGTGATGCGTAGCGAACGGCTTGCCGTTGGCGGCCCAGTGCTCGGCCTGATGCATCAGGTTGCCGATCTCGCGGCGAAAGTAGGTCGCGACCAGTAGGGCGTGCGCGGTCTCGGCGGTGCCGAGCGCAGCATCAGCGTAGTCCAGATTGAGTTGCTGCTCCTGCTGATCAAGCTCCTCGAAGCCCCTGAGTCCATGATCGGCTGGGAAGTTTGGCTTGATCCAACGGTTTGTCACCTCGACCAGTGCGATGGCGATTTGCTTTCTCAGATCCTCGCGGTTGGTCACGGGCATGGGAATCCCTCCGGGTTGGCGCATTCAGGGCACGTCTCGAAAGTCGGCGGCTTACTGCTCTGGTAGCTGCTGAGCACCCAGCCGCCACCCTCGCAGGTGCTGCAGATCGCCTCTGGCTCGCGCTTGGATTCGATCTCCTGCAGGCGCCGGCCGATCGCGTCGGTGTTGTCGACGATGCTGGTCATTCGGCTGCCCTCTGCGCGATGAGATCGCGATCGTTGGTCTGGGCGGCGTCGGACATCAGCGATTTGACGCATGCCTTCATCTTCGCGACCGAGACGGCGTTGCCGATCTGCTTGATCTTCTGCGTCTTGGTCCCGGCGAACTCATAGGTCTGTTCGTCATCGTTGAAGCCCATGGCGGCGGCCAGCTCGTGCGGCTCGAGCATACGAAACAGGATGTCGAATTGCGGCGTCGCCTGGACGAGGTTGACACGGCCGGTCGCGCAGATGGTCGGCGCTGGCTCCGCGATGTCGTGCACGCGCGGGTCCTGGCCCTCGCGCTCGCCGAATGCGGCGGTGATGAAGGCCAGCTCGCCGCGGTTCGCGCCTGTCACCGTCGGCAGGGGCTCGCTCTCTGGGTTGCGGGCGCGGTCGCTTGCGCCGTGATGGGTCAGCGGCATCACCATCGCCAGCTCGCCGCCCTTGGCCGTCGTCAGTGTCGGCAAGGGGGAGTCGACGTCACGGGCGCCGTTTGTCCGCGTGGTGTGGGTGACCGGCACCACCATCCCGAACCGGCCCTTCGACGTGACGGTGTCGAGCGGATCGTTGGCGGACTTGCAGGTCTCGCCGGATCCTGAGCCATAGTAGGGCGTGATCAGGCAGTGGCTGTGCTTGGCGACCTGCGTCGGGGTCGGATCGTCGACCGAGCGCGGGGCGCCCTCGGCATGGCGGGAGAACAGGAACGGCTCAACCACATAGCCGCCGCCGTCGCAGCTCGAGGTTGGCGCGGGATCGTCGATCGAATGCGCGCGCGTCTCGCCGTAGCCGTCGCCGTGGCGATTGAGGATGAAGGGCTGGGCCAGCATCGGCCGCGCGCATCCAGGATCGGCGGACCCGGCGCCGCCCGTCGTTATCGTCGGAAGGGGCGAGTCGACGTCTCGCGGAGCGCCGGTTGATCCTGTCGCGAAGACGAACGGTTGCGCCAGCCCGATATGCGTTCCGTTCGCCGCCACTGTCGGGATGGGGGCGTCGATGCTCTGCGCAGCCATGTGACGGCGCAGCGTGACGATGAAGGGCTCAGGCCAGCCGAACTTGATGGCGCCAGCGTAGATGCGGGCGAGAGTCGCCGGCGCGAGCGGCTTCTTGCGATCGTAGATCGATCGGCCCTTGATCTTCCAGTCGATGATGTCGCGGGCCGGGCGCCACGGCTTCATGTCGCCGAACAGCGAGAGATTGCCGCCGGACGGCGCACGCGCGTGGGTCGGCATCGGCCACAGCACGCGCTTGCGGTCGCTTCTCGCCATGAGGATGAAGCGCTGGCGCGTGGTCGCGTCGCCATAGTCGGCCGCGTTCAGCTTGCGCCACTCCGGGTCGAAGCCGAGCGCCTTGATGGTGTTGATCCAGGCGTGGAAGTATTCGCCCTTGCGGCTCTGGACCGGCTTGCCGGTGCGGCGATCGACCGGGCCCCAATCCCTGAACTCCCAGACGTTCTCAATGATGATGCGCTTGACGCGCAGCTCGGTCAGCCACGTGATGATGTGCCAGGGGTCGGAGCGCTGCTGATCGGACGTCGGCTTGCCGCCGCGCGCGACGCTGTGATGGGTGCAGGTCGGCGAAGCCATGAGCAGGTCTAGGTATCCCTCTGGCACGAGCAGGTGAGGGCGCACGGTGCCGATGTCCTCGACGTAGTGCCGCGCCTCGGGATGGTTCTTCTTGTGGGTCTCGATCGCCACGCCCCAATGGTTGACGCAGACGAGATCCATCTCGAGGCCGAGCTCGGACAGAGCGCGGGCGCAGCCTGTCGAGGATCCACCAGCGCCGCAGAGAAGATCGGCAACGAGAATTTTACGGCGCTTCATGCTGCGATAGCCTCCACAGATCGAATGTTGGATTGGACGACGCGAAAGGTGGGGGCGACGACGAAGGGGTTGGACTGCCACGAGTCTGAGCCGTGTAGAGAAGACCAGAGCCATTCGAAGCACTCGCGGCCGCTTGCGCGATGGCGCTCCATCTTCGCGCCCGGCACGTACCAGACCGGTAGGCCGTCCGCCCAATCCTCGACGCACCCCTCCGCGCGCGCATCCTCCTCGCTGATATCCTGCAGCGGCTCGGTCTTGGTCGCGGTGACTATCAGCGTGATGCGCGATGCCCAGCGGGGCATGTGAATCGACGGCCGCGTCTTAACCGTGAAGTTGTCACGGTAGGGGTTCTCGCCGTCAGCCAAGAACCATTCTGTCTTCGCGGGCAGACCGGTGCCCTGGTCGATCGTAAACGCCGCGGCTTCGCGCACCCACAGCCGATCGCCGGCAGTCACGCGGCGGAGCGGAGACGACGCCAGCCGCCGAGTCATGGTCTTGCGGCCGTCGAGCAGCGCGCGGATCATGGGCGCGGAGAAGATGATCGGATAGTCAGTCATCATTCGTCATCCAGGATTGGTGCCTGATAGTCCTGCGGGTACGGCGCTCGCATCCAGTGCGAGAACATCTCCTCCTCAAGGCCACACCACGTCCCGTCTTCGCCGCACCACCATTGATCGGTGAGGCGCCCGCCGCCCGTGAGCCACAGATCGCAGATCGTGCCGTCTCGAGGTGCCGTCGCCATGGGCTGCCAGCCGAGCGCAGTGAACTCGCGCTCGAAATCTTCAGCGGTCTTGATCTCGGCCGGCATCACCGCGCCCCACGGAAGAACGAGATCACGTCGTTATGGCCGATGCCGTTGCGCGCGATGACGGATTGGAAGGCATCCTCGTCATAGGCGATTGTGAGGCCCAGCGAGAGCCGGTGTGCGTTGGCGGCCTGCATGCCGGCGACCTCTGCCAGCGCGCACGCGGCCTGGGCCATGATGAAAGCTGCCTGCTGTTCGGGAGTCATTGCCTCATTCCATCATCTGAGCGGAGCAGCCGTCGCACCACATCCGCATATGTTTCTTCCTGGATTCGATGCGGCCATGAAGGAAGCCGGTCGCGCATAGCGGGCACTTTGCCCGAGCCGCCTGTAATCCCCTGGCGAGCATGACCTTCTTCAGACTCACTGCGGCATCGAGCACCTTGCCGGCGAAGGCCATGAAATCGTCCTGCTCGGCTCTCACCTGCTCTGGCGTCATGGCTGCACGTCCTTCGGCCAGCGCCAATAGAAGTTGGAGCGCGCGCCCTCGACCACCTTGGTGTCGACCATTTTGTTCCAGATGCGCTCGACGTCCTCGCGTGGGAATTGTTCTGCCGCTTTGCGGATTCGGTCCTCGCTGTCGCAGCCGGCGCGATACCAGCGGGGGTCGTCCGAATAGCCATATGTCAGATCGTGCGCGATACAGGCGCGCTCGAAGTCCTCCAGGGTCTTGATCTCTTTCGTCATCGTCGCACCACCTGTCCGTTCATCTTCCGCTTCCAGCCGCTCTTCTTCGAACCAGGCATCGGCGGACCCTTGCTGACCTTGATGCCGAAGTGGGCGCGCGCGACGCGGTCAGCTTTCGCCATGCGCGGATTGTCTTCACTCACCGTCTTGATGTCGGCGCAGGTGAAACACCACACGCCGCAGTTCTCGAGGGTGGGCTCACCGCCAAGGCCGTCCGGAACAATATGCTCAAAGATGGTCCCGATCCGCGCGTTGAGCTCAGTCCCGCAGTTCTCACAGTGGGGCTTGCCGTCGCGCATGCAGCGCTTCAGCGCGAGCCCTTTCACCCTCTGCGAAAACTCGCGTCGCTTGTGCCCGTGCGGCGCCACCATGCGGATTGACCTTTCTCGATAGTTTGACCGTCAGGGCGGAAATCACGATGGTCCCGCCGATGATCATGTAGAGGAGGCCGGCCACTACCCAGACGCCTGCCCAAAATTGATCCCCCAGCATGGCGGCCTCACATGGCGTCGCAGCGCCGGCGAGTCAGCCAATGGCGGGCGGTGAACTTCACCTCCTCGTCCATGTCCGACTTACTGACGATCCAGTCGAGGTAATCGCCTGGCACCTGCGACCAGGGCATGCCCTTGTGCTTCCCGAATCCGATGTTGCCCGGCAGCAGCGACGGCTCGTTGCTCCACCTGATCAGCTGCTCGGCGCCTTCCATCGCCAGCGCGCGCGCGAGGATGTGGGCCGTCACATAGGTGTCCGGACCGGCGCGGTGCGGCGGCATTGCGAGGTGCGCCTCGAAGTCGTATTGCCCGTCGATGCCAAGAAAATACCGAAGCGTCTGGTTCTGATAGTTCGGGGCATCGGGCCAAAGCCGCATCGCGATCTTGCGCGTGCAGATCCACGGCTTGCCGCCGGCGTCGAACAGCTCGCGCTCGAACTTCGCGTTGTGCGCGGCGAACACGTCCGGCTCACCGTGGCCGTTGGCCTGCATGAGGGATCGCAGGCCGAGCTCGACCGGTGGGGCGTCCTTCACGTCGCGATCGCGGATGTGATGGATTGCGCGTGCCTCGGGAGCGATGGCGCGATCGGGATTGACGAACATCGCGCCTGGCTCGAGAACCCGTGGGGGCGCGTCCGGGACATGCAGGACGTCGGTGCGGCCGATCTGGCAGATGGCGCAGTCGGGTGGCAGGTTCGTCGTCTCGAAGTCGATAACCCTAAGCAGCATCCTGCTCTCCTATCAGCGCTTTTAGTGGAAGTTCCTTCAGCTTCGCGATCTCGGCCTCGAAATCGGCCGCCTTCAGCTTTCCGCGGTCGCGCTTGACGGTCAGGGTCGCCACGCGGCGCATCCATTCGCGCTCCAGTGCGTTCGGTGCAGCATTGCCGTTCGGCGGGCAGCCCATCATCTGCAGGGCCTGCGTATCGCGGCTCATGACGGAGAGCGCGCGTGTGGTCGGCCCTGTCAGGGTGGTGATGTAGACGTCACGCCAGTCGTCGCTGAGCAGCGAGGCCTCTTCGATAAGGTGAGCGCCAGCGGGGGTACGAGTTTGGGGACCGGAATCCCCCGCTGGCGCATCCGTCCGGTCGTTGTCAGGACCCTCATGTGGGACGCCGGACGAATTGGGAACTTGTGAGGAGAGCGTCGAGCTGTTGACGCCTATCAGGCCGGCGACATAGTCGAGCACGTCCTGTTTCGATTTCTGGAAGTCTTCGCGGCCCATCGCGCCGGGGCCGTGCATCTTCTGGCTCTTCGCCGTCGCGACGGTCACCACCGTGCCCTGGACCACCACCACCGCGGACTCGTCGAGCTGGCCGGCGAGCGCGGCAACGGCATAGGCCTGCTCGACCGTCTCACAGACGATGTTGCGCTTGTTGCACCAGCCGGTCTTGATCAGCGCAAACTTGCGCAGGTGCTCGGAGTCGGGATGCTGCGCGCTCAGCTGCTCGGGCAGGTTCTTCCACGCCTCATTGACCACAGCGAAGTAATGCGCCTGGGACTTCGTAGACCGCGGCTCGAAGAGTTCGATCTGATAGGTCTTTCCCTCTTCGAATAGGCGATCAAACAGCCACTTCTGGCGCGGCACCAGGACGCCGTCTTTTCGCGTCACGTCGATGGGGCGGGGAGCGGTCATGCGTGGCCCGCCTCGTCATCGTTGATGTGATGATATGCGGTGGTCAGCTCCTCGCAGAGCAGATCGATCCCGTTAACGTTCACGAAGAAGGTCGCGCCTGGGAGTTCTGGATCCCATGACGACGCCGCCGCGAGCGCAGACATTGCTCCCATGAAGAACATCTGGCGGAAGGCTTCGCGGTGAAGGTCGCAGCAGAAGCTTTGAGCCTTAGCGACAACATCCCACTGCAATTCGATCGGCTTGATCGTCATGATGCGATCTCCCTTATGGCGGTGTCGCGCGCGGTGTTGAGCTCAGCCATAGCTTCAGTGCTGCCGCCGCGGTCCGGATGGCGCTCGCGAGACAGAGCCTTGTAGGCAGTCTCAATGTGCGAGCGCGCCACGTTCGGCACGTCATTCAGCTGCAGGATGTCGCGCCAGTGCTTGCCGGCCGGCGCCGGCAGTGCCTGGAAGCCGGAGAAGGTCGCGCGCACGAGCGCGAGAGTGCCGTGGCGCAGCTCGACGCGGCGCGCCTCGATGATGCGATGGATGGCCTGCAGGTTCGCCGCCGGCGAGTCGTACCGGTCCACCGGGATGCAGACCTGCATTCCATCCCAGGCGAACCAAACCGCAACCCCGGGGTCCGCCGGCCGCTTGCCGCGATCGTGCGAGAGCGGATTCATGTCGATGTTGCTCGACAGGATAGGGCTATCGATCTTCTTCCCGCTGTCCTTGGCGAACAGCTCGAGGCTTTTGCGGACGTTGCGGAGAGCCGCATCGAAGTCGGTCTTGAAGCCACCGCCAGACCGGCCGCCTTTCCAGCGCGGGAAGCCCTGCGGCCATTGAAGGGGATAGGCTTTGACGTCGGTCATGCCAGACCAACCAGTCTGGCCGAGGCCTCAAGCTCGCTGAGCAAGGTCGGCTGCACCGACGGCGCGCGCGGCCCGCGGCGATCGACGTATTGGCGGCGCAGCTCGGCGACGTCCGCATCGACCTCGGCCAGGAACATTTTGACCATTGCCTCGGTCTCCGCGATGCGCCGGTCGTCGCGCCACACCCTTTTGACGAACAGCTGCATCGACGCCGGGAAAGCCGGATGGAATGACGCGAAGTCCCACCACTTGCGCTCCGGCAGGCAGGCGAGGTTCCAGGTGATCTGCGGCAGGTATTCGCTCGGGACCTGGTCGGCCCGGAGCCACGCGAGGTGGGTGGCTGCCTTCGGGCATTTGAACTCGGCGCCGCCGTCTTCGCCGATCAGCCCGTCGGCAGATGCGCCGGACATCGGTATGGTCGGGTGGTCAGCGAAGCCGATCTGCTCGACCGTGCACCGGTAACGCAGCTCGTATTCCGCGCGCGCGTCGGGCTCCCGCAGCTTGCCGTTCTCGATGTCCTTCGAGGTGAAGCCCGGCTCGGCGGGCTCACCAGTCAGGCGCTCCAGCACCAGCTCGGCCTTGTAGTTGGCGCGCGTGGCGGAGAAGCCGCCCGACTTGACCTTGGCGCACACGTCCGGAATCCGCGACGCAGTGACTTTGCCGAGCCGGAGCGCGACCCATTCCGGAGAGCCTTGTTCAACGCGATGGATTGCCATGGGCGCGCCCTCAGTATGCGATGGTGACGCCCGGGATCATCTTCCGGGCAATCATGGTGATGACGGTCTGCGCGGCCTCTTCGGTCAGCCCGCCCGCGACGAGGGCCGCAACGGCTGCCTTGTTGACGGCGCGGCGGTGCTTGGTGTCGCGCTCGCGCGCGGCGGCTTCTTCGGCGAGGCGCTGGGCCTCAGCGGCAGCTCGGGCGCGCTCGGCCTCGATCGCTTCGAGGCGTTCGCGCTCGACGCGCTCCGCGGCTTCCTGCGCCTGGCGCTCGGCCTGCTCGGCGCGAGCGATGGCGGCCTGCCGCTCCTGCTCCGCGCGCTGCTGCTCGGCGGCGGCCTCGGCGCGCGCCTTGTCGGCGGCCGCGCGAGCGATGGATTCCTCGCGATCCTGCTGCTCGCGCCTGATCTTCTCGGCGCGCAGCTGTTCGAGCTCGGCCGTCTCCGTCTCGCGCTTGGTGGCGATATCGAGTGCCTTGCGCAGGATGGTCTCGGCGGACGTCGATGCCTGAGTGGCGCGCTCGCCATATTCCTGCCAGTCGCGCTGCATGGTGTCGCGGATGGTCGCCAGCCGGGCGCGGCAGTCGGCCGGGTCCGGGACTGCGGCGAAGGTCGCGGTGGCGATGATGGCGGCGAGCGCGTCCTCGTGGCCCTGCACGCGGGCCTTCTCCGTGTTCTCCCAATCAGTCAGCGGCTTGCGGACTTCCTCCTGCAGCGCTTCGAGACGATCCCAGATCAGGGCGCGCTTCTCGTCGATCGCTTTGGCCTGCTTCTTCAGCCCGGCGACGTGTTCCTTGCCGAGCCCGTCGAGGCCCGTCTTCGACCGCGCGATCTGGAATGCGAGCGATCGAATGGCGGTGCGACCGGCCTCCGTCGAGACGTCCGTGGTCACCATGGCGCGCACGTCCGTCTCAAGCTTGGTGATGATCTGCTCGACGCCGCCGGGCGCGAACAGCTTCTCGGCGGTGATGGTGTCGAGGTTGACGATCGCGTTCATAGCGGCGGCCTCATGGTCTCGAGCTTCTCCATCGCGCTCTTGAAATCCGACGGCGTCAGTTCCGCGAGCGAGTTCTTTTTGTAGCGCTGGTAGACCTTGACGGGATCGGCGCCCACCTCGGCGATCAGCGACTCCATCTGCTGCATCTGCAGGGCGGTAATCGTGCCGGTCTCCGCAGACGAACCGCGGCCGTCGTCATCGTTCGACGCTGCAAGGCCGAGCGCGGCCTTCAGCGTGTAGCGTTGCAGGTAGGTGACCGCAGAGGCGATGCGCTGCAGGTTGTTCATGCCGCTGCTGTTCTGGTCGGGACCAGACGACAGCGGCGTTTCTTCGCGGTGCCCATGGCCGGTGATGATGCAGGTCACGGTGATCAGTCCGCCGTGCTGCATGTCCTGGTGGGTCTGGAAGCGGTGAGCCAAGCCGTGCTTGTGAAGAATCGGCCGGATGGTTTCGACGATCTCCGCCAGATCCTCATGGCGATAGCTGGTATCCTTGCCGCCGCTCTTCGCTTCGAAGTGCACCAGCCGGTTCTTGGTGATCGTGGGAATCTCGGCCTGCGCCTCGGCGAGGGCCGCATCGAACGCGCGGCGCGCGGCCATCTTCTCCATGCGCTCGTACAGGTCGAGCATGTTCTTCAGATCCTCGCCGGTCTTGCCGGCGTCCATCGCCTCTTTCAGGATCATCATGTTGCTGGTGATGACCTGCTGCGCGGCCTGGGCCGGTGCTGGCGGCTGGATCGAAGGCGAGGCGACAGGCACGGCAACGGCCGTCGCCTTCACGCGCTGCCGCGGCTTCTCGCCTGTCGGCTCGTGATCAATGATTGTCATTGGCGGAGTCCTTCTGCTTCTGGACGGCCTCGATCGCGTGGCACAGTCCCTCGTTGAGGAAGGCGGTCTGCGCGGCGATCTCGTGCAGGGTCAGGAAGGCTGAGCGGATGCCGGCGAAGCGCTCGTTCTCGACCGCGATCTGCAGGGCCTGCACCGCGTCAAGGTAGCGATCGGCCAGCGCGCGATACTCGGGCACCGAGAACGACATGTTGCGGATTGCCTGCAGCTCGGCCTTGATCGCGGGCGAGATGCGAACGACCGGCTCGGGATCGTGATCGCCAACCTGGACGACCAACGGCGGGATGTGGCTGTGATGGTTCATGGCTCTAGCCTGCGATGGTCAAGACGATGATGGGGAAGGCGAACGCGATGAGCGCCGCCACGGCGAAATCGATCAGCTGCCCGTTGGCGATATCGCGATCGGTCATCGCGCCCGCTCCGAGAAGCACACCAAAACGGTGTTCACGCTGGTCCCGCTCTCGCGGAAGGAATCGGAGGGGAGGGGAGTGATGGAGCCGCCGCGCTCGGCGAGAAACGCGCGGAAGTCTTCCGTCAGCCGATTGCGCCGGAACGAGACCCCAGCCGACATGATCGCTACCATCTGGCCGCCCGGCTTGAGGAACGTAGACGCGTGCATCACGTGACGGATGTCGACCTGTCCCGCGAACGGCGGGTTCATCAGCACCGCGTCGAATGGCTCGTAGTCGGCCGCATCCTCGTCGAGGAAGTCGGCGCACTCCGCATGGAAGCCGAGCGCGCGCAGAGCGACGACATGCTTGGGCTGAACATCCAGGCAGGTGATGTCGATCCAGCTGCAGCTCTCGTCATCCGCCTGCGACGCATCACGGGCGGCGGCGGCCAGCGCTCCCATTCCGGCGCTCGGCTCGAGCAGACGCATCCCCGTGTGAGTGAAGTTGATGTGCTCGGCTACGCGACGGGCAAGAGCGGGCGGCGTGAAGAATGCGCCGAAGTCCTGCTTCGTGCGCTGGTACTCGCCGGTCAAAATGATCGGCTCCATCACGTCGGCCGCCGCCTCGTCAAAGACGTGGGCCTTCGCCTTGCGATTCCATTTGCCGCCAGCGGCCTCGAGGACCCTGTTGACGGCGGCGTACATCTGGCGGTCCAGCTGCTCGGTCAGCACCAGCTGATTGCCGGTCATCTGGCAGCCGGAGAGAACGGCCAGGACGTCCGTGCTGATCTTCATCACGCTGCCTCCGCCGGTTCGACGTAGGCCGGGAGCGCATCCCAGCGCTCGCTCATCTCCTCGGAGACCTCGCCGTCGCGCATCAGTTCTTCGAAGGTATCGGCGAAGAGGGCGCGCGCGGCGGCCGTGGTGTCGAACCAGCGCACCCGCGCCTCATGGAGGGCGCGCCGCTTGGCGACGCCGTCGGGCAGCCGAAACGAGCGGGCGATGGCGTCCTGGTAGGACTGCATCTGCCCGGCGGTCGCGCTCTTGAAGTAGCGATAGGCGGAGGCCTCGCAGGCCTCGGCGCGCTCGTGGTGCTCGAAGGCGGTCTCGAAACGGCGCCAGTGGTCTTTCCGGATGTTTGACATCCGGGTGTCGTGAGCTTCGTCGGTGATCATTTGCGGTCCCCATGAACTGCAAGCGATCTGAAATTAATTCAGGAAAATGGGAGGGTCAACAAAAAAATTGAAAAATATTCAGGGTCTGATATTGGGCAATTCAGGGTGGATCCGGAAATTCTGCGAATCATCCTGAATTTGGTCCTGATGGCCGACGGCGCGCTGGGTCTGCTCGGAGGTTCCCGCCAGCGCGCGCCGCCATAGACGGACCGATAGGCGCCCGGCAGCCGAAATCGGCCGGGCGGCGCATCACGGCGCCGACAACCAAACCATTCGGCGAGGGCGTGAGCGACCAGACGGATCACCCGACCGAACCGCCACCGGTGGCAACCGGAGCGGCCCAACCGCGACACTACGTACCCCAATCTTGGCGCGCCCGGCCTTCAAGCGGGCGAGGGCGGCTGGCCCCCGACATCGGGCATCGCGGGGAAATCTGGTTTGAAGCTTTGCCTGCCCGAGATCCGGTTCTTCCCTCGCTACCGGATTGTTCCTGGAGAGAAGGTTTTCTCTCTAGGGGGTAGAGCGGGTGCGGGACTCTGCCTGAATGAAGCGAAGGCGCGAGCGAGAGAGGTGCGGCGAATGGCGGAAGGCGGGAGAGACTTGGCGAGGCGAGCGTCGGAGGCCGAGCGCGCCTGGCTAAAGGAGAACGGGCTTTTGTCGCGCGGCGCCGCAATCTTCAAACCGAAGCGGTCGCCGGCATCCTGGGCAAGATGGCGGAAGAAGAACGCGCGCCGGCTCAGTAGGGTGGGCCGGACCACATGACCCGATGCACTTCCTTGACCAGCTTGCGCTGGAAAGTGAGGGTCTTCTTCGGGTTAAACTGGCAGACCTTCAGCTCGCGCTCGTTAATCGAGACAAGTCGCTTGATGTAAGCGATCCGGGTCATGTCGTCGTCAGTCGATAGCTGAATCACCACGTCGTCGCCCGGCCGAGCTGGCAGGTGAGGGTTGACGCAGCAGATGTACCCGGGCCTGAACACAGGCTCCATGGACTCGCCGATGACGTAAACAGCGTATGCCTCGGGGACCTCGGCTAGGCGAGGTGGCGCTTCGACATACCCCACAATATCACTGTTCTCGGTAGAGAACGACAGAGCGCCCTCTTTCCCGCCCATAATCCTGCCCCGGACTGGCAACTCAACTCTCCGCAAGTCAACCGGGGAACCGTGCCGCACATTTGTGGGAGGTGCAAGGATACTGTTGCTGATTTGGGGTTGTGTTATGAACGCGGCGTTATCAGGGGACTCCGAGCCCGACCGAAGCCACGCTTCGCTCACGCCAGCCACGGTTGCGATGTCGGCAAAAACCGATCCGCGAGGGTGGTCAACCAGCCCCGAGACGTATTTGTAAAAGCTGTTCGTCATCCGCTCGGCCAGCTCCTCGAGCTCGGCCTCGCTCATTGAGGGGTTCTCGCGCGCAGCTACACGCGCGGCGACCTCCCGTGCGGCAGCTGCCGTTCGGATGCCCTTTTCCTTGAGGGCGCTCTTCAGCCGCAGCCCCCATTCATAGGCCGGCGCCCTCGCGGGCCGGCTTCGCTTTTCGGTCGTTGCCATGCCGGCAACGTAGCTTTCAGGAAAAAAATTCATACGGAATGAAATTCTGATTGTGTCCTGAAATAATTTCAGGCATTTTCAGCCTATGACCAAGTCCAGGACGATTCGAGAACTGATCAGCGCCGCCGGCGGGGCGGGGCCGATCGCCGAGGCCTGCAACCAGGCATCAATCCGTGGCGACAAGCGGCTGACGGTGGACGCCGTCTACAAATGGCCGAGCAACGGAATTCCGGATCGCTATTGGGTGGTCATCATCCCGCTTGCCGGGACGACCGCCGACGAACTGCTGGCCGCGAACGACGTCGCGCGATCGGAGAAGGTGGCATGAGGCCGGCGCCGCGTATCGCATCTCGCAAGATCCTGTTCGGATAGGGGAGTGTTCAGCATGGCCAGAGCATCGGCCTTAGCGCCCGAACCTGCAAATGTTCCGGGTGGCAAAACGTGCAGCAAGAACGCCGCAGCTGTTCAGCTGACGCAGCGAGTGTCGGACAAGGTCAACAGCCTTTTCGGCAAACCATACAGGGCGTTGGTCGATCTTCTTGATATCTCCGAACGGGACGCCCACTACCGCCTATCAGCTCGACGAAAGTACACGGCCCTGGAGCTGGCCCAGCTACTCCAGAGCGAAGAGGGGATCGCCTTCCTGGTCGTGCTGATGGATCGGGCACGGCCGCGATGGTGGCGAGCGATCCTGAAAATGGGCGTGCTGGGTTCGATCGAGCAGCGCCGCCAGGCCGACCTCCAATTGATGCGCCGAGTGTTCGATGCCGACCGATCTGCCACGGACGAGTTTGCGGCTGCCTTTCGCGTTCAGGATCCGGACATCTTTGGCGCTCTTCTTTCGGAGTTCGATGAGATGCCCGAGCTTGGCGCGCGCGATCGCGCCTTGGTCGGAGCGCCAAAGAGATAGGGGAGCGCGGGTGCCATAGCCCGCCTCTCGAGACCTGTTTCGTTTCGAGCATCACGCTTTTTGAGAGACCGTTCAGATGAGCACGCCATTCGCGTGGACGGAGCAGCACGTCCAGAGACTGAAGACCCTGTTCGAGGCCGGCCAGAGCTGCACTCAGATGGGCGCCGATCTCGGCATCAGCCGCAGCGCGGTCATCGGAAAGATATCCCGTCTCGGGCTCAACAAAGGCGGGTCCGATGCATCGAGGACCAGGGCCGCCACGATCCGGCAGAGCAGGCCGAAGGCTGCACCCCGCCAGATCGACGCCGCTCCGGAAGATTGCCCGGCTGTGAGCGTGAATGTCGGTCACATGGCGCTGGTTGACCTGCAAAAGGACCAGTGCCGGTTCGAGTGCAGCGGGCAACACAATTCCGAGCTGTTCCGGTTTTGCGGTGCCGCGGCTCTCACCGGAATGCCGTATTGCGCGGCCCACGCCCGGCTCTGCTACCGGGGAGATCGTGCGGCATGAAGGCCCGTCAGAACTGGTTCGCTCACATCCACAGCCCGACGGCCCGCGCGATCGTCAACCGCGTGATCACCGAGGCGAGACTGCATCCCGAGGACTTCTTTTCAGCCTCGCGCGAGCAGCCACTCGTCAAGGCCAGGATGCACGCCGCATCCCAGCTGGTAGCGGCCAAGTTCACGCCTTATCGGATCGGCTTTTTCCTCAAACGCAACCACTCTACGATCGCCTATTACCTTGGAGCGGAGGCGACGCACCGGTCGAGCAAGTACTATTACAGGCGAGTGCTGCGCCATCTGTCGCCGGACCATCGACAGGCCGTCGTCGACTATGCGTCCTCTGAAGCTGTCTCTATCGAGGTCCTGGTAGCGCAGTGGGTCGGCGAGCGCATCGAGCATGAGATCCGCGCCAAAGCGAGGGCCGCGGCATGACCACGAGCGAGAAGCCGGTCCGAAGGGATCGCGACAGCGTGATCCTCGAACTCTGGCGCAGCGAGCGGATGGACACCCTCGACATCGCCTATGCGATGGGGATCAGCGAGGCCGAGGTCTACAACCGCCTTCTTCACGCGCGGGAGGCCGCGCGGTGACGTCAGCATTCAGCCATCTCCGCGGAAACTATCGCGTCATCACTGCCGATCCCGCGTGGCTGTTCAAGTCAAATAGCAAGGCCAAGCCTGGTCGCAACGCGATGAGGCATTACGACTGCATGACGTTGCCTGAGATCAAGGCTCTTCCAGTGGGAGACGTCGCCGCGGATGATTGCGCGCTGTTCCTCTGGATGACCGGGCCGTTCATGACGGCCGGCGTGCACGTCGAGATTTTCAAGGCATGGGGCTTCAAACCTTCCGGCGTCGGCTTTGTTTGGATCAAGCTCAACCCGAACGCGCCGGGCCTGTTCTTCGTCGAGCGCGATCTGGCAACGGGCGGCGGCTTCACGACGCGGAAGAACGCCGAGTTCTGTCTGATCGGCAAGCGCGGGCGCTCAGTCCGCAAATCGGCCGCCGTTCACGAAGTCATCATCGAGCCGCGCCGGCAGCATTCCCGCAAGCCGGAGAAATTCTACCAGCGCGTCCAACAGTATTCCGACGGTCCTTATCTGGAGCTGTTCAGCCGCCAGAGCCGGCCGGGCTGGGATGTCGCCGTCAGCAACGAGGCGACGAAGTTCGATCCACCTCAGGCAGCATAGGAGAACAGGAGTTGACCACAGCAGCAGCAAAGGCGTCGCCGCCGGCGACCCACAACCAGCCGGGAGACGACGCCGTCATCGCAGTCAATCTCGGCAAGATCCGCGACGCCAAGACGAAGGTCGACGCGGCCGGCAACCACCTTCGCACCATCGAGAAGAACGCCGAAGGCAAGGGGATCAATCTCAAGGCCGCGAAGCGCGCGCTTGCCATCGTCAAATCCGGCGAGGCCGACGACTGGCTTCAGGAGACGAGCGCCGTCACGCGCTATCTGAAGATCCTGCGCCACGGAGTCACCGACAACCAGATGGACCTCGAGTTCGAGTCGACGCTGGCTCCGATTGAGGAGAAGGCGGCGCTCGATGGCCGCGCGATGGGTCTCGATACCTCGCCGGATGCGATCGAGGAGGTGAACCCGCACGCGCTCAACACTCGGGCCGGGCAGGCTTGGCTCGCTGCGTTTCGGCAGGGACGCCAGGAGCGCGACATCATCCTGTCGATGAAGGACGACGTCGGCGAGGGCGAGACCGGCAGCACCACCGCGTCCGACGACGAGGCGGAGGAGGACTGAGCTGTGATCGTGGGAGGCTTCGACATCGCGACGACGACCGGTTGCGCCATCCTGAACGGTGTGAAGCCGTTGCATGTCGAAGCCTTCCGCGCGCTGGGCGGGACCGATGACGGTAAGGTCTTCACGACCTTCCGTCATTGGTTCCGCGATGTCCTCAAGCGCTTCGAGGTTCAGTGTATCGGGATCGAAGAGCCGCTGCGCACGCCCCGAGTAAACGAGACCAAATTGAAGAACGAGGGGATCGTCGAGCTCACGCCGAAGGCGACGATGGACGTCTATCTGCGGCTCTACGGTCTGCGCGCGATCGCGATCCAGGCAGCGCACGGTCTCAACGTGCGGGTCATCGAAGTCAATCAGGGGACGTGGCGCAAATCGTTCACCGGCAACGGCCACGCCACCAAGGAAGAGTCGCTGGCGCTCGCGCAGCGCATCGTTCCAGGCCTGACATCCAAAGACGCGGCTGAGGCGATCGGCATCGCCTGGCATCTGAACGGCGTGTTGCGTCAAGAGAGTTTGCGCGTCGCACAACCGACGCTTTTCTAATTAGGGGACCACCGGGTCATGACGGCAGAGGAGATCGGAAGTTTCAGTGACGTGCTGCTCTACATGGAGCGGCACGGCATCGCCAAAGAAGCGGCCAGCACCATCGCGACGCAGCTGTTTCAGTGGGGCGTCTCGGCGGCGATGGATCGCCTGCGGCCGACCCGGCCGGCACCGAATGATTTGCCGGAGCTGCCTGCGCAGCCCGCGCTGTTCGAAGAGCCGGCCAAGGTGGCCAAGCCCGCCAAGCCGAAAGAGCCGAAGAAGGTGGCTCACACCTGGCCGGAGGGATTCTGTCTCGAAGAGCCGATGATTGCCTTTGCGCGAGAGCGCGGCTTCCAGGCTCATGAGATCCAGCGCATGTGGGAGCGCTTTCGCGATCGCAACCAGGCGCGGGGCGAGAAGTACGCGGACTGGAAAGCAGCGTGGCGAACCTGGGTTGGCAATCAGGTCGAGTTCCGCAACCGCGACCAGGGCGCGCGCGGGTCGGGCAGCCACATCGACGGGAGGCTGTGATGATTCAGCTCTCCTACGGCCTTTCCTACGAGCCGAAGGTTCGGATCGTCGAGGACGCCACGCTGGTCGACACCGTCGAGGACTGGTCGCGAGTCCGATCGCCTGCGCGCGCCCGCCGGCGCCGCAAGCGCGGCTTCCGACAGAACATCACCTTCCGCTCGGTGCCGAAGACTGACTGCTATCTGATCGATGGCGGGCGCACGCTGGTCATCCATCCTGAGACCGCGCGCGAGATTGAGCGGCAACTCGAGGCGCGGATGTCGAAGATGATGGCCGACGCAATCATAGGGCGGTCGAGCCGATGACCGAGACGCCGAACCGTCCGGTGCTCAGGTGGCATGGTGGAAAGTGGCGCCTCGCGCCATGGATCATCCGCAACTTCCCGCGGCACAGGGCTTATGTCGAGCCATTCGGCGGGGCGGCCAGCGTGCTGCTTCGCAAGCCTCGTTCTGTCGGTGAGGTCTACAACGATCTGGATGACGACGTCGTCAACCTGTTCCGAGTTCTACAGGATCCGGATAGTGCCACGCGGCTCGAGCAGACACTCAGGCTTACGCCCTTCGCGCGGCGCGAGTTCGAATTGTCATATGAGACGACGCAAGACAGCGTCGAGCGCGCGCGTCGTCTCATCATCCGCTCCTACATGGGGTTCGGGTCCAACGCACATGCGACCACCAGCACCGGTAGGGCGCAGACAGGATTCCGAAGCAACAGCGCTCGCAGCGGCACCACACCCGCCGGCGATTGGGCGAACTATCCCGAGTGCCTGGCTGCGATCGTCGCACGTTTCCGCGGCGTCACGGTGGAGAATCGAGATGCGACGGCGGTGATGCTGCAGCACGACGGGCCGGACGTGCTTCACTACGTCGACCCGCCTTATCAGCTTGATCTCAGGAACCCCGGCAACCCCTACGACCGTAAGCACATGTACCGGCACGAGCTTAGCCAAGAGGACCATGTCAAGTTGCTGTCGGTGTTGCAGACCTTGAACGGCTATGTCGTCCTGAGCGGCTATCCCTCGGCTCTCTACGACGAGGCCCTCTCGGATTGGAGCCGCGTCGAATGTCCGGCGCTGGCGGACGGGGCTCGTCCGCGCACCGAGGTGCTCTGGATCAATCCTCGAGCTGTAGCGGCGCGGAAGGCCGAGCGGTCACAGGGCGTGCTCGAGCTCAGGGTTTGGTCATGAAGACCGCCAGCGAGATCCTCCGCGAAATGCGGATCGAAGAGAAGGCCGGGCGCAACGGCGAGTTCATGACGACGTGCCCGGCCTGCTCGCACCTCCGGAAAAAGAAGAAAGACCGATGCCTCTCGGTCAAGGTCGATAGCCTGGGCGTGCGCTGGCACTGCCATCATTGCGGGGACTTCAGCGGTGGAAAATATTTCAACGGCAGCGCGGACACTCGGACCGATTGGCGTGGCAGCCATGGAAAAGCGCGGCATCAATCCAGAGACAGCGGTCCGATTGGGCGTTTTTACCGGTAGGTTCGTCTATGGCGAGGACGCCGACGGCCGCCGGGTGATCGACGGTGTCGAGCCCGACGACGCCGGCAATGTCCTGGTGTTCCCCATGGAGGAGCACGGCGACGAGGTCGGCCAGAAGTGGCGCGGCCCCAACAAGTTCTTCATGCAGCAGAAGGGCAGCAAGCAGGTCTTCATCAACGGCGACGTGATGAGCGACCCCTCACTCTACGACGGATCGAACGCGCTGACGATCGTCGAGGGTGAGCCCGACATGCTCTCGGCGATCGACGCAGGCTTTCCCCTCACGGTATCGGTCCCGTCGGGCGCGCCGAACCCGCCGAAAGAGAAGCGGCCAGAGGCCGAACCCGCCGACGACTCCAGCGGCAAGTTCGAGTTCATGTGGCACCGGCGCGAGGAGCTGAAGAAGATTCGCCGGTTCATCATCGCCGTCGACAATGACCGCAACGGCCAGTATCTGGCCGAGGAACTGGTTCGCCGGCTGGGCGCCGCGCGCTGCTCGTTCGTCACCTATCCCGAGGGCTGCAAAGACCTCAACGACGTCCTGATGAAGCACGGCATCGACGCGGTGCGCGCCGTGCTCGAGCAGGCCAAGCCCTATCCGCTGAAGGGCATCTATCTGCTCTCCGACTATCCGGACCGGCCGCCGATCGACGTCTATTCCACCGGCTGGCCGACGGTGGACGAGATCTACACGCCCTTCCTGCCGTCGTTCACCGTGGTGACCGGGCTGCCCGGGTCCGGCAAGTCAACTTGGCTCACCAACCTCTGCGTCAACCTCTCGGAGCAGTACGGCTGGAAATGGGGCATGTTCTCCCCCGAGATGCCGATCGTGCCACACTACCGGGACAAGCTGCGGCGCATCGTCGGCCGCCGGCCGGTCGAGCAGATGGGGCGCAACGAGCTGGCAGCTGCCGACTATTGGATCAACCAGCACTTCTCGTTCATCGACTTCGACGTCGCGGGCGAGGATGACGCCGACCTGACGCTCGAATGGGTGATGGACCGCGCCTACGACGCCCTGATGCGGCATGGCATCCGCGGCCTGGTCGTGGATCCCTGGAACGAGATCGAGCACGGCAAAACCCGGCACGAGTCGACGACGGAATACTGCAACCGCGCGCTGCGCATGCTGATCAAGTTCGGCCGCCGGCATGGGCTCGCCACCTTCGTCCTGGCGCATCCGACAAAGGAAGTCGGGAAGGACGGCAAGGCCCGTGTCCCGACGCTGTACGACATCGAGGGCTCGGCCGCCTTCTTCAACAAGCCGGACTTCGGCATCGTCATCGACCGGCCAGACCCCAACGTCGACCGCACCCACGTCTATAGCCGCAAGGTCCGCTTCGAGGGCACCGGCAGCAAGGGCAGCGTCGTCCTGCAGTTCAACCGCGACAACAGCCGCTATGAGTTGCTGAAAGCCTATCAGCCGGAGCTCGTTTGATGACCGCGCGATGGATCGATAACCCGCACGACCACGGCTACGAGAAGGACGAGATCCTGATGACCGAGGACGGAGTGGCGATCGCCCGCCTCGAGGGCTTCGGCTACGCCTGCTACCCCTGCGCCATCAACGCCAAAACCGGGCAGCTCGAGCGGGGCGGCGCGCACCAGGACCGCGGGCGTGCCAAGCTTTGGGCCGAGCGGGTTGCAGGCCTCCGTCCAACGCTTCCAGGTGACGAGCGGCCAGCGTTCTACTACACAGAGCGTTACCTGTTCGGCATCCGCGAACGGTTCTTCGTCTGCTTCTTTCACTTCGTCGGCTGGTCCTGCCTGAGCATCGGCGTCCACGTCGACACCGCCAGCCCGAACGTCGAGGTGCATGTTCCGTTCGGCTTCTTTCGAATTGGATGGATGGGAGTCCACCGTCCGCGCAAGCGGCCGACCTTCGGCCGATCGTGGAAAGACCGGGACCGATGACAGCCACCTTGGCCGACATCTGCGCCGAGCTCGGAGTCGAGATCGTCGACACCAGCGAGAGCGCGCGCCGGCCAGGCCAGACGTGTGCCGGCAAGATCCTGCAGAAGGTCTTGACCGACGAGGGCGAGGCGCACTTGCGCTCGGTGCTGATCACCATCATGGAGACGGAGAACAACAAGCGCATGCTGGTGCGCCCGGTGATCCTGGCCGTCTCCGACGTGCTGCGCGCGTATCCTAGCTGGTTCGGCGCAGAGTGGCTCGCAGCTTTCGACCGCATCGAGCTCGCCGATCTCTACGAAGATGCCAAGCGCGACCGCGACGCCGCGGCCCCGCGCCATTCTATTGCCGCGCGCCTGATCGATCGGCTGCGGCCGCATTTCGACGAACCGCCGCAACCGCGGCTGCTGTAACCATGGGGGTGACAATGTGGACTGTCGAGATCATCAAGGCACGGTTCATCGAGGCGGCCGATATCGAGCGGCGCATGCTGGTCAAGGGCATGTCGGCCGGCGGCAATGCCTGGCCGACCTATCGGTTCGACGATGACGACCGTGAAGGGTGGGACGAGCAGTCCAAGCAGGATGAGGTCGACGCGCTGCGCCGGCGCCTGCCGCTCGGCACGCCGGAACTGACCCGATGGGAAGAGGTGTTCTTCGACTGGACTGCGCTGGTGCCGCAGGCGCGGCGCATCCTGGTCTGGCGCTGGTCGCAGTGCATCGCCTCAGGCCGATCTTTCTCCGAATGGTGCGAGCGAAAGGGTCTCGTCAGAATGACGGCCTACAATCGCATGGAGAAGGTGTTCGCTGCGCTCGCGGCGCAATTTGATCTTGAAGCTCGATTGTTGAGGCAACCGGCCGAGAAGTTCGCTTTACAGACGAGCCCCGAAAAGGCACCTTCCGTCCATACGATGGGCGAACGCGCGCCGAAGCGGCGATATGCTGAGACCCACCCCACGGCCTATCAGGTCGAGCCCTCCACCGATCAGCTGACGACGCCGGAAGCGATCGAGGCTTTCGCCCAGCATCTGGCCGACGTCAACGAAGAGCGCCGCAAGGCCCGGATGCGCAAGGCGCTCCGCGGCGTTCCTGGTGAACAGGAAGCGGCATAACCGAATCCGCTGGTAGCGCCAGGACACCCGCCCACGGTGATTGCAACGCTGGTGCAAACCCCTGAGAGGGGGCGAGCTTTGGGGCGGGGGATAAGAGATAACCCAGAGAGGGTCGGTACGGCTCGCAAGGCCCCCGGTGTCTGGTCATAGGGCCAGACCTTCGCCGGCAGGCGAAGAAGGCATACGCCGCCCTCGTTCAATACCCAGCGCGGTTGCCGACGGGCGCGTTTTCAAGGCTGGCTGCAGCGGCAACGCGGCCGGGCCATCACGGACACCTTGTGGGAGCGAAGGCCGGGGAGATACCCCGATAGGGGGCAACGCGTTCCCCGGCCACCTCACATCGGGAGAACCTCCCGCCCGCCGGGCACGGCCGGGATGCCGTATAGGGCGGGATTCCATTTAGGGGAGATCGGCCGAGGATCGCCGGGAAACGGCCCGTGGATGCGTCTTTGGGTCTCGGCCGGGAAAAGATAGCCGCCAGCTCGGAAAACGAATGGGTGGGGCTGAGAGCAGCCGTTATTCGGCGTCGGTCTGGTTCAAGATCCACTCGATCATAAAGTCTGCGACCGGGTCGTTACTGCCGTCGGTAGTGAGGCCATCGAGCACGAGAGAGACCAGTCGAGCGACTGGACCCGACGGGCCGTCGCCGTTTTCCCATTTTCGGATCGTGTCGGCCCCGTTGCCCCCAGGGTCGGACAGGCCGACCAGCTTGGCCATGTCGGATTGGGATAGCTTGCGACCGGTCGCCGCGCTGAATACCCCGCGTGCGGCCTTGAATTGTTCGCCCGTCATGGTCTGTGACCTTTCCTTAGCCTAGTGCAGCCTGCCCGACATGCCAAAGGTTCCAGTCTTTGGCCGCGCGGTGCTCGGCGGTTTTGGTGTTGCAGAGCTCGACATCGTAGGACTCTCCGGTGTCCTCGCATGTGCATCTGACGACCGGCGGGACTGCCCGCCAGTTCCCTGCCTCGTTGCTTAATCCAGATCGCCACGCGATGCGAGCCTGATAGAATGCGATCGCGACGCGCAGTCCGCGGCCGATGTTGACCGGCCGGCCTCGCCGCGACACGGCCGGCGCTCTGACGCGCTCGCCGTCCGCGAAGGTGACCAGCACGGTCGGATTGTGCAGCGACAGCGGGTTGACGCTGCCGATAGGGTAATCGTGCCACGCGGGCGCATCGGCCTGCCTCAGGGCTTTCGGCTTCGGCGCCTGCTTCTCGACCAGCGCGCGCCGCAGCAGCAGCGAGGCGCGGTGCCAGTCCGGATTGTCGGCCGACGCCTCGCGCTCGAAGGCGGCGAGCGCCTCATTGGCGCCGGACTGTCGCGGCGGCTCGATCTCGGCCGCTTGGTGGCGGTGCTCCTCGAGTTGGCGCGAACGCCGAGTCTCCCAGGCCTTGAGCGCGGCGGCGCTGCGCTTCGTGGTCAGATCGATGACTGCAAGCTGATTCATACCGCGCGGCCTTCGTGGTCGAGGTCGTATTCATAGAAGCGCCAGTAGACGCGGCGATAGACGCCGCTGCCGCTTGGATTGTCCTCGAGCTTGCGCTTGGCGACGTAGAGGCCGGCTGCGACCTCATCCGAAAACACACAGTTCGGGTAGTCGTTGGACATTACGACATAGACCTTCGTCGGCATCAGGCGTTCTCCTCTTTCTCGATCTTGGCCAGTGCGCCGCGGATAGAGCCGCGGCAGGCGCGACCGTAGCGGGCGTCTCGCAGGCGCTGGCTTGCAGCCTTCGCCCCCTTGTCGGCGGCACGCTTGCACGGCTCGCAATAGAGCCGGCGGTTAGTGCGGAGGTCATAGGTCAGCACCGCCGGGCAGGTCTTGCATTGGTGGGTGATGATCATTTGGGAGCGCCCTGGACAAGTTCGATGATTGAGTCGATTTCGTCATCTCCAAGGGGGGCGAATTGACCTCCGCCTGAGGCGACGTCGTCCTCCTCGTCCTGCACGCCCATGCGTTGGATCATGCGTAGCGCAGCGATGACCATCGCGGCTTGCTGATCATCGAGGTGCAGCCCTGGCTGTTGGGAGGCCCGCAGCTTTTCGATCTCGGCAAGGACGAGATCCGCGCACTCTGAAGCGTCGTACTCTCCCGTCCCGGGAGGGGTGATCTTGAGGGCGTCAACCACGTGCTCGACGAACTCCCACGGACCGTAGCTCATGCCAGCACCTCCAGCGCTTTGACGGCGTCCGCGCCGCCATCCTTCAACACAATCGCCTTGGCTTGGTTGTTCACTCGGTCGGCGATGGCTTGGTTCGCGCGGATTATGCGAGTGATAGTCTCGCGTTTCGCATCCCGCGCGGGCTTGGCCTTCCGGTCGAAGGTCAGCCGGTCGATCACGATGGTGGTCAACGTCGGGTAGTAGAAGAGGCGGACCAGACGCGGGCCGCAATCAAGCACGACATAGCGGCGCTGGCCGCACCCGACGTCGCGGTGGTCAATGTTGAGATCCACCACCGGCTTGCTCTCGCGAAAGGCGGTCGGGCGCTCCTCGACGCCAGCGGCCAGACGTTCCTGGTCGGCGCGGGCCGCAGCCATGGCCCGGCGGGTGGCCCAGGCGCGCTGCGCGGCGTTCATCGGGGCAGGGGCGTCTTTCAGCATGGTTTGTTCCTCCTCAGGCGGGGCGGGGCCCCTGGTTGTCAGAGCGGGCGATATTCGCGGCTGATCGAAAAGCAGAAGGTCAGGCGGCCGATCTTCAGGAAGCGCAGTCCGCCAACCCGCCTGGTGCTGATGTTGAAAAGGGTCATTGCGTTTGTCCTCGCGAGGCGGGGCGAAGCCCCAGGGGGGAAGGCGCGGGCTTTGTGCCCGCGCCCTCGGTCGCTACTTCAGGTGGATGAGAACGGCGAGGGCGGCGACGCCGGCAGCCATGATGCTTCCGAGCCTGATTGTGAGGGCGGACTTGACGGCATCGAGCGCGACAGTCAGGTCGGCCTTGGTGACGAGTTCGTTCATGATGAAGGTCCGCGCGGCTTCCGCATGGGCATCCGCCTCAGCGGCCGGGATGCCAGCAGTCTTGAGGTGCTTCGAGTAGCCGAGCGTATCAAAGGTGAAGGCCATCGTCATTTCTCCGTTTCATCGGCGGGGCGTTGCCCCTGTGTTGACGAGATTGGTTATAGCCGGAATTTGTTTCCGCTCGCAACTCTTTTTTTGAAAAAAATTCAGGAGAATGGAAGGGCGAGGAGAGGCCTTCCGATGGGCCGGTGGTGATGGAGCCGCCACGCCGATTGAACGCATGGGCGGGCCGGAATCTGTCGGGGTGCTGGCAAAGAAAAGGGGCGGCATTGGCGCCGCCCCCAAGTTGCCGGGAGGAGGGGGTTAGGCCGCGGCCATTTCCATGATCTTGGTAGCGGCCGAGTCGATCGCGAAGCGGTCCGAGGCGTTCGGCAGGTCGCGGGCGATCTCTGTCAGCCCGCCGGCATAGCCCCAGACCGTGTTCGGGGCGCCGTACCAGTCGACGCGCTGAGCGGCCAGATCGTAGGCCTTGCCGGCGAGGCCCTTGGTCAGGGCCGGAACCTTCAGCTTGAAGATCGCATCGAGGACGTCGTCTTTCTTGGCGCCCAGGACGTGCCGGCGGCAGCGCTCGACCATCAATTCGTCGTCGCGGGTCGAGGCCTCCGCGTATTTCTTGACCTCGATCGCCATCATATCGAAGGCCTTGGCCGACTGGTCGTGGCCAATGTGGATGATCTTGGCCTCTGCGATGTTCTGCGCACCCCAAACCCGATGGTTGCCGCAGACGTATTCGTAGAAAAACGTCATGATGCCGAACGTGCGGTCGCCGACCTCGCTGTTCCAGCAGAAGAAGCCGCGCGACAGACCGCCGCCGGGGCCTTTCTCAAAGATGCGGCGCTCGTTGTCGACCATGAACGCGAACATATCGCGATCGCCGAGATAGAGTCCGCGGGAGCCGTCAAAAGCGGCTGGCGCGGGCTGCCAGGGGCCGCGGGCTTCGAGCTCGAGCAGGCGCCCGGTGATGTCTGCATTCCAGATCCGAGAGTATTTGTCGGACGTGATGGCCCGGGCGACTGTGGCCGAGTCGGTGCGCGGATTGCCGAGCAGAAGCTGGGCGCCTTTGTCCTCACTTTCGAACTGCCGCAGTCCGTGATTGAGGCAGTCGGCCGCCAGCTGCGCCGGCAAGTTCTTGAGGTATGCCGTCGGCGCCGAGGCGCGGGAGGCGATCTGAGAGAAGGACCAATTGGTGAGGCGTGCGTCACCGTTCGGGCCGTCTAGCACCAGATCGTTGCCGCGGGCCGCGACGCGCAGAGCGTTGGTCTTGATCTCCACGACCACGGCCGAAGTCTTGAACCGCATTGCGGCGTCATGCATCGCCTGCAGCGAGCCGAAACGCTCGTCAGCCGGACGGTTGGCCCATTCCTTGTGCGCCTTGGTGAGGGTGGTGGTCATCTGCGGACTCTCCGGGTTGCGGGGCGTTGCCCCTGGTTCAACGGGCGGGGCGTTGCCCCTGTCACGGAGAGATAAAACCACAGGTGGCGGAGGGGTGCAACACTTTTCTGAATTATTTTCAGGTTTTCGTCCGAACCTGAACCAGAACCCGGAATAGGCGCGTATATGGAGGCTTAGCCGATGGGCGTGGTTCTGGAGCTTGAGACCTTCGGGCGCCACCGGAAGGGCGCGGAAACGCAGTTGCCGGGCCTCGATGCGCCCGGCGACATGTGGGCGGACCGGCACCGGCCGAACCCGCATACGGCGCCGTTCATGAGGCCAGGCCGTGACGCCGGCTCAATCGCCGACCTCATCGCCTTCGCAAAGACAGGCGGCCCCATCGTCGACGACCAGAACAAGACCACCGCACACTTCCGACTGATCCACTCCCCCATGGGAGGCAATAGGGAGGGCCAATAGGGCACCTCTCCTGCGCTCCGCCGGATAGGTAGGAAATTCGTTCCAGTCAGCTCCCCACGAATTCGCTCGAAGCCCTGTCCCAAAAGGGGCCAATAGCTCAAGAGGCAGAGGGGCAGGGCGGGCGATCCTGCACCGGCCCTTAACACGCGCGCGGGAGGGCACCGGTCGTGCCTGACACAGACGGCAAGCCGGTCGGCATCGGCGAGGCGCATAAGCTGCGGGCGGAGTTCATGGAGACGGCGCGGCGTTACGCGGCGCTGGCGGGCGATGAGCGGTTGCCTTGGGGCGAACGATACGAGGCGGCAGTTCTGGGCGATGAGGCCTTGGACGACGCGCGGCTCATGGATGAGTTGATCAGGGCGGGGTGAAGTCCGCGAATTGCCAACGGAGTTGATTATGGGGCTCTATGAACCGCCTGCGATCGTCGCCGTCATTCTTGATCGGCTGTGCCGCGCGCTCGCGCGTCAGATCCGGCGTCTCTGCAGGGTGGAGCAGCCCGGTAGCTCGCGAGGCTCATAACCTCGACGAATCGGGCCCCTGCAACCAAGATCGCGAAACGTCAGCGATGCCAGCGTGGCTGGCTATGAAGGCGTGACCGCCGCGAGAGCGCGGCAACCGATCATCAAAAACAGGGGCATCCGCCCGTGACTGTCGTCGCAACGGCACGGTCAACGGACCCCGCCATGCAAAGCCGCGCTGACCGGAGGGCGACGTGTCCGGAGCGGTGTTTGATCGCACCCACAGCAGATGTCGGAGAAGGCGCGCCCCGACGTGAAGGCAAACAAAGCCGCGGCCGACCCAGCCCGCTGTAAGGCGACGGGGTGAAACGTCGTCCGGGGTCTGCAAGCCCCACAACCATTCAGGAGCGTTGATGTCTTGGCACTTCCAGGCTGTCGGCAAGGCCGCGGCCGTTCGTAAGAAGGTGGCGGACGAGGCCGCCAGCACCGCCTACACGTTCTCCGAGCCGGAGAAGTCGATGCGCTCGCAGGCGTTCGCGACGATGGACACCGCGCTCGCCGCGATGCCGGAGGCCTCTGCCGTGCGCATCAATGCCAGCGGCAGCCAATACGTCTGCAGCGACCCCGCAGGCACCTTCAACACGTTCAAGCTCGAAATCGAGCCGCTTTACGGCTTCGTCGAATAACAGAGACCGCCAGCATAGCGAGGCGCCCCGCATTTCCCGGGCGCAGTGGCCGCGATAGCGACACGCGGAGTGCTGGCCCACCAATAAGTTGAGCGGCCGGGGACGCCCGGCTCTGACGGTCGTGCGGTCACTCGCCGGTGCGGTTCCTGATCTCAGGCGCGACGGCAACCTCTGCATCACACGTGACGCTCACGGATGATTCCCAGGCGAAAGCAACAGCGCAGCTCGAGCGAGGCGATCGGGGGAAGACACGATCACCGAGCCGGGCAAGGTGTGAAACGCTTTGCGAGTAGGCGCGCCGCGCGCGGATCGCGGCAACGGGGCTCGGGCTCATCACCCGGGCCCCGATCATTTTCGAGGCCCAGCAGCGTAGAAGAAAGGCCACACTATGTCCGTCAACCCGGCCCTGCAGCGCAGGGAAGAGCCGATCTTGCAGTTCTTCGATTGCAACCACCTGGCGCCGAGCCTGCAGAGTGTCAGCGCGCCGTTCGGCGAATTGGCTTCGCTGATCGTCGGCACGGTCCCGCGCAACCCTGAGCGCACCGTCGCACTGCGCAAGCTGCTCGAGGCCAAAGACGCCGCCGTCCGCGCAGTCATCTTCAAGCCGGAGGGACGGTGATGTTCCTCAACCAGCACTCCGGACACCCCGGAGCGAAGTGGGCGCGGGATGGCGCGCGCGTCGTCGCCTATCGCGTCGGCGCGGAGCAGCGCATCACCGCCGCGCAGGCCAAGCGCGAGCGTAAGGCCGCCAAGCGCGCGGCTGTCGCGCAGCGTGAGCAGCAGCGGAGCGCGGATCATGCCTGACCCGGTCATCGGATATCGCGCCGGCCAGCGCGTGCTCTGCAGAGGCGCTGACGGTGCACGAGACTTCGAAGGCGAGATCACCAAGGTGGTGGTGCCGGCGGAGCGACCGCGCTACGCCATCGTGGTCGACGAGCACCGGCGCCTCCACTATCGCGAGTTCCGCGAACTGGAGGCGGCATGACAGCGCTTCTCATCGCCACGCGCGCCGCAATCGTCGCATGGGTCACCCTGGCCGTGATCCCCTTCGAGATCCTTCACGACGCAATTGATGCCGAACTGCGGCGGCAGGGAATCGACCCGCCGTGAGAGGCCGCCGCATCATCTCTGTCCGCCTGGTGCTCACGCGCCACTGCGGGCTGGTCAAGGTCGTCACGATCGGCCGCGGCCGTCGCAGGTCCTGGCTGCAGGCTCAGGGGGGCTTCCATGTCAGCCGTCGCAACTCAGATGGCCACGCACTGCAAGTGCGGGGCTGCCCTTGGCCGTTCCGGCAAGTGCCCGGCGCTCTGCGAGCCGGTACCGCAGCCGCCGCCCAAGTATGACGGCCCTGCCGTGGTTGGGCGCACCCACACCTCGCGCCTGGCGGCGCCGGCCTATGTGCCGCCGCCGGCGCGCTACCGGCTGGGCAGCCGCGTTCGCTTCATGGTCACGGGCGGGATGATTGTCGACGGCAACGTGACGGCGCCCGGTGACGCGTACCTCTTCATCAAGGATGACCGCGGCATGAGCCACAAGGTCGCGGCCGGCGACGTCATCCGAGTTCTGGCAGTGTAATGGTCAAGAAGCCCAAGACGATCCCCGGCGATCCTGCGATCACCGATGAGGTGCGCAAGGTCGCAGACCTGAAGGTCGACCCGAAGAACGCGCGAAGGCACTCCGAGGCGCAGGTCTCGCAGATCGCGCAGTCAATCGAACGCTTCGGCTTCGTCGAGAAGCTGGTGATCAGGCCGAACGGCCAGCTCATCGCCGGCGAGGGGCGGCTGCTGGCGCTCCAGCGCGTCGGGCGCGAGACTGTCGAGTGTCGCGTGGTCGCAGGCCTATCCGAGGGCGGCTACAAGGCGCTCGGCATCGCGCTCAATCGCATCGCCGAGAACTCGCGCTGGGACGACGACATCCTGCGCGATCTGCTCGGCGAACTGCAGCAGGAAGGTGAGAACCCTCTATCGCTCGGCTTCTCGCCCGGCGAGATCGACAAGATCCTCGCCGAGCCGGCCGAGCTCGAGGTGAAGGAAATCGAGACCGGTCCCGTGACCGACGAGTTCTGGATTTCGATCCGCGGCCCGCTCGAGCACCAGGCGCACGCGCTCAAGGCGCTGCAGGACGCGCTCAAGCCGCTCAGCGGCGTGTCGGTCGAGCTTGGCACCATCGCGCTGGCCTGACGGCCGGCACCAGCACAGCAACAGCGCAACAGAGGTCTTTCGGAAAATGGCGCGCGCCACTGGCAAGGTCAAATGGTTCTCCGACGTCAAGGGGTATGGCTTCATCGTTCCGGATGGCGGAGGTGATGACGTCTTCGCCCATCGCACGGCGTTCAAGCCGCCGCTGACGCTGCTCAAGACCGATGACCGAGTCTCCTACGACGTCGTCCACTCGCAGAACGGCAAGGGCTCCGGCACCAAGGCGGTCGACGTCGAGCTCGTCTGATGGGCTTCAGGGGGCTCGGCACCAAGACCGACAACAATCCGCAAGCGCACCGCGCCAAGATCGCCATCCGTCAGAACGTCATGGATGCGGTCGGCGCCAAGGTCGGCGTGTTCGATGCCTTCGCGGGCTCTGGCGAAATGTATTCCGCCGTATGGCGGAAGGCCAAGCATTACGTCGGCTGCGACCTGAAGCGGCAGACGGACGGCCGTCTGATGTTCTGCGCGGACAATACGCGCGTGCTGCGCGCGATCGATCTGTCGCAGTTCGCCATCTTCGATTTCGACGCATACGGCTCGCCGTGGGTCCAGGCCGTCATCCTGGCCGATCGGCGCCGCGTCGCGCCGGGCGAGCGCATTGGCCTGGTGCTGACCGAAGGCGCCGGGCTCTCCTACAAGGCGAACGTCGTCCCGCACGCGATCGCCATTCTTACCGGGATCCGCACCGGCGTGGTCGGACTGTCGAAGAAACAGGACTCGATCATCGATCGCGCCATCGCGGGGCTGGCGCAGCGCATGAGCTGCACCGTCGAAAAGCGCTGGCAGGCCGAAGGCAAGACCGGCGCGAGCATGCGCTACATCGGCCTCGTGCTTAAGGGGAAGGGGTAGTTCGCTCGCCGTTCGGAGTGATGCCGCACCATTTGCACACCGCGACGGATTCCCACGGTCCCTCTGACAGGTCACCCGCGTAGCAGAAGATATGCACGTCTTCGCGGGTCGGTGCCTTCGGACATAAGCGGCCGACATAAGGGGCCGAATGCGTTGTTTCGAACATTGATGCGGGCTCCCAGAACTCTCCCGCAATCACATAGGACACGAGAGAGGGGAGAGCAATGACCCGGGCGTCACGGCAGAGGGTGGCGGCCATCGCCTATGGCGCGATTCTGCTCGCCGGCTTCTTCCTGCTGTTCCGGCCGGAGGCGCGCATCAAGCACGTGATTGCGCCGATCCCGATGCCTGAGGTGGTGCGAAAGATTGAGGAGCGCTGGCCGGCGCCGATCCCGACGCCAGACCCTGAGCCGGTCGTCGTCGAGACCGCGCCGCAGCCCTCAGACGAGGGCGAGAAAATTAACATGCCGACGCCACAGCCCGTCGCGACGCCCGGTCCGAAGCCGGCGAAGCGGCGCGCTCTGGTCAAGCAGCGCAGGCCTCGTGCGCCGATCCCGTTCATCTTCGAGGCTGATGAGCAGATTGAGGGCGAGGCCGACTACGTCGACAATTCGTGGCTGGCGCAGTTCTTCCGGGCTGCTGCGCGGCGAGCAGGCGCTATCGACTGAGCGCATAGACAATGACGGCGACGATGAAAGGATCGTCATCGCCGCCGCGGTGAACGTGCCGCGCTCCTCTCCGGAACGATGCTCAACGTCTCTTCATTCTCGTCTTCCTCGTGTTCCGGCTCCGCATCAACAGTGGCTGCTTCGGCTCCCTTTTCATCGTCGGCTTCGACGCGGTATCGGCAAATGCGCGTGACGCGGGTCTCCACAATCCATGTCGCCATAGCGTTGCTCCTCAGTGGTGCTGCTGCACACGCAGCGGGTTGGGATAGCCGGCCGGCAGGTAGCCCTGGAGATCCTTCTTGATGTAGTGCGCCTTGCCGAGCGTCTGCAGCTTGTCGAGCATGCGCAGCGTGTAGTCCCGCCAATCAGTCGTCTTGGTCATCGGCAGGTAATTGACGCGGCCAACCTTGTAGAGGTCGACGAAATGGTGAGTGGCGTCGACGATCTGCAGCGAGGCGTCCAGGTCCAGTGTCGGTTCCAGGCTGACCCATGTGAATATGCCGCAGGCGTGGAAGCGCCGAAGTGCTTCCATGCGATCGCCGGGCAGTGCCGCGCCGCGCTCCCACTTCTTCGAGAAGCGATCGTCGAGCGACGTCAGGGTTGATGCGAAGGCGTCGCGGTCGGGCCGGAAGAGCTCGAGGTCTGCCGTCGCGCGCGTGCCGCCCTTCGTCAGGGTGCAGAAGCCAAGACCGAAGTCGGCCAGGGTCTCGAGTGTCGGCCGGGTCAGGCTGGTGTTGAACGGATTGTAGGGGTCCGTCGTGAACGAGAGCATGACCTGCTCGGTGATGCCGGCGCGCTGATACTTGATCGCGTCGGCGCGCAGCGCGTCCATGAAGTTCGGGCGCGGGACGGCATTGGCGTCGAAGTCCGGCCGGTCCATCCGCAGGACCTTGGGGACGTAGCAATAGGCGCAACCGTGACCGCAGCCGCGGTAAGGGTTGGTCGCCAGCGGAGCGTATTCGCCTGCCTGGCCGCGTGGTGCGTAGATCGTGCTGCAGCCCTTCACGGACACGCCGTCCGGGTTGATCTCGGGGCGCGGGATGATACGGGACATTGTGGTCCTCCGATTCCTGAATGTCCTGAAAGATAACGGAAACAAATTCAGGAAACAACGGAAAACGGAATTTGTTTCCGAGTGGAGTGACGCGCCGTGCCGAGGAAGAAGCGAGCCGATCAGCCGAGTCGACCGGTCGGCCGACCTCCAATCGAAATAGACTTGGAGCAGTTGGCGAAGCTGGCTTCGATCGGCTGCACGAAGGAAGAGGCGGCCTACATCCTCGGCTGCAGCAAGCGGACCCTCCTGGACCGCATGAAGCAGGAGGAGGTCTCCGAGGCCTGGGAGAAGGGCGTCGTTCTGGGCAAAGTCTCCCTGCGGCGCCTGCAGTGGCGGCACGCCAACGGCTCGGGCTCGTCCGCGGTCAACATGACCATTCACCTGTCCAAGCATCGGCTTGGCGAGACCGATAAGGCCGCGATCGAAATGAGCGGCCCCGGTGGCAGCCCGATCCAGGTGAACCTGAACGCGGATGATACAGGCCTCCTTTGAGCTCTCGCCGAAGCAGACTGAATGCAACCGGCTGCTCGGGTCAGCGGCCGAGAACGTCCTGCTGTACGGCGGCGCGCGATCCGGCAAGACGTTCCTGATCTGCCGCGCCATTCTGGCGCGCGCGATCGGTGCGCCCGGCGGCCGTCATGCCGTCATGCGATTCCGCGGCAACGCGGCGCGCTCATCCATCTCGCTCGATACCCTGCCGAAGGCCCGGTACCTCTGCTTTCCGCAGATACCGATGAAGGAATATCGGCAGGACGGGTTTTGGACGATCGGCCGCGGTTCGCACGAGTCGCAAATCTGGGTGCTCGGCCTCGATGACAACGAGCGGGTCGAGAAGATCCTCGGCCTCGAATTTGCGACGCTGTTCTTCAACGAGTGCTCGCAGATTCCGTACACTTCGGTCACGCTGGCGCGCACGCGCCTCGCGCAGGTCGTCCGGACGGTCAATGGCAAGGTCCTCCGCCAGAAGGCGTTCTACGATCTGAACCCGTGCGGCAAGGGGCATTGGACCAATCTCGAGTTCGGCCGGAAGATCGATCCGGAAACTCGGCTGGCGCTGGAAAGTCCGGACAACTTCGTCCGGATGGGGATCAACCCGGGCGACAACGCTGCGAACCTGACGCCGGAGACCCTGAGGCGCCTGGCCACGCTGCCGCCGAAGCAGCGCCGCCGCTTCTACGAAGGCATCTATGTCGACGAGGTCGACGGCGCGCTGTGGACTTACGACCGGATTGATCAGTGCCAGGTCCACATCGACGACGTGCCCGAGCTGCGCGAGATCGTCGTGGTGGTCGACCCATCCGGCGCGCGCGGCAAGGAGGACAAGCGTTCCGACAACATCGGCATCTCGGTGCAGGGCAAGGGAGTCGACGGACGCGTCTACGTCCTCGAAGACCTCACGATCCGCGATGCGCCCGGTGTGTGGGGGCGTCGCGCTGTGCAGGCCTTCCACAAATGGCGGGCGGACGCCATCATTGGCGAGACGAATTTCGGCGGCGCCATGGTCAAGCAGACCATCCGCACCGTCGATGAGAACGTGCCCTATCGCGAAGTCACGGCGTCGCGAGGCAAACATGTCCGCGCCGAGCCGGTGGCGGCGCTCTATGCGCCCGACGTCGACAAGGTGCGCCATGTCATCGGCGACGGCGTCCGGACCGCGCATAAGGGCCGGATGTCGGAGCTCGAGGAGGAGCTGACCAACTTCTCCAGCGCCGGCTACACCGGCGATCGGTCGCCAGACCGCGGCGACTCGATGATCTGGGGCGTTCACGCGCTGGCGTTGGGCGAGCTCGGGCCTGGCGGTGCTTACCTGACGATCGCTCGTCAAGAGATGGCCGAGCAGGCCAAAACCGGAGAGCAGATCCAGGACGACACGCCGCAGCCCATCCAGAAGGAATGGGCGAAGGGCTCGGTCGAGTGGATGCGTCAACAGATGGGGGAGGATGTTCCGCCCCCGCCGTAAAGGATGTGAGAGCGGATGCCGACCGGTGGAAGGAAGACACCCATCACCGGCCGGTTCATCAACGGCTACGGCGAAAACGCCGTGTTCGCTTCGGGCTCCGCCCTGTTCTCGCCCGGCGAGCCGCTGCGGCCACAGAGCGAGCAGCCGGTCCGCAGCTTCGACTTTCCTGCCAACTTCAACATCAACTGGATTCCGCGCAGCTACGAGCCGTTCGGATTCGAGCAGCTGCGCGGCTTTGCCAACGTCGAGCTGGTGCGGCTCGCGATCGAGACCCGCAAGGACCAGATCGAGCGGCTCGAATGGCAGATCAAGACTCGGCGCGGCCGCAAGGTCCGGTCGGACGCCGAGGAGCGCGCGCGCAAGGTAGAGCGACTATTCCGCAAGCCTGATGGCGTGACGCAGTTCGCCACCTGGTTCCGGCCGTTGGTCGAAGACCTGCTGGTTATCGACGCGCCTGCGATCGAGCGGCGCCGCAGCCGCGCCGGTGATCTGATCGGGCTGGAGGTGGTCGACGGCGCTACGATCCATCCGCTGATTGATCAGCGCGGCCACCGCCCCCCGCCCGGATCGCCCGCGTTCCAGCAGATCATCAAAGGCGTGGTGTGGGCGAACCTGACCACCGAAGACCTCATCTACGCGCCGCGCAACCGGCGCACCAACCACGTCTACGGCTTCTCGCCGGTCGAGCAGCTGATCGTAACGATCAACACGATCCTGCGCCGGCAGACCAAGCAGCTCTCCTGGTTCACGGAAGGCAATCGGCCCGACGGCATTCTGACCGGCCCGGAGGGATGGACTCCCGATAACATCAAGGAGTTCCAGACCTGGTTCGACAGCCGCATGGCCGGCAACGATGCTGAGCGGGCCAAGCTGCAATGGACGCCGCACGGGACGACCTATCAGGCCTTCAAGGACTCGCCGTTCAAGGATGAGTTCGACGAATGGCTGGCCCGACTGGTGTGTTTCTGCTTCTCGCTGCCGCCGACGCCGTTCATCAAGCAGATGAACAGGTCGACCTCGGAGGAGGATCAGGACCGCGCGCTCGAAGAAGGCCTCATGCCGCTGCTCAAATGGGCCAAGCGCCTGTTCGACAGCGTGATCCAGGACGATCTCGGCTTCCACGACCTGGAGTTCGCTTGGGACACGATCATCGACCTGGATCCGAAGAAGCAGGCCGAGATCGATGATATCGACCTGAAGAACGGCACGCGATCGATCGACGAGGTACGCAACACGCGCGGACTCGACCCGCTGCCCGGCAACGCCGGCAACGAGCCGATGATCTACACCGCCTCGGGCGCAATCCCGGTTTCGATGATCAGGCCGAACGCCGAGACCGCGGCGAAGCTGCAGGAGCGTCAGTTGAGCATGCCGCTCGACGGAGGGGCCAACGTCCCAGGCGGCAAGACGAAACCCCGCAAAACGAAAGCGAAAGCCGATGCCTAATATCCGCCTTTTGCCGCCCAATGGCGCGGCATCCACGATCCAGGTCAACAGCCGCAACTATTCGTGCGCCGCCAACGCGACGATCGATGTCCCCGACTTTGATGCCTTCATCATGATGGCGGCCGGCTGGGTGAATGTCGCCGGCGCGTCGGCCAGCGCGGTTGCCGCCGTCGGCGCCACCTCGGCGCGCCCGGCAAACCCCAAGCCCAACCAGACCTTCCACGACACCACGCTGAACATGACCATCATCTACGAGGGTAAGGCGTGGCGTAACCCGGCGACGGGCGCAGCGGTCTAAGGGGGAACGATGGCGACAATCAGAATGCCGAGGACGCATCACGTTTACTCGACGCGCGGCGGCGACTTCGTCTCAGACGCACATGGCCTGATCCACGACGTGCTGCCCCATACGCAAGCGTATTGGGATTTGACCATCTCGAACACCGGTAGGCTTGTTGAACCGGAGATAATCAAGGTCATCATCGATCGCTAAAGCGCCATCGATGGTGCAACAACTGAGGAAATGCTGATGCGCTTCTACGGCTCATTCGCCAAGGTCGATGAAGAGCAGCGGATCGTTGAGGGTTACGCTTCGACCGAGGCGGTCGACGCCCATAAAGAGATTGTGCTCAAGAGCGCGGTCGAGGCGGCGCTCGCCGACTATCTCGAGTTCGGTAACATCCGCGAGATGCACCAGCTCTCCGCGGTCGGCACCGCCGAGGATGCTACGGTCGACGACAAGGGCCTGTATCTCGCCGCCAAGGTGGTTGACGACACCGCCTGGGCCAAGGTCAAGAGCAAGGTCTACAAGGGCTTCTCGATCGGCGGCAAGGTGCTGGCGCGCGACCCGAAGAACAAGAAGATCATCACCAAGATCCTGATGACCGAAATCAGCTTGGTGGATCGCCCGTCAAATCCAGAAGCCAAATTCGATCTGTGGCGAGCCGCTGGCGCGCCCTCAATGGAGGACTCCAGCGTGAAGAAGACCTATGTCGAGCTGCCGACCGCTGCGAAGAGCAGCGACATCGTCAAGGCGGTGGCTTCAGCGGTGGCGGGCGGCCACCACGTCCTGGTCGCCAATGACCGAGAGGGTGAGCTGCTGAAGTCGATCAATCCCGCGCTCACCCCTGTGACGAGCGAGGGCATCGCCGACATGGAGCGGGTCGACCTCACCAAAGCGGATGCTTCGACGGCCGGCACAGCGGAGGCCGCGGAAACGGCCGTGGATGCGACTTCCGGGGCGCCGGTGGAAGGTGAGGAGAAGGTCGAAAAAGCCGCTGAGGGCGCGAATGTGGCCGATGGCGCCACGACCGAAGACGAGGCGGTCGCGAAGGCGGCGGCCGACGCCGAGCAGATTGACCCGGTCGCGAAGGCAACTGCCACGCTGGCAGCCGCAGACGAGAAGGTCGCGGCGCTGGCCAAGGCTGGTGACGCCAGCCTGCAGAAGAGCATGTATCATGTCGGCCGCTTCGCCGAGCTGCTGGAGTCGTTGTCCTATCTCGTGGCCAGCTCGCAGGCTGAGGCCGACTACGAGAACGACAACTCGCCGGTGCCGGCCAAGCTGCGCGACTGGCTCAAGGCTGGCGCCGTGATCTTCAAGGACCTGGCGAAGGAAGAGGTTGACGAGTTCGTCGGACAGTTCAAGGCGCAGAAGGCGGCTGCTGTCGGCGACCTCGCCAAGAGCGCCGGCAAGATCGTGGTCGACCTCGAGGCGATCGGCGGCGCTGCCGTTGCCAAGATGATGGAGGAGAACGCGGGCGCCATCTCCCAGGTGATCACCGAGCGCGACACGCTGGTGAAGTCGCTCGCCGAGCGGGACGAGACGCTGGCGAAGCTGGCCGACCGCATCGACAAGACGATCCCGGCGCTGCTGGAGACGGTCGACACGCTGACGAAGCGACTGGACGAATATAGCCAGGAGCCTTCGCCGGCCAAGACGGTTGGGTCGTTCGTCACGATCTCCAAAGCGGAGGATGCCGGAGGCGCCGGGGCGCTCAACAAGGGCGCGCCGGAGGAGGGCGAGCAGAACATCGCCAAGGCGCTGGCCGAACTGCCCGAGGACGAGCGCGCGATGCTGCTCATCAAGGCGTCGCATCTGCTGCCGCGCAAGATCACCTATCGCTGAGCCCAGCGTTTCAAGACCAGTTTCACCGATCCGGCCAAGCCAAAGCGAGGCCGATGAAGCCGCCCCGCCCGGATGGTCCGCGTGGGGTTTTTGTTTGCCTCGCAACGGAGAAAGAGCTCCATGAAGCACGTCAGTCCCGAAGACCTGCAGAAGTCGTTCGTCGACTCGCTGAGGAACCCATCCGAAGACATCGCCCGCAGCGTTCTGCTCGCCGCCGGCATGAGCCCGGCTCAGATCGACGTCCTGGCGAAGAACATCTCGACCGGCACCGGCCTCGTCGCCTACGACCTGCAGGCCCCGGCCAAGAACCTGTATCCGGTCTACTGCCCGATCCGCAATCAGCTGCCGCGCATCCCCGGCGGCATCGGCACCGCGACGAATTGGCGCCAGGTCAACGCCATCATCGGCTCGGGCTACAACGGCACCGGCTGGGTGCCGGAAGGCCAGCGCGCCGGCCAGATGAGCTACAACACCTCGAACAAGTCGGCCTCCTACGTCACGATCGGCGAGGAAGACGCGGCGACCTTCGAGGCCATCAATGCCGGCCGCACCTTCGAGGACATCCAGGCCCGCATGACCATGCGGCTGCTGCAGAAGACGTTCCTCAAGGAAGAGATGGGGCTGATCTGGGGCAACAACTCGGCCGCGCTCGGTACCACGTCGACGCCGACCACCTCAGCCTCGGGCACAGGCTCATCGCTGGCCGCATCGAACCAGTCGGTGATCTGCGTCGCGCTGACCGGCGAGGGCTTCTACAATTCGTCCATCGCCAACGGCGTGGCCACCACCAAGACCATCACCGGCGCGGACGGCAAGACCTTCGTGCTGAACGGTGGCGCGGCGCAGAAGTCCGCTGCGGCCGTCCAGGCGGTGACCGCCGGCCAGATCCTGTTCGCGACCGTCAACGCGGTCCAGGGAGCGGTCGGGTATGCTTGGTTCTGGGGGCTGGCGGGCGCCGAGACGCTGGGCGCGATCACCTCGATCAACTCGGTGGCGATCAGCGCGGCGGCCACCGGCACCCAGACCGCGGCATCGATTGCGGCGGCCGACTACTCCACCAACTCGCTCGCCTACGACGGCTTGTTCACCACGGCAGCGAAGACGGGCTCCGGAGCGTACTTCAGGGCTCTGGCCACTGGCACCGCCGGCACCGGAACGCCTCTGACCCCCTCGGGCCGCGGCTCGGTCGTCGAGATCGATCTGATGATGCAGACCATGTGGGACCTCTACCAGGTCTCTCTGTCGGTTATCTATGTCAACTCGCAGGAGCTCAAGAACATCACCACCAAGGTGATCTCGAACGGCGCCGGCGGAAGCCTGATCAACTACTTCCAGGATCCGAAGGCTGGTGAGTTCATCCTGACCGCGGGCGGTGTGGTGGAGTTTTACTACAATCCGTTCATGGCGCCTGGTGCTGGTCGGCGTATCCCGATCGAGATTCACCCGAACGTGCCCCCCGGCACGATTGTCGGCTGGGCGAAGGACCTGCCGATCCAGTATCAGTCAAACGAGGTGCCGAACGTCGCCGAGGTCAAGACCCGGCAGGACTACTACCAGATCGACTGGCCGATCACGACGCGCCAGCGCCAGGTCGGCGTCTACAGCGAGCAGGCGCTCGCGGTGTACGCGCCGTTCGCAATGGGTGTCATCACGAACATCGCCAACGGCTAACGCCTCCTGGCCTTGGTGAGGAGAGCCGCCCGCGACCCCATGCGCGGGCGGCCCTCGATGTCGTTTTCAATCTGGAGATAGAGTTCCATGGCGAACAAGAAGCTGAAGGCGCCGAAAGGCACCGATGAGGTGAACGTCGGCACCGAGAGCTATCGCGTCGACAACGACCAGATCGTGGAAGTGCCGGAGGAGGCGGTTGCGCCGCTGCTAGAGCGTGGCGGCTTCACCGAAGTTGACGCCGAGCCGGACGTGCCGGAGGGATTCGTCCTCGTCGGACACCCCGATCCGCATGCGTCCTGCGGCCAAGGCGAGAAGTGCGGCGACTTCTTCAAGGTTCCGGCGGCGATCGCCAGCGAGCTGATCGGTCACGGCTTCTATCCGGTCGAGCTCAAGACCACCACCGTTCCTCCGTCGCCGTTCTCTGCCGAGACGAGCGGAAGCCAGGCCCCCGCACAGCAGAGCTGATGATCCATGGCAACCGGCGACCTGACCCAGCTCGCGACCGCGCTGCTGTGGATCGGACAGCAGTCCGACGATGGAACGGTCGCGCGCGTCATCACCGCCGTATCGGCGCAGGTCGAGACCTTTCTCGGCTACAGGATTCTGCAACAGTCCTACACCCGCACCTTCAACGGTGTGGGTGGCCGCGTCCTCGCGCTACCGGACCGCAACGTCTCGGCCGTTGCGAGCCTTCAGATCGACGGTCAAACCGTGCCCGCCTCGAGCTCGGTTACGGTCGACGGCTTCGTGTTCGACGACAAGACGATCTATCTCCGCGGCGGCTACGTGTTCAGCCGCGGCGTGCAGAACGTCACGGCGAGCTACACGGCAGGATGGGCGGCCGTACCCGGCGATATCGAGCAAGCCTGCCTGGATTGGGTCAAGCTGGTGCACGACAACCTCGACACTCTGCCAGGGTTGAAGAGCATCAAGGCTGGCGGCAAGACGCTGACATACGGCGACAACATCACCGACCTGGGGTCGATCAAGCTACCGATGCCGTCGGAGATTGCGGTCGCGCTGATTCCGCGGCGGCGGGTGGCTCCGGCCTGACGGAGGCGTGAATGTCGCTGCTCTATCCGCGCACGGTCGATGTCCGCCGCGCAAGGACCGTCGCTGGTGCCAGCGATCAAATCGGGTTGACCGGATATTCTGGGCAGGTGGTCACGACCGATCCGGCCAATCCGCAGGGCGAGACCGTCCTGATGGCCGCCATACCGGCTGACATCGAGGCGGCACAGACCGGTCGTAAGAAGGACAACGCGCTGCCGGGCGACGCGGTGTTCGCGCCGACCTGGCGCATCTATCTGCCGAAGGCCCGCGCTGCGCGCGGATCGATCCGCGACCGCGATATCATCGTCGACGACGAGGGCTATCGCTACGAAGTCGGGCAGGCGGAGTGGGACATCCTCGGATATCGGCTGATCTGCATTCGCTTGGAGGCATGATGGCCGACCTTTCCGACGTCACCGCCTATCTGGCGACGACGGCCGCGAGCGCGGTCTATCCGAGTGGGCCGGCGCAGCCGTCGATCGTCGCGCCGCTCGACTGCCGCATCTTCGAAGGTTGGCCCAACCCTGACCAGCTCGACCGCGACATGCAGGGATTGACCAAGGACAATCCGCCGCTCCCCCGCGCGAAGGGGCCAGTCCCGAACGTGTCGGTGTTTCCGATGCCGGGCGCCGGGGCGACGGTGTATCAGATCCTGGACCACACCTATCAGATTGTGCCGGCCCAGGTCGCCACGACGTTTGCGCTTGCCGGCAACGTCGTTACGGTCACGGGGCAGCCGGCGGCCGGCGAATTCCTGACGCTGATCATCGACGACCAGGCCGTATGCTCGCAGAGCGGCGCCACCACGGCGGCGATGCTCGCCGCGCTCGCCGCTGAGGCGCAGAGCAAGGGATATCCCGGCGCGTCTGCCACGTCCAACACGCTGACCGTTCCGTTCGGCCATAGCCTGGTCGTGCGGCAGGGCGGCAAAGGCAAACTCGGCAGGGTGACGCATCGCCAGCGATCGTCCGTCATGGTGACCGTCTGGGCGCCGACGCCGGCAGAGCGAGCCACCATCGCCGCCGCAATCGATGTCGCCATCAAGTCGCACAACAAGGTGTCGATGCCGGACACCTCGCAGGCGACCATCATCTACAGCCGAACCTACACGACCGATGAGCAGCAGACGGCGGCGATCTACCGCCGCGATCTCGTCTACGACGTCGAATATGCGACGGTCGAGCAGTTCGACGGCGTCACGATCACCGCAACGCAGGTCTCGATAGCGTCGCCCAACGATTCCGCGATCTTGACCGCAATCACCTGAAAGAGGTCATCTCGTGTCCTATCATCTCGTTTGCGTGCAGCCGTTCCACGGCTACGACAAAGGCCAGATCGTCACAGACGAGGCCGAGGTTCTGAAGCTGATGGAGGAGCGAGACCCGCACTTCGTGCGTATCCCTGCTCCGGAGCCGGCTCCCGTCGCAACCCCGACCACCGCGCCGAAGGACTGACGGCGCTCAACCAACCCATTCCCGAGAGCCCGCCCCTGAGGCGGGCTTTTCATTTGGAGATCGCATAGATGGCGAACGTCTTTCTGGACGGGACACAGAATCTCGCGGCCCTCACCGTGCCAGGGGTCTACGAGGACATCATCCTCCCGTCGCCGTTCATCGCCGGCCAGCCGACCAACATCATGGGGCTCGTCGGCGTCGGAAGCTGGGGGCCGGTGAACGCTGTCATCCCTGGATCGAAGCCCGACGACGTCGCGCTTTCGGTGGGCTACCCGATGATCCGCTCCTACGATCTGGCGTCGTATGTCGCCGCGTCGAGCCAGGTGGGCGGCGCGATCGGCTATCTGATGGTGCGCGTGAGCGACGGTACCGACACGGCAGCGACCGGCACCATTCAGAGCGCGATCACGATCACCGCCAAGTACACCGGTGTGAAGGGCAACGGTATCCGCTGCTCGATCCAGAACGGATCGGCGGCCAACAGCTACATGGGCGTGGTCGCGATGCCCGGGCTGGCGCCGGAGCAGTTCAACAACGTGGCAGGCCCGACGCCGGCGAGCGCCACGGCGACGTTCTCAGCGAACCCGGTCGCCAATGACACGCTGACCATCGCCGGCTCGGCCATCACGTTCGTGGCGTCTGGCGCGACCGGCTTGCAGGTCAACATCGGCACGAGCCTCGCGGCGACGCTATCGAATCTGTTGGCATTCCTGCAGGCGTCGGCAGACAGCGGGCTCGTGAAGTGCTCCTATTCGCTGTCCGGCGGCGTCCTCACCATTTCGGCCAACCAGTTTGCCAGCAGCGGCTCCTACGCGGGGACCGGCGGCAACTCGCTAACGGTTGCAAAGGTCTCGACCGCGATCACCCTGTCCGGCGCTACGCTTGCTGGTGGCGCCGGCACCTGGCAGACCTTCTGGACCAACCTCGCGTCCACGATCAACAACGGCAACGCCTACAGCGGACCGTCGCAGAACGTGATCGCCACCGCGCTGGTTTCGACCGTCGCGCCGACGCTATCGAGCCCGGTGCAGCTCACCGGCGGAACCGACGGCGCTTCTGGCGTGACCGATGCGATGCTGATGGGCCAGGATGTCGTACCGCGGAAGGGCATGTACGTGCTGCGCAACTCGCTGGCCGACTCGTTCACCCTCTGCGATCTCTCGACGGTGGCCAACTACGCGGCGATCGCGTCGTTCGCGCTGGGGGAGAGCATGACGCCCGTGTTTGCCGGCCCGTCTGGCGAGGCGATCTCGAACGCGTTGGCAACCCGGGTGAACTCCGGCATCGACACGCCCTGGTTCTGGCAGATCCTGGGCGACTGGCCGACGTTCTACGACAGCTACAACGGCGTTTCCCGCCTGATCAACCCGTCGGCGTTCGGGGTCGGCATTCTGGGCAACCTCTCGCCCCAGCAGTCGCCGCTCAACAAGCCGCTGCAGGGCGTGTCCGCGACCCAGCGAACGCAGCTCGGGCAGACCTATTCCGACACCGAGATGTCGCTGCTCAACCAGGGCGGCGTCGACTTCATCATGGGGCCGCAGCAATCGCCAGGCGGCTACTACTTCTCATTTGGGACTGGTCGCAACGCCTCGAGCAACACCGCCGCGAACGGAATCGAATACACCAGGATGACCAACTTCCTGGCGCGGGCGGCGAAGAGCAAGGCGGCCGGTAGCTTCATCGGCCAGCTACAGTCGATCCAACCGAACGACCAGACGCGCGCCAACGCCAAAGCGCTGTTCGACGGCTTCTCCGCACAGCTCGCCTCGCCGGAGGTCGGCCTTGGGATCAACGGGCAGGGGATGATCGACACTCCCTGGCAGGTGATCTGCGATCTCACGAACAATCCGCCCGCTATGCAGTCCAAGGGATATCTCTTCCTGTATTGGCGCGTCAGATACCTCAACGTCATCAGGTATTTCGTCGTGAAGTTTGCCGGCGGCGGCAATGTGGTCGTTGCCTCGTCCACCCAGTCATTCCAGGCCGCAATCAACTCGTCGGTCTGATCGGGCGCACCCCATCGTTTCCCGGAACTAGGAGACCTCCATGCCCGTGAACGGGATGAATACCGGCTCGGACTACACCATCAGCTACTACGATGGATCGTCTGGCGGATTGGTGAACCTTGGCGACGTCCAGAACGTCAATATCACCGCGCTGAAGCACGGCATCAAGTCGCAGCCATTCAATCGGCCGCCGCGCTACGGCTTTGTGCCTGACGGCTACAAGATCGACTTCAAAATCACGCGCACGGGCTCGGACCTGATCGACTTCATGGTCGCCGCCGAGCAGGCTTTCAACAATGGCGCGATTCTGAAGCCCGGCTACCTCAACGAGACCGTGACCAATCCGGATGGCTCGATCTCGCGCTACCAATACACCGAGTTCGTGATCTTCCTGGACGATCACGGTAACATCCAGCGCGACGCTCCGGTGACCCTGACGCTCGAAGGCATGGCCAGCCAGAAGCTTCCGATCACCTGATGCAGATCGGCGTTATCATGCTCGACGGCCGGCAGGTCGGTGTCGTCAGTTGGAGCTCTGACAACGAGCCCGACGCGTTCATCCCAAATCTTGACGGATACGTTCCGAAGGGGCGAGCGGCGGAGCATGGCGAGAGGCAGCCGAGAGACGCAGGCGGCGGTCATCCTCGCCGGCAGCCGAGCGGCGTCGGTGTCGACGCGGACCACGGGAAGGTTGCGCACCTTTTGGACCGGGCGCATCACCACACCTCGCGAAGGGGCGAGGGTTATCAGCCGTCTGGCAAGACATACTCCGGCGAGGGCGGCCGGGGTGTGCGACGGGGATCGGTCGAGACCGATCAGGCGATCGTCGACGCGGCCAAGGCGCACCACCTGGACCCCAACACCATGCGCGCGGTCGCCTCGATCGAAAGCGGCATGAACCCGAACTCGAACGCGGACCGCAGGACCCAGTACAAGGGTCTGTTTCAAATTGGATCCCGCGGTCCGGACTCCGAGTGGGCGCGGTTCGGCGCTGGCGGCAACATCTACTCAGCTCGCGACAATGCCATGGCCGCGGCGCGCATGTTCTCGGCGAACCGCGAGCGGTTCCGGTCCAAGTACGGCCGCGACCCGACCGACACCGAGCTCTACATGATGCACCAGCAGGGGCTCGGCTTCTACACTCACGGCGCGATGACGAACATCGCAGGCAACCCGTACCCCGGCATGCACGGCGCCCAGAGCCACGAAACATTCGAGGAGGGATGGGGCAGAGAGCTGGCCCGCCGAAAGGCAGCATTCGAGAGCGGGCAGACCGGGCCGGGCCCGGCGCCGGCGGGCGGCAACGGCCGGATGACAGGCGACGTCGATCCGCGTGTCGATCCTCGCATTCCGGAAATCGTCGGCGCGGCGGCGAGCCATCTGCCGCCAGGCTACACGGTCTCGATGTCCTCGGGCTATCGCGGCGCGGGGCAGGTGAACCACAACGGGCGCGCTGCGGACTTCCGCATCACCGATCCGGACGGCAACGTGCTGCGCAACCGCGGCGAGGATCCGGACGGGATGTACCAGACGCTCGCTCGGCACGCCTATGGCGAGATGCTGGCCCGTCATCCCGATCTGAAAGGGCAGTTCGCCTGGGGGGGCGCGTTCGGCACCCAGCTCGGCGGTGGCGGCGAGCGCGACCTCATGCACTTCGACATCAACGGCGAGCGTGGACGATACAGCGATTATCAGTTGCGCAACATGGGGCCGGTGCCGGGGGTCAAATACGGACCGCAGCCGGCGAATGTCGCCGAGGACAAGCCCAGGGATGTCACGTTCGATCCAGGAACGATGGCGCCCTAAGCGTCGGGGCCGGGGCTCAGCCCCCGGCCGGCCCACAACAGCACCTTGCCGCCTTCGATCAGCGCGTAGCGCAGGAATTTGAAGCCGAGCACCAGGATCACGGAGCCGACAGCCGTAGCGATGCCGCCGATCTGGCCATTGTTGAACGCGATCAGCAGCCACGCCATGAGAGCCGCCAATGGGGCAGCGGCAACCGCGGTCATCCAATGGTGCCACGACGGCGACCCAAGCGAGATGGGGGCGCGGCCGCTCGCATCTGGATCGACGGGTTTGATGCGATAGCCGAGGCGATGAGCGGTCGCCATCACAGCGGTGATCGCGACGTCCGGGGGCACCACGAACCATTCATCGCCGCCAGGTGCCTTATGCTGGCTTAGCATGAAGTGTGTCTCGACCTCGACCGGTCCCGCGCCGCCGTTCTCGACCTCGCCGACGAACTCAAATTTGAGCGGGAAGGGCGATCCGGTCTGCAATTCGGCCAGCCGGCGCCTCGGCTCGTCGGAGACGCCGATTTTCTGACGCCCGTGCTCGCCCGAGATCACATAGACGTAAGTCGCCATTCGTGCGGCTCCGTTCCTCTCATCCTCCAGTAGCATAGGACGCCCATGAGCAAAGCGAAAGCCAATCTCCAGACCCCATCCGAGATGGTCGCCAACGCGGTGGAGACCCAATTTGCCATCGACCTGAAGGGGAGGCGCATCGAGGTCCGCCAGTTGAACGCCCTGCAGGTCTATCGGCTTACGAAAGTGCTCGGATCGACCGCATCGAACCCGGCTGCCGCGGACATGGCAACGCTGGCCTGCACGGTCGTCAAGATCGACGCCAAGGACATCGCGTTGCCGGCGACCGAGCGAGAGGTCGAATTTCTGATCCAGCAGCTCGGTTTCGAAGGTCTCGGCGCCGCGGCGGAGGCGCTGAAGAAGTTCGCTCCCGATGACGAAAGCGAAGAGGCGGAGCTCGAAGCAGCAAAAAACTGAGCCAGCGGCCCGTATTCAAGATGCGGGTCGCCGCCTGTAACGCAGGACTGCCGTTCGACGTGGCCTTTAGCGCTCCCGACGACTTCGTGCTCGCTTGGCTGATCGCCCATGGCGAAAACAACGGCGGCAAGTTCGACCGCCGATCGAACCGCTGGATCAAGCCGACATGATCACCCTGACCGAGTTCGAGGCGCAGCTGCGCGCGGCGATTGAGTCCGTCAAGCCGCGCATTGAGATCGGGCTCGACAAGTTCGGATCGCTGGCGCTGTCGCTGGCGGCGGAATATCCCGGCCACTACCAGCCTGGATGGGCGCCGCTCGCGGAGTCGACGCTGCGGGACAAGGCGGCCAAGGGCTTCGCGGTGCCTTCGCCGCTCAAGCGAACCGGTCAGATGGCGGCCTCGTTCGCCAAAGAGCTGGTGCCAACCGAACTCACCGTGGTTATCGGCTCGCCAGAGAAGGTTGCGCTCTGGCAAGAGATGGGCACATCGCGGATTCCGCCACGGCTTGTCGCCGCGCTGGCGGTCAGGAATGCGTTGCCCTACGCGGCCGACGTCTTCGGTCACATCGCGATCGCGCTCCTGACGGGTAAGGCTCTGTACAGATGATCACGTCCTTCGAGGTCGGCGCGCTCTTCAAGATCATTGACGAGGCGTCGCCGACGCTCCGCAAGATCCTCGCGCAGGTCCGGGAGCTCAATAAGGCGATCGAAGGCGCCAGGGCCAATATGACGGCCGTCGGGAAGAACCCGGCGTTGGTGGCTGCGATCGACGAGACAAAGACGCTGGCCGTAGCTTGGCGCGATGTCCAGAAGGCGGCTTCCGCGGCCAGCCGCGCGATTGGCGCGGCGAGTAAGCGCTCGCTGGCAGGGCCGACGGCGGCCGGGGTCGCCGAGGCGCAGCAGCTGGCGACCGCCTGGGAACGAATCGCCGTAGCGACGGCGGCGGCTAATGGCTCAGCTCGAGGAACGATCGGCGCCTCCAGGCGAGCGATCAGCGGCGGCGCTGCTGCCGCTGCCGGCGGCTCGGTAGGCGGCGGCGGTGGCGGCAATCGCTTCCGGCCGCGCGCCGCGGGCCATGGCTCTGGGGGCGCACACATCTCCGGCCCCGCAATCGGCATCCCTGGCGGTGGCCATGTCAGGTTCGGCGGCAATGCCGGCGGCGCGGCGCTCGGTGCGGCAGGCTTCGTCGGATATGGCGCCTATGAAGCGGCGCAGATGGAAGATGCCGTCTGGCAGCTGATCTATCACTCCGGACGCGAGCAGACCCCCGAGAACCGGGCGATGTTCCGGAAGATCCTGCAGGACTCGATGGCGGAGAGCGGCTACTCGCTGCACGACGTCTCGGAGTCCGCGAAGCAGGAAATTCGGATGTTCCAAGGCACGCCCGGCGGCGGCATCGACGTCCTGCCGGAGATGCTGCGAGCGGCCACGATCGAATCGCGCCTCAAGGGTGAAAGCCCTGAGGAGTCGATGAAGGCCCTGATCGGCTTGGCGCACATGACCAAGCAGTACGATCCGGAGGCGATCAAGAAGCTGGCGCCGGCCTTCGCCTTCCTGTCGACGGCCAATCCGGGATCGCTGTCGTCGATCGAGCGCGCGGCCGGCTATGCTGTGCCGATCTTGCAGTCGAGCCTCGGGGTTGACCCGATGCAGTCGCTGCTGCTCGGCACGGCGCTCACGCGCGCCGGCGCAACTTCGACGAAGTCAGGCACCTGGCTTCGCGAAATGGCGATCCGCGCGATGCCCGGAACGGCCATCTTCGAAAGCGAGAAGAAGGCTGAGCACCACGACGAGCTGTTGAAGCGACTCGGGCTGCTCGACGACAAGGAAAAGCCGCTGTGGTTCACGGACGGCAAGCCGGACATCTTCAAGCTTCTCGACATCGCCGGTACCAACCTCGACAAGATACCGATGGCCGAGCGGGCAGGCGTCGAGCGCAAGCTCTTCGGCGCACAGGGCTCGGGCGGTCTGGCGCTGCTCGCAGATCCTGCCGTTCGCGAGCAGATTACGGCACTGCGGAGGGAGATGGACTCGCCGGAGTTCAAGAACCGCTACGCGGGCTTCACCCAAGCCTACGAACAAGGCTCGACAGTGCAGCAGGCGCGCACCGCCATGGCCGAGTTCAACATCACCATGATGGACATCGGCGCGCACACGTTGCCGGCTGTGAACTCTGCTCTGAGGGACTTCAAGGGGGTCCTGGAGGGCCTGCGCAATATCATCCCAGGCGCAAAGCCGGGCGCAGGGGGGGCGAGCGTCGGCGCGCGAGCGCTCGAAGGTGCGGCAGCTGGTGCCGCTGGCGGGGCGATTTACGGTGCGTTCGGCGGTCCTGTTGGCGCGCTAGGAGGTGCCGCGATCGGCGGCGCTCTCGGCACGGCCTACAGCTTCATGGAAAACTATACGCCGCAACTGCACGCTGACATGGAGGCGGCAAAGGAGCGGCGTAAACGTCAGGCCGCCAAGTACAATTGGTGGGGGAAGTACATCGGTGACTCTGATTCCGGCGAAGCCGCACCGGACAAGTCGAAGTCATCAGGCACATTCCCAGCTATTCCGAACCAGCAGCAGAGCCAGCGGCCAGTGCAGCTCAACCTGAACATCGACGGCAAGACGCTGGCTCAGGCGCTGAGCGAGTCGAACAACCAGTATCTGGGCTTTCCCACTCAGGCTCCTGCAGCTGACGGCATGAGCCAGTTCTACGGCGGCGACCACAACTATCCGGACAAGTGACATGCCGTCTTCTGTTCTTTCGCTCGCCGGGATCATCTTCGATAGCTTCTCGACGCCGGCGCGCATGCCGGCGGGCGGGAATCAAGCGATGGTGGTTCACAAGCTGCCGGGCGGCTCGCGCGTGATCGACACGCTCGGGCCCGACGAGGCCGACATCTATTGGGCTGGCGAGTTATTCGGCGACGGCGCCTACGCCACCGCGCTCGCGCTCGACGCGATCCGACAGTCTGGCGAGGTCGTCCCGCTGATCTGGGCCGGCCAGTACCGGTCCGTGATCGTGTCGAGTTTCAACTATGCGCTGCGCCGGGAGCCGGTCTGGGTCGAGTACCAGGTGGTCTGCACGGTCTATCAGAACCCGATGGCCGGGCTGCTCGGGGCGCTCGTGTCGTCGGTGGAATCCCTTGTCCTCACCGATCTTGCGGCGGCGTTGGCACTATGAGCATTCCGGCCAACATCACAGCCGAACTCGGCAATCTGCAGGCTCAGGTGAAGGCTGCCGGCGCGCTGAACGCAGCGCCGCGCGCAACACTCCAGGCAATCAAGCTCAATGCTGCGCAGGCCCTCACGGACCTGCAGACGGCGCTGGTCGCGCCAAGCAGTCTGCTCGATATCTGGAGTGCGCCAGTAGACCCAGCGGCCATCACCGCGGGGGTTCTGCAGGTACGGCAGGCGGCTGAGGATCAGAGTGACTTAGCACTTGCCCGCGGTCTTGTCGGACGCGCTGTGGCGAATCTCAATCAGGTGCCGTCATGACCAATTACGTTGCGGCCACGGTTCCCGCACGGACAGTTCGGGTGTCGGACACCACGCTGTTCGAGATCGCCATGCGCGAATGCGGCGATGCTCTGCAGTGGGTTGCGATCGCGCGCCTCAACGGTCTGACAGATCCGTGGATGGTCGGCCAACAAGACATCCTAATCCCGCCGGTCCTGCCGAGCGGAACTCCGACAGGCATCCTGGGGCTCTAAGTCCATGGCGATCGCGCAAGGTGCGGGGCCGCACGCCGCATGGCTGACGGTCAACGGCCAGACATTCCCGATCGAGAACGGCCAAGTCAGCCAGGAATCAAAACGGAAGTCCGCATCGTTCTCGGGCGTTATCCCACTGAGCTTTCCCGGCGCTTATGAGATGGCGGCCACGACCGGCGACAACGAGGCCGTGGTCATGGTGATGACCCGAGGCCAGACCGTCCCTCTCGTCACTGGCGAGGTCGATCATTTCCAATCGGATTTGATCAGCCGGACCATTCACTTCAGCGGCCGGGACAAATCGGCCAAGCTTCACGACCAAAAGTCGTCGGAGAAGTGGCTCAACAAGAAGCCGAGCGAGATCGTCGAGGATCTGATCGGCCGCGTCGGGCTGTCGGGCAAGGTCACGGCCAGCCAGATCATGGCGGGGAAGAAGCTCGAGCAGGACTTCGTGCACCTCTCGGACAACGTCTCCTTCGGCTATCTGATCCACAAGCTCGCGCAGTTGGACGGCTGCAGGTGGTTCGTCGACGCCCGCGGACAATTCCACTACGTGCCGATCGGAGATCAGACCGGGACGTATTCGATCACGATCAACCAGGACCAGGAGCCGATTGCAGCGGACTGCCATGAGCTGCAGATCAGCCGCAATGTCCAAGCTGGAAAGAGAATTCAGGCCACGGTCAAATCGTGGCACCCGAAGCTGAAGCAGGTCTTCTCGCACACATCGAACGTCGAAGGAAACGGTGGGCCATTGACGTACAACTACCATGTCCCGAACCTCCTCCAGGATCACGTGACCAAGCGGGCGAAGTCGCAGGCGGCTGAGAAGGCGCGCCACGAGCTGACCGTGACCGCGACTGTCGTCGGCGATCCCAGCGTCTCCGCCGGCATGGGTCTGCAGCTGATGGGGACAACCTACTACGATCAGGTCTACGACATCGACACGGTGAATCATCGCATCGGCATGCAAGGCCACTGGACGCACATCACCGCGCGGTCGGCCAAATCGGGAAGGTCTGCTTCGTAATGGACGCGAACCAGGTCCTCGGCATCATCGAGCGGTGGTGGGCCGGGCGCTACAGCGAGCGCCACGGCATCGTCACCAGCTACAACCCGCAGAAGTATCTCGCCAAGGTGACGTTCCAGCCTGAAGGGCAGGAGTCCGGCTGGCTGCCGATCGAGACGGGCCATATCGGCGAAGGTTATGGCATCGTCATCGGCCTTCAGCCCGGTCAGGGCGGCGTCAATGCCCAGGGGCAGGGCGGCCAAGCCGGTCCGCAGCAGAACAATCAGGGCGACCAGGTCATCGTCCGATATCAGGAAGGTGACTTCGAATCTGGCAAGATTGTCCAGCGGGTGCACTCTGACCAGGACACGCCGCCCCAAGCGAAGTCCGGCGAGATCATCATCTGGACGCGGTTTCAGCAGAGCGGCGGCGGCGCGCCAGACTCGGGCGAGGGCGGCCAGGGCGGTACCGGCCAGCAGATCGCGTTGAAGAATGACGGATCCCTGACGCTGACCGACGGCAACGGTGCGACCATTCAGCTCGACGGCAACGGCAACGTCACGGTCACCTGCAAGCAATTCACGGTCAACGCGAGCTCAGACGTCAAGCTGATCTCGGCGGCGAACGCTCTCCTGAAAGGCGCCGCGGCCATCCTCTACGCCACCGGCAGCGCCTTCGTCAAAGCAGCCACAGCCGTGAACGTGAAGAGCCCGGTGAACAAGGTCGATCCGACCTGGACCTCCGGCGCGTCCGATCCTCCGATCTCGAGCTGATCAAATGGCTGACCTCTCGCTCGAATGGCATGACGATTTTCAGGTCGACTCGACCGGCGACCTCCTCGTCGTGGATGGTGATGATGAAGTGCGGCAGAGGCTGCAGCGTCGGCTCTTCACTGCAGTCCAGGGCTACATCTGGCATCCCGAATATGGCGCCGGGCTACCGCAGAAAATCGGCTCAACCCTTTCGGTCGCCGATATCGAATCCACCGTGGCCTCGCAGCTGGCGCTCGAGGCGTCCGTCGCAACCAACCCGCCGGCGCAGCTGACCGTAGCTGCCGTGCCGAACAAGGCTGACGCGGTGACGATCTCGATCAAGTATTGGGACGCTCAAACGGGTCAGAGCGTCTCGTTCTCCATCACCACCTGAAGGTCAGCATGGCGACACTGCCGACGCAATCGTTCCAGACGATGGTGTCCAACATCGTCGCCGGCATCCAAGGCCGCGCGTCGAAGTTGGTCAACTTCGCCATCGGCTCCACCCTGCGCGCGATCGCGGAAGGGTTCGCTGGGGTGTTTCTGTGGTTCCAGGCGTTGGTTCTGGAGCTCTTGACCGCGACCAGGCTCAGCACTTCGCAGGGTGTGGATGTCGACACCTTCACCGCGGACTTCATGCCGACGATCGGCGTGTCCAACGGCGTGCAGTCGCCACGATTGGGTGCGCAGAAATCCAGTGGGCGGGTGACGTTCGGACGCTACACGGCCGCGCCGTCATCGTGCTTCATTCCGGTTGGAGCGACTGTCAGGACGGCTGACGGAACGCAGGACTTCGTCGTCACGGCCGATCCTGCCAATACCGCCTATTCGGCGTCCCTGAGCGGCTACACCTTGCCGGCGGCTGTGGCGACGGTGAGTATTCCGGTCGAGGCCGTGGTGGCCGGCGCGGCCGGCAACGTGACGATCGGCGCAATCACGGTCATGACTTCGCCGGTCACCGGTATCGACTATGTGGTCAATGAGGCCGCCCTCACCAATGGAGCGGACCAGGAGAGCGATACTTCGCTGAAGGCGCGGTTTTCCGCCTACATTCTCGGCCTGGCGCGCGGTGACATCTTCGGGCTGACTTCGTCGATGATCGGCGCGGCGGTCAATATCCAGTGGACGCTGACCGAGTTCTATAATTTTGACGGATCGGCGCGGTACGGATTCTTCTTCGTTGTCGGTGACGACGGATCGGGAAACCCGTCGCCTGACTTCCTCGCCGCGGTATCAGCTGCGGCGCAGGCGGTGCGACCACTCGGCATCCAGTGTGCGGTGTTCCCTCCGACCATCGTCGCTGCCAACGTAACGATGCAGGTTACGACAGCGCCAGGATACGATCACAATACGATCGTGGCTCAGGTCATCGCCAAGATCACCGCTGGGATCGATGGGCTCGGCCTGGGCAACCCTTTGCCGTTTTCGATCTTGTCGTCATGGGCCTATTCCGTGCCCGGCGTCATCGGCGTGACAGGCATCCTGCTCAACGGATTGTCCGGTGATGCAGCCTCGTTGGTGGCGACTCGCAACACGCTGGACGGTTACACAAAGATAGCCGATCGGACGATCAAGGCTGGCACGATACTGGTGAGCTGATGGCGACGGGCGACTCGGATGACATCGTCGGCCGGGTCAGGAAGACGATTCCGCGACGATGGTTTACATGGACGGCGAAGCTCCGCGATGCGCTTCTGGGCGGCATCGCCGACGGTGCAGCCTTCAGCTACAGCTTCTATCGATACGCCCGGCTGCAGACCCGGATTTCATGGGCGACGGGGCCGTGGCTGGACCTGATCTCCTATGACTTTCTGGGAAGGACACTGCCGCGGGGTGGACTCCAGGATGAGCAGTATCGCGCGCTGATCCTCGCCACCATCCTTCAGGAGAGGGTGACGCGGGCGGCAATGGTCAAGATCCTGACTAAGCTGAACGGATCAACGCCTTGGATATTCGAGCCGTGGAATACTGGCGACACCGGCGCATGGAGCAATGCAAGTAAGAAGTTCGGCTCGATGGGGTACGGCGTCGGACATGGCGGCTGGGGCAACATGAACATGCCCGGCCAGGTCCTGATGCAGGTCAAGCGATCGGCCCCGAGTGGCGTGCCGAACGTCACCGGCTGGGGCAGGCCAGCGGGTGGTTGGGGCCAAGGAAAGATCGAGTATGTCGGCCTTTCGACACAGCAGACCGGCCTCACCGATGCGCAAATCTATCAGGTGATCAACCAGACGCGGCCGACCTCGGTCGCGGTGTGGGTCGCCTTCGTGACGTCATTGCGGCCCTGATCGGCCCGCACTCTCTGACATTCCAGATAGGAAGACCACGCATGACCGATCGGTCCATCGTGTATGCCGGCGCGTTGCCGCAGACGACCGACTTTCTGACCGCCTCCAAATTTGCGATGTTCGGCGATGCCTTCCTTGCGCTGGCCGCCTTGGGCAACAGCGCCTCTGCACCATCGACAGTGGTCGCAGGCCTGCCCTGCACCCCGACCACGCCTGCATCGTTGCAGGTCAACGTGGGACCTGGCGCGATCTTTTCGCTCGACGCGACTGATGCGACCGCCTACGGCGACCTTGGCGCTGACCCGACCCAAATCTTCAAGATGGGAATCCGGCCGACGACCGGCGCGCTGACGATCACGCCGCCTTCGACGACGGGCTATTCCCAGGTTTTTCTGGTGCAGGCGATCCTGTCGGACATCGACGCTGGCGCCACCGTTCTGAGCTATTACAACTCTGCCAACCCATTGGTCCCGCTCAGCGGTCCTGCGAACGCCGGCACCAGCCAGAACACCACGCGAACTTGCGTCTGTACGTTGGCGCTGAAAGCCGGTGTCGCAGCTCCGACTGGCAGCCAGGCGAACCCAGCGCCAGATGCCGGCTACACCGCGCTCTACTACGTCACCGTTGCGAACGGGCAGACCCAGATCGTTTCTGGCAACATTGTGCAGGCAAACGGTGGTTTCGCGCCGTTCGTGAATACGGCGCTGCCCTACATTCCTTCGGCGGTTCAGGGTGGCTCCTGGGTCTATTTTGTCGACGGAGGCGCCGTCAATGCGGCCGTCGTGAACCTGATGCCGGCGATCTCGTCGTACACGGCGGGCCTCGCGATCAGGGTCAAGATGGCGAATGCACCGACCGGCGCGTGCACGATCAACTGCAATGGGCTGGGCGCAAAGTCGATCGTCACCAGTGGCGGTCAGGCAATTGCGGCGGGGGCCTGGGTAGCTGGCGACGTGGTCCAGCTGACCTATGACGGCACCAATTTCCAGGCCGCCGGCATCGTCAAGCCTGACTGGTACGCCAACGACACCGGAACGACGAACGCCCTCGCGGTCACCTTGTCGCCAGCGCCGTCAGCGTATTTCGCCGGCATGCACATCGACATCAAGGTGGCCAACACGGTCACCGGCGCGGCCACGCTGAATGTCAATGGCCTCGGTGCCAAGAACCTGGTGAAGGGCGATCAGCAAGCTCTCGTTTCGAACAATGTCGTCGCGGGCGAGGTCATCCGCGTCATCTACGACGGCACTCAGTTCCAAGTCGCCAACCTGCTGTCTACGAACTTCAGGGCTACGACATACACCGTCTACTCGTTCCGCGGTACCTATACCTGGACATGCCCTCCGGGTGTGACGCAGGTCAAGATCCGTGCTGTGGGCGCGGGAGGCAGCGGTGGCGCGGGCGTCAACTACGGCGGCGGATCCGGCGGCAACGCTGGAGCGTATGTCGAGCTGATCTACAACGTTGTTCCGGGTAGCAACTACACTATCACGGTCGGACAGGGTGGCTCGGCCAGCGCCGGGAATGGCAACGCGGGCGGTACTACAGGCTTCAACGGAGTCTTCAATATCAGCGGGGGAGGCGGCGGCACCGTCGGTAACGGAGGCGGCGCTGCCACAGGTAGCACCTCAGTCGTCACCGGCACCGTCGGCATGAGCGTTGGTGGCGGCACGGGGCAGTATGGCTCAGGTAACAACAGCAGCCTGGCCCATGGTGGCGCCGGAGCCGGCAGCGTATTCGTCTGTCCTTCCATGACGCCACTCAACACTGCCAGCGGTGTCCTGACGGGCTACACCTCGATCTTCGGGGGCGGAGGTTCCGGAGGATCGAGCTCGAACGGAACGGTCGCCAACAGCGGTGCCGGCGGCGACGGTTGCGTGATCCTCGAATACTGATCAACCAAAGAGGCATCCATGCCGACTAGCTACGCTTGCGTCCAGAACGGCAAGGTCGTCGGACCAATCTATGTTCTTCCCGATGGGTACAGCATCGAGACCGTGCTTCATCCTGATATCCTGCCCGACTACATCGTGGTTCCGAGCGGAGTGGACCCTGTCCAGGGGTGGTCATATGTGGATGGCACCTTCAGCCCCCCGCCGCCAGTCGCTTTGAGCAAGGCGCAGCTTCTTCAGTACGCCTTCGTGAGGCAGAATATGATTGCGCACGGCGGTGCGAGCGTGAACGTCGGCACTTCATCGGCGCCGCTAATGATCGCATGTGCCACCGACGTCGTCAGCCTATCGCTGCTTGCGACAGCGGTCAGCGTGGCTGCCGCCAATCCGTCCGGGATCACGGCGTGGGTGCCGACGAGCGGATCGCCGGTCACACTGAGCGCCGCCCAGGTCGAGGCGCTCAACACGGCCGTGGCCGCATTCATTCAGTCAACCTTTGCCACCCTCGCTGCGGTGGCGGCCGCGATCAACGCTGGGACGATCACGACCGAGGCGCAGATTGACGCGGCGGCGTGGCCGGCGAACTCGTAGTTCAAGCCGGGAGCGAGCCATGGGTTCTTGCCGCGTCTATCCGACCATCCAACAGACGTTCCAGGCGTACGATCGATCGCAGCCGCTTGCATGCAATGCCGACGCGATTCCGAACACGCTCTCAAAGTGCCATTGGGACTATGTGAACTACTGCCTCGTATGCGACGTGGCGACGCGGGTTCGATTCACAATGAACCTGCTCTGGCTGACACCTCCGCAAGGGTATTGGCTCGGTTCGCTGATCATGAAGAACCAGCTGGGGACGAGGCAAGGGAGCCCCGGCGGCGAGTGCGGGGGCGCCGACCTCACGGTGTTCCAGTCATCACCCCTTGTCCATCTCAGCGCGCCTCCGGCGATTGTGCTCATGGATTTGGTGCCTGGAGACAAGATGTGGGGCGTGCCGTGCTGCATCCAGGGGGTACGTGCCACGCTCACCAATGCGATGGCGGGAAACGGCAACGTCACGGTCAACTTCATCATGGTCGAAGAGACCGTGTGACCTGTCCATAGGGACGATCGGCGCCGCCTTCGGGCGGCTTTGTCATTTCAGAACCGGAGAGTTCGCAATGTCCGCTTCGACATATGACGCGGCGATGGTCCGCGTGTTCGCTGATGAGGGAGGTTACACGAACCACCCTAAGGACCCGGGGGGCCCGACGAATTGGGGCATTACGCTCGCAGACGCGCGCATGTATTGGAAGGCTGACGCCACGGCGGAAGACGTCAAGGCCATGCCGAAGACGGTCGCGGCGCTGATCTATCGCGAGCACTACGCGAAGCCGATCCGCTACGACGACCTGCCAGCAGGGTTCGACTATTCGGAGTTCGACGCGGCGATCAACTCCGGCCGCGCGCGGGCTGTGCAATGGGCCGCCAAGGCGCTCGGCATCTCCTCGACGCAGGTGGTCGATATCGTCCGAGCGGCGGCCGCTGCGAACGACAAGGTCAGCTTGATCCAGCGCTATTGGCAAATGCGGCTGTCATTCCTGCATTCGCTGCGGACCTGGACGACGTTCGGCGGCGGATGGGGCAGGCGGTGCGCGCAGGGCGAGGCGGCTGCGGTCCGCATGTGGCTCTCGGTCGGCGCGCAGCTGTCGGCTCCGGACGCGCGCAAGCGCATGGACCATGAGGCCAGCAAGGCCAAGGCGAGCGCCACTAAGGCGGCCACGGCGGGCGCCGGCAGCGCAGCGGGATCCGCAGCGCCTGCCCACCCCTCGGTGGACCTGTCGCACCTCGGCGCCGGTGGAAAGGTCGCGACTGCAATCCTGGTCGCGGTGCTGATCGGCGCGGCGATCTACTTCGTTCGTCGGTTCATCATCCACAACCAGCGCGCCGCGGCCTACGCGGCGTCATAGGAGGCCTTCATGTTCTGGTTCTTCCTCGCGCTTCCTGGCGTTATCTTCGCCTACGCGGTCGTGCTGCGCCCGCTGCTTCATCGCATCCCAGCATTCCGGACCTTCTACGATGAGGCCGACGGGTTCTGGGCCAAGGCGTGGGCCCTGTGCGGCAAGTCGATCACCGTGCTCTGGGGCTATGTGCTCGGGGGCATCGGCTCGAGCTTCGCGCTGTTCGACAAGCTGGCCCCGCTGGTCGGTGCGCCAGACATCGACCTGCAGGGCAAGGTCAAGGATGCTCTGATCGAGTATCCGCAGATCACTGGCTGGGCGCTGTTCGCCATTTCGCTCATCACGATCTGGGCGCGTGTCCGGACCATCGGCCGCTCGATCGCGCCGACGGCCGCTGACCCAAACGGATAGGCGGGGCCATGTGGTTCAGCATTGCCTCTGCCATCTTCAAGTTCTTAGGCGGCGACGTGGCGAAGAGCCTGCTTGCCGCCTATCAGGCGCACCTCACGGCCAACAACAACGATCACAAGATCGCGGCCGATCTTGCCGGCCAGGAGATCGCGGCGCAGACCGCCGAAACTCAGGCGATCACGCAACTGAAGATCGCCCAGATCGGACATCCTTGGGAGGTCGAGAAACTATTCGCTTACGTGACCTTGTCCTACTACGCGAAGCTGCTGATCTGGGACAAGGTGATCGGAAGCTTGGCCGGATACACCGAGAACATTTTCGTTACCGATCCGCTCAAGAGCTATGACGCGATCTGGGGCGGAATGATCATCAGCTACTATTTCGCGAAGCGTGGGTTCGAGAACGTCGTGCAGATCCTGAAGCGGTAGCGCATCGACCTGAAGGCAGAGAGAGAATGATGACCGCCGAACTGATCCGCGAGATCGCATCGAACGCCGCAGAAAAAGCCGCAGAGCAGGTTGCGGAAAAGGTCGCGGAGAAGGCAGTCCGAGCCACGCTAACCGCGCTCGGGATCGACATCGACAAGCTTCACGAGGAGCAGAAGGTGTGGGCGTTCGCCCGCACCATGCAGCAAGGCACTCAGCGAGGGTTTCTCGCGATCTTCACCGGGTTTCTGACATCGACGGCCGCGCTGATCGCCGGGTCGGTTTGGTACGTGTTCTTCAACAAGCCGCCCCATCCGTGAGCGGCGCATTCCAGTAGAGGTCCTCTATGGCTCCCCATCTCGTAATCGTCGGCGCCGACAAGGGCGGCGTCGGCAAGACGACCGTGTCCCGCACCTTGAACGACTACTTCGCTGCCGCAGGGCTCACCTTTGAGGGGTTCGATGCTGAGCACCCCAACGGCGTTCTGAAGCGGTTTCACCCGACCAAGACCACGGTGGTTGACCTGACGAAGTCGGATGACCAGATGAAGGTCTTCGACACCCTGCGTCAGCGCCAGGTCACTCTGATCGACGTGCGGGCGGGGATCCTCACCAGCACCATGGAGATGCTATCCGAGATCGGCTTCCTCGATGGCGTCGGCGAGGGGCGGATGCGGCTATCGCTGCTCCACGTGATTGGATCGAGCCAGGCATCGGTGGATGAGATCAGGGCGATCCAGGCCAAGGTCGCCGGCGCCAAGCACTATCTGGTCGTCAATCGCATCAACGACGCGAAATTCGAGGGGTTGACCGACGAGCTCCGGAGCATTGGCGATGGTGTCGTTGAGATCGGAAAGCTCGATGCCAGCGCGAACGGACAGGTCGATCAACTGGGCGTCGGATTCTCCGCCTATGTCGCCGACCTTGAGAAATCCGAGACGCTTCGCGGTTACACTCGGTCCTGGCTGAAGCGCACCTTCGTCGCCTACGACGCGGTCGGCCTCAAGGTCTGACAGCGGGTTGATTGCCAGCCATCTGGCAGTTCGGCGCGACGCAAATTTTGGAACCATTCAAAGGCCCCGCTGCCCGAAAGGGTAGCGGGGCCTTTTCTGCGTTTTTGGGACCATTTATGGCCGTTCGGGGTGTGGTATTTCGGTAGCAGGGTGTGAACAATGCAGAGTGGTGGGATTGCGATTTGAGGTTGTGCTGCTAGGTTCGGACTTGAAATGGGCCATGGGGCTGGCAGGAAAGTGAAGAATTTCTGGTCACGTCGCGTTCTCGTCACGGCGGTCGCCGCTTTTGTGGCGATCGTCGGGTTTGAGGTCGCCCTGGTAGCGGGAAGCCAGGGATACGACACCCCGACCAAAGTGAAGCTCAATGCGATCCTGCACCAAGCGAGCCCCGAGGCCGCCGAATTGCTTTGGCGAGATCACTACGCCAAGTTCCTCTTTACGAACCCAGCAGAGATTTTTGACGCTCAACCGCGCGGTGTTTCGTTCGAGGACAAGACCAGGATCCACGTCGCTTTTCTGCCTCCCGATCCTGCAGACCGAGTCGATTGCGACGCTATATCGAAAGACGGGCTGGCCGTGGTCCTCATTGCTGGCCAGTCGAATGCCGAGAATACGACGCGCGCAGACGATCTCTACTCACCGAAATCGCGCTTTTACAACCTCAATATCGAGGATGGCGGCTGTTACGTTGCCCGCCAGCGGGCAATTGGGACGACCGGCCATGGATCGGCATTCGCTCTTCCTCTGGCCGATGATCTGCTCGCTAAGGGCCTCTTTCGCAATGTGCTCATCGTGCCAATAGCGGTCGGCGGAACCTACATTGAGGAATGGCGCCCCGATGGCGGGCGCTATTTCCCGCGATTCCGTAAGGCTGTTCAGGAGCTCGCTCGCCATGGCCTCGAAGCCACGTTCGTGCTCTGGCAGCAGGGCGAGGGGAACGCAGCCCTGTTCAGGGGCATGACTCTTGGGCTGTTTGGCGACAGCACCAATTATCGGCCGGTCAACCCGACGCCCGCGCTGCTGGAGGCCGCCAAGCTGAATTACCAGGCAAGGTTCTACGCGATCGCTGGAGCTCTGCGTCAGCTCGGAGTTTCGGCTCCGATCTTCCCGACCATATCAACGATCTGCGGCTACCCTCGGGTGGATGCGACCATCAGGGCTGCGCAGCTGGCGCTACCTGATCCGGAATTGGGCATCTATGCGGGCCCAGACACGGACGAGGTGGACTTCAGCACGCGCTACGACGCCTGCCACTTCGATTCCCGCGGCATCCAGATCGTTGCCCAGGCTTGGACCGAGCGCCTCACGGATTACCTTGCGCGGAGGAGAGGCCGCGCGCTGGCGGCCGCCAGGTCCGACCACCACTGACGTTCAAAGGCCCGCTGCCCCTCCCAAGGGATGGCGGGCCTTCTTTGCGTTTCAGGGGTTGGAAATGGGAGCCGTGGGCGCGTCTTTCGGCCTCAGCCGGTGGGTGAGTGGCCGGGCGATCAGAGGCCGCTGGGTGGCCTTTTTTGGAGCTCGGAACTTGCTTCGGCGCGCGCCCATGCCTTGGCTGCCTCACGGGCTTCGTCCTGCGTCATGGTCGTGCTGGCGGACATGCCGCGGCGGCCGGGATGATCGTCCCAATAGAAATAGACCGACTTCCGCCCGTCGGCGAAACGCACCTCGAAACTGCCGGTGTCGGGGATGCCCTCGGGGGTGTGCGGGATGATACGAACGGGGGCGTCTGCCATGGGCCAAATCTCTTGATTGGAGGTGGGTGCAGCGCTCAAAATTGCCGTTAAGTTTCAATGGGGCCAATTACAGGGTGGGTGCACGTAAGTGGGTGAAATCGTGGGGATGCCTGTAAACCTCCGAGCGCACCATCCAACCTCATCCCAAAGCTGAATCTGTTTCCGATTTGTTCTGGTCCCGCGCTCGCCTCGTTTTGCGCCGAGGCTGACCGCACGCGAAGCGCGGGACGCGGAGGTCTGGCCGAGCAGCGCTGCGTCGATCGGGACGACGGCTTCCCGGATCAGCCGCGCTGCATGCCCCAGCGCCGGACGGTCACGGCTTCGATGGCGCGGAACAGACCGAACTCGACGATGAGGCCGATCAGGATCACCATGATCAGGCCTGCGAACACCTTGTCGGTGAACARCTCGTTGCGGTTGCGGAAGATGAACCAGCCGAGGCCGCCCYGGCTGGCGCTGACGCCGAACACGAGCTCGGCGGCGATCAGCGTCCGCCAGGCGAACGCCCAGCCGATCTTCAGGCCCGACAGGATCGAGGGCAGGGCGGAGGGAATGAGGATGGAGCCGACATAGCGGGCGCCGGTGAGACCGTAATTGCGCCCGACCAGGCGATGGGTGTCCGGCACCGACTGGAAGCCGGTGAAGGTCGCGAGCGCGAACGGCCATAGCACCGAATGCACGAGCACGAAGATCAGACTGGTCTCGCCGAGCCCGAACCACAGCATCGCCAGCGGCAGCAGCGCAATCGCGGGCAGCGGATTGAACATCGCCGTCAGGGTGATCAGCGCCTCCCGGCACAGCGCGTTGGCTGTGGCGAGCGAGACGAAGATGAGGCCGAGCAGCAGCGCCAGCAGATASCCCTTGATGAGGATGCCGAGCGAAGCGGCGGTGGCCGAGGCGAGGYTCTCGTGCAGCAGTCCGTCCCACAGCGCCGTCATCGTCTGGGTGAAGCTCGGTAGCAGCAGCGGGCTCGCGGTGAAGGTCGCGGCCAGCTGCCAGAGCAGGGCGAGCGTTGCCAGCACCAGGACGCGGCGGACCATGGCGGAGCGGCGAAGTGCGCTCCAGTGCAGGCGCCGCGCGCTGCTGCCCGTTGCGGCGATCGGCGYCTCGGCAATGTGATCCGTCATGCGGCAGCTCCCGACCTGCGCCCGAACAGGGTGTGGCGGATCTCCTCGGACAGCGCGCGGAACTGCGGCGAGCCGAGCTGCGCCGCGCCGATGCCTGACGTGTCGAAGGTGGTGATGGTGCGTCCGGGATGGGCGCTGAGCAGGTGCAGCCGGGTGCCGATCAGGATCGCCTCGTCGATCGAATGGGTGACGAACACCAGCGTGAACTGCAGCTCCTCAGCGAGCGCGAGCAGATCGTGCTGCAAGGTGCCGCGYGTCAGCGCGTCGAGTGCGGCGAACGGCTCGTCCATCAGCAGCACCTCGGGCGAAGCGGCCAAAGCGCGGGCGATCGCGGCGCGCTGCTTCATGCCCCCGGACAGCGTATGGGGATAGTCCTTGATCACCCGGGCCAGTCCGACCTTGGCGAGCGCCGCTTCCGCGAGCGCCCGCGCTTCRGCGCCCGATTTGCCGCGGGCGACCTTGAGCGGGAAGGCGACATTGTCGCGCACGGTCTTCCAGGGCAGCAGTTGATCGAACTCCTGGAACACCACCAGACGGTCGGGGCCCGGCTTCGTCACCGCGCGGCCCTCGACCAGGATGTCGCCGCTGCTCGGGCGGATGAAGCCGGCGATGCTCTTCAGGATCGTCGACTTGCCGCAGCCGGACGGGCCGAGCAGCACCAGCCGCTCGCTGCGCGCCACCGTGAAGCTGACATTGTCGACCGCGCGCACCGGGCCATGCTCGGTGTCGTAGTCGATACTCAGCCGGCGGGCCTCGATCACGGAAGACATCGCTCAGTCGCCCTGCTTGTCGTGCAGCTCTTCGAACGTGTAGTCCTTCCAGCTCGCGGGCCTGGTCTTGATGGCGCCGATCTTGGCGAGGAACGCGGCGTATTTGAACGTGCCTTTAGGGACCGTCGTGAAGCTGACCTCGGGGCTATCGATGACCGATTTGACGAAGGCCGGGTCGAGCTTGGACTGCTCGATGCGGATATAGGTCTCGGCGGCCTCCGCCTTGTGGCTCTCGATCCAMTGTGAGGCCTCGTTCAGCGCGTCGTAGAACACCTTGAACGTCCGCGGRTTCTCGTTGCGAAACTTCGAGGTGGCATAGAGCAGCGTCGGCGTGATGCGGCCGCCCATGATGTCGTAGGAGCTCAGCACCTTGTGGATCTTCGGATCCTGCAGCGCCTGCTCCTGATAGGGCGGATTGGAGAAATGCGCGGTGATGGTCGACGACCCCGACAGCAGGGCGGCCGTCGCATCGGGATGCGGCAGGTTGACGGTGAGATCGTCGAGCGCGTTGAATTTTCYCTCACCGAACTCCTTTTCCGCCGCGATCTGCAGCAGGCGCGACTGCTGCGATACGACCACCGCCGGCACCGCGATCTTGTCGGTCTTGGTGAAGTCCTTCAACGTCTTGACATTGGGATTGCTGGTGATGAGGTAGTTCGGCTGYTCGCCGAGTGCGGCGATGATCTTGACGTCGGCCGATCCGCGGGTGCGGTCCCACAGCACAAGCACGGGGCCTGCGCCGGCTGCGCCGATGTCGACGGCACCGGAGATGAGGGCGTCATTGAYGGCGGCGCCGCCGCTCAGCTTGGYCCATTCGACCTTGATCTCGAGGCCGGCCTTCTGGCCATGCTTCTCGATCAGCTTCTGGTCGCGCAGCACGTGCAGCGGCAGATAGACGGTGCCGAACTGCTCGACGATTCGAAGCCGTCCCTCGGCGTAAGAAGGAGTCGACGCGACCRCGCTCAGCAGCAGCGCGGCGCTTGCAAGCCATTTCACAATCATCAGTTYAATCCCGGTCCGAAGCAAACAAGGCTCGATTTGCCGGGAATGTCGTGCTGGTKGCAATTRCGTAAAGTGCAGCGATCGGAGCCGAACCTTCTTGGTCGCGCACTYAGAAGGGAAAGTTATTTCCTGAAGTCCTCAGCGATCGCCATGCCGTCATTTCGGCGGCACGTCGGGRCGCGGATCCCGGGTGAAGCCGTTGCGGTTGGGCATCTCGACCTTCGCCAGGGACGCGGCATCGAGCGTGGTATCCTCGGACACGATGCCGTTCAGGAACAGCAGATAGGCGGTGACCGCGTAGACCTGGTCCGGCGTCAGCGATTGCGGCGCGTTGAACGGCATCGCGCGGTTGACGTAGTCGAACACGGTCGGCGCATAGGGCCAGAAGCTGCCGATGGTCTTGACCGGCTTGGCGGTGGCCAGCGTGCCGCGGCCGCCGACCAGTGCATCGGCTGCGCCGCCCTGGCCCTTGTCGCCATGGCACGCCGCGCACGCCTCCGCGAACAATGCGCGGCCCTCGGCGACGCTGCCGCGGCCGGCGGGCAGGCCGGCGCCGTCGCCGGAGACGTCGATGTTCCAGGCGGCGATCTCGTCGGCGGTGACGGCGCGGCCGAGATTGGTGCGCTCCGCGGCGACGCCCGCGACGGAGCAGACGACGATCAGCGCCGCCGCTGCCGCGATGGATCTAAACGACATGGGTGACCGCTCCCTCGGCATTGAGCTGCCAGCCATAGACCGCATTGAAGTGATAGTTGGAGTTCAGCCCACGGGCGCGGATCAGCTGCTCCTTGGTCGGCTGCAGATAGCCGGTGGAATCGGTGGCGCGGCTCTGCAGCAGCGCCGGTCCGCCATCCCATTGCCATGGCWGCCGGAAGCGCGTCAGGCATTTCGACAGCACTGGCTGCTGCAGCTCGGCCTCGCGCCARGTCTGGCCGCCGTCGGTGGAGACCTCGACCTTGCTGATGCTGCCGCGTCCCGACCAGGCCAGCCCACGGATCTCGTAGAGGCCGCGCTCGCGCAGCTGATGCCCGGAGGAAGGCTGCGTGATCACGGATTTCGCCTCCATCGTGAAGGTGAACTGCCGTGCAGTGCCGTCCGGCATCAGGTCGGTGTATTTCGAGGTCTCCTCGCGTGACTGGAACGGTTTGTCGCCGACCTTCAGCCGTCGCAGCCATTTGACGCTGAGATTGCCTTCGAGGCCGGGCAGGAATAGCCGCAGCGGATAGCCCTGCTCGGGCCGCAGCCGCTCGCCGTTCTGCGCATAAGCGAGAATGGCGTCGTCGAGCGCGATCTCGATCGGCACGCTGCGCGTCATCGCCGCCGCATCGGCGCCTTCCGCGAGGATCCAGCGGCCCTCCGGCTTGACGCCCACTTCCTGCAGCACGGTCGCGAGTGGCACGCCGGTCCATTCGCTGCAGCTGATCAGGCCATGGGTGTCCTGCACGGTCCATTTCGGATTGCCGCCGCCCCAGGTCGAGGTGTTACCCGAGCACTCCATGAAATGAATGCGCGAGACCGAGGGAAACCGCAGCAGGTCATCCATCGTGAACGCCAGCGGGCGCTCGACCAAGCCATGCACGACCAGCCGGTGCTGATCGGGATCGATGTCGGGCACGCCGGCATGRTGGCGCTCGTAATGCAGKCCGGCCGGGGTGATGATGCCGTGGAGATGCTGCAGCGGCGTGCCGCTGGAGGCCGCCGTCGGAATCGGCGGCGGCGTGCGCGGGCGGCGCTTGATGCCGTCCTCGAACCGCGAGGGCACACCATAGGCCGGGCTCGCCACCGGCGATCCTTGCTGGCGCGTCCAGACCGGCACCTGCAGCSGGCCTTCTGCGGCACCCGCCGTGCCGATCCATCCGCCCGCGGCAGCGGCAAGACCGCCCAGCAACGATCTCCGGTCCGGACTGAAGACCATCACCACGTCTCCTGGAACATGCATTCGCCTGGATGTCGCAGACCATGCTCCGCGCATGATGGTCAAGCCGGTGAGACCAAATAAGAAGAAAACGATTGCTGACGATCGAATGCATCAATGATCGTTTCGTCCACCCCCTGCGAGCGGGCAATGGCCTTCCATCGGCGATCTGCCGGAGAGTCTCCGCGCGACGGCTGCAACGCGATCGCGTGAAAGCAATTTATTGCGGGCAGCTCCGTCCGCGCTCGGGTAGGTCATCGAGCCAATGGAGCAGAGCGAGTGAGCTTGGAACCTGAGCTGATCGAGATCGTCGACGAGGCCCGCCGCCTGGCGGTGACCTGGCCAGACGCGCGGGTGTGCCTTGATGCGGCAGCGTTGCGACAGGCGAGCCGCGCGGCGTCCGAGCTGCGCCGGCAGATCGAYGGCATTGCGCTTGTCCTGCCGGCCGATCTGCATCTGACCGGGCTGCAGCCGATCGGCAATTATGCCGTCCGGCTGCTGTTCTCCGATGGCCATGACCGCGGCATCTATCCCTGGTCCTATTTGCGCGAGCTCGCGGACCTGGCGCCCGACGACCGAACCGACCAGAGGCATTCATGGACGACATCACCGACGGCCTGACCGAGGTCTCCTGCGACATCCTGGTGATCGGCGGCGGTACGGCCGGGCCGATGGCCGCCTACAAGGCGAAGCGGCGCAATCCGCAGGCGCGCGTGGTGTTGCTTGAAAAGGCCAACGTCAAGCGCTCCGGCGCGATCGCCATGGGCATGGACGGGCTCAACAACGCCGTGGTGCCGGGCTATGCGACGCCGGAGCAGTACACCAAGGAGATCACGATCGCCAATGACGGCATCTGCGATCAGGCGCCCGTGTTCAAATATGCCTCGCGCTGCTTCGACATCATTCAGGAGCTCGACAGCTTCGGCATCCGCTTCCAGAAGACCGAGAATGGCGACTACGACGTCAAGAAGGTGCATCATCTCGGCACTTACGTGCTGCCGATGCCGAACGGCGACACGGTCAAGCGGGCGCTGTACCGGCAGTTGCGGCGCGAGCAGATCCTGATCTCCAACCGCTACATGGCGACGCGGCTGCTGACGGGGCGGGACGGCGAGATTGCCGGCGCGATCGCGGTGAACACGCGCACCGCCGAATTCCTCGTGCTGCGCGCCAAGGCCGTCATCCTCTGTGCCGGCGCCGCCGGACGGCTCGGCCTGCCGCAATCCGGCTATCTCTGGGGCACCTACGAGAACGCAACCAATTCAGGCGACGGCTATGCCATGGCCTATCACGCCGGTGCGGGGCTCGCGAATCTCGAATGCTACCAGATCAATCCGCTGATCAAGGACTATAACGGCCCGGCCTGCGCCTATGTCGCCGGCCCGTTCGGTGCGTATACGACCAACAGCGAGGGCCGGCGCTTCATCGAATGCGACTACTGGTCCGGGCAGATGATGCAGGAGTTCTACAGCGARCTGCAATCCGGCAAGGGTCCRGTGTTCCTCAAGCTCAACCATTTGCACAGCGACACGATCGGCAARATCGAGGCGATYCTCCACACCGTCGAGCGGCCSTCGCGCGGCCGCTTCCACGAGAACCGCGGCACCGATTATCGCGAGCGCATGGTCGAGATGCATATTTCGGAAATCGGCTTCTGCTCGGGCCATAGTGCGTCCGGCGTGTTCGTCGACGAATTCGCCCGCACCACCGTCACCGGTCTCTACGCGGCCGGTGACATGGCGAGCGTGCCGCACAATTACATGCTGGGCGCGTTCACCAATGGTGCGGTCGCAGGCGAGCATGCCGCAGAATTTGCCGCCGGGCGCGACCTGCCGGACTATGATCCGTCTGATGTCGAGCAGGAGCGGGCGCGCGTGTTGGCGCCGACACGGCGCGACGACGGAATTCCGCCGAACCAGATCGAGTACAAGGCGCGACGGATGGTCAACGACTATCTGCAGCCGCCGAAGGTCACGGCCAAGATGAAGCTGGGGCAGGAGCGGCTGGCGGAGGTGCGCGAGGATCTCGAAGGCGCGATGGTCGCCCGCGATGCCCATGAATTGCTGCGCTCGCTGGAAGTCGCCTCGATCCTCGACTGTGCCGACATGGCCGCTGCTGCGTCGCTGTTCCGCACCGAGAGCCGTTGGGGACTCTATCACTATCGCGTCGACCACCCCGAGAAGAACGACGCCGACTGGTTCTGCCACAGCATCCTGCGCAAGCAGGACGGGCGGATGATGCTGGAGAAGCGGCCGGTCGCGCCGTACATCGTGCCGATCGAGGACGCGGAGCGCTCGGCCTATGATCGCCAGCGCATCCGCGAAAGCGCCTAACGAGGAGGCCCGCTTGCCCATTGCATACACGCCGACCACGCTGCCCGTGGTCGTGGACGAGGCCAAATGCATCGCCGACAAGGGCTGCACGGTCTGCGTCGACGTCTGCCCGCTCGACGTGCTGCGCATCAGCGACCTCACCGGCAAAGCTTACATGAAATATGACGAATGCTGGTACTGCATGCCGTGCGAGACGGATTGCCCCACCGGGGCCGTCACCGTGAACATTCCCTATCTGCTGCGGTGAGCTGAGATGTCGGAGCCCTTCGAAGCGTTCGGCGATGTCGAAGATCTTGCGGCCGACCTGGCGAGCCCGGATGCCACGGTGCGTCGGCTCGCCGTGATGGCGCTCGCCGAAACCTCGGATTGGCAGGCGGTGCCGCATCTGGTCGCCGCGATCGCTGACGCTGCGCCCGAGGTGCGTGAGCAGGCGGCGCGGGCGTTGGGCGAGTTCGACGGCCGCGCCGTCGGCGAGGCCCTGGCGCGCGCGGTGACCGACTCGGTCGCCGCGGTTGCCGCCGCTGCAGCCGAGAGCCTCGCCGAGCTGCGCGACGCGGACGCGGGCGGGGCGCTGCTGGCGCTGGTGGCCCATCCGTCGCCTTTCGTACGTACGGCCATTTTACGCGGCTTGAAGGCGCTGCAGATCGAGGCATCCCTGCAGCCGGCGATCACGGCGTTGAGCGACGTCGAGCCGGCCGTACGTGTACAAGCGGTGGGTGTCATCGGCTATCTCAAGCGTCAAGAGACTCTGCCGGCCCTGATCGGCGCGGCCCGCGACGGCAGCGCCGAAGTCCGGCTCGCGGCCGTCAAGGCGCTGTCCTTCGCCGATCAGAGCGCTGAGGCTGCGGCGGCGGTGTCGGCTGCCTTGAAGGATGCCGCCTGGGAGGTGAGGGCGGCCGCGGCCGAGACCCTCGGCCGTCTCGGCGTGTCGAGCGCATCACCCGCKTTGGTGGCGGCCCTGGCGGACGAATTGTGGCAGGTGCGGCAGAAGGCGCTGCAGAGCCTCGGTCGTCTTCGTGCGCGCGAGGCGCTGCCGGCCATCATCGTGCTACTCGGCGATGATAATCCATCGCTGCGCAAGGACGCTGCGGCCACGCTGGGCGAGATCGCCGATCCCGCGTCGCGTGAGGCACTCGCCACGCGCGCCCAGGACGCCGATCCCGATGTGCGCAAGACGGTGGCCTGGGCGCTCGGGCGTCTGTGAGCGAGGCCCGCGGCTCAATCCTTTGACAGCATGGTTTCGAGCAGATCGACGCGCCTGATGCGGATGCTGGAGCCTTCGATGGCGATGATGCGCTTGGTCTGAAAGCGCTTCAGCATCATCGTGACCCATTGCCGCGTCGAACCGACCATGGCTGCGATCTGGTCGTGTGTGATCCTGCGGTTGATCAGGACGGTTTCACCGTCCCTGACGCCATGTAGCTCGGCGAGGTTGAGCAGATGCTGTGCCAAGCGCTCGATGACGGAGCGGGTGCCGAGCATCTGTGCCATCGACGAGTAGCATTTTCCTTTGGCCACGAGGCCATCGATCAGCGCGAGCGCAAAGCTCGGCATCTCGGCCAGCAGCGTCTGCACACTTGCGCCTGGCAGCGCCGTGATCTCGCACGGTTCCACCGCAACGCCCGACCACATGTGGACGCCGCCGCCGGAAATTTCCGGGCCGCCGATGAAATGCCCCGGCGTCCAATAGGCCAGCGTGACCTCGCGGCCCGAGGGCGCGGTGTAGTAGACGCGGACCTGGCCGCGCCGGATGATGAAGATGCCGTCATGCGCATCGCCCTGGTTGAACACGGTACCGCCCTGCGGCACGACCACGTCGCGGCCAGCCGCTGCGATCCGCTGTCTCTCGGCATAAGAGAGGCGATCGAGGAAATGGGCTCCGACRTTGAGCCCCGCGACACCTTCGCTCAGGAACAGCGCCGAATCGCCTGAGAGCTTCACGGTTGGCTCGGTCACGGCCTGGCGTTCGACCGCCGCACGCTTGGGGCGCACCTCGTTACGGGATTCGACGACCGGCGGACGCAGGATCGGATCCGGAATTCGTAGTGCGCGCGTGGTGTCCACCGTCTCCAGATCCTTCTCGTCCGTTGCTCACGATTGTCAGCCGCAGAGTAGAGGCGAGCAGCAGAAGAAGTCCACGCCTTTGCTGATGGTACGGTGCACTTGGCAAGCTTCGTGCTCAATTGGCCGGTCTATAAGAATGTTTGTTTCGGTGAAGAGATATTCATGAGAATGAATTGGCGGCAGGCCGCGTTCCAGCTTACCAGGATGTGAGGCTCTGTGTTGGCAGGCGGCAACTAATTGCTTCAGCGATCCCGTGCGTCCACTGAATAGTCCGGCTTCTCGGAACGGGCGGAGGAGGATGCCGCTCGCCGATCTCAGCGAGGACCGACGCATGACGCTTCATCGATACGCCGCACTTTCTGCCGTCGTTCTGGCGGTGACGCTCGGAACCGCGAAGGCCGAAACCATCCGCGTCGCGATCGGTACGCAGGACACCACCATCAATTGCGCGACCGGCGGGCTCCTGATCCGGGAGTTGAATCTGCTCGACAAATATCTGCCGCATGATGGCAAGTACAAGGATACGACCTATGACATCCAGTGGCGCAACTTCACGTCCGGCGCGCCGCTGACCAACGAGATGGTGGCCGGCAAGCTCGATTTCGGCGCCATGGCCGACTTTCCGGGCTCGCTGAACGGCGTGGCGTTTCAGAAGGCGGGTCGCCGCAGCCTGTTCATCTCGGTGCTGTCGGGCAGCACCAAGGGCAGCGGCAACGGCATCGTGGTGCCCAAGGACTCGCCCGCGCGTTCGCTCGACGATCTCAAGGGCAAGACCATCTCGGTGCCGTTTGCATCGACGGCGCACGGCATGCTGTTGCGCGCCATCGAGGCCAAGGGCTGGAATCCGGACACCGATGTCAGCATCATCACCCAGGCGCCGGAGGTCGCAGGCCCCGCGCTGCAGGCCAACAAGGTCGATGCCCATGCCGACTTCGTTCCGTTCGCCGAGCTGTTTCCCTGGCGCGGCTTCGCKCGCAAGATCTTCGACGGTTCGCAAGCGAGCACACCGACCTTTCACGGCGCGCTGGTCGACGGCGATTACGCCGACAAATATCCGGAAGTCGTGACAGCCTATCTGCGGGCCGCGCTGGAGGCCGACCGGCTGATCGCCTCCGAGCCGGAGCGCTACAGCGAGCTGATCTCGAAGGTGACAGGGATCGAGGCCGAGGTGGTGTATCTGTTCCACGGCCCGCTCGGGCTGCAGACCCGCGRCGCCACCTGGAAGCCGGAATTCCGGCAGGCGGTGGCGACGTCGATCAAGACGCTGAAATATCTCAAGCGGGCCGACAGCGATCTCGACATCGACAAGTTCGTGACCGACAAGTTCRTCAGGGCRGCGCTGACCCAGGCTGGCCGCGACTACGACGCGGAGAAGACCAACTACGCGCAGTTGCCGCTGAAGGCCAAGGATGCGGCATCGGGCGCCGAGATCACCGATGTCAGCCGCGTCGCGCAGATCTGGCTGAAGGATGAGCCGCAGGTTCGTCATTACGCGTCCCCGGAGGCGGCGTTGAAGGCGCTGGTGGCGCTGGAGAAGGATGGCAAGACCGCCCGGGTCGTCTATGCGCAAGATCGCGAGAGCGGCATCAAGCTGTTCGCGAGCCAGGCTTGGTTCGTGCGCAGCTCGTCGGGCGAGCTCAGTGCGTTCCTGCTGAAGGAGGGCGCCGAGCGCTGGGCCAAGGCGAAGGGCGGCGACGTCGTCGATTTCGCCGCGGCGCGCGACGCGCTGGTCGCCAGCCGGTAAGGGATCCTGCGCCATGACGAGGCCGCGACAGGCGGTGCGATGGGCGATCCGCGCCGCCTCGATCGGGGCCTGCCTCGGCCTCTGGCAGTTCGCCGCGACGGCGCATTTGAATCTCGGCGCGGTCACCTTCCGCAACGTGCCGCCGCCGACGGAGGTGGCCGAGGCGGCARYGGTGCTGCTCAGGTCGCCCAAGCTGATGGCGCATCTCGGCAGCAGYCTGGCGCGSGTGTTCGCCGGTTATGGCGCAGCCGCGCTGCTCGGTATCGCGCTCGGCATTGCGATCGGACGCTCGCGCGCCGCGTCCGATCTGCTGCTGCCGCCGCTGGAGCTGCTGCGGCCGATCCCGGCGGTGGCCTGGATTCCGCTCTCGATCCTGATCTTCACCTCGTCAGAAATGTCGATGATCTTCATCACCTTCATCGGCGCGCTGTTCCCGATCATCCTCAACACCGTGCATGGCGTCGCCAATGTCGACCAGCGGCTGATCGCCTCGGCGCGCAGCCTCGGCGGCAACAGGCTCGCCATCCTGCAGGAGATCGTGCTCCCGGGCGCGGCGCCAGCGATCGTGACGGGGCTCGCGATCGGCATGGGCACGTCCTGGTTCTGCCTCGTGACCGCGGAGATGATCTCCGGACAGTTCGGCATTGGATACTACACATGGGAAGCCTACACGYTGCAGAACTACGCGGACATCGTCGTCGGGATGCTGGTGATCGGCCTGATGGGAATGGGCTCGAGCTGGGCCCTGACCTCGCTCGGCCGCGTCCTGATGCCGTGGCACCGGCCGTCGGCGGCGCGATGAGCGGAGACCCCGCGGACGGCCATCGCCGTCCGAGCGGCCACGTGAAGGTCAGCCGCGTCTCGATCATGCTGGGCGAGAGCGACAAGGCGTTTCAGGCGGTCGMYGAYCTCTCCTTCGAGGTCGCGCCCGGCGAACTGCTGTGYCTGCTCGGGCCCTCCGGCTGCGGCAAGTCGACCGTGCTCGGCGCGCTCGCGGGTCACCTSGAGATTGCGACCGGGGCGATYACGCTSGATGGCGAGCCGGTGGCCGGGCCGAGCCCGGATCGCGGCCTCGTGTTCCAGCAGCACACGCTGTTTCCGTGGAAGAAGGTCCGGCACAACGTGGCGTTCGGCCCGAAGATGCGCCGTGTCGCCCGGCGCGAGCGCCTGAAGGCCGCCGMCGACTTACTCGCGCTGGTCGGCCTGGCCGGCTTCGAGGACTTCTACCCGGCGCAATTATCCGGCGGGATGCAGCAGCGGGTCGAGATCGCCCGCGTCCTGATCAATCATCCGCGCGTGCTGCTGATGGACGAGCCGTTCAGCGCGCTGGATGCCTTGACGCGCGCCCGGATGCAGCAGGTGCTGCTGGACATCTGGACCCGCATTCCGACCACGACCGTCTTCGTGACCCATGACATCGATGAAGCGCTGTTTCTCGCCGACCGCATCATCGTCATGAGCCACCGGCCCGGCCGCGTGATCGACGACATCAGGCTGCCCTTTGCCAGGCCGAGACACGCCGATCTCGTGACCGAGCCGGACTTCGTCCGGCTCAAGCGCCACGTCATGGGTCKGCTGCGCCATCGCGACACCTGAGCGCGGCGGTCGTGCCCGCGGCTCAGCGATCGAGCCAGGTATCGGAGAAGTCTCCGGCGGTCAGGTCGACGCTGTTGTAGATGTCCTTCACCCGATTGCTGGAGACGATGACCGTCCGCAGCGATACCAGCGGCAGGGCGGGCAAGTCCTCRCTCGCGATTGTCTGGAAGGCGCGGAACTGCTGGGCGCGCTTGCTTTCGTCGGCTTCGGTGCTCGCCTGGCGGAAGAGATCGTCGACCGCCGGATTGTTGTAGTGGGCSGCGTTGACATAGGGCAGSGGRTTCTTGATCCCGTCCGACCAGTAGATCCGCTGCACGCCGACGGTCGGATCAAACAAGAGGCCGAGGCCGTTGATGTTGAGGTCGAACTGATGCTCGTAATAGACCCGCTTGATGAAGGTCGCGAGATCCCCCTCGAGCACCGTGACCTTGATGCCGATCTGGCTCAACGCCGAGCGCAGATAGTCCGCCGTAGTCTTGAAGGCGGGGCCGGGAATGAAGGTGAGCCGGACGGAAAAGCGCGTGCCGTCACGCCCACGCGTGACGCCGGCCTCGTCGAGCAGCCGGTTCGCTCTGGCGATATCGGTCGGATAGTTGAAGCCTGCGGGATCGTGATAGGCCTGGAAGATCTCGGGGATCGGCGAACGGATMTGGTCGGCGTGGCCGTAATAGATCGAGTCGCGGATGAAGTTGCGGTCGATGGCATGGGCGATCGCGTGGCGAACGGGCGTCTTGGCCAGCTCGGKGTGCTCGAGATTGAACTCCAGGACSGAWGCGTTGTTGAGATAGCCGTCGCGCCGTGASGAGAYCTGYAGCGYCTTGATGCCGCCCAGGCGCTCCAGGTCGGAAAATGCCACGTTGGCGTCGATGTCGATCTCGCCGGTCTCCAGCGCCGCCGAGGCGGCCGCGGCGTCGCCGATGAACTTGACGACGATGCCGTCGAGATAGGGCCGGTCAGCGCGCCAATAGGACGGATTGCGCTTGAGGCGAACATAGGCGCCGCGCTTCCATTCTTCGAAGATGAAGGGACCGGTGCCGATCGGCGCGTTGTTGTTCGGGCTGGCGGCAAGGTCGTCCGAAGCATAGGCGTGCTTCGGCACGATCGGCGATTCAGCCGCGGTCAAGGCCTTCAGGAAGTAGGGCGTCGGCTTGGCGAGYTTGACGAGGACCGTAAGCGGATCCGGCGTCTCGATGTCGGCGATGTTGGCAAAGCTGATGCGGCCGCGCGGCCCGACCTTCTTCAATGCGAGCAGTGAGAATTTGACGTCCTCGGAGGTGAAGCTGGYGCCRTCGTGCCATTTGACGTTCGGCCGCAGCTTGAAGGCATAGTCCAGCCCGTCCGGMGACACCGTCCATTCCGTCGCCAGCAGCGGCTTCGGATTGAACTGCGCGTCGAAGGTCAGCAGCCCCTCGGTGACCTTGGTGCTGATGTTGCGGGTCAGCGTGTTGGTGTCGAGCAGGGGCACCAATGTCCGCGGCTCCGCCTGGGTTGCGATGGTCAGGATGCCACCGTGCCTGGCCTCCGCGACGGCGCGACCGGGAAACAGCTGAGCTGCGGCGAGGGCAAGAGATGCGGTCAGAACCTCGCGCCGGCTGGCGCGCGGGTTGAAACGGTCGGAGACAGTCATGGGAGGCTTTGCTCGAGAGAGTGAGTTGGCGCGATCGAACGCGGACCACAAGACTAACGGGCTGATCGTTCGGCGCAACGGATGGATATTTCGTTGTTAATCCGTGACCGAGAATTGTTCATCGGCGCAGGTCGCCTCGCCCGTCGAATTCTTGCTCGCGTCACACTTGCGCAAGCCCTTGACGATGCGCAGAGTCGAGGCGTCGCGACGAGAGACGATCGGGGCTGCTATCTCCGCGGTCTCAACGCCGCATCTAGGTTGCGTGATTTCTAGGCAGGCGGCCGCGTGGCCTCATGGCAGCCTGCGTGAAACRTCGATGCCATGAAGATGGATGGCTCCGGCAAAGCTTGCTACCAGCGGCAAAGCGGCGGTGGTTTTGTTGTTTTCTTTCCCGGCGGCTTGTCGCCGYCGCYGCTTGGATTACCATCTGATGACGGCATCACCCAAGAGATCACCCAAGAGCACGAGCGCTGACGTGGCGAGCACTGCTAACATCATCGATTTGGACGCGTATCGCGCGCGGCGGCAGCAGCGGGTGACCGGGATGCGAGCCGCGCCCGAGGGCGCTGGCCAGGCGGTGCCTGCGCTGTGGGCGTGGTGGATCTGGCCGGCCTTCGTCTGGGTCCCGGTGCCCGTCGGATCGATCGCGCCGGCGTGGGAGCGGGGATGAGCGAGCAGGTCGAGCGGACGCCGGAGAACGGCGCGTCGCTCTCGCCCAGTAGCGCGTTGCCGCCGGACTCGCAGGCCGATCTTCACATCGTGCTCGGACGCAATTTGCGCCGCTTACGCACGCGGCGCGGCCATTCGCTGGAG
>BFBZ01000001.1_pt565 | contig 100413 bp, 71 predicted proteins | sample 1888401 | NCBI WGS metagenome assembly BFBZ01 (sample SAMD00112614, study PRJDB3348) | symbiont metagenome | host: Chara braunii
CCCAAAAAGTTGGCGTCGCCCAGGTACTTCACCGTCACCGCATTATTACCTTGCAGCAACGACGTCGTCGTCAGCGTCGCAACTCCACCACTCAACGTTCCCGTCCCCAACAACGTTGTACCCGTGTAGAATTGCACCGTGCCCGTCGGCGTTCCGGAACCGGGGCTCGCCGCGTACACCACCGCCGTCAACGTCACGGGCCAAGCATAACCTGCCGGATTCGGTGTCGCCGACACGGTCGAGATCGTCGAAGCCTGGCTGATGACCACGTTCGTCACGGGCGACGTGTTTGAGAAGCAGTTATTGTCTCCCAAGTACTGCGCCGTGATCGCATCCGTGCCGACAGGAAGTGTTGTTGTGCTGATTCTTCCGACACCGTTCGAGTCAAGAGTCCCTGTACCCAGCAACGTCGTGCCATAGAAGAACTCGACGGAGCCGGAAGCCACACCCTGCCCCCCCGTCGTTATCGAAACCGTGGCGGTCAGAGTAACCAGGCCACCGTACACCGCGGGCTGCGGCGATGCGGTTACCTGGGTCGTCGTGGACACTTTCGACACGGTGAAACTCAGCGCTTGCGAGGTGCTCGTCGTGAAGTTGTTATCTCCTTGATACACCGCAGTGATCGAGTAGGTCCCCGCCGCAAGGTAGCCCGCGTTGAATGCTCCGACGCCGCCTGAGTCCACCGTACTCTCACCCAGATACGTGGCTCCGTTGTAGAACTTGACGTCACCTGTCGGCGTCCCAAAGCCGGAATTCACCGGCGCCACCACGACCGTAAAGACCGCGGGATTGCCGTAGAGCAACGGATTCGGTTTGGTGGTGACGGTCGTGGTCGTCGGCAGAGACTGCGTGATCGTGACATTCAAGGCCGGCGACGTGCTTGCCGGATAGTTGCTGTCCCCCGAGTACTGAGCCGTGATCGCATCCGTACCCGCCGGAAGCGACGACGTCTGGTATGTCGCTACTCCATTACTGATCGTGCCCGTTCCAAGCAACGTACCGGCATAATAGAAACCGACTGTACCCGAAGGAGCGGTCGTCGAAGAGCCAGAACCCGTGATCGTCGCCTTCAACGTCACGGACGTACCCACCGCTGCCGGATTTGGTGACGCCGTCACCCCCACTGTCGCGATCGAGTTCGCAACCGTCACTATCACCGGTGATGACGTGCTCGTACCAAAATTCAAGTTGCCGTCGTAGACTGCCGTGATCGAGTTCGAACCGAGCGGAAGTGAACTCGTCGTCAGCGTGGCGCTACCAATGTTGCCGAGCGAGACGGTACCAAGAAACGTCGTTCCATCATAGAAACTGACACTTCCGTTCGCATTCTGCCCCTCGAACGGAGACGGAACGACACGAGCCGTTAACGTCACCGCGCTGCCGACCAAGACGGGATTCGGCGTTGCCGTCACCGTAGTTGTGGTTTGCAGCGCCGGGTTTTGGATCGTTACCGTCACGGGAGCCGATGTGCTCGGAGAGTATGTCGACGACCCGGTGTAGCGAGCCGTCACGGTGTCATTGCCGAGGGGAAGCTGCGTCGTTTGAATCGTCGCAACGCCATTGCTCAGCGTTCCGCTCCCAAGCGACGTAACTCCGTAGAAGAATTCCACGGTACCTGTCGGTGTTCCCGAGCCGGAGCCTGATACACTCACCGTCGCCGTCAACGTCACGGGGCTTCCCAACGCCCACGGGTTCGGAGACGCCGCCAGCGCCGTGCTCGTCGATACCGTCGACGTTGAGGTCACCGTCACACTGACCGACGACGAGGTGCTCGCCGCGTCGTTACTGTTCCCCACGTAGTGCGCCACGATCGAGTTGCTGCCCGCGGGGATAGCCGTCGTGATCAGCGTCGCAACGCCATTCACCACGTTCGCTGTACCCAGGGATACCGAACCACTCGCAAATTGCACGGTGCCACTGACGGAGTTGGGGTCCGAACCCGTCGGTGTCACGGTCGCCGTCAAGGTGACCGGCTGCCCCTGGGTCGCCGTCGTTGTGCTCGTGGTCAGGCTGGTCGTCGTGGCAGCCTGGCTGACGACCACGGTCGCCGTCGCCGAGCTCAATGCATAATCGGGGTTCACGCCATCCGAGTATTCCGCAAGGATCGAATTGGTTCCGGCAGGTATCGCCGTCGTAACCAGAGTTGCCACGCCGTTGACCACCGGAACCGCGACCGGGGTCCCTCCCAAGTAGAACGACACATTGCCGCTGTTTACGGTCCCCCCCGCAACGGCACTGACATTGGCGGTCAGGGTGACCGATTGGCCATAGATTGTCGACGTCGGCGAAGCCGTCAACGATGTCGTGGTATTGGGGATGTGGGTCAAGACGACATCATTGCCATCTCCGCCGGTATAGCTGATTTGATACTCCTGCCCTCCCGAAAGAAACAATTGCCCCTGGCTCAGCCCGTAAAAGATCCCGCTGACCGACAATGATCCTGTATTATCGATGATCATGTACTGGTCTTTTCCGGCAGAAGCCATGGCCGGACCCGCCACAATCTGAAGTCGGGGGTTGTTGGTCAGCGTGACTTGCCCACCCACCTGAATTTGACCGTATCCGGTGCCTGCGCCGGTTCCGTTAATAGGCACCGAGAGGGTCGAGACGCCGTTGGTCAACGTAAGGTTGCCAGTATCCGTCAAGATCCCGGGACTCGAACCTCCGGGACTCAGAACACCGTTGAGATTATTGATGGATCCTACAGTCCCGGTCCCTTCAAACGTCGCCGAGGTGCCCGGGCCAGGCTGATTCGTCCCAACCGTCACGGCCCCAGAGCCCGCAATCCCCGACACGGAAAGCGAACCTTGCGGAATATTGATCACATTACTCAGAACGAGACTTCCCGCATTCGCGTCAATCGATGATCCGGCAGAGAACGTCAACGGCAGCGAGATTGTTGATACACCCGAGCTCGCGGTGTCCAGAATTCCCGAGAGACTAATCGCGTTACCCCCGATCGAGTAGCCTCCCCCTTCGAGTATCAACGTGCCGAATGTCGAAATCGATGTGTTGTTCAAGTTGCTAAGATTCGCCGCTCCTGCCGGAAAGACGAGGTTGGAACCAGCTACGGGAGCTACGTTCCAGTTACCCGGCGTCGACCACAAGTTGTTGACCGCCCCCGTCCAAGTGCTGATCGAAAGCACGACTCGCGGCTCCATCACCTCCAGCTCAAGCAACCGGTATCGGCCGTTGCGCCGGTCCCGCCGACCTGGCCTCGACGACTGGACGAGAGGATGAGAATTTCGCTTCAGGGAAGAAAGGCGCATCATTAAACTCCAGGGGGATGCAATCACTATTAGGTGTTCAATCAACTCGAAGACGACGCCGGACATACGCAGTCGCAAATGCGAAAGAGCCCTCGGCTTAGCCGGCTCCGTTCGCGACGTATTATTCAAGTTGCTAAGATTCACTGCTCCCGCGGGAAAGACGAGACTAGAGCCGGCCGTCGGATCTACATTCTCAGTTACCCGCAGTCCCCCACAAGCTATTGACCGCGCCCATCCAGGTGCTGGTCGAGAGTACAACTCGGCTCTCCAGCACCTTCAACTCCGGCAATGAACCTTTGCAGGCGCGGCGCCTGGCTCAGATCGAGCTCTGGGAGAAAACCGATCGTTTAATTTTCCCTTCACGAGGGAACAGCCGCATTACAAAACTCCGACGGAGGTATTTTTCGTTGAATGTTCAATCCACGCAAAACTAACAACGGTGTTACACGAGGTTGACCTGACTGTGACAGTCGGCACACTCAAATGTGATACTCTGATTTCGCGCAATCGCACAACAGTCTCGGCTCGGCGCCTATTCCGGTACCTCTGCGGTCATCGACATAACAAGGCTGGCGATTCCGATTTGCGCATCATGGAAAACACGTTGCTCTTTCCCTCGTTTCCTCGCGATATTTGGCTGAAAAACGAGAATCCGTCTCGGGATCACAAAGTCGACTCCACGTCTCAGCCCAACTCCAGTCCAGGCGAACATGTAAGCGAGAGTTCTCGCGAAAGAGGCGTCGGATCTCTCGCCACATTTTCCTTCCGGCTCCCCACCCGGATTGTCAGGCGCAAGGGAAGCCCTTTGGCATCACGTAGTTATTGAAACCGACGTGGAGGAGAAGGAAAATCCACAAGCAAAGGCTGTTCGCAATCAGCACTCGGCTAACAGCCCACGCCTACCTCATTTCCGCAGGCATCGTGATCGTTTTGAACAACCATCGATACTGTTGGCGATTGCATGGGTTTACAGTCTAGAGACTACCCGCACTCATTCTCAAGCAAAATAATTAAAGGACCCATAAATCGTTGGAGTTTTCATCGCAAAACGAGTAGAGCGCCGGCGGAGAACCGGCCTGCGCCAATACCACAGCCTCGGTACGCGCCTTTTTTAGGCTTATATTCCAGCCCGCCAGCTCCACGATTCTCCCTTCCTTACATGAGGCAGGCGATTACTTTTGATCGTCTTCATTCCCACTTTTACAAGAAAATTCATTTTAAATTCACAAGCCTCTCTTCCCAAAATTTCTGCAAGGCACTCGAAGTCTACCTTCAGCATCACTGTCTCGTGGTTGTGCGGGCCACAGCCTTGCAGGGCCTCAAGATCGCAACTTTCCTGGCGTCAGTACATCGACGATTTGAGTAGACTCGTCTCGCGGTCCGGCACGGCGAAAATTGACTCACGATACTTTGGCTCCTCAAGCTTGGAAGTGTGAGGACACAGCCGAGGCTCGTGAGGATCGGACGAGTTGAGGACTCGACGCGGCGGGCTAGAGAAATGGAGGACTTCCTTTCCCAAGCCCAATCTCATCCGAAGCCCGCGAGACCGCCTGACCTTGAGCAAGAGAGAGAGCCTGGATCCTTTACAGACATGACTCATTTCTCTAAAGATAGAGAGCACCTTCAGGGCCAACCGATGCGCTAGGGGAGCAAAACTCGGGAAGGATGGCCTCCGCTTGGCATGCGATTGTCGCCAGCGCGAAGATCGGTGGGATAGAGGAGAGCATGTCCACGACCTGGCCAATATGGCTCTTGGCACTTCTGTTGCCGGCGTTCTGCTTTCTCTCCATGAACATGTGCATCTGGACTGCGCCACGATGGCTCGGGCCTGTGGCCGACGCATTGCTGTGGCTTCAGGCAATCGTCGTCGGGCCATTTCTTATCGCGTTGCCCATGGCGATTTATTTCCTCGCGACCGCTCTGATTTGCCAGAACATCGACGGCAAGCTTGCCGAGCGCATCTCAACGGCCCTTGCCTGCCTGTGCTTCCTCGGGCTGACGAGTCTGGCCATGCGATTAGCAGGGGCGTTGCGGCATCAGGCGTTCGTCCGGGCAGCCAGGATCGGCGATTCCCTTGTTCAGGCGCTTAGGCAATACCGGCATGACCACGGTGAGTACCCCGATAGCCTTGAGCAGCTAATCCCCCACGATTTACAAGAGATCCCTTATACCGGAATGATTGCCTATCCCCACTTTTTATACGGCAAAGATCGCAACGACATCCAAATCCACGTGGGTTCTTACGAACTGCGGATCCAATGCCAATCTACCGGGCTCAACTTCGACAGGTTCATCCACTGGCCGGCCGAAGTCTATCCTGATCGGATCCAGGACAAACCCGTCGAACGAATTCTCACATGGGCCTACGTCCACGAATGAGGGAAAGCCAAACCTCGAGCATCCCGCCGTTCAAGAAGTTCCTGCGAAATGAGAGGGTCTCCCCTGGCGGAGAACGACTTTGTTCGCCGTCTTCATGATGATGTTTCTCATGGAAGCGGCGCGCACGCCTCGTGGCCCCCGGCGGCTCCCGCGAGTATCTTGAGGGGTCGACCTCTCCCAAAATCGAGATTTCCACAGAGAGTAGGAACACGATGAACGGTTTGGCGCGGATTTGCCTTCTGACAATAACCTTCACGAGCCTGACAGCGTCCGGCCTAAGCGACGCGGCTGAAACGGAGTTTCGCGTGGGGGCGGGGGAGAAAGACATCACACCTCCTCCCGGAATTCCCATGTGGGGATACGGAGCGCGGCACGCCGCACCGGCCGAGGGAGCCCTCGACCCGCTCATGGCCAAGGCCATCGTCATTGCCGCGGGAGACGAAAAGGTTGCCATCGTGGGCATCGACCTCGGCCGAGGACCGACGAGCGCGATGATGAAAACCATCCGCCAGCAAATCGCCGATCAAGCGGGCATCCGACATGTCTTGATTACAGGAAGCCACACGCACCACGGCCCTGTCATCGAACTTACCGATGAAGAGGGACTCGGAAAGGGTAAGTTCGACGCGGCGGTGGCGTACGCCCAGAAACTCCCCGAACTTCTGGTCGAAGCTATCCTCAACGCCGACAAAAACCTGAAACCAGCGAAGATCGGAGTCGCCACCAAGTCCGTAAGCCTCAACCGCAACCGCCAGTCCAAACGGGAGCCCAAGGCGACCGACCCCATGCTCGCCGTGGTTCGATGCGACGACCTCGAAGGGAAGCCGATCGCCGTTCTCGTCAACTTCGCCGCGCACCCAGTCATGACTGACACGAAAGTCCTCAAGTACTCCGCGGACTATCCCGGCTTCCTCAAGAAGAAGGTGGAAAGTGAGTTCGCGACCCAATGCGTTTTCATGCAGGGTGCCGCGGGAGACATGAGCACCAACGTCGGCGACGGACCGCGCGGCCCACAGGGATACGGCGAAACACTGGCTGAGCACGTGATCGGTCTGGCCAAATCCGCAAAAACCGAGGTGCCCGCCCATCCGTCCATCAAGGGAACCGTCGATACTTTTCGCTTCAAAACGCGTGTCGACTTGCGCGATCCCAAGGTCTCAGGCGCCTACGAGAAAGCCTTCTTTCCCGAACTCAGCCGCAATTACGCCAAGCTGTTCGGTGAAGCTCTCACCGCCGAGCTCGATACCGTTCTGATTAACGGCGACCTCGCTCTCGTCGGAGCTTCAGGTGAATTCTTCTGCAACCACGCGAACCGTCTCAAAGTTCGGTCATACGCGAAGGACACCTTGTTCTTCGGCTATTGCAACGGCCACGGCATGTACTTCCCCACCATCGAGGCCGCTTCCGAGGGAGGCTACGGCGCCGACCCCGGCGTTTCTTTCGCTGAGATCGGCGCGGGGGAACGCATGATGGATCAGGCTTTGATCAATCTCTATAAACTCCAGGGCAAATTCGCCAGGGAACCCCGGTAAACAACCCACACCGGCCCGTTGAAAGACTCGCTTCTTGGGATGCCTCCCCTCCCCTCGGAACCGAGCGAGCGAGGCGAGCCGTGCAACGCGTCTCGCCCCGCCGCTGATTCGGTCCCGAGAAAATTCGCCACCAGGCGTTTCTTGAAGGACACGACCAACTTCCCCACTCTGACGGCGTTCCAGACCCGGGACGGCGGAGAAATCCCTTTCCAAGGAATAGGCCCACCGCAAGAGATGATGCGGCTTGCAGATCGACGACAAGCCGAGTATGTTTAACATAAGTTTTTCAGGCAAAATCGGCGGGCCTCCAGGTCCTGGGAAGTGTTGCCATGCCGTCCTCCCCAAATCCGTGCCGCGGACCGCGGCGGATCACGCGTCGCGAGATGGTGGAGATCGGCGGGATCTCCACGCTCGGTCTTGGCCTGCCCGGACTGCTACGGGCTCAAGAAGCCAAGGCGCGCGTTGACGCGGCGATTCCCGCATTCCCAAGCCTGCCGCTCCCCAAGGCCGATGCCTGCATCGTGATCTTTCTGGATGGCGGGCCGAGCCATCTCGACATGTGGGACATGAAGCCCGATGCCCCCGCGGAGATCCGCGGCGAATTCAAGCCGATCGCCTCAACGCTTCCGGGCGTCCCTCTGAGTGAGCATCTTCCCCGGCTCGCCCGTCTGATGCATCGCTGCACGCTCATCCGCTCTGCGCACCATAGTGTCAACAACGCTCACGCCGCTGCGGTGTACACCAGCTTGACCGGGCACGACCGAGGAGATGCCACTGTCATCGTGGGGGCCGGACCGAACGACTACCCGGCAATCGGCTCGGTGCTCGGGCTCTGCCGCCCTCCGGCAACGCCTCTCGTTCCTTACGTATCGATGCCGTATATCACGGCCGAAGGGGCGGGCGGCCCTCCGCAGCCCGGCTTCTTTGGCGGCTGGTTGGGGCGCAATCGCGACCCTTTCTTTATCCTCAAGGATCCCAATTCTCCCACCTTCGGGATGCCCGAGCTCGCCCTCCCGGCCAACGTTTCCGCCACGCGGTTCGGAGATCGTCGCAGCCTGGTCCGGAATCTTGGTGCGATCCCCGAGGGCTTCGACCGGGACCGCCGTTTCCGTGATCTCGAAGGGTTTCAGGCCAGGGCCTTCGACATCCTCACCGCACCCGAAACGCAACGGGCCTTTCAGATCGATCGCGAAGATCCCAAGCTCCGCGACGCTTACGGCCGGAACATCTATGGCCAGAGTGTTTTGCTAGCCCGCCGCCTGATCGAAGCCGGCACCCGCGCCGCGTGCATCTCCTGGGCACCAGACGCCAATGCGACGTGGGACACGCATGCCACCAACTTCAACACCTTGAAGACCACGCTTCTGCCCCAGTTCGACGCGGCGATCTCAAGCCTCCTGACCGACCTGGAAGCCAGGGGCATGCTCGAGCGAACTCTCGTCGTGGCGATGGGAGAGTTCGGCCGCAGCCCCAAGGTCAATGCTCAAGGCGGACGCGACCACTGGAACTTCGGCTACACGCTCCTCCTGGCCGGCGGAGGCGTCAAGGAAGGCTACGTCCATGGCGCCAGCGATAAAATCGGAGCTCGCCCCAAGAGCGACCCGGTCACTCCCGCCGAAGTCGTCGCCACGATTTATCATTGCCTTGGCATCCCGCATGACCTGGAACTCCGCGACCAGTTCGGTCGCCCCCTCACCGTCGTTCCCAACGGCGAGCCGATCGCATCCGTCCTCGCCTGAGCGTCAGCAACTCCCATGGCACTAAGGGGGCCTTCCTCGCGCCTTGAATTCACGCGGGAGGCCGGAAACCCTGCAATATTTGCCGATATTTTGACGACACCGGCCGAAGAAAGGGTCCGGCCGGCGTCTGGCAATTGCCGACGATCAGAGCGAGTCGTCGTCCTCGCCGAGCTCCTGTTTGAGGGCCTTCAGCTCTCCGATGATCGCATCGATTCTCACTTCGATCTCCTGGCGCGACCGCTTCGCGCGCTTTTCTTGGTCCGCGTTGGGTCGAGCCAAGACAATAACCCGATCGCCGGGGAAGAGTTGATAGTTTGTCCTGGGATCCCCGCGATGGACGATCGCGTCGAGGTCGACGGGCCAGCTTCTATCTTCGCGGGCATTGGGCGGTCCTGGGCGAATGAGCCGGATCGTGCCGCTAGCGCCTCTTCGGTTAAGCCCACCAGCATAGTTGATCGCATCGAGAACCGTTTCATTTCCCGTAACGGGAAATCGACCAGGCGCGGCAACTTCTCCCTGGACATAGTAATTCTTGCTGTTATATGCCTGGATCGTAACCGAGACGCGCGACGTCTCTCCCGGTTCGACCTTCACAGTCTTACCTCCGTCAATTTTTACGAGCCCGAGCATCTCGTCGCTCAAATATTCACGCAGATGCAAAACAACCTTCTCTTTGATCTGTTGCGTGGTGAGCCCCGCGACACGGATTTCTCCGTAAAAACCGAGTGAAATCCGCCCATCCGGGCGGACAAGCCGCTCGTTCTTGATAGGCCGCCCGGCCAGGGCCTCGAAGACATTGACCTCGATGATGTCCGGAGGTTCGACAACGTATTCCGGCAGCGATCTTTTGACCCCCTCGAACGGCGGATCGGCGACGACCGACCCGGCCTTGGGCGGCTCGGCACGGCCGTCGGCGCTCGTGGCCGCGGAGACACTTCCAAGGAGTCGATCGATGCCAGCTCCTATGCCCCCAGCGGCCATGCCAACCCCGATCAAAATGGCCGCGGCTAGCTTGATCTTGGTCATGAACATCGTCTTGAGAACTCCTTTCGCCAGAACCACGGAAGCCAAGCCCGCTCCGGTGACCAGTGCTCGGCCGGTCGCAATTCCGATCGCGACAGAAACCGTCTCTTCGAGCAGCGCGGCGGACACCGCCGTTGGCCGCATACAGGCAAACAGCGTGACCGTCGATAGCCCGAAACCCCTCCGTGCGAGCCGGGTCCGCAAGAGTGCGCGAGCCCGGCTCAGCCTGCCTTTCACGGTGCCCAACGGCCAACCGAGATGCCGAGCCGCCTCGTCGTGCGTGAGCCCTTCCATGTAGCAGAGCACAACCGCCGCGCGGTAAGACTCCGGGAGGAAACCGAGCTCTTCGTGGATCGCGACCTGCAGTTCGCGGCGCTCTGGATCTTCAAGAAGGCCGCGTGCAGCAGGTTCATCATCCCCCGACGCGACTGTTGGACGACGAGCGGCCTCGATTCGGGCCCGCAGGGCAACCCGGCGCGTCACCGTGTAGAGCCAGCGCCCCAGCGATTGGTCGACGCGAACCGCCCCCGCTTTCCGAACCAGGATCAAGAAGGTCGCTTGAAAGGCATCCTCGGCGGCATAAGAATCCCCCAGGATCCTGCGGCAGACCCCCAAAACCATGGGGCCGTGGCGTTCGACAAGAGCGGCAAAGGCAAGACCGTCCCGGTGGTCGGCGAATCGAGCGAGAAGCTCCTGATCCGGAGCCCCCGCCACACTCCCGTGGCGGAACAGCCCTTGAAGCTGGCGGTGCAAAGCTCCCGTGCGTCCCCTCCGCATCCTTTCACCCTCCTTCGATCTCCTTGCTCGCGCTCACCACATTGACTAAGCCTCGAAACCTGGATTTGGATACCATTTTTTTGCGAGGCCGAGGACCTACCCAGCCTATCGCGAAGCAGGAAGCCGGTCCAAGATCGTGAGGAAACCGTCCGACATCGCAATCCGTCTCGGACGCGCAGCTCCTCGGGCGGAGCGACGGGCTGAGGACACCGAGGGTGGCAGCCGCTCCAAGAGAACGTTCCGCCAAAGGGCAAAAGGCAAAGGGTGAGCAGCGATGCCCACCCTACCCATGCTAAGCCAAGATGTTGATGGCACGGACCATCCTGGAGTCTCACCTTGATGGCGGCCCTTCCTCCTGGAATTGGTCCGGTTCCAGGGACGGGCCTCCGCGCGACCGTCGCAGCCGGCCTCCGATCCAACCTCCGGCCCGCCTTGATACCTACCCTCGCCGAGGGACGGCGCCAAGGTGGGCCAGAGTTTATGCGATCAAGGAGCGCCTACCGTCAACTTCGGAGCATCCGGCAGATTCCCGATGAATTCTAATGACTTCTTGATAACTTCCTCATTGATGCCCATGTGGCCCATGGTCGGATAATGATGGAAGACATGAGGAGCCTCGGCCTTCTTCAAGGTCTCAACCATCCTGAGGCCGATGGCGATCGGGACGGACTTGTCGTTGTCCGAGTGAAACAGCAAAATTGGCGGCATTGTCTTGCTGACATAATTGATGGGCGACGCGATCTTTTGTGCCTCTTTGGGATCCACGCCGGTCGGTTTCCAGAGGTCGCCCCAACATCCTTCGCCCAAGAGGTCGTAGTTGCCGGCTACGCTGATAACGGCTCGCACGCTGTTGCTCGCTTTTTCCCAGCCCCCAGTCCGAGGATACGGCCCGTCACCCAGGGTGGCCGCCAGAGAGACCATATGCCCCCCCGCCGACTGACCGATGAGAAAGACTTGTTTTGGGTCGATACGATACTTCTCGGCATTGGCGTGGACGAAGCGAATCGCGCATTGCACGTCCTGATAGCAGGCCGGCACCGGCGTGCAACCCGTCAGCCGATAGTCAATCGCCATCGCGAAAAAGCCGTAACCGGCCCACTGATCCACCTTGATGGCGGAACTGTCTCGTCTCGTGCCGCGAGTCCATCGACCGCCGTGCACCGAGATGATGGCGGGCCTTAACTCGCTCGACTCCGGGTAGGCAACGTCCGCCAACAATCCCGCCCCATGAACCTGGCCATAGACCACATTCTCAAGGTGGACGATCTTCTTGGGAGATTCCGGAGAGGCGCCTTCAACGGCCGGCGCCTTGCCCCCATCCGCGCAGCGGGCCGTAAGAGGCAGGGCGAGAAGGAGAATCAAAAGCGAGGCACTAATTCGCAAGCTATTCATGTTGTACTCTCTATGGTGTAATGTTGTGATTATGCTACTTGATCGCCTTGGGAAGAGCGGAGCCGACCTCGAAGTCCAGTTTCGCACCTTCACTCGGGACATCGCGATCAAAGCGAGAGTCGATTTTGACGGTCGTGTTGGCCTTGCTCTTGCCTCCTTTCGGAGTGCCCGACTCGCTGAGCACAAACTCGGCCATGGATGGGTCGTCCTTGAATGCCTCCGGATAATTCGATACGTCTCTATGCGTCTTTGTGATCACAACCCGGTATTTGCCAGAGGGCAAGCCGGGCCGATCCATGCAAAGCAAATCGTAACGGCCCGAGGCGCTGGTCAAGGATTCGCCGGGGCGCGGGGTTTCATCTGTGAGGCTCATGGGGCAGAACGTCACCACAGCGCCTTCGAGCGGCTTTCCATGATAGGTCACGACGCCGGAGACCGGCACAAGCTTCGGCCCCGACTCCTCCGAACAGCCCGCGAGCAAGGCCATTCCCAGGCTCGCCATTAGGAGCATCTTTGTCATCGTCATCATGATCGAGATCGAACCGCTTCTTGATTGGGGCGTGGCGGAAATTCAGGGACCGCAGGCTGCCAAACGGGCCGGCGGCCGGTGGGAGAGTGTCAGGCCGATGAGGTTACAACGAGTCTGAGCTGACGATTTCACCATTCTTCATGGTTTGAACATTGTGCCAAACCAGGGCGTTGATGGAGTTCTTGATGAACCGAACGCTACCGTCGGCAAAGCTGACGTTGATGCCACCGGGATGTTGGCTGCTGTTCGACCACGGATACCCGAGGTGTCGCGGGTTGACGGCGGTTTGGCCGAGGGGTGAGGGAGCGTTGGGCAAGCCGCACGACCAGTATTGGCTCCACGCCCCCTTGTCCGAAGGGGTCGGGTCGTACACGATCGCGTGGGTTGAACTCCAAAGGCCCTGCCCCCAGAATCCTCCCGCGTTGACGTTCGTCTTTTCGACGCGTGACTCGAGCACTAACGTCGTGTTGCTCAGCCCGTCCGTGACCTCGGAGATCTTCGTGGCGTAGTCGGATCCCGAGAAAATCGCCGCGTCGTGCGGGCGTCCGCCATAGAGTAGCCCCATCACGCCCGCGGAAAAGACCTCGTAGTAACGCAAGCAAGGGAGCAAGTAGTTGCTACGGCTTGCGTTCAAGGACGCATAAGGGCCCGAGACGACGGTCAAGGGGCCGATCGTCATTCCGATGTCGGAGGGACACAGGTAGGTTGAGACCATCGAGGACGTGACGGTCGTATTGGCCAGGAACGATGTGGAACCTCCCACGAGATGCGTGTTCGGCGCAACATTGACCGCCGCGCATGAGGGGAGCGAGAAGTTGTAAGCGTTGCTGAGAGCGGCCTGCTCGAGTTGCGACAGGATCAGGGTCAAGGCCGTCGTGTTGAGCACAAGTCCCACACCGCCCGGGTCATTCGGGGGAGTCTTAACATTGGTCGACCCATAGCCCGTCGTCGCAAGCCCTTGGGAATAGATCTTGGCGGGGGGGAAAGCGCCGTTGGCACTTTCATAATTCATCATGGCCAGGCCGATTTGCTTCAGGTTGTTGACACACTGAGAGCGCCGGGCAGCCTCGCGCGCCGTTTGAACCGCGGGCAAAAGGAGAGCGATCAAGACGGCAATGATCGCGATGACTACCAAAAGCTCGATCAGAGTGAAGCCGGAACGTCGCCTCATCATGGACTCCTCTTGGACCCGAACCTCGGATCACATGAATGAAAAAAGGGAGGTTGCTGTTGGGCGTTCTGGTTGGAAATCTCGCGGAATCTGACGAACAAAGCCGGAGGGCTTGAACACAGAGCGTTCGAGGTAGGGCAAGTGCCGGCGAGGTCTGCCGAGTCGACTCTTCTCCGAAAGCACTTCATTCGGCAATGGAACAAGGTGGACCCCTGTTTGCCCCAAGGTCACACCGGGCTTCGAGAAACTGAGCCCTCCTGAAGGGCTCAGAAGCCCATAAGCTCATAAAACAAGAAGATTCTTTGAAATTCGTGAACTTTTAATAATGGCATGTTGTTGGTCGCGGTTGCGGATTTCTGTTCTTGCTGCCAGACCAACGGAGGAAACGCTCCCTCCCGAACTTGCCTTAGGGAATCGAACGAAGCGTGACATGATTTCTCGAGCGTCGAAAAAACGCCTCATCACACGCGCAGCGACGGGTTCCACTCGAGCATGATCGGCGGAAAACCCGGGGAAGGTGGCTTCTGCTCAGCGAGCGGCAGCAAAGCCGTTACCTCGACTGAACTCACCGGAATGGAAATGCGGAGGAGGGGAATTGAGCCCAGGTCCGTGCCGCAGAGGATGTGAGCTAGACCTTGGGAGACTGGATAGGCTCACCGAGTACGTCCTTGAGCCTTCGCAGAATGCGCGACTTGGTTTGCCGGATCGCACCCGAGGTGACACCGAGTTCCTGAGCGACAAGAGCGGTGGCACGCCCTTCAACGACGGTTTGCCAGAAGGTTTGCCAGGTGCGCTCTTCGAACTCGCCACGGACGAGGTTCAGGGCCTCTTGGAAAAGAACCCCGATCACTTCGCTCTCGTCGGGGCCAGGGTTTCCCTCATCAGGGTCGGGAATCAGCAGGGACCTCTTGTACGAGTCAGTCCCCCCTTGCCCTCGCGCTCCCCTTCGCCTCATCAAGTCGAGGATCTTGTTCCGCGTGATTCCCCGAAGCCAGTTCCGAAAAGAGTCCCCTTCGCGATCCCGTCGGAAATCCTTCAAGCCAAGCAAGACCGCCTGAAAAACCTCCTGAACGACGTCATCGGCGTCTTGGCCCCATATCCCCCAACGTTGGCACCAGAAGTGGAGGAGAGGAGTGTAGAGCGCAACGAGACGCTGCCAGGCCCCTTGGTCATGGGATTTGAGGTGCTCGATGAGAGTCAAAGAGGTGGAATTGTCCGACCTCACCGAGGTTCTTGAAGGGAGGAGGTTGTGAGACAAGGGAACTGCTCCTAGCCCGAGGTAGGGTGTGGGGCAGGCGAATGAAGAACCGGCGGGAAGGCCAGCCATGGGAGAAGCCGCTGGGCTCGCGACGTCTCGAGGCAATGAGTGAATCCCAACTCCTTCGTTCTCGACTTTAACGAGGGATCGTGTCACAGTCAAAAGAGATGTTCCATTATGAAGTTTTAGCGAATAGAGATCCTGATAGACCACGGGCGCCGGCTCGAACCCGGAAAAGCTGGTGACTATCGACAACAGCGAGCGGAGCCGAGCGCATGCCTCGTGACGATTGCCCCAACGATCAGGAACTGGCCGCTATGATCTTCGGCGATCAGCCAGACGAGGTTGCCGACGCAATCGCTCGCCATCTCGAGTCATGTCCTCGGTGCGAGTCGCGAGCCCAGCAGTTTGACGATGACGTCGATCCCATGATCGCAACGCTACGCGTCGCCGTGGTGTCGGCATCCGAGACGAGAACCATGTCGGAGCGCCTCGCGATCACCCCCCCCGCTGCGTTGGAGGATCCTCGGATCGACTCCCTTGAGGAATGGAAGTCCGCCTCCCTTGAGATTGCATCTTTAGAAAGTGGCTCAACACTCCCTCGAGTCCCCAACTACGCGGTCCTGGGCTTCATCGGCGAGGGGGGCATGGGGGTGGTCTACAAGGCTCGCCACCTCAAGCTCGACCGGGTCGTCGCCTTGAAAATGATTGCGGGGACTTCAAGCAAGCTCTCGGAACGCTTCAAACTCGAGGCCGAGGCCGTCGCTCGTTTGCAGAGTCCCAACATCGTTCAAATCTTCGAGGTGGGCGAATATGAAGGGCAGCCCTTCTTGAGTCTCGAACTCATTGAGGGGGGCTCGCTCGAGAGCCGGCTCGCCGGAAGGCCGCAATCCCCACGCGAGTCGGCGGAGATGGTCCGCACGCTGGCCTTGGCTGTCGATCACGCTCACAGGCAAGGGATCGTTCACCGCGACTTGAAGCCGTCGAACATCCTTTTCACCGCGGACGGCGTCGTCAAGATCACCGACTTCGGCATCGCCAAGCGTCTCGAGTCGGATGAACCATTCAGTCGCGACGGCGAGATTCTGGGCACCCCTCGCTATATGGCTCCGGAGCAGATTGGAGGAACAGGGGTCAACAGAATCGGTCCGGCGACCGACGTGTTCAGCCTGGGGGTGATCCTCTACGAGATGCTCACCGGCCGTGTCCCGCACCAGTCGGCAACGTCGTATGAGACGATGACCCTCGTTTGTGAGCAAGAGCCTGTTCCACCGCGACGATTGCAGCCCAAGCTCCCACGCGACCTGGAGACCATCACTCTCAAATGCCTGAGCAAGGAACCCGCCAAGCGCTATACGAGCGCCCGCACTCTTGCCGAGGAACTTGCGCGTTTTCTCGCAGGTGAGTCGATCTTGGCTCGCCCCGTCGGTACGCCGGAGCTGGCCTATCGCTGGGCCAGGCGGCACCCAACCGTGTCCTCGTTGGCCCTCGTTGCGCTTCTGGTCATGACGGCCGTCGCGTTCGGTTTATGGCGCTACGACAGCACGCTCCGTTGGTACAACTCGGAACTTCGGGTAACCGCGACGCTCGCGGAAAACGAGGCCGATCGGGCGCGCGCCGCCGAGAAAAAAGCCGAGAAAAGCGCCCAGGCCGAGGCCGAGCAACGACGACAGGCGGAGGCCGCCCTCTACTTCAGCCGGATCACCCTGGCCAAGAGCGAATGGAGCGTGAACAACGTCGTGGGGGCGATCTCCCTGCTCAAACAGTGCGTTCCAAAACCCGGCCAATCGGACCTGCGCGGCTGGGAGTGGCGCTACCTCATGCGTATCACGCATGCCGAATTGTTTTCCCTGGGCGGTCATGCGAACTGGGTCCACTCGCTCGCCTTCAGTCGCGACGGAACCTGGCTGGTGGCCGGGACAGGGTTGGCCAAAGGCCAGAGCAAAACCGCCCATTTCACGACGCCCGGATCGCTGCACATCTGGGATACCGCCACACGACTCCCCATCCGAAAGCTGGAAGGACATTCCGGGGCAATCCTCAGCGTTGACATGAGCCCCGACGGTCAGCGGTTCGCATCGGCCGGAGCCGACGGCCTGGTTTTTCTTTGGGACATAAAAACGTTTAAATCTTTACTTGTTTACAAACAGTCTCCCAGGTTCCCCCTTATGACCAGGTTCGCTCCCGATGGGCGGACGCTGGCCGTCGCCGATTCAACGTCGGTGACTTTGATCAACCTGGGGAACCAGGAAGTCACCCAGATTACCGGCAGTGGCTTGGCAGCCATGCCCATATCATTCAGCCCCGACGGCAAATGTCTGGCCGTGAAGAGTGGCTTGCGCTCGATGGATATCCTCGACCTCCCAAGCGGGAAGGTGATCCGCAATCTCCAGAGTGGTGAGGCCGAACCCAAGAACCTTCGTTACAGCCGAGACGGCAGCCGCCTGGGGATGTCAAACGCGAATGGTACGATCATCATCTGGGAGAGCCAGACCGGCCGGATCATTCACAAAATCCGCGGACATGACGGCGAGGCGACCTGCCTGGACTTCAGCCCTGACGGCAAACTTCTTGTCTCGGGGGGAGTGGACCAGGCCGTTCGGCTCTGGTCGCTCGGCGATGGTTTGGAGCGGACGGTGTATCGAGGACACACGTTCGGCGTGCGAGACGTCGCCTTCAGCCCCGACTCTCGGCGCATTGCCTCGGCCGGCCAGGAAGGTGTCATCAAGTTCTGGGATGTGAATGTTGACCCGCGTGGGCTCTCCGTCGCCGCTGGTGCCACCGGCGAATGGGTCGGCGATCTCGCGTTCACGAACCAGGGTGCGAACCTCGCCGCTGTCCTTCACGATCGCGGCTCGCTCATGAACTGGTCCGTCGCCGAAGGCGCCCTCGCCAAGCAGGTTAAGATTAGCGTGAACAAGCACTTGGAATTTCCCCGGGGTGATTCCGCTTTCAGTCGCGATGGCCGGCTCCTCGCCGTCTCGGATCGCAAGGATGATCGCCTCATCAAGCTCTATGAAGTCTCCACGGGACGAGAAATCCGAACTCTGGCAGCACATACCTCGTCCCTGGCCGGATTGGTCTTCAACGCCGACGCCTCCCGGCTCGCCTCTACATCGCGGGATCGCTCGCGAGAGGATCAACCCGGTGAAGTGAAGATATGGGATGTCGCGACAGGAAAGCCTCTCGCTACCTGGCCGGTCGATTCCAAAATCCAGGCCAACCGGCTGAGCTTCAATTCCGAGGGAACATTGATCGCCTCGGCCAACGCCGACGGAACCATCCGCCTTTGGGAAACCAAGGGAGGCCGCGAGACTCTCTGTATCAACGGGCACCACGGTAATGTCATGGACGTCACGTTCAGCCCCGACGGTAGGCGCCTGGCGTCGATCTCCCGTGACGACCCCACCGTGCGCGTCTGGGACGTGAAAACCGGCCGAAACCTTCTCACTCTACGAGGGCACAACCATTCCCTGACAGGCTTGACCTATAGCCCTGACGGCCGTCTCCTTGCCTCCGTTGGATTCGAGGGCCTGGTGAAACTCTGGGACTCAACAACAGGCCAAGACATCCTCACGCTAAGGCCACTCGCTCGTCATCGGCCCGGAGACTACGCGTTCAACGCTCGCGTTGTGTTCAGCCTCGACGGCACTCGGATCGCTTCCAACGGATGGGACGGTAGAATCAGCATTTGGTATGCGCCTGAGATGGATGACGAAACCGAGGCTTCGGACTTCAGTCCACAAGCCTCCGCCAGCCAGCCTTAAGACAGGTCCGACCAACGTTCCGTTCCTTCGGGACCACGTCCGCATAGCAGCGGTCAACCCGATCCACAGCCTCAAGGCGGGCATCGCTTGCGGCTATGGCCTCCATCATGCTGCTGGCCTCGCGAGTCAGTCCTCACCCCGTGCCGTCTGCTTGGCTCTACGAATTTCGATGGGAGACCGGCTATTGGGCTGGGGTTGCCCCGGCGTGCTGCGGCCGTCGGCGACGTATTTTTCCAGGAGGTCTGCCAGGCTCTTGACGACCTCCGGATACCCGGCCTGCACATTGCATTGCTCGGAGAGGTCGCAAGAGAGGTCGTAGAGTTGCACGTCGGGAAGGTCCATCACATCTTTACTGTCGGGTAACGGTGGGCTCCAACCGCCCGAATCAGGGCAGAGCGCCAGTTTCCATTTCCCCCGGCGGATGGCGAACGAGCCGTTGATGGAGTGGTGGACGATTGCCTCGCGCACCGGGCCCCTTGCCTTGCCTAGAAGAGCCGGGAGGAGGCTCACGCTATCCTCGGCGGCCGTCTCAGGAAGCTTTGAACCTAAGATTTGAGCACATGTTGCAAAAAGGTCGGTCAAACAAATGACCTGATCACTGGCCGTTCCGGGCCTCACCTTGCCGGGCCAGCGCACGATGAAGGGGACACGGTGTCCCCCCTCGAAGATATCCGCCTTCGTTCCCCGAAAGCCGGCGCTCGGGTCATGCCCCAGCTTCCGCAGCTCGGGAAAGTTCGCCTCAGGGGAGCAGCCGTTGTCACTGGTGAAGAAGACCAGCGTTTCCCCCGTCAGGCCCGACTTCTCCAGAGCCGCGAGGATCTGCCCAACGGCCTGGTCGACCTGCATGACGAAGTCGGCGTAGTCATTCAACTGAGACGCCGCCTGCCAGTCACCCATAGGCATAATCGGCGTGTGAGGCGCCGAGAGGGGAACATAGAGGAAAAACGGCTTGCCTCCCCGGGCGGCCTCGGCATTCTTTTCGATGAACGAGGTCGACGATTTGACGAGAGCCGGGAGGACATCCATCGCGTCGAAGTCGGCCCCAGCCGGTCCTTTTCTCAGCCAGGTCTTCTCAACGGTCGGGATCTCAAGAGAACGATCTCCGTCGATGAAAACATAAGGAGGCATATCCAGCGAAGCGCTGATGCCAAAGTAGCGGTCAAAGCCCACGGCGGTTGGACCGTTCGTAATCGGCAGGGAGTAATCGACTTCCCAGCCCGTGCTGATCTTGCCTGAGAGCCTGTCCTGCCTCAAAGGCCAGTCCATGCCAAGATGCCACTTTCCCACGCAAGCGGTGCGATAGCCGTGCTGCCGCAAGAATTCGGGCACCGTCAAACGGCCGGGCTCGATGAGACGCTTCGAATAACCGAAGAGCACTCCGGACTTCAATGACGATCGCCAGCAATAGCGCCCCGTGAGAATGCCGTAGCGCGTGGGAGTGCAGACCGCGGAGCCCGAATGAGCATCGGTGAAACGCATCCCCTCGGCCGCGAGCTGATCAAGGTGAGGCGTGGCGATCTTTCCCTTGGGGTTGAAGCATCGCACATCGCCATAGCCAAGATCGTCGGCGAGAATGTAAACGATATTGGGCGGAGGCGACGTTGACGTCTCACCCGCGCAGACCCCGGCCGCCGAGGCAACGACCAGGCACAAGACCCAGGCTGACCAGCGTCGTCGCATGAAAGGCTCCTAGTCGATCAAGGTCAGCACAAGGGTTCTCAGCTCGATGACATGACGACCGGGGATCTCCACCGCGCGGATGGCAAGCGGACCACGCCCCTTGGTCAGGCTGAAGGTTCCCAGGCGTAAAGGTTTGAAATCTTTGACATACGACTCCCCGTTCCGCTTCACGCGATCGTTCTCCGCCCCTCGAGCCGGGGGATCGTGAGCCTCGGTGACCTTGGCCTGGATCTTGCTGTCGTTGAAGCTGAGCTGGAGGGTCGCTCCTACATCTCCGGCCGCGGCGGTGTAATAGACGGTGGCTTCATAGCGCCCGCTCGTCGCCACCTCGATGTCCCAGGTGATGTGGTCGTCCTTACGGCTCCAGTGGGTGAAATACGAACAGTTGGGAGCATTGGCACTCCGCTGGATCCCGCCATGAGGTACGCCGTCGCGGGCCGGAAGCCAGGTGATCGGAAACGCGGGATAGCCGACCGGAAAGGGACGGTGGTCATTCGTCAGATCCGGCAAGAGCTCTCGCGACCAGCGGGCCGCCGCATCCGTCAGCCGCGAGGCGACCTCAGGATGCTCTCGGGCCACGTCCTGCTTCTGGCCTGGGTCCCGCGTCATGTCATAAAGATGGCCGGTCGCGTCAAGCCGAAACTGCTGCGTTCGCACGCTGACGTTGCCGCTCCAATGACTGAAGAGCATCCGGTCCGGCCAGGAAGCGGCGCCTTGCCCCAACAAGAGCGACGCGACACTCACACCGTCAAGTGGCTTGGTGGATGCGACCGAGACTCCGGCCAGCTCGGCCAGCGTCGGCAGCAAGTCGATCGCTCCCGTGATGGGTGCGATCTTGGTTCCCGGCTTGACATGCCCAGGCCAACGCAAAAGAAGCGGAGAGCGAACGCCCCCTTCGTCGGTCGAGCCCTTGCGCCCCTTCATTCCGCCATTCCAGCGCCAGCCGTTCGGGCCATTGTCGCAGAAATACAAGACGATCGTGTTATCCGCCAACTTCAGTTCGTCTAACTGCTTCAACACGCGTCCCACGTTCCAATCCACATTTTCACACATCGCGAGTGCAGCACGGGTGAACTCGAGGTCTTCCTTTTGCGGTCCCTGGTAACGCATCTTCAAGTTCGCGTCCTTGAACTTGTTGTAGAAGCGATCCGGAACTTGCATCGGCGAATGAGGCGTGTTGAGCGGCAGATAGCAGAAAAAAGGGTGGTTGCGATTCGACGCGATGAACGACATGGCGTGGTTTGTCAAATCATCACTGATGAATCCATCACCGCGCACGAGTTGCCCGTTATGTTCGAGCGGCGGGTTAAAATAGTCCCCCCAGTGCCCCGAACAAAACCCGTAGAACTCGTCAAAACCTCGAGCGTTGGGGTGGTAGGGATACTGCGCTCCGTTGTGCCACTTGCCAAACGCCCCGACCGTGTAGCCAGCCTGCTTGAACGTGTCGCCGATAGTCTTCTCGTCCAGATCGAGCCGTTCACCCCCTGTCGAGGTGCTCCAAACCCCGCCGCGCGGATGATATCGTCCGGTGAGGAACTCTGCTCGCGTGGGGGAACAAACAGGGCAAACGTAGAACCGGTCGAAGAGAGCGCCGTCACGCGCGAGAGAATCGATGTTCGGCGTGCTCAGGTTCGTGTTGCCATGAACGCTCAAGTCTCCCCAGCCCTGGTCGTCCGTCAGGATGACCACGACGTTCGGCCGGGCCGCCGCGTGGGCCTGGGTCGTGGAAAAAACCACCAGCGCAAGGGAAGCGATGGCTATCGCCGAGATCTCTCGCAAACTCATCGGTTCCGTCGGGCTTTGAGCCTGGCCCGCCTCAATCAGTGAAGCTTGCTCATAGTCACTTCGTGATCCCCATCACGAGGACAACGGCCTCATCGTACCCAGAAAAACCGAGGGTTGCGAAAAGACGCGCGACGAATTCCGGATCCCCCAAAACGGCCGGCAAGAAACCTCCTCTTGCCTGATGAGCCGGTTCCTCACGCATGACCGAGAAATCCCAGGAATCGAGCCCTTGCAGGCGGCGAATCCTGGGAAATTCTTCGGTTATGTGACTCATCGACGAACGCCGCGAGCAAGTGGTCTCGCCTGTCGGCGGCCTGCGCCCCCCCCTTGCTCGTGGGAGAAGAGTCGGCACATCGAGGCTTTCCGAACGGGTCGAATCCCTGGGGCACTAATGCTCAACCATGTCCACATCGGTGAACAGGCCGTCGGCGGTCAAGTGAACGAGCAGGTGACGCGTACCGTCCGGTGTTGCCAGCTTGTAGTAGAGGACGCGTCCCACCTTGGCCTCATGTCGCTCGACTCCTCGATCGGCGATGTCTTCCTCGGCGATGTAGGTCAGAGATTTCAGGCCGGCCAGCTCTCTTACCGCGGTCTTGCCAAAATCTTTCCTGGCACCAGGCGTGATCGATTCGACCTTTTCGACGGCCTTCCCCCCTGCCCCGAGGGCTTCCAGCACAGCGCGAATCCGCTCGGTACGCGCGGGGTCGGGATCGGCCTTCGGAACCAGGTCGCCGATGAGAGGCCCAACGCGGGGCACTTTCCTCTCGCCCCGCTCCGACTTCCACTTCAGGCCGACGACCTCCCCTTTCGCATTTCTCTCGAACGTGATCTGGATGAGGAGATCTTCGGCCACGAACGCGTTCTCGGAGACCGGCACCCAATCCACCCCCGCGAAACGCGGAGACTGATCGACGAGATTCCCATTCTCCAACGCCATCGTGATCATGACATTATTCAGAAGTTCATAGCGGCCGGTGTAGTCAGAAAATCGTATAGTGTCAGCTTTGACGGTCGTTTCAGGCTTGGGAAACGCGAGCGACTTGATGTACTGTCGCGCCACTCCCACGCTGAGGCGATCCGTGGCAAACCCTCCATTCGTCAGCAAGATCACAGTAATTCCGTCATCCACATAGCGTGAAATGATGGTGGCCGTGCCGGGCCTTCCTCCCGAGTGCCAGATGCGGCGGTGCCCCCGCTGCTGATCCATGGCCCAGCCGAACCCATAAGAGAACGATTTGCCATCCTTGAGAGTCCCGGAAGTCCACATTTGCCGCTTGGTGGACTCTTTCAAGACCGACTCTCCATCAAGCGCCACACTCCACTTCGCAAGATCGAGCGCAGAGGAGAGCAGGCCGCCGTCACCGTTGTCCCAGAGCGTGGGATTGAGATATTCACTATTCCGCCATCCGGCCCCCGTCCAGGTATACCCATCAGCGCGGTTAGGAATAATCTCATCGTTCACGGCACGACGGGTCGCATCCATTCCCAGCGGCTTGAAGACACGCTCCTTCAGGAAGACGTCATACGGTTTCCCACTCACTTGCTTGACGATCATGGCAAGCAGAACGTAGCCACTATTGCTGTAGGAATGCTTATCACCGGGAGCGAAATTCAGCGGCAATCCAGTGACCAACCCAATGATCTTTTCCGGGGTGGTATCTTGCCGTGAATTCTCATGCAGTTCGTTGAGATAATCCTTGATCCCGCTGGTATGTGTCAACAAATGGCGAATAGTGACATCTTTCCAGGTCTCGGGCGTGTGCTCGATATACTGGCTAATGTGATCATTCAGCGCAATCTTGCCGTCTTGCACCAGGAGCAGAATCGCGGTCGCCGTGAATTGCTTGGTGACCGACGCCAGTTGATACACCGTGTCGGCCGTGGCGGAGGTATTGGTTTCGAGATTGGCGAAGCCGTATCCCTGAGCCTTGACGACCTTCCCCTCTCGAACGACGGCCAGGGAAAGGCCGGGAATATGCTGGCGCTGCATCTGCGTGGCGATGTAGTCATCCACCGCATCGGCGTGAACGGTGAGCGCCGAAAACAATGGGGAGATCAAGCAGGAGAAAACGATCGTTCGCGTGGTGGCCGTCATCGTAACGAACCGTCCTTTTCGGAAGAGCGTTTGCCTTTTGAGCACAACCGGTTCCGACGCGAGAAGTCATCGGAACTCCCTGGAGCGTGCCCGAATTTCACCCATCGTAAGGCCAAATTTCGCGCCGATCTTGTGTCCATCAAACTTTCCCTGGCACTCATTGAGCGCGGCGCGAAATGGCCAACCGCCGGGATGGACGCAAACTGCCATGCCGTTATCTGCCTGAAGATGAGGAGCGGGTTCCGCCGGTGGGATTACGAGAGACAAAGGAATCCATTGCGCGGCAGGCGTGGTAATCGGAGAAGGAATTCGAGCCGCGGAAGGGTGTAGCGGAGCGACGATTCAGACGGGCATGGTCCGCGCGGTCGACTTCAGGGATCGCCGATATACCCTCGACGAGCTGAGGGCATGGAGCTCAATTCTTCGCCGTGAGGAACGGGTGTGGATAGGAAGGGGGTCCACGGCGAGGAGACCGTGGCCATGCGGCTCAACTCAGGCGGAAGACCGCGGGCGCGTGAACTCGGCCGCTTCGCTGGTTGGTAGCCTTTAGCCACCTATCACGATCGTTTTCATCGTACAGCGTGCGTGCCCGTCGATTCGCGCCCGTTCTCTGTGTGAGAGAAAAGTCGGTCGTTTCACAGAACCGAGGCTTGCTTGTAGCTCACGGCCTCTTGGACGAACCTTTGGGGTTCATGTTCTTCATCGCCTCTTTTTCCATCGCCTTGATTTGATCGGGCGAGGGGGCGTTGGGAGACTTCTCGATCGGGCTGTTGCTGTCGTCGCCGCCGCATCCTGAGAGCATGGCCGCAAGAACAACGCTGGTCATACCAAGCTGAATCATCCGCATGAAAGGCCTCCTCACGAAGAGTCGCTCGATGTTAAAGACAGGCAGGCGAGAGGCCCACCCTACCCAAGGGCTCGGAGAGGCTGTCTGAGGAAAGGGCTCGGAAGCACGATGAGTGGCCGGGGACAAGTCTTCGAAGATCCCATGCGAAGGCCCTGCAATCTCCCGGGCCCTCGAAGAGTCGTCCCCGGTCACCCGCATCACGATATGTTCTTCGTCGAGTTCTTTTCCCGAACAGGCCTGGAGCACTAGACAAAGACACCCGAAGGACGCGTTGGCAGCAGGCCAACGCACCCTCCGGGTTCATAAGAGCAGAGACAACGCTTAGTACGCGTCGCTGCTGATGGTTTCGCCACCGTTTCGCGTGCCGATGGCCCACCAGGGCTGGTAGCCGATGGTGTTCTTGATGAACTTCACCGAGCCGTCAGCCATACCGAGGTTCACACCACCGGAGTGGTTGCTGCTCGGCGGAATGGCGTCGACCACGTTGCCCCAGCCGCCGGTGTTGCCGTCAGCCTGGTTGTCGCAACCGTTGGTGTTCGGGGTCATCCAGTGATTGTAGGCATCCCAAACCAAGACGGCGTTGGCGTTGCCGCCCAGCCAGGCGTTGCCGCTTCCCGGGGGAAGGCCGCCGAAGCCGGCCGTGGTTCCCGGCAGGTTCCGGCACGCGTTGTAGAAGTTCAAGGCCGCGGCGCCACCGTTCACACCGCCGTCGGCGGGGATGTTGAGCCCGGAGGGGAACAGAACCGTCGAACGGCGAGGGGCACTCGAAACCGTCTGGGCATTCATGGCAAGACCCGAACCGAGCAACGTCTCGCTGAAGAGAGCGGTGTTCGAGGTTCCGTCGATCACCGACTCAATGCCGAAGGTTCCGCAATTGAAGTTGGTGCCGGTGGTGCAATAGCCGGGCTTGTTGTTCGGATCGCTCCGCATCGGAACGAACGTGCCGGTCCACGCGCTGATGGCGGCCGGACCACCAATGTTCGCCACGTAGTTCTTGTAGCCCTGCGAAATGGTCGGAATCTTAATATTTTCGGAGGGGCACATCATGAACGAAGCTTTGGACCGGATCGCCGTGGTGTTGGGAGGCGTGCCTTCACCCCAGGCCGACGAGGCGAAGGACCAGTTGATCGAGTTATAAAGAGGAATTTGCTCGAGCTGGCCCAAGATCGCCGCGGTCCAGTCCAGGACCCAGGGATCGTTGTAAGCGGAGTAGCCGGCTTGAGAAATGTTCTCAACCAGAGGAGGGAAGGCATTCTGCTGTGAAATGTAGTTGTGAACAGCCAAGCCCAACTGCTTGAGGTTGTTGGTGCACTGAGCTCGACGAGCGGCTTCGCGAGCGGCTTGAACCGCCGGCAAGAGCAACGCAATTAATACCGCGATGATGGCGATCACCACCAACAGCTCAATGAGCGTGAACCCTCGACGCTTCGACGACATAGGTTACGTCTCCTGAAAAGAAGCGACCCGAGAATGATAGAAATAGACGTACAACGACCGTTCCCCAAAGCCCATAAGACTTTGAGACCATTTTTTCAGACCACGCCCCAGTGGCCCGACCTGCAAAACCGAGCCTGGGCTCGGCCTCACGAACAAACCCCAGTGCGGTCTGGGGGTTCTAGGAAAGGTAATATTTTCAAATAATATATAAAATGCAACCAGCGGGGCAAGGGCTTTCTCTCAAAAAATTCGGGGTATACCCCGAATTTTTTCGATTTTTCTTCGCGGGAGGTTCTTTGAACCCACTCCTAAAACATTCTTCGCACGACACCCAGCCATTATCGACCACCTTTCCAGCTCTCAGCCGCTTTTTTGCGAGAGAATTCGGACATCCCGCTGAATCGTCGCGTCCCTTACTCGTCCCTACTCTGGCATCCGGCAAATAACTGCCGGCGGAACGGTTCCTGTCTCCGATGACAAACACGCGCATTTAACCGTGAGGATTTATCAACACTTAGACCAGCCGTGACGTATTGCTTCCCATGCTCGAGATGGTTCCCACTTCTCGATCGCAATTGTGCGCGATACATTTAAGAAAGGGACCCACATCCCGAAAACGGGAGAAAACATCCCTCCAACCCTGACTGCTCCAGACGGGTGGTCTTCTCCCTTTCCAGCGGTCTCCCCGACCTGCGATGCCTATTGCCGGCGAAAGAGAATCTTTCACGTCCCTCTTTTCTAAATATTCACGCTTGTCGTGATAACGCCTGAATATCCTCTCATCGAACGGCGATGGACAGCCGATCACGGGCACGTATCAGACCATAAAATGCACGATTCTCCATTCATTTGACCTCAGGCATTTTCCTCTCCCCTTGCTCCAACGACGCCTTGAAAACTTCGGCCGTTGAGAAGCATCGACGCCTCTCACTTTCCGCAGACACTCTCGAGACGCGAAGATCCTGGCGAAGATCCTCTTCGTGGTGGCCTCGAGCCCGGGAGTTGGCTTCTCCGGGCGGACCCATGCCTTCGATGGACTTGCCTTCCTCTCCAGGTACAATCGAGTTGCCATCGGACGACGATTTTGTTGAAATTTGGTTGCATCCCAGGGTTGGATCGCCTCTCCCAGGCTCCGATCCACCCAGAAAAACGCCCCACCGCCCCCCTGCCCGTGTTCACGACCTTCCTTCCAGGATAGGACTTACGGGATGGTCTTCCGGCTTTTGAGAAACTCTGACGCGACTTTGCCCCTCGTCTCGCGCCGCTCGGTGATTCCATGCGGGATCATTCCGACCCTCGCGTTCTTATTGATAGGGGCTGCGGATCCGACTCCTGAGGGAATCGAGTTTTTTGAGGCCAAGATCCGGCCGGTTCTCGTCAAAAGCTGCTTCTCGTGCCACTCCAACGAGGCCAAAAGTCTGAAGGCCGGGCTCCGGCTCGACTCAGCCCCGGCAATGCGCCAGGGGGGAGACGGCGGACCAGCCGTGGTGCCGGGAAACGTTGAAGAGAGCTTATTGATCTCAGCCCTTCGGTATGAATCGTCGCAGATGCCCCCTTCCGGCAAGCTGCCTGAAGAGACGATCGCCGACTTCACCAAGTGGGTTGAGATGGGGGCTCCGGATCCCAGAGCCACAGCCCCGGCCGCTCCCACGTCGAATCACAAACGGGTCGATCTGGCCGCCGCGCGGCAGTTCTGGTCGTTTCAACCTCCGCAAACTCATGCCACGGCCGACGTGAAAGACAGAGGATGGGCCCACACGTCCATCGACCGGCACATCATCGCCGCGCTCGAGTCGAAAGGGCTCAAGCCGGTCCGTGCCGCAGGCAAGCGGGAGTTGATTCGCCGAGCCACATTTGACCTCACGGGGCTGCCGCCAACTCCCGAAGAGATCGAGGCGTTCCTGGCGGACGACAAGCCAGACGCCTTCGACCGCGTTGTGGAGCGGCTGCTGGCCTCTCCTCATTATGGAGAACGCTGGGGACGCTATTGGCTCGACGTGGCTCGCTATGCGGAGGACCAGGCGCACACCTTTGCCACCGTTCCCAACACCAGTGGCTATCGCTATCGAGACTGGGTCGTGCAGGCCTTCAACAGCGATCTTCCTTACGATCGCTTCGTCAAACTTCAGGTCGCTGGCGACCAGCTTCCGGAGGGCTTGAACCCGCCCTATGAAGGGCGCATCGCGCTCGGGTTCTTCGGTCTCGGAGCTCAATATTATAAGAACTCGGACGCCGCCAAGGCCGCCGCCGATGAGCTGGACGACCGCGTTGACACTCTGACCCGCGGATTTCTTGGTCTCACCGTCTCATGTGCTCGCTGCCACGACCACAAGTTCGACCCCATTCCCACTCAAGACTACTACTCGCTCGCGGGCATCTTCCAGAGTTCCAAGCTCGCCAATACCCCTCTGGTTCCCGACGACGAGGTGAATCGCTTTCAGCAGGAGCAGGAGAAGCTCAAGGCCGCTGAGAACGAGCTCAAGATGTTCCGCGAGAACGAGAAAGCGAAGATCGTCGAGGCCAACCTCGAACGGCTCGACGCCTATCTGCTGGCGGCTCGTTCTCTCCTCGCATCGGGTAAGGCTTCCCCAGGCGCCGCGAGAAATGAGGGACTGGACCCGGTCTTTCTCGAGCGATGGGCCAAACTCCTTCGCTCCAAGAACGAAACAGCGCGACGCCTGGAGACCCTGGACTCATGGCGGGCCTTCGCTTCACTCGCGACTCCGGACAAGGCCGAAGAAGGACAAGGGACCACGGCCTCATTGGCCGCGGCCGCGCAAGGGGTTCGAGACGAGGTCCGTCGCCTGTCCGCGCGGCGGGTCGTCACCAAGTCGGAACCTTTCGTCGACCTTGACCTCGATATTGCCGGGGCCAAGCGGTTGTACCTCGTCGTGGCAGACGGCGGCGACGGCCAGAGTTGCGATTGGGCCGACTGGATCGAACCCAAGCTGATCGGTCCCGCGGGGGAAAAGAAGCTCACGGAACTCCCCTGGAAATCGGCCAGCAGCGGCTTCGGTACCGTGCAGGTCGGCAAGAACGTCGGCGGAGGACCGCTCCGCGTGGCGGGATACACGCCAACCTACGGTATTGGCACTCACGCCCCCTCCGTCATCATCTTCGACCTTCCCGCCGGTTACACGAGGTTCAAATCGCGAGCGGGTCTGGACAACGGAGGGACCGACCAGGCCGGAGGGGAAGGCGCAACGGTCCAGTTCCTGGCAACCACTCGCAAGCCCGAGACCCTCAGCGGCTGTCTCTTATACACATCTGACCAGGCCGGAGGGGAAGGCGCAACGGTCCAGTTCCTGGCAACCACTCGCAAGCCCGAGACCCTCAGCGGCGTGCTCGGAGTCGATGGTGCGGTGGATGGCCCAAAGGCAGAGCTTCTCAAGGTTCTTTTCGGCGAAAAAGGGGTCTTCGCCATCGCCGACGCCGACCTGATCAAGACCTTCCAAGGGGACCTCGTCAGCCGCAACCAGGGACTAACGGCCAAAGTCGAGCAGCTCCAGACATCGACCCGGCAGCCCTATCCGATCGCTCACTCCCTGGTTGAAGCCGCGACGGCCGACATGCACGTCTTCGTCCGGGGAAATCCCGCCCAGCAGGGAGAATTGGCCCCTCGAAGGTTCCTTCGCATCCTGGCTGGCGACAACCCCGCCCGCTTCACCAAGGGGAGCGGCCGACTCGAACTGGCCGAAGCCATCGCGAGTCCTGACAACCCTCTGACCGCGCGAGTCATGGTCAACCGGATCTGGCAGAATCACTTCGGCCGAGGCCTCGTCGGCACCAGCAGCAACTTCGGCACGTTGGGAGAACGCCCGAGCCATCCTGAGATCCTTGACGAACTCGCCAAACTCTTCGTCACATCGGGTTGGTCGATCAAGACGATCCACCGCGAGATCATGAGGTCCGCCACCTATCAGCTAAGCACTGACTTCGACGAGCACAACTTCCAGGTCGACGCCGACAATCGCCTCCTCTGGCGAGCGAACCGGCGCCGGCTCGACGTCGAGTCCTGGCGCGACGCTTTCCTCGCCGTCTCGGGACGGCTCGACGCCACCGTGGGAGGACCCTCCCTGCTCCTCTCCGACCCTGCGAACCACAGGCGCACCCTCTACGCAAAAATCAGCCGGCACGATCTTGATTCGCTCTTGAGGCTCTTCGACTTCCCCGACCCCAACATCACGAGCGACAAGCGCAACCAGACGACGGTTCCCCAGCAACAGCTCTTTGTCCTGAACAGTCCCTTCGTCGTCGAGCAAGCGAAAGCCCTGACCAGGCGGCTTCAGGCCGACGTAGGTCCCAAGGGGGATGACGTAGCGAGGATTCGCCGCGCCTATTTCCTGCTCTACGGCCGCCCTGTCGAAGACGACGAAACCGCGATGGGTCTCGCCTACCTCGCCGCAAGCGATGAGCCGGGAGATCCCTCCGCCCCTCGTGTCACGCGGTGGGACCGCTACGCTCAGGTTCTTCTAAGCAGTAACGAATTCTTGTACCTGGATTGAGAGACTCTTCAAAAGGCTTCGCCAGACATGGTTTGCTGCCTCCATTTGCAATAAGTAGAGGCTGAGCATCACCTGCCGTTTTCCTTGAGTACGGCATCCCTGGCAGGGATATTTAACCCAAGCCAGACTCTTGCCGCTGAGCTTTGGTCCGGACGAACCCGTTTTTCCTAGAAGGCCCGGAGGATCCGCTGATGAGCCAGAGTTCATTCCCGTTCGAGCTGTCGCGTCGTGACATGCTTCGCCGGGTCGGGACCGGCCTGGGAACGCTGGGCCTGGCGACCGTCCTCGCCGACGCGGGGAGACTCGCCGCGGCCCCCGCCGCGTCTGGCCCCGCGCTCAATCCACTTGGGCCTCGCCCAGGGCACTTTCCGGCTCGGGCCAAGCGGGTCATCCACCTCTTCATGAACGGCGGACCCTCGCAGGTCGACACGTTTGACCCCAAGCCGTCTCTCACCAAGTATGACGGCCAGCGTCCCCCTCACTCCGATCTCAAAACCGAGCGCCGCACCGGCGGCCTGATGAAGTCTCCCTTTCGGTTTTCCAAGCACGGCGAGTCGGGGCTCGAGATCAGCGACGTGTATCCTCACCTGGCCGAGTGCGCGGATGATCTCTGCGTCATTCGGTCAATGCACACGAACATTCCCAATCATGAACCTTCGCTGCTGATGATGAACAGCGGAGAGACGCAGCCCACTCGCCCCAGCATGGGCTCATGGCTCCTCTACGGCCTGGGAACGGAGAATCAGAACCTGCCGGGGTTCGTCGTCCTTTGTCCTGGCAAACCGGTGGTGGGCCCTCAACTCTGGAGCAATAGCTTTCTCCCGGGGATCTATCAAGGAACCCATATCAATAATTCCGACCTCAATCCCAAGCGGGTTATCGAACATATCGACAACGTTTACCAGGGGCGCAAATCACAGCGTGAGCAAATGGACCTGCTCAAGCGTCTGAACGAGCGGCACCTGGCGCAGCGTGGCGGCACCGACAATCCGCTCGAAGCCCGCATCGCCTCGCTCGAAATGGCCTTTCGCATGCAGACCGAGGCCCAGGAAGTGTTCGATCTCGGCAAGGAGAGTGCCACCACCCGCGCTCTTTACGGTCAGGGCCCCTTCGCCAACGCCTGTCTCACGGCCCGCCGCCTGGTTGAGCGCGGCGTGCGGATGGTCCAGGTCTACACGGGGGCCGGACAACCCTGGGACGATCACGACGACATCGCCAAGCACGCCGACAAGGCCCGGGAAACCGACCAGCCGGTTGCCGCTCTACTCAAGGATCTGAAGGCCCGCGGGCTGCTTGAAGACACCCTCGTGCTTTGGGGAGGGGAGTTCGGCCGCACACCGGTTTCCGAGGGGTCGAAAGGACGCGATCACAACAACCACGGCTTCTCAGTCTGGCTGGCCGGTGGCGGTGTCAAAGGGGGCATGGCCTATGGTGCCACCGACGAATTCGGATTTGCCGCCGTGGAGAACAAGGTCCACGTTCACGACCTCCACGCCACGATCCTGCACCTCATGGGTATCGATCACGAGCGCCTGACCTATCATTATTCGGGACGAGACTTCCGCCTGACAGACGTTCACGGAAACGTCGTCACCGACATCATCGCTTGACCTTGGAACGAATCTCACCAAACGGAGGCCCAGGGTACGCAGACTGTCGTCGGCCCCCCAGCCTCCGTTTTTCCCGCGCACCAGCCGAGTGTGAGGAAGTCAAGCTAACCCTGTGATGACGTTCGATCGCGGACCGAAGCACGAACATAAACGACTCACTAACGTCGCTACTGTCGCGGAGATTCACGGCCGTTAGGCTAACGCGGATCGCGATGACGCCCCCAAGGTCGGAAAGAGGGCACTCGAAGACGACGACGATCACCGCCAGCCTCGGCCAAGTGGCGGCCGGGTTTAGGTACCCGGGATCAAGGGGGACGTCATCACAGCTTGGCCATATCAAGGACAAAGCGGTATTTCACGTCGCCTTTCTCCAGCCGCTCCATGGCCTCGTTGACCCGGCCTGCCCCAATCAGCTCGATCTCGGCCGTGATTTTGTGCTCGGCGCAGAAATCGAGGACTTCCTGAGTCTCGGCGATCCCGCCGATGTTCGACCCTGACAAGCTCTTCCGGCCACCGACGATGTTGAAGGCACCGACTTCCAGGGGCTTGACGGGCAGCCCTACGAGCACCAGCGAGCCGTCCACCTTCAAGAGCCTGAGATAGGCGTTGGCGTCGTGCTCGGCGGACACGGTGTCCAGGATCATGTCTTGCCTCGGGCAGCGGCTCATCTGCCCCTCGTCGGTAGAGAGCACAACCTCGGCGGCACCCCACCGCTTGGCGTCGGCCGCCTTGCCCGCTGATGTGGTGAAGACGGTGACATGGGCGCCCATGGCGGCGGCGATCTTGATCGCCATGTGCCCGAGGCCGCCCATGCCGAGGACTCCGACTCTTCTGCCCGGACCGGCCTTCCAGTGCTTCAGCGGCGAATAAACGGTAATGCCGGCGCAGAGGATCGGCGCGGCGCTCGCCAAGTCGAGTGTATTGGGGACTCGAAGGACATAATTCTCGTCGGCGACGATGCTTTGGGAGAAGCCTCCATAGGACATACCGCCCAGATGCTTGTCAGGGCTATTGAAGACGACGCTCCAACCCTTCGCACAGAACTGCTCGTCGCCGCCTCGGCAGTATTCGCACTCCCGGCAGCTGTCGACGATGCAACCGATCGCCGCCGGGTCGCCGACCTTGAACTTGCCGACCTGGTCGCCGACCTTGGTCACCCGTCCGACGATCTCATGTCCGGGCACGACGGGGTAGGTCGTCCCGCCCCAATCGTTCCTGATAACGTGTAGGTCGGAGTGGCAGATGCCGCAGTACAAGATTTCGATCTGCACGTCGTGGGGCAACACGTCCCTGCGAGCGATGGCCCGCTCAGTCAGCAACTGGGTTGCCCCGTCGGTGCCGAGGGCCCTGGTCTGATAGGTGTCCATGTGCGTTGACTCTCCTCGGATGGTACGAATGCCTCGAACCGGCCCGCCAGGACGCGGCCAGCCCGCCATGCGAAAGCGAGCCGGCCTCCACTGCGAATGATCACTTCCGATACTGCTCGTCGCTCACGTACTCCAGCCAATCGACGACCTTGCCGCCGAGGGCTTCCTGGAATGGCGACATGCGTCATGGTCTGCTCCTCCTGACCTTCCGAGCATCCGCCTGTCAGACGACCGTCATCCCGCCATCCACCGTAAGGTCGTGACCGACCACATAGCTCGCGCCCGGGCTGCACAGCCAGAGCACCACCGAGGCGATCTCCTCGGGCCGGCCCGCGCGGCCGATAGGGACGCCTTTCGCGATCTCCCCATAGGCCTCTTCGCTTCCGGCGACGACGTCGCGGGCGATCTGGGTGTCGATCAATCCGGGATTGACCGCGTTCACGCGAATGCCACGCTTGACGTATTCCAGAGCCGCCGTCCGCGTCAGGCCGACGACGCCATGCTTTGAGGCGATATAAGATCCAATGCCGGGGTTGCCGGTCAGCGCCCCGACCGAGGCGTTGTTGACGATTGCGCCGGCCCCCTGGCGTTCCATCTGCCGCAACTCGTGCTTCATGCAGCTCCAGACGCCGCGGAGGTTGACTCCGATGACACGGTCCCATTCCTCGCGAGTGCTGTCGACGGTCGGGGCGATTTTGGCCATGACGCCCGCGTTGTTGAACGCCGCGTCGAGCCGACCAAATTCCGAGACAATACGGTCCACCATCGCCGCAACCTGCTCGTCGTCCCTCACATCGCAGCCAACGGCGGTTGCCTTGTGGCCGACCGCGACCAGCTTCCGCGCCTCGGCCTCCGCGATGTCCTCCTTAAAGTCCGCGAGCACGACGGCCGCGCCTGCTTCCGCGAATGCCCGAGCGGTCGCGAGCCCCATTCCCGTCGCGGCCCCCGTGACGAGCGCCACCTTGCCGCCGAAGTCGAGCGGATTCTTCATCTTCCGTTCCCCCTCATGTTCGCCCCCCCAGCTTCGACTGCCGGGCCGAGCAGTAAAACCCTCGTCGCCCTCGAAATTGCCATTCAGCTCGCTCATGTCCAGCGTCACCGGGAGCATCGCTCGGAGCTTGGCCGCCGTCGGGTTGTCTTAGAGCGTGGCATGGCATGCTTTCTTGCCGATCATGACTTTCATCTTCCCGCTCATCAGTTCCTTGCGAGTCTGATCGTCATGGACAATGGTCTCGGCAGCGGTCTGCCGGTGGCTCGTGCCCGACTCGCAGCCGGAGAGCCCGATTAGTGTGCTGGCCATGACTTGAACGATGCGCTGAATGCTCTCCATGGTGGGTCTGGACACTCCCCTCAGGTCAGCTTCGACATATCGATCACGAAGCGGTACCGGACGTCCTTTTTCACGACGCGGTCGAACGCTTTATTGATGTCCTCGGGCTTGATGACCTCGACGTCCGCCTTGATGTTCCGGGCCGCGCAGTAGTCGATGACTTCCTGCGTCTCGGCGATGCCGCCGATCATCGAGCCCGCGAGGCTCTTGCGCCCGTGGACCAGGCTGATGCCGGTGACACCCTGGATCGGCTCCATGGCTCCTACGTTGACCAGGGTGCCGCCCGTCTTGAGTGCACTCACGAACGGCTGCATCGGGTAGGCACGGGGGGCCGTGGAGATGAGCAGGTCGAAGGCGCCCACGAGCCGGCCCAGCGCATCAGCGTCGGTGGACAGGACGGCGTCCTTGGCCCCGAGCCGCTTCGCGTCGTCGAGCTTGCCCGGGGAGGTTGTGAAAACGGTGACGTCGGCCTGTCGCGCCGCGGCTAGCTTTACCGCCATGTGACCGAGCCCTCCGAGCCCAATGACGCCCACGCGCTGGCCGGAGGAAAGCTCCCAATGCTGCATCGGCGAGAACGTCGTGATCCCGGCGCAGAGCAGCGGGGCGGTCGCTGCCAGGTCCACGCCCGGCGGGATGCGGATCACGAAGTGCTCTGGCACCACTATTGCGGTCGAATAACCGCCGAGCGTGTGGCCGCCCGCGGGATCGGGCGAGTTATACGTGAAGGTCGCCCGCTTCGCGCAATCCTGCTCGCGGTCATCCCGGCAACTCTCGCACGCGCCGCAAGAGTCGACCATGCAGCCGACGCCACCGATGTCGCCGACGCGGAACTTGGTCACCGCTTTCCCGACCGCTCGCACGCGGCCGACGATCTCGTGGCCCGGCACGCACGGGTAACGGGTCGGGTTCCACGTCGACCATTCATCCCGCGCCTGGTGAACGTCGGAGTGGCAGATGCCGCAGTAGAGAACGTCGAGCAGCACGTCGTGCGAGCCGACGGGCCGGCGCTCGATGGCGATCGGCCCAAGGGGGCCGGTCGCGGACAGGGTGGCGTAGGCCCTGGCCTTGAGCGGGCCGCCGATGTTCGTTTCCTTCGCGTCTTCCTGGGCGGAGACCGCACCGCCCATGAGCGGCGTGAACGCCAGCCCCGCCCCAGCCATGACGAACCCCCGTCGCCCCATCAGGTCCTGCTTGCCTTCGTGCCCCTGGTTCGATGCCATGAACATGGTGTTCCTCCCAATCCGTTCGCGCCCGTTGGAGACCTCGTCGCTGCTCATCCTCATTTAAGGCCCGGCGGCCGTGGAAGGAAATCGAACGTTCCTCCGAAGTTTTAGCCTGATCCTCCTGACGATCCCGAAGACTACTCAAGGCGAGGTTAAAATCTATCCTGAAGCTACTGTCGACGATTGAACACCCGGGAGGAGCGATGGACGACCAAGCGAAGTACGGGGAGCGCCTCGCCGGACTCCTCGGCGAAATCGCTGTGGAGGAAGGCCTGCGGCCGACATCGATCGACGGGGTCCATGTCTTCCGGGGTGCGCAGTCCGTGCCCAGAGCCCCAATGGTCTATCGCCCGCACATCATCATCGTGGGACAGGGACGGAAGCGGGCCTACCTCGGCGGCGAGGTCTACCAGTACGACCCGGCCAATTACCTCGTCCTGGCGGTGCCGTTGCCGGCTGAATGCGACGCCGAGGCCGAGGCGGACAAGCCGATCCTCATGGTCAACATCGACGTCGACGCGACGATGGTCGGTGAGATGCTCCTGGAGATCGACGCATCGTCGGCCCCGACGCGGGAGCGTGAGACACCGCGAGGGATTTCTTCGACGCCGATGACACCCGAACTGGGCGGGGCGGTCATCCGGCTCCTCGAATGCCTCAAATGCCCGGTCGACAGCCGTCTCCTCGGCCGCCAGATGGTACGCGAGGTCGTCTACCGCGTGCTCAGGGGCGAGCAGGGCCGCGCGTTGTACGCGTTGGCGAGCCGCGACGACCACTTCGCCCGCATCGCCCGGGTCCTGAAGTACATCCATTCGGATTACGCGAAGCCGATCGGTATCGAGGATATGGCAAGACTAGCGGGCATGAGCGTGTCGATTTTCCACCACCACTTCAAACTCGTAACCGCCAGATCTCCTCTCCAATACCTAAAGCGTATCCGGCTCGACCGGGCCAGGGCTTTGATGTCACTCGACGGCTACAACGCGGGCTCGGCCGCGCGGGCGGTCGGCTACGAGAGCGCCTCCCAGTTCGGCCGGGAGTTCAAACGGCTTTTCGGCGTGACGCCGCTGGAGGAGGCCGAGCGGACGCGAGCCCGGCTCGCTGTCGGCTGAGGTCGATTCAGCACTCCTTCATACCCTGCTGGTCGGCGCTCCGCGCCAGGCTCGGCCGGCCGGGTTGTCGCGGCGTATTCGGCGATCAGGCAGGCGTCGACATGATCCCTCTTCCCGGCCTGGCCCACCCGCTCGCGATACGCCCAGATCCGTTCCGGATTGACCACGCTGACGGAAAGTCTCGCGTCCCGCAACGGCCGCTCCAGCCGCCGGTGCAAGCCTCTGGTGCTCTCCAGGACCACCCGATCGATCGTGTAGCCTTTCAAAAAGAGGTCAATCAGCGGTGCGGTTCCGTTCGACCGGCGCTCGAGCTTACCGGACATCTCTCTCCTACAAAAGGCCTCAGACCGCTGGCGACGCCACGTCTTTGTCCGTGCGACCTCCTCGACAAATGAGAGGGAGACTGGTATTCGAAACTGACGGGAGGCGCGGTCCCGTCCCCCTCAAACACTGGTTAAGGGGATTGCGACGCTCTCGCGGAAGATCGAAAAGACGAAACGCCCTTTCTCGAGACCGACGAAAGCCCCAACCTATGAGCGAAAAGACTCTCACTTGCTCACGCCTGGGAATCGCCGCAATCCTGATCGCCGTGATTTTGGGAAACCCGCGCCACTCGCGAAGCGCCGAGTACACGTCATTCGAAGGAGAGAAGACCGCCTGGCACGACGGTTTCGATCGCTATGACTTCGTCATGGACGAAGAGAGCCTGGCCGTCAAACCCTTTAAACGCGATCAAGACGAGCGCTTCGGCGTCAAGGCTCCCCCCAAGGGGCAGCGCCGTTGCATCGTGGTCGTCCCTAAGAAACCGGCCCCCGGAAATCCCTGGTCCTGGCAGGCCTGCTACTGGGATCACGAACCCCAGACCGAAGTCGAATTGCTGCGCCGCGGTTTCCACGTCGTGTTCATCACCCCCGACCCGGACAAGACCTGGGACGAGTGGTATCGGTATCTCACCGAGAAGCATGGCCTATCCAAGAAACCCGCATTCGTCGGCATGAGCAAAGGGGGCGTCAACGAGTTTGATTGGACGTCGGTGAACCCCGACAAAGTTTCTTGCATTTACGCCGACAATCCCGCGATTCGCCCCGCGGCCTTCGCCAAGCTGAATGAGCTGGCCAAGCGCGATGTCCCACTCTTGCACATCTGCGGCAGTCTCGACTTTTTGCTGGAACGTCACACTCTTCCGATCGAGAGCCGATACCGCGAGCTCGGTGGCCGGATCACCGTGGTGATCAAGGAAGGCGCCGCCCATCACCCTCACAGCCTTCGCAACCCCAAACCCATCGCCGACTGGATCGAGCAAAACGTCCAGGCGACAGCCCCCCGCCCTGACTTCATCGACGACACGTTCACCAAAACGTCTTATTACAGTTCCGCCGCCACTTACCAAAAGCTCAAGGAGGAGCAGACCTACGCCCTCTGCCGCGGCCCAAGCTTCACGCCCTGCTACGACCGCTACGACGCCACAACCGAGAGTCCCTGGAGAGTCACCGGCATGGCGGTCATCGTTCCCAAGACCGTGGCTCCCGGAAAGCCCTGGGTGTTCCGCGCTGATCGTATTGGGCCCGACACCGCGGCGGTCGACCTTGCATTACTCGCCAGAGGATTTCACATCGTCGCCGCCCCGGTCACCGCGCAATCGGGCCCGGTCCGCGAGCAGTGGGATGCCGTTTACAAGCTTCTGACCCACTACGGCTTCTCCAAGAAACCCGTACTGGAAGGGGCGGGAACCGCGGCGGGAGAGGCTTATGCCTGGGCCATCGAAAACCCCGATAAGGTTTCTTGCATCTACGCCGAAAATCCGTCGCTGCACAGCCTCATGGCAAAGACCCCGCCGATCGATCACCTGGCTCCTCTCGCGAAGGCCGGCGTCCCATTGATCCACGTATGTGGTAGTCTCGACCCCTGGCTCAACGACCAGACCCGCGTCGTCGAGAAGCGCTACAAGGAATTCGGCGGGCCGATCACGGTCATCATCAAGGAAGGAGAGGGACACTACCCCTTGGCCCCCAAAGACCCGAAAGAGGTCGTGGAATTGATCGGCAAGTCGCTGAATTGAGTGGCTCTTCGAAAACCAAACAAACGACCAGGCCCCAAGACGAGACACTCGCTTGGGGCCTGGTCGTTTTTGAAGGGAGAGGAGCGCGAGTCTTCGGAGGGTTCCGAAACTCCAAGGATCGCGACTTCGACTACAAGCGGGACGTCAAACCCGAGCGAATCGCAACTCCCAAGTTCTTGGGGCCGAGATAGACATCCCAGATCGCTTGCGCAAATCCAATGCTGGCGATGGTTAAAGGGGGGCGTTTGGCTACCTGGCAGGTCAGCCCCGCGCCAGGAACATAAGTCAGCCAGACCGAATCCCCTTGCTTGGCAGGATTGGCCACGAAATATTGCTCGAGCATCGCCAACTCGGCGGCGAACGCGGGCTCGGGATAGTTCATCCCGATCGACCCTCGAAAAGAGTTGGCCATGGTCTTGCCGTCGACGTCGCGTTCGAAGACCAGGTGAAGCTGCTTGACGGCATTGACGCGGGCCAGAACCCCGGCGTCACGGACCTTTACCCCCTCCTGCACATAGCTGGCAATCGTGTAAACGCTGAACCCGTACTTGGTCCGCAAGGCCGCCCCCGTAAGGATGAACTTCACGGGCTTGCCTCCTACGGCACCGACGACCGCCGTGGCGAACCGGGTGTTGCTCCCCTTGACCTTCACCGCATCCGCGGCATGGGTTCCCTGCGCACCAAGCCCGATCAAGACCGCGACCAAGAATCGACGTACCTTCATGGGGTCCTTCCCTTCGTCAGCCGACCGTATGGAGAATCCCTAGTCCTCAACGCAAAGCGCGGGCCGCGGAAGACCCGGGCGACTCCCTTGACGTCGGTGAAAACCTCCAGGATGCCCGCTCGATTTCGAAAGACCATTCGTGAGTATCGGCATATCCGGCAAAGCCGGATCAACCTTAACGGGACAGGTTAGCCACTTTCTTCCCGATCTCCACTCCTTCCCGAAGCCACGAAAACCGAAACGTCGTACTCCACAACGAATTAGCTCAAGATAAGATCCACCTTATGGATCACTCTCGACCGATCCCGCGACCACAGCCCGAAGCCACGGCCAGCCGCTCCAGGATCCGGACATCCTGGACCGTCCACACTCCCCTTCGGCTTCCGGAACCTTCAAAGACGGTGGCGCATCCGGCCCCAACCCAGGCCTGCGAAGACCGAACGCGGAGCGAAGCACCGCTCTTCTCTCGCCTGGTTTGCTCCCGAGATTCAAGCGTCGGTGAATATCTCCGGCACCGAGGCTCACGCCATCTTAATTCAATTTACTTATTATTGGTAATGCGTATTATTTAATTACTTATCTCAGAGAACTCCCATTCGATCCCCCATACGACACGATCTCCCCAGAAGCAGGATCTCTGGCATCGCGAGCACCTCGGATGGCAAGATGGTGGCATGATTCGTTGGCCCCAATCGCATGACAAACGGGCTTGCGCATGACGGAGTTTTCGCGTTCGGCATTCGGTCATCATGAGAGGCCTGGGTATGGATCAAAACCAGTTCTGGAGCATCATCGCCAAAGCCTGCCGTTCCAACCCCAAGAAGGTGGACGACTGGGATGAGAAGCTCCAAGCCGCGTTAAAGAAGCTCCCCGCTGACGAGATCATCGAATGGAATCACATTTTCGATCGCCTCGCGGTCCAGGCTTGTACGTACGACCTTTGGGGAGCCGCCTACCTCATTAACGGAGGAGCGGCCGATGACGGTTTCTACTATTTCCGCTGCTGGCTGATCTGCATGGGCCAAGCCATTTATGAAGCGGCGCTCGCGAACCCAGACAGCCTGGCGGACGTGGTTGAGCCGGAAATCGAGGCCGAGGCGGAAACCTATGCCTCAGCCCACTGCGCCTGGATGGAAAAGACCGGGAGCGAAGACACCGACCCCTACCCCGCGCGTAATGAAGAAGCCGACGTCCTCGGCGACGACTGGGACTTCGACGACGAAGCCGAAATACGGAAGCGGCTCCCTCGGCTTGCAGACCTCTACCTGGAAGAGGACTGAAGCAAGAGACTGTTCGAGAACGCGGGCACCCAGGTTTCCTCGGCGCTCTGGCTCAGTCGGACTCTCGGTCGGTTCGGACCTGGGCTTGTTCGCCAGAGATACAGCGCTCAAACGTCACGCGGGGAGGGGGTTCCGTCACCAAAACCGGCGAGGCGTCCCTGACTTTCGTGAAATGTTCTATGCTCATAGTAACGCCGTCCCCATTGACCGGCCAATGCCCCCTCCGTCCCGGGGTGGCCGCCATCACAGCAGCCCGCGTCCGAGGCGGAAGAGCAACGAGGCTCCCTTCGCCGGGTTCGACGAGGACCAGAGGAGCGATTCGCGTGCGGATTAATGATGAAGCCTGCCGACAAGTTCAAGCCATGATCAAAATTAATGTGAACTTGCGGCTCGGCCGCGCGATTTGCGGCGCCGTCTTCGCGATCATCCTCTCATCGCTTGTCGCCGTGCCGTCGCACGCGCAGGACGTTCAAACGGCGATTCTGCCCGAGCACATCGTCGAACAATACGACCTGGATCCGGATGGCGACCTGCTCATGGTTCCGGTCACGATCAATCGTGAGGTCTACCCGTTCATCCTCGACAGCGGAACGACCTTGAACGCCTACGACACTCTTCTCAAGAAGCACCTCGGCCCGCTGCAGCAGGTTGTCGACGTCAAAACCGCGAGCGGAACGGAAAGTCTCAAGCTTTACGACCCACCTCGAGCGTACCTGGGGCGGTTCAACCTCCGCTCCCCTGAAGGGGTCACCTGCATGGATCTGGCCGGAGTACGCAGAGCGACCGGCCACGACTTCTACGGGATCATCGGGATGGCCTTCATGCTGGATCGCGTGGTCCACCTCAACTTCGACCAGGGGAAATTATCGTTCCTCAGACATGACGCCCCGCGCCTGGGAACGCCCATCCGGCTATCCATCGTGCGGGAAATGCCCAGGGTGGAAGTCGAATTCCAGGGTCTGGGGTGGAGGAGCCTTCTCGTCGACACCGGCAGCGTGGGCATCGGCAGCGGGAATCTGAGCGCCCGTGACTTTGACACCCTGCTGAAACAGGGCAACCTCAGTTTGCTCGGCTCGTGCCTCTCGGCCGACCTCTCCCAGCAGAATTCCTCCGCTCGGTTCGGCTCGATCAAGCGGCTGCAAGTCGGCCGAGAAGTTCACGACGGCCTCATTTTCTCGGACCACGTCAACAGCGACATCCTCGGGATGGGGTTCTGGAAACGCTACAACGTGACATTCGACTTCCGCAACCGCGTCGTCTACCTCCAAAAGAACCAGTACGACCCCGCGCTCGACGACGCCAATCGAGATCTCAGCGGGCTTCAGCTCAGGGGCAAGAAGGGACAGATCGTCGTCCACGGAGTCTCGAACGGATCGTCCGCGTTCCTGGCTGGCATCCAGCCCGGCGATCGCATCACCAAGGTCGACGGCAAAGAAACGGCCGAACTCGGCATCCGCACCATCCGTCGCCAGCTCACTTCCCCCGGACAAGAGGTCAAGCTCGTGTTCCAGCGAGGCTCCCAGGATTTCGACGTCGTCCTCAGGCTCGCCGAGCGACGCACCTTTGGCCTTCAGCCCCAGAGTACCCCGGGAAACTAGCCCCTCCTGAAATCACGGCGACCCGGCGATCAGAATCATCACGATCTACGCTTGTGACAATTGCTTGCCCACGAATGGTCATCAATCAAACGAGCTGTCTTGCTCAAGAATTGTTCTTCACGAAGGAGAAAGCGGCGAAAGCCGACTCCGCCCGTGTGGAACTCATCGCGCTTTGCCTCAAGACCAGTTCCGCTAGAATTACCGCAGAGAGTTTGTTTCGAGGGACGTGCGGGAGACATTCCTTCCTTGAACACCCTGCTTCAAAAACTCAAGATTCAAGGGCCGATCATTCAGGCCCCGATGGCGGGTGTTTCCACGCCCGCGATGGCCGCCGCGGTCTCTAACGCGGGAGGCCTGGGTTCAATCGGGGTCGGCGCCTCGAACGCGGAAACGGCGAGGGGAATGATCAGGAGCATCCGCGAAGCATCGGATCGCCCCTTCAACGTCAACCTGTTCTGTCATAAGCCGGCCGTCGCTGATAGCCCCAGGGAGACGGCCTGGCTCGCGCGGTTGGCCCCGGAGTTCGCCCGCTTTGGCGCGAAGCCCCCCGCGCAGTTGACGGAGATCTACACGAGCTTCGTCGAGGACGACGCGATGCTCGCCATGCTCCTGGAAGAACGCCCCAAAGTGGTGAGCTTCCACTTCGGCCTTCCCTCGGCTGAGCGAATCGCTCGTCTGCAAGCGGCGGGCATCGTCCTGCTCGCCACCGCAACGAATCTCGATGAAGGGAAAGCGATTGCGAACGCGGGGATCGACGCCGTGGTAGCCCAGGGCTACGAGGCGGGAGGACATCGCGGCACGTTCGACCCCGACGCCCCTGATGACCAGTTGGGAACGTTCGCGCTGACCCGTCTGCTCGTGCGAACCTTGAAGATCCCTGTCGTCGCGGCAGGCGGAATCATGGACGGCGCAGGCATCGCCGCATGCTTGCTTCTTGGTGCGAGCGCCGCTCAACTTGGCACGGCCTTCATCGCCTGCCCAGAGTCAGCGGCCGATCTGGGTTTTCGTAACGCGCTCAAGAGCAACGCCTCCGAGCATACCATCATGACGCGAGTCATCTCGGGGCGGCCGGCTCGATGTCTCGCCAATCAATTCACGGCGCTCGAGCGCGACATCAAAGCCGAGATGATCCCCGACTATCCCATTTCGTACGACGCAGGCAAGGCCCTCAACGCCGCCGCGAAAGCCGCGGGCGAACCAGGCTTCGGAGCCCAGTGGGCCGGCCAGGGCGCCCCCCTCGCCCGAGCGCTGCCCGCGGCGGAACTCGTCGCCAAACTTCTGGCCGAGATGGAACAAGCCCTTTCGCGATAGAAAGCCCCCAGCACATCCCCTCCCCTTGCTTACGGTAATTCTCCCAGCGAGGGGAGGAGTCGCGAAAGGCCGGGCAGGCTTGCGGCCCGGCACGACGGTTACTTGCCGACGACCGTTCGGCCCAGGAAATCACGAATCGCCGTAGCAATCTCCTGGACGTGGCTCTCGAGCGCGAAGTGCCCGGTATCGTAGAAGTGCACCTCGGCGTTCGGGTTGTCCCGCCGGTAGGCTTCGGCCCCTGGCGGCAAAAAGAAGGGGTCGTGCTTGCCCCATACGGCAAGCAGCGGAGGCTTGTGCGCCGCGAAGTACTCGTGGAACTTCGGGTAGAGAGCGACGTTATTCGCGTAATCCAGAAACAGGTCGAGCTGGATTTCGTCATTACCCGGCCGCGAGAGCAAGGCGAAGTCGAGCATGTACGACTCCGGCGCCACCAACGTCTCATCTTTCACGCCATGAACATATTGCCACTTTGTGCCCTCTAGCGTGAGGAATTGCCGCAGCGCGTCACGATTTGCCGCGTTCGGCTCTCGCCAGTATTTCTCGATCGGTCCCCAGTCGGCGCTCAAGCCTTCCTCGTAAGCGTTTCCGTTCTGAGAAATAATCGCCGTCACCCGCTCCGGCCGCGACCTCGCCAGACGAAAACCCACGGGAGCCCCATAGTCGAAAACATAGATGGCGTAACGTTCCAGACCAACCGCATCCGTGAAGCTCGCGATGACCTTCGCGAGATTGTCGAACGTATAGGGAAACCGCGACCGGTCCGGCGACGTCGAGAACCCGAAGCCAGGAAGGTCCGGCGCCACGATATGGAACCGGTCGCTCAGCAGCGGGATCAGATTTCGGAACATATGCGAGGACGTTGGAAATCCATGAAGCAACAACAGCGTGGGATGCTTAGGGTCGCCAGCCTCCCGATAAAACACCTGGTGACCATCAACAGCGGCAGTTCGGTAATGGATCATGGGTTGGGACTCTCAAAAAACGCTTGGTAAAACCAGCACGTTCCCGTTACCATCTAACCTTTGATCTTCTCTTTAAGAGGTTAGCCTCGCCTTTGTAACTTGTCAATCGTCATTTTACAGGTTACCAAAAATGCGATCGGTTCGTGCTGAAGGTGGTTCTCAAAAGCTTCCCGTTCCTCAACCGGCTCCACGCCCTGCCCCGTTCTTCGTCGGGGATCACCTCGCGATGGACTTCCTCAACAGCACGGCGACTCCGTCGGAAATGCGGATCGAGTGGTTATGCAACGGAGCGGACCTTATTGACTGGCTCGAGCAAGCGGGGGTCGTCCCTTCCGATGTCGCCGCGCGATTTCGCGCTGATGCGGCCCACCGCCAGGCGCTCGACGATCTCGCCGAGCAAGCTCGCAACTTACGGGAGTGGCTGCGTACGTTCTTGAAGCGCCGTTCCGAGGGCAAGCTCAAGAAAGAGATCGCTTTGGAACTGGCCCCGCTGAATCGCTGGCTCGCCATGGACCAAAGTTATCTCCAGGTGCAGATTGACGGCGATGATCCTCGTCAACCAGCCTTCCGTCAGCAACGCGTTCGGCAATGGGCGACGCCCGAGCAGCTCTTGCTTCCGATCGCCGAGGCGATCAGCAACCTCATCTGCCACGCCGATTCCCACTTGATTCGCGAATGCGAAAGCTCGACCTGTGTACTCATGTTCTTGGATAAAACCAAGGCCCACGCGCGCAGATGGTGCAGCATGGCCCTCTGCGGCAATCGAGCCAAGGTCGCCGCGCATCGGGCTCGGGCAACCAAGAATCGACCCTAGAAGTCGACGTTGCTTACCGGCTTCCTCTTGAGACGAGGGAATGATCAAGTAGCGTTGTTGAGCGGCACGAGTCTCACCACCACCAGCCTGCCGGCAAGGCAGCCGCCCTGTCCTCCGCTAACGGCCTCATATCCACACCCCGAGGGAAAACAGCGATCGCACTCCAAAGAGCCTCAGCCAGACACCTACGACCTTCGACCTTGCTGAATCAATAAGGCACACCCTCTTTTCGGGCGGCCTTCAGGGCGCGGGCGTACCATTCGAGCTCATCCAAAAATCGGGCAACACGCCTGTGGTAGGCATCATCTTGCGGGTGCCCCTCCTCGTCGAATGCGTCCTGCACTTTCGGTATGGGGAAGATCGACGGGATGCTGGGCATTCCCAGCTCGCCGAGCATGGCCCGAAGCTGCATGGCCGCCCGAACGCCCCCGAAGGCACCTGCCGAATAGCAGACGATCGCGGATGGCCGCCAGAAATACTCCTCCAGGAAGTGATCGAGTAGATTCGCAAGCGCGGGAGGAATACTATGATTATATTCTCCGGAAACAATGATGAAGGCATCGGCCTTCTTGATCTGCTCCGCGAGACGCGCCAAGGTTCCCGGAGCCTGCCCGGGCTCGAACTCCTTGTACATCCGGTCGAGCAACGGCAGTTGCTCTTCGACGGGATCGATCAGCGTCGTGCGATGGCCCCGCCCTTCGCATTCGCGAACGATGAATCGCGCGGCCTTGATTCCTTGGCGGTGGTGGCGGACCGAGCCGTAGATGACCAGGAGATCGAGAGGCTCCATCAATTTGCCCCCGTTTCCAATGGTGGACCAAGTAGTTCGAAGGAACTTTCCGGGAGAATCGGCAAGAGTCCCCTCCGAAGCATGGATCATAAGGGGGTCGAACGAGAATCGCCAGTCACCTCAAAAGCCGGTGAAGTGAGACCGCGAGACGAGGTCAGCGCCGGGGGCGAACCCGGCTTCGCGTCAGCGTTTTCCACGATGCGAGGGCACAGTCGACGACGGCCGTCAACGTCTTGTGCGACATGCCGTCTCGAGCCTGAATCGAGAGCCCGTGTAGTACGGTCGTATAAAAGTCCGCGATTCCCCGCGTGTCGATTCCCGCAGGCAACTCCCCCTCCGCAACCCCTCGCTCCAACCGCTCCTGAATCAAGGCCGGTGTCTGGAGTCGAATCTCCTTGAGATGATCTTGCACGGCTTTGCTCGAGGGCGATCCGTTGAGACTCCCCAGCACGACAAGACAGCCGGGGGGTCGTTCGCGATGCGTGAAGCTGTCTGCCGCGTCGCGCAGAATGGTCTCGATGGCCTGGAACGCGGTCGGCTGATCCGCCAGGGCTCGCGATGTGGCCGAACCCACCGTCCCCCGGTAGAGTTCCACGGCTTCGAGGAAGAGAGCTTCCTTGGATCTGAACGCGGCGTAAAAACTTGGCGAGGCGATCCCCCCCATCGCGGCCTTCAGGTCTTCGAGAGTCGCCCCCTCGTACCCCACCGACCAGAAGAGCTCCATCGCCTTCCGAAGCGCCTCTTCCCGGTCGAAACTGCGAGGCCGCCCGCGTTCCGGCATCCTTTTCCCTTTCTGTAGATCTCGATACACAATTCCCTTGACATTTTGTACCAAATTATACAGAATCCGTCGGTCGCCTGCACAGAGGCGCTTTCCCTCGGGTTCGCCCGCGCGAACGCTCGATGAATCGAGATTCCCAGTGATCTCCATGACACCATAGGCATAGGCCGGCTCACTCGCCTCGGTGGAGCGGCCTGGGCGTTATGCCATGCCAAAAACGCTCATCTCTGCGTTAAGAGAAAAAAATCTTGAATCGCTTGTGTTTCTCACGGAGCACTTCCATGCAATTCCTGCTGAGGCACCGTTGGCTCGTTGTTTCCCTGGTCTTGCTGAAGACCTTGGCGAGTTTCTCCGTCCAGGCGCAGGAGCAACCCGGCAAGAAACCAGTCCAGTTCATCATCTGCGTAAGCAACCCCGAAGACCTGGTGGAGATTCCAGGGACGCCCTGGATCCTGGTCAGTGGAATGAAGCCCTCCATGGGCGGATCGGGGCGCATTTACGCAATCAAGCGAGGCGAATCCAAGCAGGCGACAGAAATCTTTCCAGCCTCAGCTCGCCCAGCACGTCCCGACCGAGAAAGTTTTCCGGAACGTCTCGGCGAGCCGGACCCTCTCCTGTTTGCACCGCATGGGATTAACGTTCAGGATGTTACGCGGGAGCGTTGCCAGTTGCTGGTCGTGAATCATGGCGGGCGCGAAACTGTGGAGGTGTTCGACGTGGACCTATCGGGAGAGACCCCTCGTTTGTGCTGGCGCGGGGGGATCTCCATGCCACCGCACACTTCGGCCAATGGCGTGGCGTCGGACGACGCGGGAGAGATCTTCGCCACCAGCATGTTCGACCCTTCGGATGACTACGTGAGCAAGTTCGCGAAAGGTGAAGCCACCGGTCACGTTTGGAAGTGGTCGGTAAAGAAGGGTTGGGCGAAAGCGCAAGATGTTCCTCTCTCCGCCGCCAATGGCATCGCCGTCTCCGCTGATGGGCGCTGGCTGTTCGTCTCTGAATGGGCGGCTCGCAAAGTCAGGCGCTACGCGCTCGACGGTTCTTTGAAAGAGAAGATCATCAACGTCGACTTCCTCCCTGACAACATCCGTTGGACCGCCGACGGCAAGCTCGTGATCGCCGGTCAGAACGCCTCTCCCCAGGACCTCTTCGGCTGCGAAGGCCGTGAGGGTTCCCCCTGCCCTCAAGCCTTCACCGTGATCGAGGTTGATCCCACAACGATGGAGCATCGCGTCCTCCTTCGAGCCGGCGACGATCGCTTCAACGGAGGAACCGGCGCGATTCGTGTGGGTCAAGAAATCTGGGTGGGGTCCTTTCACGGTGACCAGGTCGCGCGTTTCCCCTGGAAGGAAGCGAAAACGAGATAGGATTTCCGCAGGCGCGGCTTTCTCGCTCTCACCGAGTCCGCCCACTCCCCCCCTTTATGCCTCAGACTTTGGGGTCCTTATGATCCAGCCCGGGGAGAGGGCCGGTGCTATCCGCAAAGCGGTCGACCTTGATCCCGGCCCGGTCGAGCATGGCCATGTAGAGGTTACAGAGCGGCGTATCCTTGTTGTACGTGATGTGCCGGCCAGGGTTGAGCGTGCCGTGAGCTCGCCCCCCCAGGAGGATCGGAAGATTGTGGGGATTGTGAGCGTTGCCGTCACGAAGCGCCGAGCCGAAGAGGATCATCGAGTGATCGAGCAACGTCCCTTCCTGTTCGCGTATCTCTGCCATGCGACCGAGCAGATAAGCATATTGCGCGACGTGCCAGGCGCTGACCTTGGTGTATTGCTCAAGCTTGGCCTGATCATTCTCGTGGTGTGAGAGATCATGATGGCACGAGCTCACGCCTTCAAGGAATGAGAAATCTTTGCAGCTCACGGCATTGCCGAACATGAAGGTGGCGATGCGAGTCGAGTCGGTCTGAAACGCGAGCAGGATGATATCCAGCATCAAGCGCGCGTGCTCGGTGTGGTTCATCTTACGCTCGCGGAGCCGCCCGGGGTCGCGGCGATAGAGGTCGACGCGATCGCCGAGCAACTTGAGATCGCGCCGGGCTGCCGGATCATCCTCGACCAGCGCCTGGCGATGACTCGCGTCAAAAGCGATCCGGCGCTCGACGGATCGAACGGAATCGAGGTACTCGTCGAGTTTGAGGCGATCGTTGCCTCCGATTTGCGACCGAAGTGACTTGGCGTCCCCCAGCACCAGGTCGAGGACACTCCGGTCTTCCTCCACCCGCCCCTTCCGCTGACTGGCCTTGGAGCGGAAGAGCCGGTCGAAAGCGAGCTTCGGGTTGATCTCGCGTGACACGGGCGTGGTGGGAGTCGACCATGAGATGTGAGAACCGTAAAGCCGAGTGTAGCCGACGACCGTATCAACGCCACTCGTCACGGGCTCGAGAGCCAACTCGAGCGAAGGGAGAGGAGTCAAGTTTCCCAACCTCTGCGCCGCGAGTTGATCGATCGAGACGCCATTGGCGTTCAGCGCGGCCCCGGTGGTCCGGGTGATGGCGGTGCCCGTCAGAAACGCCGCGTCCTTGACGTAGTGGCCATCCCCCATGTCGGTGGCCATATTCGTTAGGTTGGTCAGAACCAGAACTTCATCCTTCATTCCCCCGAGCGGTTGAAGGATGGGGGAAAGCTCAAACGATCTTCCCTCCCCTTTCGGGGTCCACGTGTCCTGGTTCACGCCGTTGGGAAAGAAGAGAAACGCCATGCGCATCGGCGCCACGGCCATATCCCCCTTCGCAGCCAACGCCACCTGCGGTTGCATGGCGTCCAGGAGCGGCAGCCCCATGGCAACCCCAAGGCCCCGCAACACGGTTCTGCGCGTGATCTGCCGGCTTTTCCGTCTCATCATTTTCCCCTGGCGATGGGTTCGTTGCGGCGATAGCGGAATGGGAAGCTCTTCACGATTTCCGCGATGAGGACATGGCTCCGATAGCCGTTGGATTCGAGCTTCGCCACGATCTCCTTGACCGTTGCCGAGTCAAAGGGTTCGAGACCTCGTGCCAGCGCGAACGAAAGCATGCGCCGGGTCAGATTACGGAGAAAGATATCTCGCTTTTGTACTTTGAGAATCCGCTTCAGCTCAGCAACCCCTCGGAATTTTTCTCCGGAGCTGAGCTCCCCCGAGTCATCCACGGGGCTCCCACCAATCTGGGTACGGATCCGGCCGAGAGGATCAAAAGCTTCAAGGCCGAATCCCGGGGGATCAAGCTTGGCATGACACGCCGCACAGGCCGGCTGGTTTCGGTGCTGCTCGAGACGCTGGCGAAACGTCAGCCCTTTTTCAAGCTTGTCTTCAAGCGGAAGGACCTTGACGTTGGGAGGAGGGGGAGGCGGTGGTGTTCCTAAAACCTCGGTGAGAACCCATTTTCCACGCAAGACCGGACTCGTTCGCTGGGGATAAGACGTCAACGTGAGGACCGCGGCCATCCCCAGGATTCCTCCTCGGTTCGCGTCCTTGAGCGCCACTTTGCGAAACTCAGGTCCCACCACGCCTTCCATTCCATAATGTTTAGCAAGGACTTCGTTCACATAAACAAAATCGGCCCCAATAAGGTCGAGTGCCGACTGATCGTCGCGCAGAAACGCGTGGAACGAGGTGATCGCCTCTTCAACCATCGCATCGCGGAGCTCGGGCGTGTACTCGGGAAACCGCGAGCGATCGGGCTCGGAGAACTTCGCCAGCTTTTTCAACTGGAGCCACTGGCCGGCGAATTCCACGGCAAAGCTGCGAGACTTGGGGTCGGCGATCATCCTCCGCACCTGCGCTTCAAGGACGTCGGGATCGTGCAGCTTGCCCTGGTGAGCCAAATCAAAGAGCGCCTGGTCTGGCATCGATGACCAGAGGAAGTAAGAAAGTCGTGAGGCGATTTCATACTGACTGAGAGGGTACGGTTCCGAGCCGAGCTGGTCCTGCTCAACAATGAAGAGAAAGTGAGGCGACACGAGAGCCCCGCGCACCGCCACCCGAATGGCCTCCTCAAAGGTGCAACCCAATGATTCCGCTTTGTGAAAGAGACGCAGGAGCCGCTCGAGGTCTTCGGCGGTCGTGGGGCGGCGGTAAGCTTGGCTGGCGAAATGATCGAGGCAGCGCCTGGCTGCCTCCTCGGTCGAGCCCCCCGCCGTGGGCTTCGCAACCAGGTAGCGTGCGGGGGCAGCCTGCTCGAGAACCTCGGTCGCGGCGCCCAGATATTTCTCGAGCAGAATGGGGGGCACGAACAGAGTCGACGCGTTGTTATCAAATCCCTCGCCGCCGCCACCATCCGCGGGAAAGGCGTCGGCCGGCTTGGAGTTGACGCCCAGCAGGTCACGGATCGTATTGTTGTATTGTTCACGCGTGAGGCGCTGAAGGACTCGTCGACCGGGGTCGTGAACGTCCTCAGTCGCATCGAGGGCTTTTTCGATCAACTCGACGACCAGTTGCCTCTCGGTCTCGGTAGGTTCCGGCTTACCCTTGGGAGGCATCGTCCGTTCGCTGATGGCATCAGCGACTCGGCCCCAGAGATCAACATCGAGGCTAAGAGAACTCTCATCCTTGAACCGCGACAAATCGATGCCGGCCTTCGCCAACTTCGCGCTATGGCAATCCATGCAATGGCGTTCAAGGACGGGACGGGCTTCGCTCTCAAAGCGCGAGGGCTCAGCCCCACGGGTTCTCGCCAGGCAGAGCAATACCAACAGCAGCCCTGTTTGCTTTAACAGAAATGTCATTCTCAATTCCGTGAATCTTGAGCGCACGCGATCGTCGATCGATAAAATCCATGAAATATGCGTCATCGGGAATAAAAGAGTCCAGGAAATGGTTTAGCGGGAAGAGATTGAGCAGGACAGACGAACCGTTGTGTCTATCGTAGGTTCGGATTGCCGCGACATTTCACCTCTCTCGCAAAAGGGGCAGGCGGAACCTCAGAGAGACGGCACTGAGGGATGAACCGCCAGCGCTCCTCTTCATGTGCAACAGTGAGCAACAGCCGGCAAAACTTCGGAACGACATAGGCTGGGCCCCGTGGCGGCGTTGCCTGTTGCCGGCTTGGCCTCCACGGGGCGTTCGCTTTTACCTTAATAGCTATCCGACGAGATCACTTCGCCGCCGTCGCGGCTGCCTAGCGACATCCACGTCAACTGATTGATGGAATCCTTGATGAACCGAACGGAGCCGTCGGCGAAAACTGTGTTCACGCCCCCAGGGTGGTTGCTCGAGGGGATTTGGAGCTGGCCAAAGTCAACGCCGCAGCCATCGCTGCAATCAAGCCGGCACGCGGCAAAGCTGAACTGTGAGGAATTGGGTGTCAGAATGATGTTGGTCATCGTGAAACCCGGCGCACCCACTTGCCAGCAGTAGCCCTTGTCGGCGAAAGGACTGGGGGCCGTAATCGCCGCCTGGCACTGAGCGGCAACCGCCATGATCGCGGGCAGGTTGGCCCGAGCGTCCCTGAACTTCAAGTTGCTAGGAAGACTACCCAACAAACCCGACTTGAACCAACGATTCCGCTTCGTGCCGGAGGAACCGACCAGCGCCTCGGTCCCCGCGATGGTGTTCGACGTGCCGTCGATGACCTGAGCAATGTTATAAGAGACGTGGTTGGCAAAAATGCCGTCGGTATCCCAGGTATTCTCGAAGTTGGTGCCCGTACCACAATTCCCCTGGTAGCTGTTGATATTGTTAATACCAACCTCACCGTCAGAGGGGCACATGAACGCCGCGATCTTGGTATGCCACACCGTCAGGTTGGTGGCCGATTTCGTACCGTTCCCGCTGCCGTCCGGAAAGATGAAACTTGTCCAGGAGAAGTTGCAGGAGTTGTAGATCGCGTTTTGCTCCAGGTACGGAAGCAGGAACGCGTGGGCGCCGAAAACTCCCCAACCGGTCAACGTGCTCTGGCTCGCCGGGGCATCAGTGTAGGCCCTGTCTCTTATACACATCTAGATGTGTATAAGAGACAGGTGTAGGCCATCCCGTTCATCATCGGGAACGAGCCGATCGCCTGATGGTAGTTGTGGAGCGCTAACCCGAACTGCTTGAGGTTATTGACACACTGAGCGCGGCGGGCGGCCTCTCGAGCCGATTGCACCGCGGGCAGCAAGAGGGCAATAAGGACCGCAATGATGGCGATGACCACAAGCAATTCGATCAAGGTGAAGCCGCGGCGATTCCGTAGCATAAGAGACCTCCGAATTTGGTGAAGGATGAGACAAGACGGATGTTCCACCGAACCGTGCACGATGGAGAACCCGATATCGCAAAATCAGAATCCGCTTCGATAAGGGACATGACGACTCCGTGCCCGAGTCTTGTTTTGTGATCCCTTCATCGACCTCGACAACGAGTGGGGACTACGTAGTCCACGTGGAGATTTCGCGACTCGTCCCCCCCATGATGAGAAACACAGAAGACGTTCTTACCAGATCCGTTCGAGCCGTTAACGCTCGGGGAGCACACATCAGGTGGACAGAGGAGGGCCGTGTTCCCTGTTAGATGACACAGGCCGTCGACATGTCCATGGGCAACCCGCTTGAGAACCGCTCTGGCGAGACCATGCTTATGACGATCTGATCGATATCACAGGAAGCCGCTGTCCAGCACCCGATTCCTCGGCGATTGATGCCCGGAAAACGGAAATCCTTGCGGAGACGAGGGTGCCGGGAAAAATTAAGACGACGATTTCTTTGTCTTGGAGTTCCCCTGAGGTTTGGCCTTCTGAGACTTCGAGAACTCCAGCATCGCGTCTCGCGAGTTGAGCGCGGCCTTCTGGAACTCAGGGGTCCGATGAACCTCCGAGTCAGACTTCCCGTCATCACCGCAGCCCAGAAAAAAGCCCATGACGAAGAGCAAGCCAACGCCCAGAGCCACCGTTTGAAAACGACGCATAAAAAGATTGCCTCCGGTTTCGGCGTTCCAGAAGAAGCTAACGACCCGCCAATTCTCGACAAATCGAGATTTCCATGGGGGATTATCCGAGTTCACGAGGGAGCACGTCATGACATCTCACTTTGATGTCGACATTCGTAGAAATTCACTACTTAATAGAAATGCAAGCCGATGCGATTGCGTGAGCCGTCTGAATCTGCGAGGTTTGAGCTACCAGCGAGTCGAGAGCCTCTCCATCATCAAAAACGGGCCGCCCCGGCATTACCCTGGATCCCGGCGGCCCCCCTTGGCCTTCAATCAAGACCGCCCTGCGGTGCGGCCAATTGAAAATGGCTCCGAACTTCTTCTGCGGAAAGAGGATGGTCGTAAAGAACAAGCTCGTCAAAGCGTCCCACGAAGGGTCGGCTCTCTTCCACCTGGGCCGGCTCGGCCGTCCTTCTCCCTACCACCAGATGATAGAGAATGCCAGGCGGATCTGTCTCAGATGTCAGAGTACGGTCGCGCACGCCGTTCAGATAAAGTTCCAGTTGCTGACCGTTCCGTTGCGCGACGACATGATACCAACGTTTAGGAAGATAGATATTCTGCGAGAAAAGCCCATCTTCCTGAGCCGCCAGGTCGACGTCGCGCAGCCAGCGGCGAAGGAACCGTACCGAGGCTGGCTTCTCTAAAGAGAGGGTCGGGTACGCCGTGGCCTCAATCAGCATAACATGCTTATAGGCGAGACTTTTTGGCATATTATGCTCAGCGGGATAGAGACCCACGAGCGAAGCATGGTTGATTGACTCGGACATGAACCAGAACTCGATCGCGTGGCGCGATCCCCGTGTCAGCTTCCAAAGCGAGCCCGTGGTCAGGCATTGTTCGGGAGCCAACGCGGTGAAAACCGCATGACCGTTGGACTGCGGATTCGACTCGATGCGAATCGGACCGTGCAAAAGCAGCGGCGGCCCCCCGGCGACCTCGTTGGGAATGCCCTCTTTGGTCACCGAACCAAAGCGCCAATAACTGAGAGGACGTGACTTCATCACGGTCTTGGAATATTCGGGGGCCAACCGCAAGGCCGGCGGTCCCGTGTCTCGAACGGAGATGAACTGGTCGGGTCTCGCCTGCGTCTCGGCGATGTGTCCGGCGTTGGGGTCCACGTCGAATTGCTTACTCTCGTCAACGCGCTGGGTACGACTTGGGAAGCCTTTCGCGTCAAGGAGCGAGGCTTTCGCCGCCCCTTCGAAGACCATGACCTGAGACTTTCCCTGGGAGTCGACGTTCATCGCAAACTCGGTTCCCAGGTCGACAACGGCCGATCCCTGACTCGCAACGACGAACCCCTCAACCCCTTTGGGCACCCGCGCCCGCAACCGCCCTTGCCGGCAAAAAACGCGATTGATCGAGACAAGGTCGATGTCGGCGGGACCGTCCAGCGTCAACGTCACCCCGTTCAGAAAGACGAGGATGGCCTGGCCTGACCGAACCCGGAACCGACCGGAGGAGAGCAATTCCCCCTCGGCAGGTCCCTGACCATTGGGCGTTTCCCACTTCACATCGCTGAGCTTCGTCAAAACGGCCAGTTCGTTCCCCGGCTTGACGGGGACAGGCCAGTTCCAATGCCCCCCCCCGACGACTCCCTTCGACCATGCGAACCAGCCCAATGCGGCCACGAGCAGGGTGGCCGCAATGGCCACGCTCCGCCAAAGGCCCACTCGCGTAAAGCGGCGGGGAGAGTGGCCCTCGAGCCCTTGCATGATCGAATCTTCATCCGCATCTTCCGCAGAACCACTTTGGAGATTGCCCCAACCCAGCGCCTCATGCAGAGCCAGCCAACGCGGCTCCGTCGATTGCACCGCCTTGAGCATGCCGAGAAGGCGAATCTCCTCCACGAACGATTGCAGAAACAGATCGTCGGATTCGAGCCTGGCAATCAGCTCATCGCAGCGGGCCGGAGGTAACTCCCCCCCGCGCCAAGCCAAAATCAGGTCTATCAGATCATTATCTATCATTCGTTCACGTCTTGCATGCAATTGCGTAAAAGCTGATTGGCGCGGTAATGGAGCCGATAAATCGCGCCCACCGTGGTGTTCAACTCACAGGCCAGATCGGCGGGCTTGTTACCGTCAAGACCAGCGTGAACGACGCGGCGCATCCGCTCAGGGAGCCGGGCGATGCAATGCAGCAGCACTTCGATCGATTCCGAGTGGTCAGCGGCTACCGCCTGGTCTAGCCTCGCTTCCGTCAGGCGGGTGACCATCTCGTGGAATCGCTCCATCGCCTTGTGTCGCCGCGATGAGCTACGAAAATATTTATAGACTTTGTTCCTTGCAATCCCTCTCAGCCAGTTCCCGAAATCGTCCCCTCTTCGGAATTCACGGAGGTTCCGAAACGCCGCGAAGAAGACCTCCTGAGCCAGGTCGTCAACCACGTCGAGACCATGGACCGAAGACGCGATGTAACTACGCAGAGATAACGAGTATTCCCGAATAATCTTCCGAAAGGCCTCCTTATCTCCACGGAGGACTTCGTCGATGACCGCATCGAGTTCGGAAGGTTGAAGCATGGCTTGGTGAGTCGGAAACGTGGGATTTCGTGACGTCTGGGTTTGCTAGGGTCTCAAATCCACGGGCCTCCCGCTAGACTCTGCGGGGCCGCCGACATGAAGGCGGCGAGTCGACCGGAGCTCAGTTGCGGCGATTTTTCCGAGTTTGCTCCAAATTCATCGTGGTGACCCCCACTCTGATTCGAGATCAAACTCACCGCGTCTCCGTGCGATGGATTCCCGGCCCCACCGCGATCCTCATCCATCTTCACCCTGGACCATTTCGCCCCGGAGAATTCCAAAAATCCTCGGCGGGCAGACGCCTTCTGATCTTATTGTGACGATGAAGAAAACCGACAGTTTGTCGCGAACGCGAACATGTAAGTTATTCCCCGGTCGGCACCCAGATTTGACATCTCACGAAGAAAAAAAGTATTTTTCGCGAGGCCTTGATCGGAAGCGATTACCAAAACCCTTACAAGCCAGCAAATTAAGCCAAATTCTCCCCGGAACAGCCGCGATCCGAAAAATCAATTCGCTCGACACTCCGGGCAGACTTTCAGGTTCCAGCAGGCTCCACTCCGAATGATTTCGTGACCAGTCACCTCGCGGCGGGTTTACGTCAGCAGACGCCGCCTGACCGGAAAAATTTTCTTCCGACCTCTCCTTCATGCAGGCCTGTTGGAGGTCTCGTCGAAATTTCCTCAAGAGTATCTAAAATATCATGAATTTCTATTTCATTCATTTTTAAATTTCCAAGATTCAATTACATCTATTTTCCCATGCGGAACCCTGAAACACTGCGGAAAGGAATGGGGCGAACATCCCGGACGATCGCTCCAGAAACGCCTCGGTTACGAAGGCCGCAAGCGAGCCTCGCTCCCTCGCGCCTTCAACTCGATGGACGTCAACCCGGCCACGACGCCCCATCCTATCGCTTCGCAGGCGGGCAAGGGTCACGCCACTTCCATGGCGGAGCGATCGCTCTGGGCGCAAGGCACGAGATCGGAAGAGGGCTCCTTTCAGAGCGACCAGCACCATACTCTCTTATGTTCATGTCATTCCTTTTGTAGCCATCGCCGATGCGTTTGGAACCCGGATCATCGCATGGAAGGGGGCCGGAATTGAGCTCAGGGCCGCCTCACAAAGCTTGAAATCCCGCGAGGAAGATCTCCCCTGCCATGACCGAGCCCCGATCGCCTTCACGACCGGAGGAAGGCCACGCCCTTGCCTCGGCCGATGGTATCAGGCACACTACTTTTATCGAACCGACTTACAGAATGAGGGAAGTCGGCCATCATTCATTGATACTTCAGGAGCATCCGGACACCATCCCCCCTACCTCCGGGCCTGCGTGGAATCTCACGGATGACTGCCATCTTAGGGATTTCGGCGTTCTATCATGACAGCGCCGCGGCCCTGGTCGTTGATGGGCGGATCGTCGCCGCCGCTCAAGAAGAGCGGTTCACCCGCAGGAAGCACGACCCCGGTTTTCCCACCCACGCGATTGCGTATTGCCTGCAGGAGGCGGGCCTCAAGACCGGCGAACTCGACTACGTCGCCTTTTATGAGAAGCCGCTGCTCAAATTTGAGCGTTTGCTGGAAACCTATCTGGCCGTGGCTCCGCGTGGGTACCGCAGCTTCCGGCTCGCCATGCCCGCCTGGCTCAAAGAGAAGCTACACACGCGCAAAGTCATCCGTGAAGCCCTCGGCAAGAGTCTTCGAGCCCGCTTCATTTTCCCGGAGCACCACGAGAGCCACGCCGCCAGCGCTTTTTTTCCAAGCCCGTTCGATGAGGCCGCCATTCTCACACTCGACGGCGTGGGAGAGTGGAGCACCACCACGCGAGGAAAAGGTTCGGGACATCAGATCACCCTCACCGATCAGATCCGCTTTCCCCACTCCCTTGGTTTGCTCTACTCGGCCTTCACGTACTATTGCGGTTTCAAGGTTAATAGTGGTGAATACAAACTGATGGGGCTCGCTCCTTACGGACGTCCTCGCTACGCGGAAACGATCGCTCGGCACCTGATCGACGTCAAACTCGACGGCAGTTTCCGGCTCGACCTGGACTACTTCGACTATTGCCACGGTCTGACGATGACGAGCCGGAAGTTCCACGCCCTGTTCGGTGGGCCTCCAAGACAACCGGAGGCCACTCTCGAGCAGCGGCACATGGATCTCGCGGCAAGCATCCAGACGGTAACGGAAGACGTGGTGCTTCGGCTCGTTCGCGACCTGCACCAAAAGACCGGTATGAAGAACCTCGTACTGGCAGGAGGTGTGGCGCTCAACTGTGTGGCCAACGGGCGCGTGCTGCGAGAAGGCCCGTTCGATGATCTCTGGATTCAGCCTGCTGCCGGAGACGCGGGAGGGGCGTTGGGCGCGGCCCTCTTCGTCTGGCATCAGCTCATGGATCGACCACGGGTGCCAGCCCCGCACGACGCGCAGCAAGGGAGCTTTTTGGGGCCGAGCTTCGGCCCCGGCGAGATCGAGCGATTCCTCACGAACGTGGGCGCGGCAGGGAGACACTTCGACGACTGCACCGAACTCGATGAGTACGTCGCCGGGCTTCTGGCCGACGGGAAAGTCATCGGCTGGTTTCAAGGCCGGATGGAATTTGGTCCCAGGGCCTTGGGAGCCCGGAGTATTCTCGGCGACCCACGCTCCCCCCGCATGCAGGCGACGATGAATCTCAAGATCAAGTTCCGCGAAAGCTTTCGTCCTTTCGCGCCCTGCGTGCTCGCGGAACATGCTCATGAGTGGTTTGGCATCGAGCCCGGGTCGGAGAGTCCCTACATGCTCCTCGTAGCGCCGGTCGTGGAAGAAAAACGGCTCTCGCTGGACCCACGCGAATGGCAAACGATGGAACAGGATCCCGACCTTCGTCACCGCGTGAACGTCGTCCGCTCGGAGATCCCGGCCGTCACTCACATAGACTACAGCGCCCGGCTCCAAACGGTCGACGAAGACCGCAACCCGCGACTCCATCGGCTGCTCCAGGCCTTCCATCGCCGAACCGGCTGCCCGCTACTCATCAACACCAGCTTCAATGTCCGAGGAGAGCCGATCGTCTGCACCCCAGAGGATGCGTACCGCTGCTTCCAGGCCACGGCGATCGACGTCTTGGTGCTTGAAGACACGGTGCTGACCAAGGAAGAGCAGCCGCAAGAGAACAACAGTGCCGTCTTGGAAGATTACCTGGCGAAGTTCCCGCTCGACTGAGTCCCGGCGTGAGGTTGCCGTCATGCAATGGTCCGACATCCCATTCTCCCCCTCCCCAAAGACCCTCCGCCAGTTCGCACTCCTCTGGGTGGTGTTCTTCGGAGGACTGGCTGCCTGGGAAGGACTGGCGAAGGAGCGAGGCATCGTCTCGGGCTTGCTCCTCGCGCTGGCCGCCACCGTGGGAGGGATCGGCCTCGTTCAACCACGGCTAATCCGCCCCGTCTTCGTCGGCTGGATGGTCCTGGCCTTCCCGATCGGTTGGACGGTCTCGCTGGTCCTGCTCGCCCTCATCTACTACGGTCTCTTCTTCCCAATAGGCCTCGCCCTTCGCCTGGCCCGGCATGACCCACTGGGGCTCCGAGTTACCTCGGATCGTTCAAGTTACTGGAGCACCAGAAGCGCCACCGCCTCTCGTCAATACTTCCGCCAATTTTAGCCGTAAGGATTCGACTCATGACGAAAACCCTTGGATCATTTTGCAATATCTTGGCCATTCTTCAACACATGAGGCATTTGCTCTCTTGAAGCGTGAGCACTGCCTGCCGACCTTCTTTGAGAAAGCCCCGCCAGTCCCGTGATTTGGTGGTAACAAAGCCGGTGTTTGTTCCCAGCGAGGTTTTTATGGGCCAACCGCAGGACGACTTCGAGAAGCTCGCCGCTGAATCCCAGGGAGGATCACTGATCGCGGAGCTTTGGGACTTCCTCAAGCAAAACAAGAAGTGGTGGCTATTTCCAATCTTCGTCGTCTTGCTGCTGCTCGCCGTGCTGATCGTGCTCGCCGGCACCGCCGCGGCGCCCTTTATCTACACGTTCTTTTAGTCTTATCGCATCAGCATTCGCGTACGAAGGGACGCCCCGGGATCTTCGTTCTCCCAACAACTGGCCAATGCGCGGTTCTTCGCGATTTCCTAGGTAGGGAGTGGCTTCATCTTCCAGGGAGGCCATCCATGACCGAAGCCCATCTGATATCGAACCTGAAGCGAGCCGCCAAGCTGGCGGTCATCGCGTGCTCGATGGCGGCCGTCATCATCCTCCTGCGTTTCTATGCCAGGCCCCTTTTTCTCCGGGTGCCCGAAGCCTCGCGCTGGAGGGGAGCTCTCGCCTTTCTCATCGCCCTTGAGACCGCCTATGTCACGGTCATGGTGGTTTGTCTTACCGGCATCCCGCTCCTGCTTTTTCTCCTCAAGAAGGGCCGCAAACAAGGCGTGCGTCATCCCTTGGCTGTTCGAGGTTTGCTTCTCTGCATCTCACTGTTCTTCGGGCTCGGGCTCTCTGAGATGACCGTGGCGGTTCTCCGAAGTCAGGTTCGGCGGCCACTCACGATTGCCACGAACGAGATTCCTCGAGATCCTCCCAACGACAAGCTTGGACGGCTCCCTGACCCGATTGAAGAAGTAGCGCTTCCGGAGAAATTCGCGGAGGTTTCAAGCAAAGATGAGGTGAGTATCGTCGTGATCGGAGAATCAAGCGCCGCGGGGTTTCCCTTCAATTACTGGTTCTCGATGGGAGATATTCTCACGTGGAAACTCAAGGAGGCGATCCCACAAAAGACGTTCCTGCTCGATGTCATCGCCGTGTCAGGGGATACGCTTGAGGCTCAGCACAAGAAGCTGGCCGGTCTACGCAGACGGCCCGACGTGTTGATCGTCTATTGCGGACATAACGAATTCTCCTCACGCTTTCCCTGGTCGCGCGACCTCGACCACTACGTCGACTCAGGGGAGCGAACCGCCTGGCAGCGATTCGTCCAGGGGCTGGAGCAGACCTCTCCGGTCTGCGGCCTGATTCGGGAGTCGGCGGACAAGTGCCGGATCGCGATCCCCCCTCCCCAGAACGGAAATCGCTCCCTGGTTGATGCCCCCGCATATACCCCCACGGAGTATCAATCCCTCCTGGCGGATTTTCACAGGCGGCTCGACGCGATCGTCTCCTACGCTCAGCGGATTGGCGCAATCCCGATCTTGATCGTTCCTCCGGCCAATGATTCCGGCTTCGAGCCCAACCGCTCTTTCCTTCCCCGCGAGACCCTTCGATCCGAGCGGCAGTCCTTCGCAAGCGAATTCTCAGAAGCCCGTCGTCTCGAAGCGACTAATCCAGATGAGAGTCTCCAGCGTTACCGTTCCCTTCTCGGCCGCTACCCGGGTTTCGCGGAGCTGCATTATCGCGTGGCTCGCCTGCTCGAGCACGCCGGCGCTTGGGATGAAGCCTATCAACACGACGTCGCGGCCCGCGATCATGACGGGCTCCCCATGCGTTGCCTTTCCGTGTTTCAAGACGCCTATCATGAAGTGGCCGGGCGTCGCCTCTGCCCTCTCATCGACGCACAAACGCTCTTTCGTGCAATCGCCCCGCACAAGCTTCTGGATGATCACTTATTCCAGGATGGGATGCACCCCTCGCTCCGAGGGATGATCGCCCTGTCGCAAGCCGTCCTTGGCGAATTGCACGCACGCCGAGCCTTTGACTGGCCGGAGACTTCCCCCCCTCCCCTGATTGATCCCACCCTCTGTGCCACTCATTTCGGCCTGGGCCCCAAGGAATGGGCGAAGCTGTGCGGCAGCGGCATTCTGTTCTACTCTCTGACCGCACCGATTCGTTATGACTCCAGTGAGCGGCTCCGCAGAAAGGACATGTTCCAGAAGGCCTCCGAGCAACTTCTCAGCGGACGATCCCCCCAGGCTCTGGGGCTGCCAAATATCGGCGTTCCGAAGCCGGTTCCCAGCGTTCTCGCCCATGATCCCAACGATGTGCCCGCCATGGAACTTCCCACGCGATCGAGCCGGTGAGCCATTTCTTAGACAGCACTTTCCTTACAAGAATCACGGTATTTTGCAGCTTTCATTACCTCACATTGATCTTATTCTGATAATTTTACGATTTCACTTTGATCGATTTTCAATGACGGCTTCCCAGCTTGATACACAGCTCGACATCGCGGAGGGCTCGTTTTGCGGCTCGGTATTTAGGATCGAGACGAATGGCTTCGCGAAAGCACTCGGCAGCCTCTCTGAAGCGTTCTCGTGCGCGCAAAACCAATCCCAGGTTGAGATAGGCCTCGTCAATGCAGCCCTCAGAGCACTGGATGGCCGTTCGATAATTCTCCTCGGCTTCGTAGAACCGGCCCTGCTTGGCGAACATGGCTCCGAGGTAGATGTAGTAAGAGGCGTCTGCCGGATCCGCGAAAATGGCCTTCCGATACCATTTTTCCGCCTGCTCGAAGTCTCCTTGTTGGCGAAAAAGATGCCCCATCTGCGAGAACGGGCATTGGAGCTTGTCTTCAGGGCAGAACTCGATCGCCTTCCCCAGCGCTTGCTCGGCCTCTTCGTAACGGGCGAGCTCGAACAGGGCGATGCCAAGAGCCATCCATGCGGACCCATGATCGGGGTAGTCTCGCAGGTAACGTCGCCCGTAACGGATTGTCAATGCGGGATAGGGGCCATCCGAGAGCCTGCGCAATTGCTGATAACGTGATTCACGAGATTGTCGTTTCACGGATAACCTCCACACCGATCGAATTGACACCAGGGAACGGGTTCCTCTCTACCTTCGAAGATATCCGCAACGTTCCTCAGGTTCGCTCCTCCTCCTGGTCGATGCGGCGAGTGGCTTCCGGTAAGATCGGGTTGCCCCCTTTTTTGACAGGGATCCTGCGCTCGATCGGAGGTATGACGCGTGCGGCGTTTTAAGAAGCTCCCCGTGGTTTTGGCAGCGGTCTTTGGCCTGGCGGCCCCTTCGGTGTCGCTCGCCTGGAACTCCGTGGGACACAGAGTCATCTCCTCTATTGCCTATCATCGGCTCGATCCCCAAACCCGCCAGAAGGTTGCGGATGTTCTCAAAAAGCATCCCGCATTCGCGGAACTTTGGGCAACGCACACGGGAAACGGTCCCGACACAACCCTCAACCTGTTCTGGAATGCGTCGCTCTTTCCCGATGAAGCGCGCCGCGGCCCGTTTGAAAAGTACAGCCGCCCCGCAGCCCATTACGTGAATTTCCGGATCATGACCGAGCTCGGAAACAAGGTTGAAGAGCCCTTGCCCGGCGAGAACGTGCTGAACTCGTATGTCGCCCACGTCCGCCGCGTCGCGGAACTCAAGACGCCCATCGAAGAGAAGGCGCTTCATCTGAGCTGGATCTTCCACCAGGCCGGAGACATTCATCAGCCCCTGCACGCCGTGGCTCGCTTCTCGCAAGCCCTGCCGCAGGGAGACCGTGGAGGCAACGGCGTGACCTTCCCCAATCCTCGAGCCCGGGGGGATCGCGCCAGCAATCTGCACGCCTACTGGGACAACTTGCTCGGCTGGAACGAAGACCCTGCGACAATCGATCGCCTCGCCGCGGAAATTGCGGCTGAGCATCCTCGTGAACGCTACGCCGATGTGCTGGCCCATACGAACATCCGGGATTGGGCCCTGGAGAGCGCCCAGCTCAGCACGTCGATCGTTTACAACAACCTCGACCCCAGCATCACCAATTTCGTCGACCTCCCGATCGGCTACGAAGCCGACGCCATGAAAGCCGCCCGCGCCCGAATCGCCCTGGCCGGCTACCGCCTGGCCGACGAGTTGACGCGGCTCTTCGGCGAGCAGAACGCGAAACCGAATCCCTGAGTCCTGACCGGCTAAAGCCCCCCGGGCGGGGAAAACTGCTCGCAAAGCAACGAGAGGACGGGAGCGGACATGAAAGTCGGCTCCCGTCCCCTTGGAATTCTCTCTTCGGATCTTAAACACATGTAAACGCTGATTATCAGGGACTCTTGCGATTCATGATGACCGCCATCTGTTTGCTACCAGGGTCTCCAACGAAATCCTTGGGACGTGTTTGTCGATCCTTACCCATGCAAACCCTGAGGTTCTCGCCATCCCAGGCGTAGATCGCTCGGTCGATTCTGACGTTGCGTTGATCCTTCTCGACGTGAAAGTCGATTTCCATGGGGTTCTTGGTCGGATCCAGCTTGATGGTTCCCTCCTGCTCGACCTTGCCACCGTGCAGAGTGATGAAGGTGTCCCCGCGAAACCTGAGTTGTTCCGCATCATCGGGCACCTTCTTTTTCGCCCCCTCTTCCTCGGCCGCAACAATGACCCAGGTCCCCTGGAGCTTCTTCAACTCCGCGGCGGCCTTGGCCCGATCCTCCGCAGCCTCTGCGAGTGCGTTCGGCACCACCACCACGAGCCCAGCCGCTACGGCGATGCCCCCAAGCACCAATGCCGCAGTCCACTTCAGCCTCGTCCAACGCATGGCCTTCCTCACCTTCATTTCGAGAGCGACGACCCGAGCGGGAATTTCCCCCTTGGGCGCCCTTTCTCCGGCCACGGCACACGCCGCGGCTTCCACAGTCGCATCGACAAGCCGCAAGGGGACTGCGACCGCTGTTTCTGAGAGGAGACTCCAGGCAAGAAGTACGAGTGCGGGAGCCAGGCCGCGACGGACGAGCCGTTCTCCCAAAGCGTCCCGCCCCCGTGCGATCCGAACACGCACGGTCCCGATCGGCCACCCAAGCTGTTGTGCCGCGGCTTGGTGCGTAAGCCCCTCGACATAGCACAACAACAGGGGAGCGCGATACTTCTCGGGGAGCCGTCCAAGCTCCTCGTGGAGGGCCCTGTGCAGTTCGTCTCGCTCCAGACCGTCGTGCTGTTCCATCTCCGATATCTCCCGATCCAACCCCACGGACAAGCGTCGCCGTGAGGTCATGGCGCGAGACTCGAGTGCGACACGTTGCGCAACACCGTACAACCAGGGACCAACCGACTCCCGCTTTCGCACGGAGCCGGCCTTTCGAACCAGCAGCAGGAAGGTCGCCTGAAAGGCATCTTCCGCGGCGTGCCGATCGCGCAGGATGCGGTGGCACACACCCAGCACCATCGGCCCGTGCCGATACACGAGATCCCGGAACGCCGCCTGATCCCACTGCTCGATGAAACGTTCCAGCAATACGGCATCGGACACATCATCTCCGGACCGGGCCGGAATCCGCATCTCCGCTGATCGTAACGGGAGTGTCCTCTCGTCGTCTTTCACCATCGGATCGCGTTCCCCTCTCGACGTTCAACGACCGCCTCATAGTGGGTGGATCACCATCGAGCTATTCAACTTTTTGCGACGACTCTTTCGAATTTTCCCAACGCGGCGGGAACGCAATGCCGGCGGTTGAAGGTGCCCAGTCAGCCAAACGTATCCAAGGAGGGTGAGGCGTCTCGGAAAATGGGGAGTTTCCAGACAGGCGTTCAAAGGATCTCCCAAGCCCGCGCAACTCATCCAGCGGCGAGACATCACGTGCTCATGTGCCATGAGACCTCGCCCATTTCGCTCGCAGATCTCCCCAAAGAGTGAGGAATACTGCGCGAAGGCACCTTCCCCGAAACGAAATCCCTCCCAGCGTGAACCGAGAGAAACTCCTCGGGAATCGGTCAATGACCAAGGCGTGGTTTTTCCAACCCCAGGGTTGCGATGTCAAATCTGTTCGGATTTGCCCTTGGGCAGGCTATGCAAACCGCAAGTCTCTCGTTGCATCTTGCACGACCAAATCGCGCCGCCGCGAACGTCCCGCCAGCACCCAATTGCAGAAACTCCTTGGACATCAAATACTTACGGTTGCACTTCCAGAGTAGGCACGCGCCTTGCCTTTAGTAGGTCATCGAAAGGCCCGAGAGAATCATGATCAAGACGCTTCGCACGAAATTGCTCATTGGTATCACGCCCCTTCTGGCGATCATGGTCGGCCTGGGGCTGTGGGCGATCGTCATGTTCTCCCGGCTCGGCAATAACATCGACGTCATTCTCAAAGAAAACTATACGAGCGTGCTCGCGGCCGAAGGGATGAAGGAGTCGCTCGAGCGCATGGACTCTGCCCTCCTCTTCGGCACCATCGGCGGACGAGAGACCGAAGCCGCTGAGCAGTTCGCCGAGAATCGGCCCATCTTCGAGAAGCAGCTCAAGATCGAGCAGAACAATGTGACCTTGCCCGGCGAGGGGCGGATGGCCGAGCGCCTGACCGCCTTGCGAACGCGTTATTTCGATCTTGCCGAGCAATTCTTCGCCATCAGGCCCGACGGCACGGAAGAGCGAAAACGGCTTTATTTCACGCAATTGCTGCAAACCTTTCGAGACATCAAGAGCGAAGCCGACGCCGTGCTCGCCATCAACCAAAAGAACATGGAGGATGAGAGCGCCCGGGCGCGAGAAGCCGCGAAGGTCTCCACACGGCTGATGGTGACGATCCTGATCGTGTCGGCCGCCGTCGCGTCATTAATTGCCTTTTTGTTGAGCCGATCGATCCTGGAGCCGATTCGCGCGGTGACGCGTAGCACGCGAGCCATGGCCAAGGGAGACCTTGATCAGGTCGTTCCCGCCACGACTCAGGATGAGCTCGGCGAGTTGGCCATCGCGTTCAACGCCATGGCCCGCACGATTCGAGAGTTCCAGCAGGCGGGAACCGCCCGGCTCCTGCGTGCTCAAAAGACAGCGCAGTCGACGATCGACTCGTTTCCCGACCCGGTCGTGGTCATTGACACCGCCGGCTCGGTCGAGCGGGCCAATCCCGCGGCGAGGCGGATCCTGGGAGTCGTTCCTTCCGATGGGGCGATCCCCTGGACGCCTCCCCCACTCTTGCGTCCGGCAATCGAAGACGTGCTCAGCGGCGGAGGCGACCACCTGCCGACCAGCTTCGACAACGCGATCAGCTTTCGAGACAACGGCCAGGAACGCTATTTCCTCCCCCGGGTTCTGGCCATTCGAACCGACGAAGAACTCCTCGGCGCCGCGGTGGTGCTGATGGACGTCACCAAGTTCCGCCTCGTCGACCAGTTGAAGAGCGACATGGTCTCCACCGTCAGCCACGAGTTGAAAACCCCGCTGACAGGCATCCAGATGGCGGTCCATCTGCTGCTCGAAGAGGTGGTCGGCCCGTTGACGCCCAAGCAGACGGAGCTCGTGCTCGCCGCCCGCCAGGACTCGGAGCGGCTGCTGGCGATGGTCAACGACCTTCTGGACATGACGCGGATCGAGCAAGGGCGCGTTCGGCTCGACCTGAACCCGCGCACTCCCGCCGACCTGGCGGAAGACGCGATCGTTCGCTCGGAGTCAAAGGCTCGCGACCTCGGAATCACCATGGAAGCACGCATCACACGCGACTTGCCACCGGTCCTCGCGGATACCGACCGGGTTGAGCATGTCTTCGATAATTTACTCCAAAATGCCTTGGCCCATACAGGGCGAGGAGGAACCATTCGCCTCGAGGCGAACGAGGTCGACGACATGATTCAATTCAAGGTATCCGACAACGGCGAAGGGATCGCTCCGGAGCACCTGTCGCGACTTTTCGAGAAATTCTATCGCGTGCCGGGCACCCGGCGCGAGAGCGGAGCCGGCCTCGGCCTGGCGATCGCTCGGGAGATCGTCGTTGCCCACGGCGGGCAAATCGATGTGAGCAGTCAACTCGGTAAGGGGACGGTCTTCACGTTCACCTTGCCCACCGCCCCCGCCGGGGACGGCGCGGCGATCAGTGAGGTTAGTCTGTCATGAGCAACTCAAAACGAATCCTCATCGTCGATGACGAGCCGAACGTCCGGCTTGTCTTCCGCACGGCGCTCGAATCGACCAACGCCCTGGTGGCCACGGCCGAAGACGGAGAAACCGCGCTCCGCTGGTTGAAGGAATCAGCAACGGACTTGATCCTCCTGGATCTTCAAATGCCCGGCCTCGACGGCATGGAAATGCTTCGCCGGCTTCGACAAGAAGGGATCAACACGCCCGTCATCATCGTGACGGCTCACGGAAGCATTCCCAACGCCGTTCAAGCCATGAAGCTCGGAGCGATCGACTTCCTCTCCAAGCCGCTCACCCCCGAAGCGCTTCGCCGCGTGGTCAACGACGTCCTTGAACGGAACGCGATCCGCCGTCAAGCCGCCACCAATACCCCCTTTCGCGAGACGACGAATGAGGTCGTCACCGCCGCCTCGCAATACGCAGTCAACCTCTCGCGAGCCAAGCGCGCTCTCAACCAGCGTGCCTTCGACGAAGCGGAAATTTTCCTCCGCCAGGCCATCGCGCTGAACGCGTCTTCCGCCGAGGCGCACAACTTGATGGGCGTGCTTCACGAGTGCCGCAACGAGCACGACGAATCGTACCGTGAATACCGCGCCGCCCTTAGAGCCGACCGCCACTACGAGCCGGCTAAACACAACATGCTTCGTTACTACGAACGGTTCACGTTCGGACGTAGCGACGTGCCCATCGATACGGGCGACCCGATCGAAAAGTATGTCCCGTAAATGGGATCTTGATGTCTAAAATCTAGGCGAGTCATCCCGGCGTACTCCTGAATGGCGCCGGAACTCCCCCTGCACGCTCAAAGTGAATTTGAGCCTGAACGCAAAGAGAGGATTCTGCAATGGCTGTGGCCACGCTTGCCTTGGGAACGGCACTTTTCGCGGCCTTCTTCGGACTGATCGCGGCCTGCGACCGGCTCTGATCTCAACAACGAACCTGGGAGACAACCCGTGCTCATCCTGACCGGGATTCTGACAGTGGCGGCGCTCGTCTACCTGACCTACGCCATGATTCGCCCCGAGAGCTTCTAATCGAACCACGACCGGAGACCTTTTGACGTGGACTCGACCTTATCTTTGATTCACCCGTTCTGGGCATTCGCCCTACCGATCGCGATCTCTCTTCCGCTCGGCTGGTCGATGTTCCGAACTCTCGACGTTCCCGACGAAAAAGCCGGGCGGGGCTTCGACGCTCTACCGATGTTCCTCTGCCGGCTGATCGGCCGCCGCAAGCCGGCCGCGATGGACTGGAAGCAGTACGCGGTCGCCTTCCTGGCGTACAACCTCGCGCTCTTCGTCATCACGTTCGGCCTGCTCTACGTCCAGCAGCACCTGCCCCTGAACCCGGACGGCAAGGGTTCGCTGGGCGCTCTCGGGTACAAAGACACGGGAGGCGTCGACCACCCCGGCGCCGACACGGGTGTGATCTTCAACACCGTCTGCTCGTTCGTCACCAACACCAACTTGCAGCACTACTCGGGTGAACAACATCTTTCGTATTTCAGCCAGCTCGCCTGCATCGTCTGGCTGATGTTCGTGACGCCGGCCGCCGGCCTGGCAATCATGCTCGCCACCTTGCGAGGCCTCCGCGGCGATTCGCACATGGGCGACTTTTATGTTGACCTGATGCGAAGCCTCGTCTACGTGTTCGCCCCGGTGGCTACGGTCATCGCGATCCTCCTCGTGGGAGCCGGCGTACCCATGACGTTCTCCCCGGCCGCGGTCGCCACGACTATCGACGGCGCCGCGACCAAAATGGAAACACAGACGATTTCCCGAGGCCCGGTGGCCGCGCTGGTGGCCATCAAACAGGCCGGCACCAACGGCGGTGGATTCTTTGGTCCCAACTCGGCACACCCGTTCGAGAACCCGAGCCCCTGGAGCAACCTCCTCTCGGTCATCTCGATCGTCGTGCTCCCCATGGCGTCGATCGTGATGGCCGGCAAGATGCTCAAAGACGCGAAACACGCAGCGGTGATCTACGGCGTCATGCTCTCGATCTTGATCGTCGCGGTCGTCGTGGCCGTCAGTGCCGAGCTCAATCCAAGCGCCGCGACCGAAGGGCTGCCGGTGGTCCAGGGGCCGAACATGGAGGGGAAGGAAGTTCGCTTCGGCCCCGTCGCCTCCGCCACCTGGGCCGCGATCACCACCAGCACGTCCAACGGCTCGGTCAACAGCATGCACGACAGCCTCAACCCGATCACCGGCATGGTGCCCATGAGCCTCATGATGCTCAACGTGGTCTTCAGCGGTATCGGCGCCGGCTTCGAAAACATGCTGATGTATATCATCGTGGCCGTCTTCCTGGCGGGGCTCATGGTGGGACGCACCCCTGAGTACCTCGGTAAGAAAGTCGAGGCCAAGGAAGTCAAGCTTGCGATGATCGCGATGTTGATTCACCCGCTCGTGATCTGCGTGGGGGCGGGAATCTTCGCGGCCACGGTCTGGGGTACAAAGACGGTTGCCAACCCCGGAGCGCACGGCTTCAGCGAGATCCTCTACGAGTTCACCTCGGCAGCCGCCAACAACGGGTCGGGCTTCGAGGGACTCGGCGATAACAATCCCCCCTGGAACATCGCCACGGGTATCGTCTTGCTCGTCGGACGGTTCCCCTCGTTGATCCTCCCCTTAGCCCTGGCCGGCTTCCTGGCCAAGAAGAAGCGGGTTCCTCAGACCTCGGGAACGCTTCGTACCGACAACCTGACTTTCGCCGGCATGCTGTTGGGAACCGTGCTCCTGGTGGGAGCCCTGTCCTTCATGCCTGCCGTGGTCCTCGGGCCGGTCGCCGATCATCTGGCCAAGGGCCCTGGTGCTCCCGCAACTCCCCCGGCGGTGGCTCAGTCCGCCCCGTGAAGCCTGCTGAGTTCCTCGCGGGGTGGGTTCAGCAGTGGCCACCCCGCGAAAGACCAACAAACCAACGTCGCAAGTTCGACGACCATCTTACATTGAGCTTTTATCATTCCAGGAATTGATCCGATGAGCCTTGATACCGAAGTAGGGGCTCCGCCGCGAGGAGCCCAGGACGTTCAGAACTTCAAGATGCAGCGCCGCCAGACGCGAAAGCTGCGACTGTTCGAGCCGTCCCTCGTGCGAATGGCAACGGCTCAATCATTCGTGATGCTCAACCCGGTGATCATGGCTCGCAACCCGGTCATGTTCCTGGTCGAAGTGGGCACGGTGTTGACGGTACTCGCCACGGGAATCTCGATCGTCAGCGGCGCAGCTCTGGGGTTGATCATCTACCAGGCGGCGCTGGCGGTCCTGCTGCTCCTCACAGTGCTCTTCGCCAATTTCGCCGAAGCGCTGGCTGAGGCTCGCGGCAAAGCACAGGCAGAGAGCCTTCGCCAGACCCGGCAAGACACCCCCGCGTTCAAGCTCGACCGCCTCGGTTCAGACACGGGAAGCATCGTGTCGTCCACCAAGCTTCGCGCCGGCGACTATGTGGTGATCGAAGCGGGGCAAGTGATCCCGACAGACGGTGAAGTCGTCGAAGGCGTCGCTTCCGTGGATGAAAGCGCCATCACGGGTGAAAGTGCTCCCGTGATCCGCGAAGCGGGAGGCGACCACTCCGGCGTCACTGGTGGTACTCGCGTCCTCTCCGACAAGATCGTCATCCAGGTCACCGCTGAGCCCGGCCAGAGCTTCCTCGACAAGATGATCGCCCTGGTCGAAGGGGCCACCCGTCAGAAAACGCCCAACGAGATCGCCCTCACGATCATCCTGGCCGCGTTCTCGATCATCTTTCTGATCGTGACGGCCACGCTCTACCCGATGGCCCGCTACTTTGACTTAACACTCGACATCCCGACCCTGATCGCCCTGTTGGTCTGCTTGATCCCGACCACCATCGGCGCTCTTCTGGCCGCCATCGGCATCGCCGGCATGGACCGAGCCCTGGCCGCCAACTTGATCGCCAAGAGTGGTAAGGCCGTTGAAGTCGCTGGCGATATCGACACGCTGCTCCTGGATAAGACGGGTACGATCACGATCGGTAATCGTAAAGCCACCCAGTTCTACCCGCTCGGCGGTGCTTCGCCTCGCGAGGTTGCCCGGCTCGCCGGACTCGCCTCCATGGCCGACCAAACGCCCGAGGGAAAGAGCATCCTCGAGTTGGCCCGGCACCAGAACGCGATCGACGGCCAGGTTCCGAGCGGTGCTAACTTCATCGACTTCACCGCACAGACCCGCATGAGCGGCATCGACCTTCCCGAAGGGAACCGCATCCGCAAGGGGGCTCCCGACACCCTCGCTCGCTACGTTCGTGACCAGGGAGGGAACATCCCCGATGGCTATCAAGCCACTGTCGATGCCATCGCCTCGAGCGGTGCCACGCCGTTGACCGTCGTGGAAGACGACCGGATCATCGGAGTCGTCAAGCTTGAGGACATTCTCAAGCCAGGTATTCGTGAACGATTTGCCCGCCTTCGCCAGATGGGGCTGCGAGTCGTGATGGTCACCGGCGATAACCCGCTGACCGCCAAGGCCATTGCCGAGGAGGCGGGCGTTGATGACTACATCGCCCAGGCCACTCCCGAGGCCAAACTTGCTTATATCCGCAAGGAACAACAAGGGGGCAAGCTCGTCGCGATGATGGGAGACGGCACCAATGATGCCCCCGCCCTGGCTCAGGCGGATATCGGCGTCGCGATGAACTCGGGAACCCAGGCCGCGAAAGAGGCCGGGAACATGGTCGACCTCGACAGCGACCCCACCAAGCTCATCGAGGTCGTTGAAATCGGCAAGCAGCTCCTCATGACCCGAGGCGCTCTGACGACGTTTTCGATCGCCAATGACCTGGCGAAATACTTCGCGGTCATCCCGGCCATGTTCATCGTCACCTTGCCCGAGCTCAAGGTGCTCGACTTGATGGGGCTGGCGATCAAGGGAGGGGCTTACTCGGCGATCCTCTCGGCGGTGATCTTCAATGCGATCATCATCCCGATGCTGATCCCGATCGCCCTCAAGGGGGTCACGTATCGCCCCGTGGGAGCGGGCGCCCTCCTCCGCCGCAACCTGCTTTATTACGGCCTCGGCGGCGTGATCGCACCGTTCATTGGGATCAAGCTCATTGACCTTCTGATCGACCCCATGCTCGCCATCGTCGGCATCAAGTAAAGAGACGGGCCCTCGCTCGAGGCCGGTCTTGCGACCCTTGAGCGTGGCTACCAACAAAGGCAAGGGAGATCGTTGGTCCCCTCGGGACGCCAGGAAAAGCAATCCGGCAACCCGAGGGTGTTTCCTCCTCAACAATCTCGCATCAGAATAGGATCAGACATGATTCGCACCACATTCCAAGCCCTCGCCGCCTGCGTCGTGAGCTTCGCGATCTGCGCGGTGATCTATCCCGCGGTGGTCTGGGGAGTCTCCCACGTCGTCTTTCCCAGCCAGGCGCAGGGAAGCTTGATCGAGCGAAACGGCAAGGTGATCGGCTCGCGGCTCATCGCACAGCCGTTCGCATCCGACAAGTATTTTCAGCCTCGGCCATCCGCCGTCGACTATAAAGCCGACGCGACTGGCGGCTCCAATCTGGGCACGAAGAATCCCGACCTTTATAAAAAAGTGGCGGAGCGAGCCTCAGCACTCAAGGCGACCCCGGATAACCCCGCGCCCACCGAGCTTGTCACGGCCTCAGGGGCAGGCCTCGACCCGGACATCACGCCCGAGGGTGCCTTGTACCAGGCCGCTCGCGTGGCCGAAGCTCGGAAGATCCCGGTCGAGCGCATCCGTGCTTTGATCGATAGCCACGTCCGGCGCTTCGGCGCGGTGATCGGCGGCCCGGCCCGGGTCAACGTGCTCGAGCTCAACCTTGCCCTCGACGACGAAGAGCGCAAATCCTGACCGAAGAGGATGCCGTTTCCCATGCCGTCCACAGACTCCACCCGTCCGAGCCCCGAGCAATTCCTGAACTTGATCCGCCGTCAGGAGCGAGGACGGCTCAAGGTCTATCTTGGCTCCTCGGCCGGGGTCGGTAAGACCTACGCCATGCTTCGCGAGGGGCAACGCCTCAAGAAGCAGGGCGTGGATGTCGCGATCGGTATCGTCGAAACTCACGGCCGTGTGGAAACGGCCGAGCAGATTAGCGACCTCGAAGTGATCCCCCCGCGCCTGATTGAGTACCGGGGGGTCACGCTTCGCGAGATGGATCTCGACGCGATCCTCGCTCGCCGCCCGAATGTCTGCCTCGTCGATGAACTGGCCCACACCAACGCGCCCGGCAGCCGGCATAGTAAACGGTACCAAGACGTCGAGGATCTCCTCCGCGCGGGGATCCACGTCATCACCACGGTCAACGTCCAGCATCTGGAGAGCCTCTACGACGAGGTCGAACGCTCCACCGGCGTGAAGGTCAAGGAACGGCTCCCGGACAGCGTGCTCGGCGAGGCCGACCAGATCGTCAACATCGACGTTTCCGCGGAGGACCTGCTTGAGCGTCTCAAGGCGGGCAAGGTCTATCCTCCCGAACGGGCCGAACGGGCCCTCGAAAATTTCTTCACCGCGCCCAACCTCACGCGCCTGCGCGAAATCACCCTGACGGAGATGGCTCACCTCATCGACCGTCGCAACCGCCGAGCGGAGGCCGATCAGGCTCCGGTCTCCGCAACCGAGCGCGTGATGGTCGGACTCTCCAGCGGCAGCCCCAGCGCCCCCGCCCTGCTCCGCAAGACCGCCCGGCTTGCCGACCGGCTCAACGCCCCCTGGTACGCCGTCTACATTCAGACGCCGGCCGAAGATCTCACCCGCGTCGACGCCGCCACCCAGCGCGTCCTCAGCAAGAATCTCGAGCTCGCCCAGCAGCTCGGCGGCGTTCCCATGACCTTCCGCGGCAAAGACGTTGCCAGCACGATCGCCGCCTTCGCCACGGAGTACGGCATCAAGGTGATCGTCATGGGCAAGAGCCGGCAACCTTGGCACGCCCGAATCTTCGGCGGCTCCATCCTCGACAACCTCCTTCGCAAATGCGAGGGTGCCGATGTCATGATTGTTGACGTCTGAAGGTTTCGCTCCCAAACAATTTCAAAGGACCGTCCAGAAACGTCACTCGACGAAGGAGTTTGGGGGCGCCGGCGAGAAACATGGCAACTCCCCGCGAGTGCAACGTCGGTCCACGCCCCTGGGGCTCGGCCATGTCAGCCTTCCCTTGAAGAGCAAAACCTCTTATTATATTCATATCAGGATATAGAGACAATATTACTCCCATTCTGAAGCAAGGTCAGCGGTAAGACGCTTGACCGAGCGGTTCTCGCGCGGCGATCCAGCTCTCGGGTATGGCTTGGGGGCCATTGGCAAGGACGACGATTCCTCCAACAATCGCGCAATTGGTGTCGTTGTCTCCACCGGCCGAAACGGTCGCCCAAAGAGCCTCGACATAATCATGAAGATGCCGCGCCGCGCACCAGAGTGCGAAGGGAACCGTATCAGGAGAGGTGATTCGACTCCCGTTGCCGAGAAGGGAGACGGCCTCCTCAATGGTCGATGCAAAGTCGAGTGAGAGTGCTCGCGACAGACCGTCGCGGGTCGCCCCCTCAGGTGTGTAGCTCCAGGCGCATTCGAGCAGTTGGCGGCCGTCGGACAACGAGCCCCGATCTCGCGCGGCGCACGCCCACGCGGCGGCGATCGCCGTGGCGATGGCTCCGGCCTGCCCCTCCGGATGGTGGTGGGTAACCTCGGCTGAGGACTGCGCCTGGGCAACGACCTCGTTCAGGTCCTCGGCGAAATAAGCACCCAGAGGCGCGACTCGCATGGCGCCGCCGTTCCCCATGGAGCCGGCCCCTTCATAAATTTCACTCGCAGCAATCCGCCAGGGAGTGCCTTCAACCATCCTTTGAAGAACGCGACGAGCCGATAGGCCGTAGCCCCGATAAGGGTCAGCCTGATAGCGTCGTGTGAAGATCTCCGCCAGCACATCCCGCTCAATCACTTCATTCCGACCCAAGGCTTCCACAATTCCGAGGGCCATCTCGGTATCATCGGAGTAATACCAAGGAGCCGCAGGCAACACGCGGTCGATTTTAGTGGTAAAGTTGAATCGCCCACCGAAGGCGTCTCCGACCGAGAGCCCTTCCAAAGAGAGCAGTGCGCGCTGCATGCGTGCGTTGGATTTCTCGTTCGTATTCATGATCACCTTGCCCCTCGAACATCAGGCGGATCGTTCGGAAGTGAAAAGCAGCGAACAACAATGTCCACAACCCTGCGCAAGGTTCCGGCAAGGATGAATTTCCATTTTTTTCCCACACGCTTCAAAGTGCGCTCTATGGTCTTAAAAGTAGTCTCCCGAATACTTGGTATTCTCTAGAGACTGTGCACACGCACATGCTTATGGCATACGCTTCTTCTACACGACTGCTTGGTACTCCACATTTCGTAACGCCTGTACTCAGCGGGGCTTGATAAACCCTTAGCGTCTTTCCTGTCACTAGGGTGTGTCCTGAAATCTTCGGAGTTGACCTAACTCACTGCAAGAGAAGGACTCTCTCCTAAGCCAAGGCGATTTTACTTAAGCCTCCAAAAAACACAGCGTTCGCATAATGAAAACCCTCATAATCAACGCTCAACCCACTCATGATGGCAAGCTCTCACCCACGCTTAGGCTTGCGGGCTTCCTGGTGGTTGAAGAGCCTCTCGATCCCAACGTGGTTTCGCACATTCTTGAGCACGCTCCTCAAGCCCTTCTTCTAAACAGCGCGACAACGGGCTCAGAAATGTTTGAGTTCTGTCGCAAGCTGAAATCGGATCCTTTACTCCGAACGATTCCAACCTTCATTATCGCCGATCCCGGAAATGAAGAAGAGGCCGTCGAGGCGCTTGAGATGGGCGCGATCGATTGCCTCTTTCGCCCCATTCAGACCAAGGCTCTGCAAGCCAAGATCCGTGCGGCCGTCCGCGTTCGAGATGATCTCGACAATATCAATCGACGCAATGTCCTGCTGGCCGAAATGGCCATGACCGACGAATTGACCGGCTTGAAGAACCTTCGAGCTTTCCGTGAAGCTCTCGCCTCAGAATCTTCTCTTTCTCGCCTGCGCAATCAACCACTCTCATTAGTGCTTTTTGATATCGATCATTTCAAAATTTATAACGACTCGTTTGGGCACGCGGCTGGTGACGAGGTTCTTCAACGCTTTGGTCGCATCTTGGGTGTGCTCGGGCAGAACGACTGGGTGGCGGCACGAAACGGTGGCAAAGAGTTCGTCGTCTTGATCCCCAACGCCGACGCGGATGAAGCCCTGGCGTTCGCGGAAAAGCTCCGAAGGACCATCGCGGGGCAGACTTGGCCCCACCGGGCCATCACCGCCAGTTTCGGAGTGGCGACCGCCGTTGGCGACGGATTGGAGTTGGTGAGCCGGGCCGACCGGGCTCTCAGCCGGTCCAAGCGGCTGGGACACAACCAGGTCACCCACGCCCGCGACATCGAGTTCGACATCCAGCCAAGGCCCGGATCAACGACGGGCTCGATTGTGGAAGCCGACCTTCGAACCACTCACGTGACCATCGTTTCGCAGCCGCCAGCCCCACTCGTGCTGCACGTCGACGACAATGAGGCCACGCGCTACATCGTCAATCGGATTCTCGCGGGGGCGGGATTCCGGAGCGAGACCGCGACAACAGGCACCGAAGTCATGGGGCGAGCCCTGGCGGAACGGGCGGACCTCATCATCCTGGACGTGGTGCTTCCAGATATCGACGGATTTGAAGTTTGCCGACGCCTCAAGTCCAACCCGGCGACCGCCGCCATCCCCATTCTGCATCTCTCGGCGCAATTCGTGCGCGGAAGGGACCGTGCCCTGGCTCTCGACCTGGGTGCGGACGCTTACCTCGCCCAGCCTGTCGAACCCGACGAGCTCATCGCCACCGCGCGGGCCCTGATTCGTATCCGCAGCGCGGAGGAAGCTCTACGCAGGTCGCGAGACCAATTGGAGAGCGCGGTCGAGGCGCGTACCGCCCAGCTCGAGCAGTCTTACGATGCCACGATCGAAGCGCTGGCCCGCGCCCTCGAACTCCGCGACCATGAGACGGAAGGGCATAGCCGGCGAGTCACCGAGATGACTCTTAGGCTGGCGCGTGCCCTGGGCGTCCCTGACTCCGACCTTACAAACTTCCGCCGCGGAGCTTTGCTTCACGATATCGGCAAGATTGGCATCCCCGACCGCGTCTTGCTCAAGGCGGGCCCGCTCGACGCGGAGGAGATCGCCATCATGCAAAAACACCCGAGCTACGCGGGAGACCTCCTTCGCTCCATTGATTTTCTTCGCCCTGCGCTCGATATCCCCCTCTCCCATCATGAAAGCTGGGATGGTCGTGGTTATCCCCAGGGCCTCAAAGGGACCGAGATTCCCCTGGCCGCCCGAATCTTCGCGGTGGTCGACGTTTGGGATGCCCTCTCCAACGATCGCCCCTACCGGCGCGCCTGGCCCGAGCAGAAGGTCCGCGATCATCTCGCCAAGATCGCCGGCACGCACCTCGACCCCAACATCGTTCCCATCTTTCTCGACGTGGTTCTGCCCAAACTGAAGGCCAGCCGCCAGGAAATGATCGCTCCCCCCACCTGAGCTATCCTTTGTTCTCTCCTCCTCCAGGCCAAGCCGTCAAAGCAATCTCAACGATCCCCTGCAATGTCGCCTCGTCAGCTCCATCTTGAGCCTGAACGGAGAGTCCCTGAACGATCGCGCCGTAGAACCGCGCCAGCGAATGCGGAGCCGTGCCAGGCCTCAGCTCGCCAGAGGCCAGAGCCTCCTCGAAACGGCGCGTGAGAGCCGCGACCGAACCCACTCGCAGCGCTGCGGCCGTCTTCGCAGCCTCCTCGTTCTCGGGAGCGCACTTCAAAACCGCCGTCGCGATCATGCAGCCGGGAGGATGCCGGCGATCGGAAAATTCCGAAGCCGCCCCGTACAGGATCTTTCGGATGGCCGCAAAGGCCGTCGGCTCCTCAGCAAGCAAGTCGAGCGTTGTCTTGCTCCGGCGGGCCCGGTAAAGAGCCAGCACACGGCGATAGAGCTCTAACTTCGAGCCAAACGCCGCGTAAAGGCTCGGCGCCGTGATTTCCATCGCCTGGGTGAGATCGGCAATCGACGCCCCCTCATACCCTTGCGCCCAGAAAACCATAAGCGCCCGTTCTAACACCACTTCGGGATCAAATCCACGAGGTCTCCCACGCGTTCGCTCTCCCCCTTCAGCCCCGCTTTTCATGACACCCACTCGACAAGCTGGTTGACCTCGCCAATCCGTCTCCATATTATCCTAGCGATCGCTACGAAATCCAGACCAGGAGAGTTCGATGAGAACATTCGTGATGGCGATGGTGGCGGTGCTGGGGCTCTCCCAGGGGAGCCTCTTGGCAGGAGAAGACTCGGCTCTGAAGAGCAAGCTCGACGGCGTGATCGATAAAGCGGTGGCGCAAAAGCACGTCGTGGGGGTCGTCGTCTTGGTGGCGCGGGACGGCCAGGTTGTGTACGAGCGGGCGGCCGGCCTGGCCGATCGTGAGGCCGCGCGGCCGATGAAGACGGACGAGGTTTTTCGGCTCGCCTCCATGACCAAGACCCTTGTCTCCGCGGCAGCTCTTGCCCTGGTCGAAGAAGGGCGTCTGAGGCTCGACGACCCCGTCACCAAGTGGCTTCCCACCTTCCGCCCGAAGCTCGCGGATGGCACGCAACCGGCCATCACCGTTCACCAGCTCTTGACCCACACCTCGGGACTCTCTTATGGCTTCCTCGAGCGCCCCGATGGTCCGTACCACCGGGCGAACGTTTCTGATGGCCTTGATCAGCCCGGTCTCTCTCTCGAGGAAAACCTGCGCCGGCTTGCCTCCGTCCCGCTCCTCTTCCGACCGGGAACCGCCTGGAACTATTCGCTGTCCATTGATGTTCTCGGGGCAGTAGTGGCTCAGGCGGGCGGAGCTTCGCTACCGGAAGTCGTCGCTCAACGCGTGACGAGCCCTCTCAAGATGGATCACACGAGCTTCGAGGTTCGCGACCCGGGCCGGCTCGCAACACCCTACGCCGACGGCACTCCGGAGCCCGCTCGCATGGAGGACAACCACACCGTGCGCTTCGGCGAAGAGGCGAGCCTCCATTACTCCCCCTCCCGTGCCTTCGATCGCAAGTCATTCCCTTCCGGAGGCGCGGGAATGGTGGGCACGGCCTCAGACTACCTCGTCTTCCTCGAGACCCTGAGAACGGGCGGAGGAAAGATCCTCAAGCCCGAGACGGTCCGCCAAATGACCTCCAACCAGATCGGCGATCTACCCATTCTCTCCACGGAAGGTCCAGGATGGGGGTTCGGTTACGGCTTCGCCATTCTGAAAGACCAAAAGGATAGGCAGACACCTCACACTCCCGGATCCTATCAATGGGGAGGTGCCTATGGATCTCATTGGTTCGTCGACCCCGCCCGGAAATTGACCTTCGTCGTGCTGACAAATACCGCAATCGCCGGCATGGCGGGCGAGTTTCCCAACCAGTTGCGGGACGCGATTTATTCCGCGGACCACTGAGCGGCCCGCAAGCCCTGCGACGTTCCCCGTCGACTTGAGCTTTGAATTGCGCAGCGCATTGCGAGCGGATGCGCTGCGTACTTCTCACATCGTACTATTTCGTTAAGTTTCCCTAATGGATGCCTTGAGTTTGCCCGCTTTCCCGATCCTGTCTAATTAGCACTTACATCATCCAGATATGACGCGCTCTCCCATTTTTCGACATGACGCTTAGCCCCTGCTCACAACGGAGAAACAACGGCCATGGTGGCTGCAAGGGGGGCACCAAGCGACCCGAGAAACACAAACGCACAGTCGTAACCCGCTTAGCTTTCGAGGCTTTCGAGCCAACGTCTCATCGTGGGCGGATCTTCTCCGAACATGAGAGAGCCGGGAACGATCCAGTCGGCCCCCGCAGCGTGGAGTGCGGGGACGCTCGTCCGCCGGATACCGCCGTCGACTTCGATCTCGGTCGCCAGGGAGCGGCCATCGATCAAGGCACGGGCACGCCTGACCTTGTCGGGCGTGCGAGCATCGAGGTCCGCCCCTTTAATACCCACCCTCGTTCCAAAGATCGTGACGAGATCAAGTTGAGGCCAGTAAGGCTCAAGGACTTCAAGGTCGTCGTCGAGCCCCAAAGAGACACCCACGAACTTGCCTCGCTCCTTCACCGCCGCGATCACCGGCGCAAGTTCAGGTGTCGAGTCGTAACAGAGGATCAATCCGTCGACTCCCGCATCCGCAAAGGGACCGATCCAGGCCAAGGGATCCGCCGTCATCAAATGGACCTCGAGCGGCAACGTTGTCACCCTGCGAATCGCGGCGACGAGATCGGGAAAGAAAAGAAGCGTGGGAACATAGTGGCCGTCGGCCACATCCAGGTGGAAGCGCTCCGAATAGGGCTCCACTCGACGAATCTCGGAAGCGAGGCTGGTAAGGTCGGCCGACCACAGGGAGGTAGAACACTTCAGCACGCCATTCTCCCCTCAAATAGAGAACTTTCCCGTCAATCCAGAGCGGTGGAACAGGATCTGCATGTTGACAACTCGATTCTACGAGTCGTGGGCTCGCGACGATGGATCAAAGAATACTTTGAAGAATCAAGCGTTTTCAATAAAACAGCCTGTTGATCTCTTCCGGTTCGGCCCCCCTTAAAAATCCCACGGACTCGTTTCCGTTTGCCGGGGAGATCGATTTCTGTAGAATCAACGACCGGGCGACCGGTTCCTCCTCAAGCGAAGCGCTGGGGCAACGAATCACAATGAACGACCTTCTGAAACGCAAGAGAATCCCGCGCAGCCACGGCGATGAACGCTCATGAGGACGGATTGAGCTGACATGATCGATCCAAGGACCGTCCACGAGCCAGCCCAAATGAGGGAGTCTGGGGTTGGCTCTTCGCAGCGAGGGACCGGCGGTGTCCCCCTCGATCGTTGGGCCCGCATTGCTCTCAAGGCCTTCGATGCTCCTTTGGCCATGATCTCGCTCATGGTCGGAGGTTATCCGGTTCTCAAAGGGCGCGCCGAGCGCCCTGAAGCCTGGCCAACGGAGTCCGGCTCGCCGGGTGTCGACCCTTTTTGCCGCCAGATCGCCATCTCGGGGCGATTGCTCGTCATTCCCGACGCCGAGCGTTATCGCCGAGGGGAATTTGCGCCGGCGACTTCCGACGAAGGCTGGTCAGCCTACCTCGGAACCCCTCTCTTCGGGGCGCAGGGTAGGGTTCTGGGAGTGCTCAGCCTCCTCGACCCTCACCCCAGAGCCTGGTCCCCCGAAGATACGGCTCTTTTGGCCGATCTGTCGTCCGCCATGGTGACGGAGGTTGAGTCGCTCCTCGAGCCCGAGAATCTTGGCGCGATTGACGAATTCCTGGCTGATCCTCACCCCGCAGCCTGGCAGCCCTGGATCGAGTCGATGCCCGGCCCTGCCTGGGTCTTGCGCAACGACGGTGACGGGCTCGCCTTCAACCAGGCGTGGATTGACTTGACCGGAATGGCGCAAGCGGAAAACAGCCGCGAGCAATGGCTTCGGGCCATCCACCCCGACGACCGCGACCGCAGCCTCAAGGCGTGGGAACGCGCGGTCGATTCAGGGGAACGCGCCGAACTTTCCTGCCGCCTTCAATCCGCCGACGGTTCGGATCGCTGGTTTCTCGTAAGCTTCGCTCCGCATAGTTCGGATGATGAGCAAGCCACCATCTGGCTGGCCAGCGCCACCGATATTCAGCCGCAGAAAAAAGCGGAAAGCGAGCTCCGCTACCAGGTCGACCTGATAGAGACGCTCACGAAAACGATTACGAGCGGCCTGTGCTTGCTCGATGCCGACGGGCGGCTGACCTTCATGAACTCGACAGCCGAGCTGATCCTGGGCTGGACCTCTTCGGAACTTGAGAACCTTCGGCTTGAGGATCTTCTCGTTCCGCGAGGCCATCTCCTCGACCCACATACGAGCGACCACCCTTGGCCCCCTCGGCATGTGCTCGAGACCGGGGTGATCGTTCGCGACCGCGAAGGAGAATGGGTCCACCGCAACGGCCACAATATCTCCGTGTTGTTCTCGTGCTCGCCGATTCTGCGAGACGGTCAAATCACCGGAGCTGTCTTGGCCATCGTCGACATCACGGAGATCAAGCAATCCACCCAGGATTTGTTGATTAACCGAGAACGACTCGACCTGGTGATTCGCTCGACCGAGCTCGGACTTTGGTACTGCGACCTCCCTTTTGATCGCCTGAGGTGGAACGCCAAATGCAAAGAGCATTTCGGCCTTCCCCCCGAAACCCAGGTCACGATCGGGATGTTCTTCGACCGCCTCCATCCCGACGATCGCGAGCGAACGCGCCAGGCGATTGAGACGTCGATCGAGGAAAAGATCCCGTACAACATCGAGTATCGCACCGAGGGCCTCGACGGCAAGCTTCGTTGGATTCGAGCCATCGGCAAAGCCTTTCACGATAGCGAAGGGCGGCCAATCCGGTTCGACGGCGTAACCGTCGATATCACGGAGCGCAGGCTGATCGAGGATTCTCTCCTCAAGGCCAAGGAAATGGCGGAAGCGGCGAGCCATGCCAAGGACCAGTTCCTCGCCGCCCTTTCGCACGAGCTCAGGACTCCGTTGACGCCGGTCCTCGTCAACGTGACGGCCATGCTCGAAGATCCGGAGACCCCGGAAAGCGTTCGGCCCACCCTGGAAATCACGAGCCGCAATATCGCGCTCGAGGCCCGGTTGATCGACGACCTGCTCGACGTCACCCGGATCAGCCAGGGCAAGCTCCGGCTTCAGCGTGAGGTCGTCGACGCCCACGAGTTGGCGTATCGCGCGCTGGAGCTCTGTCGCGACGAAATCGGCGCGGCCGGGCTTCAACTCGAGTTCAATCTCGGGGCCTCGGAATGCTATGTTGAAGCCGACCCCGCTCGGCTCCAGCAGATGATCTGGAACCTGATCAAGAATGCAATCAAGTTCACACCAAAACTTGGCTTGATCCTGATACGAAGCCGCAACGAAAATCCGCCACCCAACACGACGAGCTCTCCCCACTGGATCATCGAAGTCAGCGACACAGGGATCGGGATCGAACCCACGGTCTTGCGAAAGATCTTCAACACCTTCGAGCAAGGGGACCCGGCCGTCACACAACGATTTGGAGGCCTTGGCCTCGGCCTGGCGATCAGCCGCTCCCTGGCTGAAGCTCATGGCGGCAGCCTCTCGGCCTGGAGTCCCGGACGCAACCAGGGGGCAACCTTTACTCTGAGGCTCCCCACGGTTACCGCTCCTCAAAAACGTTCCGAGACATCCGCCTCTTGCGACGACCTTCACGGACCCGTCAAAACGTTGCGATTGCTCCTGGTGGAAGACAACCCAGACACGCTCCGCGTCATGACGCGATTACTCCGCCGTCGAGGCTATGTTGTCACCACCGCCGACAGCGTTCGCAGCGCTCTCGATGCCAACGAAACATCAGGGCCTTTTGACCTCGTCGTCAGCGACATCGGACTTCCCGACGGCAGCGGCCTGGAAGTCATCCGCCAGATCCGCAAGATCTACCCACTGCCCGGCATCGCCCTCTCCGGCTTCGGCATGGAAGAAGACCTGCGCCGTAGTGACGAAGCCGGCTTTGTCGTGCATCTCACCAAGCCCGTTGACTTCCCCACCCTCGACGCGGCGATCCGTCGGATCGGGCGATCGCGCACACTCAACGCGAATCCCCAGGATACTCAAGAATTTCCCACGCATTGAAAGACTCGCGACAGAAAACAATATTGGTGGCCTTTCCGCGTGATGTTTGCAAACGCCCCATCGGAACAGTGGCCCATCAAATCCCTATCAACTAATTGATCTTCTTTAAAAAAAACGGAAGACCCTCGGCCTCTCCCAAGAAACATCAAAGCGAGGCGCGAAAAAGTGCGAGACGAGATCGTTTCCGATCCCATCTCGCACGAAGATTGACCAGGCTGTCGATCTACCGGCAACCGCTTACTTCTTGACCCCTTCGATGCTTACGTTCACCCAAACGTCGTCACCGATGGGCCCGACCATCTTCGTCATTCCGAACTGGCTCTGCTTGACGTTGAAGCTGGCGTCGATCCCCGCAATCGCCGCGCCGCTAGGTCCTTTGCCGGATCCGGTCGGGACAACTTTGACAAGGATGGGGTGAGTCTGGCCGTGCAGGGTCAGCTCGCCGGAAACCTCGTATCCATCCTTGGCCTTGCTGACCGACTTGCTCTTGAAGTGGATGCCGGGGAACTGCACGGCGTTGAAGAAGTCCGGCCCCTTCAGGTGTTGATCTCGTTTTGCGTTACCCGTGTCAATGCTTCCAACCTTGACCTGAAAGTCGAGCTGGCTCTGAGACGGGTCGGCTTCGTTCAGCGAGAACGTGCCGGCGATGTCATTGAAGCGTCCCCAGGCATGGCTGGTGTTCATGTGCTTAACGCGAAAGACCACCGCCGAGTGAACCGGATCGGCCGCGTAGGTGTCGGCGGCCTGCACGCTCGAGGCTGCGAATCCCGTCACAACACCCAAAGCAGCGAACACGCCAGTCAGTCGGAGCATCATCTGAATTCTCCCTTTCAACATGAATCACGGACAGCGTCAAGAAATCCCATTCGCCTTCAAGAACGGTCGACAGCGTCACCGTTCGGTGATGATCGCTTGCGGCACGGGAATCGTCCACTCCCCTGCCCCTCGACTTTCGATTTCGCGCGGGCCATCGGCGATGAACCGCCTTGGCTAAACGAATAAGCGTCGAGTCTGTTTACGTCGGCCCCAGGCAATCAGCGCGGCCAGAACCATCAAGACCAAGGGGACTGCCGGGCTATTTTTGAAGACCACCACGTGAGCGGCCGCCCCTCCCGCCATGACGAAGACCAGCAGCAAGCCCCCCAGACCGCTGATCCTGGGAACTAGCAAGGCGATCGCGGCCGCAATCTCCAGAGCGCCGGTCAGGTATCGAAACCACTGGCCCAGGCCAATGGCCGCGAATTGCTTGACCATCTCCTCCACTCCCGCCAGCTTCGCCCCTCCGGCTCCTAGAAACACAAGCGCAAGCAAACCTTGGAGAATCCAAAGCCCTACATTGGCCCCTCTCCCCACGTCCGGAGAGACGGCCTCGGTCTTTTCGACACCTAGGACCTTTGACATACCAAGTCTCCTCGCTCCCTCTGAGTCCCGACCGCTCAATCCTCGAAGACCTCAAACAGGCATTCCGGCCGACGGTGCGACGCATGACCAGGCTCTTTGCTTTCCCTTGGCCTGCGACGACGTATTATTCCACTGGCGGTTCTGGAGGGAATAGCGCCGATTCGCCGTATTTCTGGTCCAATCGTCCAAGAAGCGAGGGAGCTACTGGATGGATGTCCTAGCCGATGTGCTCCAAAGTGTACGTCTCCGTAGTCAGGTTTACGGCCGGATGGAATTAACGGCCCCGTGGGGCATGCGCCTCGACCAGGGTCCGCTAGCCCATCCGATCTTTTACGTGGTCTCGCGAGGCACCTGCTGGCTCGAGCTTGATGCGGCCGATCGCCCCGTTCCTCTAGCCGGTGGAGACTTCGTCTTCCTGCCGCGCGGCGGTCCGCTCACGCTCCGCGACCACCCCTCGAGTCCAGCCCGAGACTTCGCCGATGTCCTCGCCGACATGGGCAAAACGGTCTCCGACTGCACCGCCACGGCACCCGTTCTCCGCTACGGCGGCGGGGGAGCGCCGGTGTCTCTCGTCAGCGGCTGTTTCACCTTTGAAGACGGGGGCGTGAACCCCCTGGTTGAGTCTCTGCCCCCCTTGATCCACGTCAAGGGGGACCAAGGGGCGCCGGTGCACTGGCTCGAGTCCACGCTCCAGTTCCTCTCTGTCGAAGCAGGATCTCCGCTGCCAGGGACCGAAACGATCCGGGGCCGGCTTGCGGACATCCTCTTCGTTCAGGCCATCCGCGTTCACATTGCAGCCGAATCCGACCGCCCCTCGGGTTGGCTGCGCGCGCTTACCGACCCGCAGATTGGCAAGGCCCTCCGCTTGATCCACGAACACCCTTCCGCCCCTTGGACGGTTGACTCGCTCGCCGACCGCGTTTCCATGTCGCGATCTGCATTCGCCGATCGGTTCCGCTCGTTGGTGGGAGTACCGCCGCTCGGTTACCTCACGCGCTGGCGGATCCATAAAGGGGCCTCCATGCTCCATCACGGCGAAATGACCGTCGCCGCCGTAGCCCGCGCGGTGGGCTACGAAACGGAAGGCTCGTTCGGAAAAGTCTTCAAACGTTATACGGGAACAACCCCTGGCGACTATCGAGCCCACGCTCGCGACCGCCTCCTACCGACGCATCGCGAACCTCAGCCAGCAAATTATTGACCCAAAGCGTTTGAGTACACGAAGTCATTTCGCACATTCCACAAAGAATCCGGGAACCAGGACAAGGAGTCCCTGCATAGAGAAATGCAAAGCAACACCAGCGGCGTCCTGTAGGATGGGAGTTGTGCGTGCGTCGCGACGCACGCACGGGACGCCGCGACACAGAGAAGGAACCTGGCCATGGCGAACGGCCGATCGGCAGCATTGGCCTTGCGAGAGACCCGCACGCTCTTCGGGATGGGAGGGGTCGCCAGCTTGTCCGACGAGCAGTTGTTGCGTCGGTTCGCCAACCGCGATCCGCATGCCGACGACGCGGCCGAAATGGCCTTCCGGGCCTTGATTCAACGGCACGGGCCCATGGTCTTGGGAGTCTGCCGGCGCATCCTGTCCGACACCCATGCCGCCGAAGATGCGTTCCAGGCCACCTTTCTTGTTCTCGTGAGAAAGTCGCATTCCGTCCTGGTGGCCGACTCATTGGCCCCTTGGCTTCACGGCGTCACACGCCGGGTTGCCTGCCGAGTGAAATCGCGCGAGGCCCGGCGGAGAATCCATGAGCGACCGATCGTCGGGAGTTTGACGTCCTCGGTCACCGACGGCGTCGATCGCGCTGATCTCCGCACCGTGATTGAGGCAGAGTTGAGGCAGTTGCCTGAATGTTTTCGCACACCAGTCCTACTCTGCGACCTCGAAGGCCTAAGCCACGAAGAGGCCGCGAGCCGGCTCGGCTGTCCCCTGGGTACCATCAAGAGCCGGCTCACGCGCGGCCGGCTCCGCCTCCGTGACCGCCTCGTTAGGCGCGGGATCACCACGGCGCAAGAAGCGTCGGCGTGGCTCCCCCCCGCCCTCCTCGAATCCACGGCTCGAGCTGCTCTGGCTTATGCGGCCAAGCCCAGGATCGCCGGCACCATCGCCGCTGGCGTTGAAAGTCTGGTCCGAGCCACCTTGCGAACATTGTTCCTCAGCCGCTTGAAGGTCACCGCAGTCTGGCTCGTGTTCACGTCTGCGATTCTCGGCGGGCTTCCTTTTCTCCAAGCCGAGGATCCTGGTAGGGCGCAAGTATCGAGCCCGATCGCACGACCCAACGAGGTGAACGCCAAGGCCACATTCGCGCTCTCCGCCGAGCGGCTCCTCACGGTCAAGGCTCTCGATGACGATACCGGCAAACCCGCTCCGGACATCGCTCTCAAGGTTCTCGGTGAACAACACGCCAAATCCATTGTCGTCGAGGCCAAAACTGGTGCCGATGGCATCGCTACACTTACACTGCCCACTGGACGATATCACCAGCTCATCGCTCAACCGCCGGATACGTCGAATTACATTACAGTTCATTTCGATGCCTTGATGATTTTCAAGGAGCCCAATCCCAAACCTCTTGAGATCCGCCTCAAGCGCGGCAGTGAGATCCTCATCGAAGTGATTGAAGCCCGCACCAAGGAACCGGTGCGAGGCCTCTTCTTCTGGATCGCCTCCGCCAACAAACCCCAGGAATGGCATTATCTCGGCGACTGGAGCAACGATGGTCCCCCTCAAGCCACACGAAAGGATGGCAAGCTCCGCGCCGTGCTCCACCTGCCGGATGCGGGTACCTACCGGATCAAGATCGGAGGCCTGATCGACCAGGATCCGCTACGACCCAAGAATTGGGTTGCGCCCTTCTTCCCTGGAAGCATGTACCACCCTCTGAAGCCCGAGACCGGACCCATCGCTTTGCCGACCGACAAGAAGGTGACGTTGAAGTTCCAGGTCTACCGGCTCATCGGACCAGGTTTTTTCGATCCCTCTCGAGAAATCAAAAATCGGAGATGATCGGCCCGCGACCACGATAAAGGCTGTCGGCAGAAACCTGGGAATGGTCTTCTCCAAAACCCATAAGGACATCCTTGGCGGATTGCCTCACGTGCCTAACCAGCCACCAGCTAGGGTCCCAATTCTTTCTTTATGGAAGAACAGGCAGGATACGAAACGAGCTTTCCGAATGACCAAAGTTTGCGCCCACATCCGGGATCAACACGCCGATTGGACTTACGCCAAGGCTTTCAGCGGCATTGGCACAGAGTATGCCCTCGTCTGCCTGAAATGCCGCGAGACATCGGAGGCGATCGAAGCCAATCTGCAGCCGGTCGCGGCGGAGCTGTTCGCCGAGATCGAGAGTGAAGGGATGTGGGACTGCGGCCGTAACGCGATCCTGAACCGGCCCGAAGTTCTCTCCCGTACCTCCAACCTTTCTTTCCAGCACGAGGAACACCATTCGGCCGTGGTCCTCCCCGGTGTCGTTGAAGACCTCAAGCCGGTCATGGCTTCTCTCAATGGCGAATGTCTCGTCCTCATGGAAGGAGGAGACCTATTCAGGGTCGACCCAATTCTTGGAGATATACAATCGCTGTTGAATGTGACTCGCACATGTCCCACTCTCACTTCGCCTCGTTCGCTGATCGTCTCACCAGAAGGTAACATAACTGCAGTCGTTGAAAGGCGCGGCCAACACGGGGTGATCCTGGATCTCGAGACGGGACGCATCACGATGATGTTGGACCGCGGAAACCATCATCCCGAGCAAACAGACTACCCCTTGGCTTTCTTCGCGGCAGACGGCCAACTTCGAGTAATCCATGGCACCGACTGGAACCGGCTAGACATCTCCGATCCCAGGACGGGTGCCATGATGACCGATCGGTCTCCCACCTCATACCAGCAGGGTGAGAAACGGCCCGAACAAGACCTGAATTACTTCCATGGCAACCTCGAAGTCTCGCCCGGTGGTGAGCGGGTCGCGGACAATGGATGGGTCTGGCATCCCGTGGGAGTGGTTGTCGCGTGGAACCTTCGCCGCTGGCTTGAGACAAACCCCTGGGAGTCTGAGGACGGACCGTCGAAACGGGATATTTGCGAACGGAGTTACTTCTGGAACGGCCCCCTTTGCTGGATCAATGATCGAGAGTTGGCTGTCTGGGGATATGGCAACGACGTCGACAACCTCATTCCAGCCGCCCTCATCTTTGACTCAGATTCCGGAAAACTCAAGCGTTGGTTCGCTGGGCCCCAGGGGTCGTTCACCTTCGATGGCTATCTCTTCTCATATGCGGCTGAATCAGGGATATCGGTCTGGGATGTCATCACAGGTGAGAGGTTACTACAGGACAATACGTTCTGCCCGACCTGCTATCACCACGGCGCCCACGGCTTCATTACTATCATGGCAAACGGCTGCTTCAGGTTGTCCCGGCTTTCGGACAAGGGAGTGCAAAACAAAACTGCTGCCGTTTGAACTCTTTGGGGCCACGCTCAAGGGCAAACAGAATCGATTTCTAATCAGTTGCACATTAATATTTAGGTCGCAACGCGATTGCCAACAGCCTGTCGTAGAAAGCGCGATGGATGAGGCTGTCCTACGCATACCAGACATCGGGAAACTGAAACGTCTCCAGATTTTGAAACTGGCCTGCGACTTCAGGATGGCTTTGCAGCCATTCTTCGCCGCACCGGACGATCAGTTCGCACACCATTTCTCGGAGTTCGGGATTTCCGATCTTGGCCTTGATACAGCCTTCCCATACAGTACCTGGGTACCGAATGGACATGATACCGACGACTCCATTACGGTGGCCCCTCGACGACTTGGGCACCTTGAACTTGCGGTAAAGTCGATCTAACGCGTCGTAGAGCCCTTGCTCGTGCGTACCTCCCTCAACAGCTCGGCCATTGTTGATGAAGCACCAGAGATTATTCTCTTTCCAACTGTGGTAAGCGAAGACGAATTCAAGCCGCAGAGGACCATCCTCACCAACAAGGTGAATCGGTTCATGGAGGACTTGGTAAGGGGATGTGACTGCGGCGAAGAGATCAACGATTCCGCGTTCCGTGTGGAACTCTTCCGTTTCCTCTCCCAGAGTCATGGAGAACCGAACTCCTTGATGAAGAAAGCTGAGCCGACGCAGGTAGCTCTTGAAGATCGCCGGAGAAACGTCCGTGACGGTGAAGATCGAGGTGTCAGGTACAAACCTCAAGGTAGTTCTCAGCCCATCTGACTTGCCGGCCACCGCATGGCCTGACTCACGGGTTCCACGGCGGAAGCTCAGGGTTTCCGTTTGATGTTCTTGCTGAACTTCGACGGTCAGCGTCTCCGACAAGGCATTCAGGACAGACCCTTCGTAGCTGTGCCCCTCTCCGTGGTTCAAGATCTCCTCGAAGGGCGCGAGCCTTCCGCTCGAAGTCTCTTCGATAGGCACGACCACGTCCGATTCGACCACGAAGCCGCCATCACTCACGCTCACGGCGATTCGCCTGGGGCGAAGCGCAAGCAACAAAGCGACGGGGCACACAAGATAGTTGATGAAGCCAAAGAGTCTCGTAGAGCCAACGTACATCCCGGGACGCTTACGAATGGCCTCGATGGAAGAAAACTCGTTGGCTGGCATTTGAGTGAAGTCGTCCATAATATCGGAGACACGAAGGTCGCCACTCAATTCCCACGAGGGGTTTTCAGGAACAGTTTCGTTCGGCCCGAAGCTTTCACTTTACCAGAGGAAGAACCTCAAATGATCACGTCGCTCACAATTCTCCCCGCGGGAGGCCACGCCATATTCATGCCTGGCGGGTGCCATCCCAAAGAGAGAGAACGTGGGTTTCAGGCCTAGCGTGGGGTTTCCCTGGAGTAGGGAAAGCCCACACTCGGGAATTGCAGTCCACGGTCCTGTTCGATGCTCGCGAGAGAAGGCGCTCATCATGTCGAGACTGCGTTACCCCATTTGGTACTTGATGCTGATCGTCGGGTTGGCCGCATTGGGACTCATGATGATCCCGAAGCCGATCCCCAAGAAAATCACTCTCAACATCGTCTTCGGGCTCTATGGATTCCTCTTCCCACTCGTGACCGCACGGGCTTACCGCCGGCTTGTCGGCCCCCCAAAAACGCCTCGATCGTATGCCGTCGCTTTTCTTGTCATGATGCCGCTCGCCATTCTGGTATTCATCGCGCTGGCCTATCTCCAGTTCCGGTATCCGAAGCTGTTGGTCATTGAGCTGACCCGATGAAACCTCTCCGGTTTTCATTACGAAGAATGCTTCTTTGGGTCGTCATCGCCGCCATCATGCTCGGGGCCCTTCGGGGCCTCGGCCCCGTGGCTCGATGGAGTTATTGCCTGCGCAAGAATCGAGAGTGGCAAGTCGCCGCCAAAATGGTCCGCGATCGCATCGGTACGCGCTGGGAGATGAAGCAAGATGATCTCCTGCTTCAGGAGTGCCGCCGGTACGCGGCGGACTTCGCTCGAGATGCGAAGAGATCTCAGCCCTCCCTGGTCGATTTCGGTTGTCTCACCTTCGCCATTGTCATGCCTCTGTGGCTCATGGCGCGAGCCGCCGGCATGAGATTCCGCGTCCGTCGTTCCCGTCGCTCCTCTTCCGGCAACCCTCGCTCTCTCTCCCAAGGTTCCGAGCCGGACAGGACGTCTTGATTCGGTCTGGCGCGTACGGAACCGGGCCGTTTCCGGTCGGGAAAAGAGAGGCGTGAACGGATGACAAAGCCCTTGGAGGCTGGTAACCTCTCGCCCACCCCCCTGTTGGATCCAGAGATCGCCTTGATTCTCTAGCGAAGGTCGGCGAGCAAATTGGGCAACACAAGCGCACCAAGCTCGAATTTTTGGCATGATCTTCGCAGAAATCAGGTCGACCTGGAAAATCCCGCGTGCCGAGAGTCATTGGGTATGTTGCCACAAGCAGGCGAACCTTTCCCTCGGAGACGAGGCGCTATTCGTCCGTCCATGGGTTGGTTGGGGCGTTGGCATGTCATGCTGCTCGGGGTGGCCGGCACGTTGCTGAGCGCCGCGATAGCAGGTTGTGAAAGACCTGCCCCCAAGGCAGCGCCGGCGGCCCCTCCCGTAATTCCCGTCAGCCAGCCCATCACGCGTGAGATCGTCGACTACGTCTATTACACCGGGCGCACCGATGCCGTTCAGTCGGTCGATATCCGCGCCCGTGTCAGCGGCTATATCACCCAGTTGCCATTCAAGGAAGGAGCCGAGGTCAAAGCCGGCGACCTCCTCTTCGAGATCGACCCGCGCCCCTACCAGTCACAGCTTGCGGCATCTGAGGCCACACTCGCTCTCAGACAGGCAAACTACAACCTGTCCCACTCTGAGAACGCCCGGTCTCGTGCGATCGCCCGTAACACCGAGGGGGCGATCAGCGCAGAAGCCCTTGAGAAAAGCCAGTCTCTCGAAGCCCAGGCCCTCGCCGAGCTGAGCTTGGCCAAAGCCAACCTCGGCATGGCCAAGCTCGACCTGGAATACACCAGGGTGACCTCTCCCATCGATGGTCATATCAGCCGCTATTACTATACGCTCGGCAACCTGGTCACGCAGGACCAGACCCCGCTCACGTCGGTCGTCTCGGTCGACCCGATGTATGCCTACTTCGAGATGGACGAGCGAACCGTCTTGAGGATTCGCATGGCCATCAACGCCGGGAAGATCGTTCCTCACAAGAACCAGGCTGAGATCTCGGTCAACATGCGGCTGGAAGGGGAAGAAGGATACCCCCATCACGGAACCCTCAACTTCGTCAACAACACAGTGAGCCTTTCGACGGGCACGATCACGGTGCGCGCCGTGTTCCCGAACCCGCTCCCTCCCGGGGGACGCCGGCTGATGACTCCAGGCATGTTCGTGCGCATCCAATTGCCGGTCGGCCAGCCTCACTCTGCGCTTCTGATTACGGAACGAGCCCTGAGCTCTGATCAAGGGGTCAAATTCGTCTATGTGATCAATGCGCAGAACAAGGCCGAGTATCGGCGCGTCAAACCGGGGTCGGTTCAAGAAGATGGCCTGGTGCCAATCGACGAAGGTCTGAAGCCAGAGGACTGGGTCGTCGTGGGGGGTCTGCCGCAGGTCCGCACCAAGATGGTTGTTGAGCCGGAGAAGACCGCCATGCCCAACCTCATCAATGGCATGGGACTCGAAGATCAGACGCCTCCCGCCGTGAAGGCCCCTCCCCCGTCAACGCCGGCCCCCTCAAAAACCGTGGAAAAGGGCAAGGGGTGAGAGAGGCATCCCTATGATCTCGCGCGTCTTCATCGATCGCCCGATTCTCGCGTCGGTCCTTTCGATCCTGATCACTCTCACGGGGGCCATTGCGCTCCTCGGTTTACCGGTCACACAGTACCCGGAGATCACCCCTCCCACGGTACAAGTCTCCGTGAACTATCCGGGCGCCAGCGCACGCGTCGTGGCTGACACCGTGGCCGAGCCGATCGAACAGCAGGTCAACGGCGTGGGGGGCATGTTATACATGTCTTCACAAGCCGGTAACGACGGCTCCTACACCTTGACGGTCACTTTCGACATCGGCACGAATCTCAACACAGCGCTCGTGATGGTGCAAAACCGCGTCGCGCTCGCGCTACCGCAGTTGCCCGATTCCGTACAGATGCAGGGGATCACGATCCGCAAGAAGACCCCCGACTTGCTCATGATCGTCAACTTCTTCTCCCCCGACGGCCGATATGACGACCTCTACCTGAGCAACTACGCCACGATCCATGTCAAGGACGAGCTCCTGCGCGTGGAAGGTGTGTCCGACCTCAACTACCTCGGCCAGCGCGACTACAGTATTCGCGCCTGGCTTGATCCCCAAAGCCTCGCCTCCCGAAACATCACCGCACTCGAAGTTGCGGCGGCGATCCGTAGCCAGAACATTGAAGCCGCACCCGGACAGGTCGGTCAATCACCCCAAACCGGAGCCCAAGGCTTCCAGCTTCCCATCGACACGCTCGGCCGTCTCAACGAGCCGGAGCAGTTCGGCGACATCATCATCAAGGTTGTCCCGGGAGGCCTCTCAGGTCCCGCGTCCGGGATCGTTCGGCTCCGAGACGTCGCCCGCATCGAGCTCGGTGCTCAGCAGTACGACCAGTATTGCAGCTTTGACGGCCAGCCCTCGGTAGCCCTGGGCGTGCACCAGCTCCCGGGAACCAATGCCCTCGATGTGGCCACGCGCGTCCGCGCGAAGATGGAAGAGCTCAAGGCCCAGTTCCCCGACGGCCTCGACTACCAGATCGCCTACGACACCACCCCCTTCATCAGCGAGTCGATCCAGGACGTCGTACGAACCCTTTTGGAAGCCGTCGTCCTCGTGGGAATCGTCGTTCTGGCCTTTCTGCAAAACTGGCGGGCGGCGCTCATCCCCTTGATCGCCGTCCCCGTCGCCATCGTCGGTACTTTCGCCGTCATGGCCGCCCTCGGGTATAGCCTTAATAATATCTCCCTCTTTGGCCTGGTCCTCGCCATCGGAATCGTCGTCGATGACGCCATCGTCGTCGTCGAAAACGTCGAACGATGGATGGAACACGGACTAACACCCAAAGACGCCGCCCGAAAAGCCATGGACGAGGTCACCGGACCCGTCGTCGCCGTCGCACTCGTGCTCGCCGCCGTCTTCGTCCCATGCGCATTCATCAGCGGAATCACCGGACAATTCTTCAGACAGTTCGCCGTCACCATCGCCGTCTCTACAGCCTTCTCCGCTCTCAACTCACTCACCCTCAGTCCTGCTCTCGCCGCCATACTACTCAAACCCAAAGAACACGCCTCTGACCCCCTCACCAAAATCCTCAACYTCACCCTCGGATGGTTCTTCCGACTCTTCAATAAAACATTCGAGGCCGGAACGTACGTCTATACGAGAATCGTTGGTGGATTGCTACGAGTAAGCCTGCTCGTCGTCTTGATCTACGGCGGGCTCCTTTTCCTGACGTTTTGGGTCTTCCAGCGGGCCCCGACCGGCTTCATCCCACAGCAGGACCAGGGGCGTTTGATCGTCAACGTACAACTTCCCGACTCCGCGTCGGTGCAGCGCACGCGGCAAACGATGGCGCTGGTGGAAAAGATCGCGCACGAGACTGCCGGGGTGGCCCACACCACAACGGTTTCAGGAATGTCGATGTTGCTCTCAGCCAACGGCTCGAACTTCGGTTCGATGTTCGTGATCCTCGACCCTTTCTCCAAACGGCGTGGAGAAGAGTTGCACGACGAGGCGATCATGGCCCGAATGCGTAAGGCATTTGACCGCCGCGTGAAGGAGGCCGCCGTCACCGTCTTCGGGGCCCCGCCGATCCCCGGCCTGAGTGTCGCGGGGGGCTACAAATTGATGATCGAGGACCGTGGCGGGCTGGGCCTGGCCTCGCTGCAGCGCGAGACCGACCGCCTTGTCTCCCGCCTGCGAAGAACACCGGGCCTCGTCGGCGTGCTCACGCAATTTCGCTCGAATGCCCCGCAGCTCTTCATGGATATCGATCGGTACAAGGTCGAGGCGATGGGGGTCTCTTTGGCTGACGTCGACGCGACACTCCAGGTCTTCCTGGGCTCGCTCTACGTCAACAGCATCAATAAATTCGGCCGGCACTGGCAAGCCACGATCATGTCGGAAGGAACGTATCGCAATCGGACTGATACCTTGAATCTGCTCCAGGTGCGCAATCGCACCGGGCAGATGGTACCGCTGGGAACACTGGTGAGCATCCGCGAGATCGGTGGTCCCGTGCTGGCGCCCCGCTACAACCTCTACTCGAGCGCATCGATCATCGGGAACGTCCTGCCCGGGACCAGTTCGGGAGACGCCATCAACACGATCAACGCACTGGCCGAGCAGAGCCTCCCCCGCTCCATGAAGACCGAATGGACCGAGTTGATGTTCATGCAAATCCGGGCCGGCAACACCGCGCTGGATGTTTTCGGCCTGGCCGTCGTCTTCGTCTTCCTGGCACTCGCGGCGCTCTATGAAAGTTGGAAGCTCCCCCTGGCGGTAATCCTCGTCGTTCCACTTTGCCTCCTGTGTTCGGTGATCGGTGTCTTGATCAGTCACACCGCCGTCAACATCTTCGTGCAGATCGGTCTGGTGGTTTTGGTGGGGCTCGCATGTAAGAACGCGATCCTCATCGTTGAGTTCGCCAAGCAACGGCTCGACTCCGGCGAACCCCGGCGAGAGGCCACGCTCGAAGCCTGCCGGCTCCGGCTCCGCCCGATTCTCATGACCTCGCTCGCGTTCATCCTGGGAGTCGTCCCGCTGGTCCTGGCGGAAGGAGCCGGCGCCGAGATGCGCAGGTCACTCGGCACGGCCGTCTTCAGCGGCATGCTTGGCGTCACCCTCTTCGGCATCTTCCTGACACCCGTCTTCTTCTCGCTGATCGAAGGGTTGGGGGAACTTCGCGCATTCTCAGGTCTCCCTGTGAAACGGATGGCCTCCGTCGCCATGGGGGCGGCCAGTGGCTGGTGGATGGGAGCCTTGCTTGCGCGATTGAATATCACCTCCCTGCCTCGGGCACACCTCATCGGAGCGGTAACGGGGGGACTCGTGGCACTCGCATTCGTCGGGTTCCACCAGCAGAGGAAAAACCGAGCGGCTGCCGCCACTGTGGCTCCCTCGATCGGAGAACGTCGCTCATGATCTCGCGATTTTTCATCGACCGCCCGATCTTCGCGTCCGTCCTCTCCATCATCGTCACCCTCGGCGGCGGTATCGCCGTCATGTCTCTGCCCGTCGCACAGTACCCCGACGTCACGCCCCCCACCGTGCTGGTGACCGCCGTCTACCCGGGGGCCAACTCCCAGACCGTACGCGACACCGTCGCCGCTCCCATCGAAGAACAGGTCAGCGGCGTCGAAAACATGCTGTCCATGTCCTCGCAATGCACCAACGACGGGACTTACACCCTCACGGTGACATTCAAGCTCGGCATGGACTCAGACATGGCCCAGGTCCTCGTCCAGAACCGGGTCTCGCTGGCCTTGCCCGTCATCCCCCCGCTCGTCCAGCGCGAGGGAATCAATGTCCGCAAGATGTCGCCGGCCACGATGATGATCGTGAACCTGATCTCGCCAGACAAGCGCTACGACGACATCTTCTTGAGTAACTACGCGACGATCGAGCTCAAGGATGAGCTCGGTCGTCTCCCTGGCGTCGCCGGCGTGACCTATCTCGGCCAGCGCGACTACAGTATGCGGGCCTGGGTGGATCCCGACAAACTCGCGGCCCTTCGCTTGACAGCCATGGATGTCGTGCAGGCCATCGCGGAGCAAAACCTCCAGGTTGCCGCCGGCCAGATCGGCCAGCAGCCCGTTCCCAACGGCCAGCAGTTCCAGCTCACAATCAATACGTTGGGGCGGCTCACCGATCCTGAGCAATTTGCCGACATCATCCTCAAGTCCATCGCGGCAGACCCAGGAACCCCGGCTCCCACTGGCAACACCCCCCAAGCCAATGCCAGCCAGAACCCGAGCGCTCTGAGCGGCCCTCAGGCCCGCGCTGCTAGCATCATCCGGCTCCGCGATGTCGCCCGCGTCGAGCTCGGCTCGCAGCAGTACGACCAGACCTGCACACTCGACGGCCAGCCGACCGTGGCTCTCTCCATCTTCCAGCTTCCCGGTTCGAACGGCCTTGAAACCGCCCGCGGTGTGTATGCCAAGATGAAGGAGCTCGAAAGGCGCTTTCCCGAGGGCCTCGAGTATCGAATCGTCTACGACACCACCCCCTTTATTCGCGAGTCCATCAACGAAGTCTTCAACACCTTGCGCGATGCGATCATTCTCGTCGCCATCGTCGTTCTCGTCTTCCTGCAAAACTGGCGGGCGGCGCTCATACCCTTGATCGCCGTCCCCGTCGCCATCGTCGGTACTTTCGCCGTCATGGCCGCCCTCGGATTCTCACTCAACAATCTCTCTCTCTTTGGCCTGGTCCTCGCCATCGGAATCGTCGTCGATGACGCCATCGTCGTCGTCGAAAACGTCGAACGATGGATGGAACACGGACTAACACC